>Ga0307373_10001791_pt1 | contig 39914 bp, 33 predicted proteins | sample OX2MG_FD_202534 | JGI IMG/M metagenome (GOLD analysis project Ga0307373, IMG submission 202534) | Soil microbial communities from Risofladan, Vaasa, Finland - OX-2 | ecosystem: Environmental > Terrestrial > Soil > Coastal area > Acid sulfate soil | place: Finland: Risofladan, Vaasa | collected...
AATCCCAACGATGTAGTTTCGCCATGACAGGCTTTTCGCGCCTTCTCGCGCAATTCCTGCATCGTGGCAAATATTTTCGCGGTCAACCCACCCTCACCCATGTGCGGAGGACGGGGCTAGCTGGGACCGGGCGGGCAGAGGACTCGGGGGCAGCCACGACCCGTTTGCCGACTTCCGTCATGGGCCCACGAGCCCCAATGAAAGTCGACCTGACGCTCGCATGATCGGTCGACCCCCATTAGGGTCGACAGAAGGCACGTCGAGACAGTCTCGGTAAGCACGAGCCTCGGTGGTGGAGGAAGACATGGCGTACGGCGTCGTCCACAAGTTTGCAGGAGGCACCAAGGAGCAGTACGAGTCCACGCTCGCTGCGGTGCATCCCGCGGGAGGTCTTCCGGAAGGGCAGACCTTCCATGTTGCAGGGCCGTCGGCAGACGGCTGGACGATCGTTGCCGTGCACACCTCGAAGGAGTCCTGGGAGAAGTTCCGGGACAACACGCTCATTCCTCGCATGTCGCAGGGAATCGAGGGCGGCTTCACGGCGCCCCCCGAGGAGACCGGGTTCGAGATCCAGAACGACCTCACCGCATAGCCGCTCGTCGTAGGTGGGAACCCCAGATCGCGACTGCTCTCGCCCACAGCGACGCAGCGGCTCCGCTACTCCCCGCATTCGTCGTTCTTCACACCTCTCGGTACCTGCTGCGGCCGAGACGGCCGCGAAGGCCGCAGCGGCAGTAAGGCGGAGCGCTCCGAGACAGGCGCGCTCGGGACGTGCTGATCGCGCGCGGGTGGCCGCCGGCCGCCGGCGCTCGGAAATACCGGCATCCGGCGATCTCGAGCAGGGTGCACCATGCCGGCGTTTGGGACACTTCCGCGGGCACGGTTGGCCTGACGTCCGGGGATACCCCTCGGCCCAACGAGTGATCGCCCCGACCGGAGGCGAAGTCAAGGGCCGATCGGCCAACGGGCACCCCTGGACTGGCTGGGTGTAGACCCGGCATCGGTGAAACTGAAGCTTGATCTGCACGACCTCTACAATCGAGGAGACGAAATCGATCGGGCCCTGCGGGCCGTGATCGACGAGGCCGTGCGCAAGAAGGCGACCTTGGTCGAGATCATTCCAGGCAAGGGAAGCGGACAGCTCAAGAAGCGGGTGCTGCGGTTCCTGGACCAGAAGGACGTCAAGGTCCTCTACGACCGAGTGGAGAAGGACTCCGACAACTTCGGGCGGGTATTCGTACACTTCCGCTGGAAGACGGCGGGCCGCTAATCGAGCCCAGGATTCGCCGCGGTGTTGTGTCGTACGCGATCAGGACCGCCCTGCATTGACATCTGACTCGGAGCCGGCGGTCGGGGCGAGGCCACACCTCATCCAAGGTCGAGACATTGGGCGAGGCCGTACCACCGGAGTCAGCGCTCCAGAGCAGCCATGCCTGGCTGGGTAGCCTCCCGGACGTGGACGCCTGCCGAACCTGCGAACTAGTCGCCAGGAGGGATGCCGGTCAGGCGCCGGAGTGGGACTCGATTCTGCGAACCGAGGCTTGGGATGTGGCCCACGCCTACGGGACGTCCGTGTCCGGCTGGCTGGTCCTCGTGCTCCGGCGTCACATCACCGCTCTGGCGGACATGACCGACCATGAAGCATCGGAACTCGGTCCCCTGATCCAGAGTGTCTCACACGCCCTTCACGAGGTCACCGGTTGCGCCAAGACCTACGTGGTGCAGTTCGCTGAGGCGGCCGATCATCCCCACGTGCATGTCCACGTCATTCCACGGTCTCCCGACCTACCGGACGAGTATCGGGGCCCATCCATCTTCAAGCTCTTGGGAGTGCCTACTGACCAATTGGTTCCCGAGAACCGTATGAACGACATCGCCGGGAAGCTGAAGGCGGAGCTGGGAGGACCGGGCGCAGGCTGACTCCGCCGAGTCGGCGATACGGGACATGTTGGGCCGGGCGAAGACCCGGCATGTTGGGCCGGGCGAGGACCCGGCATGTTGGGCCGGCCGCTGGCCTCCCGGCGAGAGGATGTCCTTGTTCAGCCTGAGAAGCTCCTCACCAGGGTCTCCTGGCTCTCTGTCTCGACGGCCTTCGGGCAATAGTTCTTTCGTACCCACTCGACCGCCTCGGTCGGAGAGGTTCCCGCCAGAACGGTCAGGCAGGCCAAGGCGGTGCCTGTTCGGCCGTGGCCGCCGAGGCAGCCCAATTCAACCGACTCGCCACTCCTGGCCCGCTGAAGGAGATCGAGGAGGGCAGACCGCATGACCACCACGTCCGTCGGTACACCGAAGTCCGGCCAGTCCAGCTGGACATGCGGCCAGGGTGGCGCCCACCTGGAGTCCAGGTAGAGCCCGAACGTGGGCTGCACTTCTCGGGTATAGGGGTCATCGGCCAGGAAGCTCACCGCGGTGACGGTGGTCCCATCCACAAAAGCAACCGGACTTCGGTGAACGTGGCGCTCTGGAGTCGGACGGCCAGCGTCTTCCCAATTCCGCCGAATGGCGGCCAGCTCGCCGACGGTGACTCCGGAACCTCCACCGCATCCCCGTCCAAGGATGGCGACTCCGAGGGCGTGCTCAGACGAAACCGCCCAGCCGAGGGCTGACCGATCATCAACACTCAAGGCCTCCTCTGGCACCGGCCGGTCCCAGCCTGACTGAGTCACGGCGCCAAGGATCGCACGGTTCATAAACCTCTACCAGCCGGCGGTTGGGGGCGCGTTGCCTGCACCCGATGATCGCGCATAGGGGGCGCGCGTTCTGGGACAGTCCGGACAGTCTCGGGCTGGTCGCGTCCGCTCGCCTCCAACGCGCCCTCGGCGGATAGGCCAGTGGCATGCTAGGCGGATGCAGACCATCTACGAGGCGGCCGGAGGTGCCGACGGACTGCAGCACCTGGCCGCGGCATGGCACGCCAGGGTGTTGGCGGACGACGTGGTCAGCCATGCCTTCAGCCACGGCTACCACCCAGCTCACACCGAGCGGTTGGCCGCCTACTGGGCCGAGGCTCTCGGCGGCCCGCCCCGGTACTCGTCGGCATTTGGAGGTGAGACGTCGGTGGTTCGGCTCCACAGTGGCAACGGTCCACATGACGAGATGGACCATCGTGCGATCGCCTGTTTCGATCAGGCGCTGGCCGATGTCGGGATCGCCATCGACGAACCTCTTGGCCAAGTGCTACACGACTACTTTGCCTGGGCGACCACCACGACCATGGCTCGGTACCACCGCTCTGCGGACGACGTGCCTGACGGCCTGCGCATTCCCCAGTGGTCATGGCAGGGCCTCGCCGGAGAGGAGCAAGGTGGCCGGGGCTGAGCTCACTGCAGCCCACGCAAAGGCCGAGCCCCGCGCCGGCGGAGTAGGAAGTCGTGGCGGACTCGGACCCTGTACCTTCGAGGACGTTCCCCCAGCTCCATGATCCCCCCGGCATCTCCGTGCCGCGGGAGTGTCTGAGGCCGGGTGATCATGGCGGGCATGCAGGCAGAGTCCGGGCCCGGCGACAAGGTCATACAGCGATCAGAAGAGCGGGAGGCCTTCGGCTCCGATGCCGTGGGTTATGGGACGGGCCGGCCCGACTATCCGCCAGGTTCTACCAACTACTGGTCGACCGCTAAGGGCTTGGTCCGGGTAGGAGCGTATTGGGGATCGGGCCGGGCGTCGGCCTGGCTACTCGCCAACTTGTGCAGGCTGGGACAAGTGTCACTGCGGTCGAGCCCGCCCCCGCTTTGGCGGCGCACCTGCGCTCCCGGCTCCCTCAGGTCAGGATCATCGAGGCGGCATTCGAGGACGCACCGCTCGCCGAAGCCAGCTTCGATCTTGCTTTGGCCGCCATGTCGTTCGACTGGGTTGATGAGACCCTCGGTCTCCCGAAGCTCGGCAAGGTTCTTGTTCCCGGCGGCTGGACGGCGTTGTGGTGGACCCTGTGGGGCGAGCCGGCCCGACCGGATCGGCTCGGCCAGGCGGCGGCCGCTCTCCATGGTCAGAGCGCTAGCGCCGCCAACAAGCCGGGCAGACCTCAATACGAACTGGACGCGGACGCCCGGTTTGCCGACCTACGTGAGCGAGCCCAGCTTGAACAGGTCAGTCACGAGGCGATTCCCTGGACTATCGAAATGGACGCCGCCCAGGTACGAGCTCACTATGCATCCATGATCGCCATCCGCCGCCGAGCCCCGGATGAGCAGCGAAAGCTTCTTGACGCCTTGAAGGCGCTGGTCAGGGACCGCTTCGGTGGAAAGGCCGAGCGCCACTTCCTCACCGTCCTCTACGCGGGACGGCGCCCACGCGGCTCCGAGGCCTAGCGGGTCATCTCGGCCGGCCTTGGCAGCGGCCACCTTGGCAGCTGGAGCACCGACGGACCGGGCGTTCAATCCGGCGTGATCCAGCTGCGGTCGGGGCTATCGAGACCTCCCGTCGCGCCGAGCACTCCGCTGCACTGCGGCCGACACCGCCTGGCCGGGTGGATCATGCGAGCATGCCCTCCAGTCGTGACTGCGACAGACACGTGCTTCTGGAGGTCGGCTGGGTGGCCCGAGCGGAAACCAGTTCCACGACCGGTCGCCGATCTGCCACCATCCGTGATGTGAACCCTCTGGCGCTCTTCGACCTGGACAACACCCTCATCGACCGGGAGTCAGCCTTCCGGCGCTGGGCCCAGGACTTCTGCCAGGCCCGGAATCTGCCCGAGGGATCAGTGGAGCGCCTTGTCCGTGGCACGCCTCTAGATCAGCTAGACGGGTCTTCTCCCCTTGGAGCAGATCCGAGGAGACATCGGCCAGGGCGGAGTGAGCCGGTTCCTGGGCATTCCGCATGCCGCCCCTCCTTTCGGCAGTCGGCGGATCAAGCCGCCTGAGCCCCCACCGACCTGATCCGGAGTACGGGATGCCACCCCGTATGGCCCGATTGTTCCAAAGCCGCCCTACGCAGCCCCTGTACGTCGGTACCGGGCAGCTACCTGATCGCGGAGGCCGTTGCCCGCCAGGGCTTTGCCGCTCTGTCACCCGGGGCCGGTGATCCGGACTTCGACCTCGCTTGGATGCAGGATGGCCTTTGCCTCGTGGCTGAGGTGTAGAGCCTCACGCCCCAGAATGAGGACCGGCGGCTGTGCTGCGGCTGGGACTGGGCCAGGTGCTCGGCTACCACCACCTGATCGAGTCAACGGGACGCACAGCCCAGTCCTCGCGGCCAAGATCGGCCTTTGCGTCGGGCAGAGTAGATCCAGATCCCTCGGACTTACATCCGACGGGTTCTATGCCGGTTCGGCGAGCTCGAAATGTGACCGCTGTCTTCGTGCAGGGCGGCCAGAAACATCCTCGCCCACGCCTGAACATCATGGCGTCTCACGATACGGCGCATGCGGCGCATGCGCGCTGTTCCTTCGTTGGGGTCAAGGTCGACAGCGTGGCGGATGCCCTGCTTTAGGCCATCCAGATCATAGGGGTTCACGAGGATGGCGTCTCGAAGCTCTTGAGCGGCACCGGCGAACTCGCTGAGCACGAGCGCCCCGGTGTTATCAACCCGGCACGCCACATATTCCTTGGCCACAAGGTTCATCCCGTCTCGCAGCGGTGTGACGAGCATGATATCGGCGGCGAGGTACAAGGCCACCAGTTCGTCGACCTCGACGCTTTGGTACAGGTAGTGGATCGCAGGTCGACCGACTGTCGAGTAGGCCCCGTTGATCTCGCCGACAAGCTGTTCGAGGTGCTCGCGCTCGCGACGGTAGTGCGGATCATCCTCACGGCTCGGTACGCCGATCTGGACCAACACCGCCTTAGGCCCTGTCAGCGAACCGTCGGCGAACAACTCGCCGATGGCTATGAGCCGCCGGTCGATGCCCTTGGTGTAATCGAGGCGGTCGACGCCCAACATGACCACTTCCGGGCTGCCGAGTTCAGCCCTAAGCTGGCGGGCCCGACCCTGCACAACAGGGTCCGAGGCCCGCTCGATCAGCGCAGTCGTGTCGACCGATATCGGGAACGCTCCGACCCGGACCCGGCGCCCGTCGTAGTCCAAGACCGTGTCGGTACCCGACGCGCCCACGACTCGTCGAGCCACCCGAGAAAAGTTCGATGCCGCCCCCGGCACCTGGAACCCGACAAGATCGGCGCCCAAAAGCCCCTCGAGTATCGGTCTCCGCCATGGCAGCTGGAGAAACAGCTCCTGAGGAGGGAAGGGGATATGCAAAAAGAACCCGATGCGGAGATCTGGCCTCATTGCCCTGAGCATCTTCGGAACTAGCTGCAGCTGGTAGTCATGCACCCAGACAGTCGCTCCCGGCGCTGCGGCTTCCGCCACGGCGCGCGAGTATCGGTCGTTGACCGACACGTAGGCGTTCCACCACTCACGCTGGAACGTCGGGGTCCGAACCGCGTCGTGATATAGCGGCCAGAGAGTGGCGTTCGAGAACCCGAGGTAGAACTGCTCAAATTCGGCATCGTCGAGAGCCACAGCGCGCAACTCGAGCCCCTCGTGTTGAGCTGGCACGGCCATCTCAATACCACCGCCCGGCCAACCGATCCACATGCCCGCCTGGCCTGCCAGCGCTGGTGTCAGTGCCGAGACCAGGCCGCCAGGACTCAGATCCCAATGCAGCCCGCCATCCCGTTCGACACACCGGACGGGCAACCTGTTAGCCACCACGACCAACTGGGCTCCACCCGGCCCAGTGTTCGCCCCATCGCTACTACCCACCACAGAACCCTAACCGTCCGAAACGAACACGCCTTGGCGAACTGAGCCGACGCTTCGAGCCTCACAGCACCTACCTCGCGCTCGACCACTGTCGTCCCGGATCGATGGCAGGAGAAGCGCAGCGCGGTGCGGGGGTACTGGTCGGAGCGGTTGCTGGCCTGGGTCGACGAGGCGACGGCGGGGGAGTGAGCACAGGTAAGGACCCGGCTCACCACAATGACCTGGTCAGAGGCCGTGGATGGGCATCTCGGCACCCAAAGATACAGATCATCCGCACTCCGGTCCGAGCCCCCAGGGCCAATTCCTTCGCCGAGCGTCTCGTTGGCACGAACCGTCGGGAGTGCCTCGACCGGGTGCCGATCTTCCGCCGGCGTCGCTCGGAGCCGTCCTCGCCGAGTACCTCGATCACTACAACGGCCATCGACCGCTGCGTGCTGGAGTTGCCACCAAACGAGGCAGTGGGAGGCAGGCAGCCAGTGTGCGCTCTGGTTGTTGTCGGCCGGGAAGATGTTTGCGTAGACCCCCCTCCATCATGCCGCTGGCTGTCGAACCGTGGTCTGGCGAACCGTGGTCTTGCGGGGCGCTCCGGACCCGTTGGTACTCACGGAGGGTATCTCCCCTGCCACCGGAGTCCGGGGCGCGAAGAAACCCCGTGATTCTCACCAGGGCCCGCCAACCGATCAACCCCGGTAACGGCGGGCCAACATCAAACAGGACCGTCGTCCAGGTCGTCTCTCCGGCGCATCGACAGTGTTGGCGCCGAATGAAGTCGGACTCTGCCAGGTCCGGCCGTCAGTCAGGCCATCCAGCGCGGCCGAGACCTCCGTCACCGTCGCGGTGGGCCCGTCGCCCTCCTTCAGATCTGATGGGCACCGTGCGGGCCAGGGGTCTCTCGGTTACGCCGCCACCGGGGTTGGAGGCGGCTTTTGAGACCGGCGCGGGGTTAGTTGTCAGCCCCGAAGAATGGGGCGCCGGGGCCGAAGGTGTACACCCCGCCGCAGGCGCCGAGCAGGTAATACCCGGTGTTCTCGGGGGCCGAGCCTAGAGCGACGATCCCACCAGCGGGCGGGTTGTTGCCCAGTGAGCCGTAGAACGCAGAGTCGCCGAAGTCGAACACACCACCGTCGGAGGCGACCAGGGTGTAGCCCTGGTAGTCAGGGGTGGTGGACATACCGACTATGGGGGCGTTCAACTGCACCTTGGCCAAGCTGCCGTAAAAGACGGCGGAGCCGAAATCGAACACACCACCGTCGGCGGCGACCAAGCGGTAGCCGCTGCCGTTGGCGGCGACGGAGATTCCGTCCACCGGCTTGTTCAAGTTGATGTTCCCCGTGGATCCGTAGAAGGGGGCGTCACCGAAGCTGAACACACCGCCGTCAGCTCCGAGCAGGTAGTAGCCCCCGCCGTCAGCGGTGGCGGTGGTGGAGATGATGGCGGCCTTCAGGTGGTAGCCCGTCATGTCCCCGTACCAGGATGCGGCCCCATAGGCGAGCACGCTCCCGGTGGCTCCGGCCACGTAGTAGCCGCGGCGTCCGTTGATGTCCACGGCGCTGATCCCGACAGGTGCGGGTACAGCCTGGGCGCCGGCGGTAGTCGGGCAGCCGGGGGGAGGGGCCGGGATGGTAGAGATGTCTGCCGCGGGGCCCATGATGATCCTGGTGCCAGAGGCGTTGATGAACTTGAGCACGGTGTTGATCATCCCGTTCGGTACACCCACGCAGCCGGCGGTGTAGGTGTAGCCGGACGAATCGTCGTGGAGGAAGATCCCCGACCCCTGACCTTGTACCTGGTTCGGGCCAGGAGTGTTGTAGTTGATCAGAGCCGCCTGGTCGTATTGGGGCGTGGTCGTCAGGTCTTCATTCCACGGATAGGTGGGCGCGCTGGAGGGGGTGTTGTAGCCCGAGGTGTTGGGTGACTCGTTCCAGAACGTGTCGCCGTTATAGGCGGACTTGGCCAGTGGGTTTCCGTAGGGAGCGACGTTCAGCCACGGACCTCCGTAGCCGGGGTCACTCCCCCAGCCGAAGCCTGTTCCGAAGGTGTAGGAGCCCACCGGGCTGCGAAGCGTGGCCGGGATGTTGGTCGGAGGGCCTCCTTCGTGCTCCTGAAAAGGCCAGGCCCACCCGTACTCACCCACATAGACAGGGAATGGGTTAGTGGTAAGCGCCCAGGACCCGTTGGCCTGGCGCTGCCAGAGGGCCATGGTCGCGTACATCGAGTTCCAGCGCCGCCCCACGACCTCGACGATCTTGGTGGCGCCGTCCACCCCATCGAGATATTGAGGCGCCGGTAGGGATGCGTTGTAGGAGGTGAGCGTCGCATCGAGCCGGCCTGCCGGCGCAGCGGTTCGGGGCATAGGCGAGCCCATGCCGCCCGCAACGGCTGCATGGATGGCTACAACAGCCATCAGCATTCTGATCGGGCGCATGTCGAACCTCCATGTGATTCTTAGCGCATCGCTGTTCTCTGGTGGGGTTTAGCCGCCAAACACCAGTTGAAGAGGTGTCCTCCGATCGGCAGACATCGATGCCTTCACTTGGCAGGGACGCTCGCTTCGCCTGATGGTCCAGGCAGGAATCTGGAAGCCGGCCGGTCTGGAGGCCGCCCTGACCATCCGTACCGCCTACACGAGGCCCGACCAGACACCGCCATACGCTGACGACATCGGTGAAGATGGGCTGGCCCGATACAAGTACAGGGGAGTGGACCCGGCTCACTCGGATAACCGGGCCTTCCGAAAGGCGATGGTGGCCGGGCTTCCCCTCGTCTACCTCATTGGCGTGGACCGGGGCACGTATCTGGCTCGCTATCCCGTCTGGTTGGTTGCTGACGATCCGACGCGCCACGAATTCGCCCTAGCCGTGGACGAAGCACAACGGGTCCTTGACGTGTTAGCTCGGGACTATGTCGCCCGCCTCACGATGGTCCGACTCCACCAGCCGCTATTCAGGGCCCGGGTCTTGCGGGCTTATCAGGATGCCTGTGCCATGTGCCGGCTCAGACACCCTGAGCTCCTCGATGCGGCGCACATCCGGCCCGACGGCCATCCTCACCCAGTCGTACCGAACGGGCTTTCTCTGTGCAAGATCCATCACGCCGTCTTCGACAGCAACATCATCGGAGTGCGACCAGGCCTGACCCTCGAGGTCAAGGCCCGCGTGCTGGCGGAGATCGATGGTCCGCCAGGCCGGCTGAGGGCCCCCTCCCTTCCTCAGGGGGCGTGACGCGCGGGCCCCTCAGACGCCGCGGACGCTAACCTTGTGGCGGCCCCCTGAGTTGCAGGCCAGTCTGACGCGATCGCCTGGACGTCCCGAGCCGGCCGGCGGGACGCACGACGACCTCGACGTGCCACGACTGGTCTCCGAGGGAGGGGAGTTTCTCCCCTCGACCACGAGAGCGCGGTACCAACCGACCATCGAGTCCATCATGATGGAACTGCGGGAGATCGGGACAAGGATGCCTCCTAGGCGCCCAGACCCCCGTGGTTGGTCAGATGTAGTGGTCCGATCTTGCCAATCGGCATGGCCTCGTTCGATCTCGAACGCTCACGGCAGGACCGCTGCGAGCACGTCTGCCACCTCGATGAGCGCTCCTTCAGTCGCAAGCGCAGCCCACTCGGGGTCACGGTAGACCTGAATCCAGCGGCGTGTACGGGTAACCTCCTCCCGGAAGACTCGCTCCGCCGCGGCACTGACGAGCTCCAACAGACCCGGCGGTGCAGCTGCGATCTGTTCGGAGAACTCGGGGTCAGCACAGGGCCCGGAAACATTGACTTCCGGTCAGGTTGTGTGGTGGCGATATCCGGGATGGCCGACCGCTACGGCGCGGAGGACTCCAGCTCGGCCAGGAGTGCCTTTGTCTCGGTTAGAGACGAGGTGATGATGCGCTTCGCCACCTCGAGCAACTCGTAGATGGCTGGACCGGCCACGCTGTAGTACACGGTCGAGCCCTCCTTGCGGGTACGCACGAGGTTGGCGCGGCGCATGATCCCCAGTTGATGGGACAGGTGCGACGGCTCGATGCCAACGGCTCCGATCAGCTCGCTGACCGGGCGCTCCCCGTCGCGGAGAACCTCGAGGATGCGAACCCGCGCCGGATGTCCCAGCGTCTTGAAGAACTCCGCCTTGATCTGATGTATCTGGTCGGTCATAGGTCGTTGCCGGCGTAAGAGAGATTGAAGCTCTTGTTGGCGAGTGGGAAGTCGGGCACGATCGTGTCGGCCAGGGCTACCGGTAGTGCCGGCCAGTTGAGGAACGACGGATCGACCACCTTCACACGGGACAAGCGGCCGGCGCCGTCGAGCTCGACCCGATGCACCACCGCCCCCCTCCATCCCTCCACGATCCCCAGACCGGTTCGAAGCGCGCTTGATTCCGACTCACCGGCTCCAGGGCCAGCGCCGGTGATCAGGGTCGAGCCGGCGCCCGAATCCGAGAGCATCTCGGACAGGCTGGTCAACACATCCATGGAGTTCCGGAGTTCCTCGACTCGGATCTCGAAGCGGGCCAGGACGTCTCCGGTGCGTCGTACCGCTACCGGAAAGACGACCCGATCGGTGATGGGGTGGGACACCCGGGCGTCGAACTCGAGGCCAGATGCGCGGGCCACGGGTCCAACTACTCCGAGCGCCCGGGCGTCATCGGCGTCGAGGGTGGCGGTACCGGTGAAGCGTTCGAGCACGACCGAGTTGGACAGCGCCAGCTCGACGATGGCGTCGAAGCGGCGGCGGATTCCCTCCAGCTCGGCGCGCCGTGGCAGGCGTGCGACGGATGCCCCGCCGACACGCACACCGCCCCGGAGGAGCCGGTGGCCGGTGACCTCGGCGTTGAGGCGCAGGAGGTCCTCCCGCAGCGCCAGCGCCCGCGCCTGGGCCAGGCCGAAGCCGACGTCGTTGCACAAGGCGCCGAGGTCGGCGACGTGGTTGTACAGGCGCTCCAGTTCGAGCAGCGCCGCCCGCACGAGGCAAGCATCGGTCCCGACCGGGATGCCCAGGGCGTCCTCGACGGCCAGGCAGTAGGCCAGACCATGTCCGACGGCCGAGTCCCCGGAGATGCGCTCAGCCAATTCGAGTCCCGCCTCCGGTGTCTGTTCCTGGAAGTGTCGCTCTATGCCCTTGTGCACGAACCAGAGCCGGGCCTTCATGCGCAGGATGGTCTCGCCCACCACCCAGAACCGGAAGTGCCCAGGCTCGATGAGTCCGGCATGGACCGGCCCGACGGGTATCTCATACACGCCGGGGCCTTCTACGGGGGCGAAAGGATACGAGGAGGATGAGTCCTCGACCATGGCAGGCGCCGGGCCTGCGTCTCGGCGCATGGGATGCCAACCTTCCGGCCAGTGCTGGTGAAGCACGAGGCGCCGTGGCTGGGGATGGCCCGCCAAGCTGATACCGAACAGGTCGGCCATCTCCCGCTCGAACCGGCCCGCTGGGAAGGACAGCCCACCGAGCGACGGTAGGGGCTCGGGACCATCGACGCGCACCGTGAGCTCCACCCGATCATCCGGGGGGCCCTTGGTGAATACATAGACCACCCGGGCCGTCCCATCGTCATCATGGGCGGCTGCCAGGGCCAGGCGATAGCCATCCACCAGAAGGGTCCCGGCGGCTTCGGCGAGGTCGGTAGCTGGAACTTCGGCGCCCCGGCGGTGGTGGCCCAGCGCCCGGGCGTGGATGGCGCCCCTCATCGGGCCACCACATGGGCCGCTACATCCAGCAGGTGGGTGAGAGGCCAGGCCGAAACCCCGATCAGTGCGCAGGCTACGAGCCCGCCAACCAGCGGCACGCTGACGATGGAGGCGGTGGGACGGGCACGGCCGTCACCAGGTCCCAGCAGGAGATGGCGCCCGTGGCTAGCGACCGCCCCGAAGATCACCGCCATCGCACCTAGAGCAATCACCGCGGCCCAGCCCAGCCCGACCTGGAACTCGCCCCTGGCCATGACCAGCTCGCTGGTGAACAAGCTGAAGGGTGGAAGGCCGAGCAGGGCCACCAACCCGAAACCGAATATTCCCCCGAGGGTGGGACGGCGCGCCAACAGGGCCTGCACCCCGGCAATCTCGGAGGTGCCCTCGGCATACAGCATCTCCCCCGACGCCAGGAACAGAACAGCCTTGGCTATGCCGTGGCCGAGGATGTGCAACAGCACCCCGGCTATGGCCAGGGGCACTCCCGCGGCGGCGCCCAGCGCGATCAGGCCCATGTGCTCGATCGAGTGATAGGCCAGCATCCGCTTGTAATCGCGCTGGGAGAGTAGGAGCGAGGCGGCCAGCACCAGAGAGGCCAGGGCGACTATGACCAGCAGGCTTCTGGCAAAGCCGGGGCCCAGCACCAGGTCAGTCACGGCCTTCAAGCGCAGGATGGCGTAGAAGGCGACGGTAAGGAGCACGCCCGACATCAGGGCCGAGACGGAAGCAGGCGCCTGGCTGTGGGCATCGGGTAACCAGCTGTGGTTCGGAGCGAGCCCCACCTTGGTGCCGTACCCGAGCAGTATCAGGGCAAAGGCCAAGCGCATCACCCCGGGGTCGAAGCGATGAGCGGAGGCCATGAGCGTGGTCCAGTCCAGCGCATGCAGGGAATGGCCACCGGCCTGGGTGGCGGCCAGGTACACGAACACCGTGCCCAGGAAGGCCAGTGCGATGCCCACCGAACAGATGACGATGTACTTCCACGAGGCTTCGAGGGCTCCCCGGGTGCGGTGATGCCCGACCAGGAAGGCGGTGGCAATGGTCGTGGCCTCGACCGCCACCCACAACACGCCGATGTTGGCCGCGGTCACAGCCAGGAGCATGGTGGCCACGAAGGTCTGGACCAGCACCCCGTAAAGGGTGGCGTGTGAGCGCGTGCAGCGGCCCTCAGCCAGCTCCAAGTCGATGATCCGGACGCCCTGGGTGGTGGCCAGGAGCGCGATGGAGCCGATCACGATGACCATGAAGGCGCTCAAAGCGTCGGCGCGCAGGAAGCCCCCGAGGGCGGTATCGTGCTGGCCGTCCAGGATCTGGACGGCCAGCACGATGCCCGAGGCCAGCACCCCCGCGCTGGCGACCACTCCAGCCCAGGCGGTGGCCGCCCGCCACCGGAGAGCGCCAGTCAGGGCGGCGGCCAGGCTGGGCAAGGCGAGGATGACGACCAGGTTCATCAGTCGTGCAGCTCCGTCAGCTCGTCCAGATCCAGGCTGCCGAACTCGGCGCGCATGCGCACCGCCAGCACCTGGAGGACCCCTACGGCCAAGAAGACATCCAGCGACACGCCCAGCTCAACCAGTAGCGGAACCCCAGCGGTGACCAGGAAGGCAACCAGGGCTATCCCGTTGTCCACCAGCAGGATGCCGAGGATCTGGAACACAGCCTTGCGCCGGCTCACGGCCACGAGGAATCCGATGAGCAAGGTGGCCACGCCTATGGGCACGAGATGGCCCCGGGTTCCCCCGATGCCAGCGACTATGTGGGCGGTGGCTCCGTAGGCCAGGAAGGTGAGACCAGCGGCCACCACCAACGAGGCGGGGAAGTTGACGAGGGGTCTCGTCTCCCGCCCATAGGGGTTGTCGCGGACCACGCGGCCGAGCAACCGGGGGACGAGGCCGGCCTTGACTACCAGCACGATTCCGGCGGTGACCAACAGGCCCACGTCGTGGGCGACCAGGCCGAGCACAGCCGCCACGATCGCCAGGGCCAGGCCCTGTAGGGCGACGACGCGCACAACTGCTGCGGTGGAGCCCCGCCACAGCACCATGACGGCACAGACGAGCACCGCCCCCGCTCCCAACCCCAGCAGGGACGCGGCGAGAGACCCCGGGGCGGCGGTCATGCCAGCGCCAGCGCGCTCACGACGCCGAGCACGGACAGCACGAACGCTCCGGCCAGGAGCTCGGGCACCCTGAACAATCGGAGCTTGGCCATGAACACCTCGGCCGTGGCGATGGCCGCCGCGATGAGGCCGACCTTCCCGACCAGGGCCACCACTCCGAGGACCACGCCGCCCAGGGTCTGGGTCTGGGCAATGCCCCAGGGCAGGAACAGGTTGGCCAGCAGGCCCACCAGGAGCCCGAGGCGCATGGCCTCGCCCAGCTTGACCAGGGCCAGGTCCGGCCCGGAGTACTCGAGGACCATGGCCTCATGGATCATGGTCAGCTCAAGATGGGTGGTCGGATTGTCCACGGGCAGCCGGCCCGCCTCGGCCAGCACCACGATCACCAGGGCGGCCAGAGCCAGCAGCCGCCCCGGGCTGGCCAACCAGATTGGATGAGCCAGAGAGCCCACCACGATGGCGGGCAGGTTGGGCGAGCGGGCGGGGATGGAGATGGCAAGCACCGCCACCAGGAGCGCGGGTTCGGCCAGCGCCCCGATGGTCATGGCCCGGCTCGCCCCCATCCCACCGAAGGCGGTGCCCGCATCGAGGCCCGCCAGCCCGAGGGCCACCGAGCCGACCAGGAACAAGAACACGAAGACGAAGAGGTCGGCGCTGGCGCCCAGGAACGGATAGGTCGACACGAACGGCCCGATGGCACCGATGGTCAAGGCTGACCCGACCAGCACCACCGGGGCGGAGGAGAAGATCCAACTGGCGTACTGCGGCCGGATCCGTTCCTTGCCCGCCAGCTTGCGCAGGTCCTTGAGGGGCTGGCGGACCGGTGGCCCGGGCCGTCCCTCGAGCCGGCAGCGCACCTTGCGCATGAGGCCCACGGTCAGCGGGGCCCCGAGGACGAGGAGCGCCAACTGGAGCGCAGTGACGGCGCCCGTCAGGAGGACGGAGGGAGCGGAGTGCGGTGTCATCGGACCAGCGCCAGTATCAGGACCAGGGACACGAACCCGAAGGCCAAGTAGCGGTGGATGCTCCCATTGGGCAGCCGGCGGGCGAAGCTTCCCCACCGGCTGACGGCGGCGATGGCGGGGCGGTACAGGTGGGCTTCGACCGTGTCGTCTACGGCGGCGCGGTAGGTGATCTCCTGGACGTAGTAGCGGGACTCGGCCACCGTGGTTACGTCGAGGTCGAGGTCGGGTCGCAACACGTCGTGGAAGACCCGCTCCAACGGCTCGGCGAAGGACCTGGCGGTGTACTGCATCCGAGCGGTCTGGGCGGCCCGGCCACTACCCCACGCCTCGGCGGGCCGGACGGCCATCCTCCGGCCCTGGGCCAACCGCCTGGCCCCCGCTGCCAAGGCGACGGCCACCACCAGGCAGCTAGCCAGTCCGACCGGGGCCAGGGCGCTGTGGGCGCCTACCAGCCCGATGTGCCAGCCGGAGACGAAAAGACCATGGCGGGCCGGACCCGCGACGACGCCTACGGCGGCGAGCACCGACGGCAGCACCACCAGCGGGGCCACCCCGAGTACGACACATATCACGGCCAGGATCCCGCCTCCCGCCTGCATGTAGTGGCTGACCTCGATCGCCTCGGCGGCTGCCGCCGTGCGGGGCCGGCCCAGAAATCCGACGCCGACCGCCTTGACGAGGGCGGCTGCAGTGAGCCCTCCGGTCAGGGCAAGGGTCGCTACACCGATCGGCATGGCGATGGCCACCCAGGTGACCGCCGACGGCAGCCCGTGGGCCAGGGTCTGCAGCAAGAGCCACTCGCTGACGAATCCGTTGAGGGGCGGGAGCGCGGAGATGGCCAGTGCCCCGACGATGAAGATGGCCCCGGTCACCGGGAGGCGCCGCAAAAGACCACCGAGGCTGTCGAGGTCCCGTGAGCCGGTGGCGGACTGGACCGATCCGGCGGAGAGGAACAGGCAGGCCTTGAAGGCGCCGTGATTCAGGACCTGTAACAGGGCGGCGGCCAGTGCCACCTGTGAGAGCGCCTGGTGTCCGGTGGCAGCGAAGAGGCCGGAGGCCCCGACCCCGAGCAGGGCCAGACCCATGTTGTCGGTAGTCGAGTAGGCCAACAGACGCTTCAGATCGCTGCTGGTGGCGGCGTTCAGTGCCCCGAAGAGGGCCGAAGCCACGCCCAGGGACAGAAGGAGCAGCCACCACCACATGGGCGCCCCGCCCAACAGGCCGTCGGCCACCCGGACGATGCCGTAGATCCCCAAGTTGACCATGCCTGCCGACATGAGTGCCGACACCGGGCTCGGCGCCTCGGGATGCGCCCGGGGCAGCCACACGTGGAACGGCACCGCTCCGGCCTTCGAAGCGAATCCCACCAGGAGGAGCAGGAGGGCCAGGCCCTTGACCGTGGGGGAGAGGTGGGCGGCATGGTCGTGGATGGCGGCAAAGGACTGACTCCCGGCATGGGAGGACAGCAGCACCAGCCCGGCCAGGATGGCGGCCGCACCGGCCTGGGTCATTACGGCGTACCACGTGGCGGCCTCGATGGCGGCAGGATTCCGGGCGTGGTCTACCAGGACCAGGAGCAGCGAGGTGATCGCCATCAACTCCCACAGAATCAGGAAGGTGGTGACACTGGCCGCCGCGGGCACCAGCAGCAAGGCGGTGACGAACAACGGCATCAGGGCGGCACCGCTGCGACTGGACAGACCGTGGCCCCCGTAGCCGATCCAGAACAGTGCCGCGCCCGCCGCGACCACAGCGGTCACGGCGGTGAACAAGGCGCCGAAGGGATCCAGTACGAAGCTAACCCCGCTGATGGGGATGAGCCCGACGGTGTGGAAGGACGCGTCCCTCCCGGAGTGCAACACCGTGGCGGCCGAGGCCAGGGCGCAGGCAGACGCGCCCATCGTGATCAGTGCGGTCACCATCACGCGCCATCGGGCCGTGGTCAGACTGGCGGCCGCTGCGGCACAAACTCCCAGGGCCGCGGCGGCCCCGAGGAGAGCGGAGCTCACGTCCCGGTCAGGCCGCGCAACGCCGTGATGATGGCAGCGGGGTGGGGCGGACAGCCGGGGATCTCCATATCCACGTCGACAACTTCGGACACCGAGCCCTCCACGCCATAGGCGCCTTTGAAGACACCACAGTCCCGGGCGCAGTCCCCGACGGCCACCACCACCCGTGGACGGGGTACGGCCTCGAGGGTCTTGCGGAGCGGCCCGGCCATGTTCCGGGTCACGGGGCCGGTCACCAAGAGGCCATCGGCGTGGCGGGGCGAGGCTACGAGGCCGATCCCGAAGCGCTCGGCGTCATAGATGGGGCTGAAAGCCGAGGCGATCTCGAGTTCGCATCCGTTGCAGGAGCCGGCGTCGACATGGCGTAGCTGCAGAGAGCCCCGTAGGCGGTCAGCGTGGTTCGCCACCGTGGCGGAGATTTCCACCGGGTCTGGTGCTGGGATCGATTCGGTGCTGGTCCGGGCCCGCCTCAAGACCTGAAACACCGATTTGCCGCTGCCCATTTGCGGTAGTTAAATCGTTGATCGTTCAATTGTCAAATATGTCATATATACATATGGAGCGACCGGCTGAAGTGTCGCCCTTGTAACGGGCCCGCTGATCCTCCAAGGTGACGGGATGACCGTGCCCGAGCACCCCGGCCTTCGCCTGTTCAACCGGACCCTGTCGACCTACCCAGGCGGCGGGCGCCGTTCCGCCTACCTGGCCGTGGTGGTGCTGACCACCATCGTCCTGTACTACCAGCAGTACGTGGCTGGTTCGGTCTCGCCCAGCATCCTGGCCTACTACCAGATCTCATTCCGCTTCTATCTCGGGGTTGTTGTCCTCTCCAGCGTCATGGGAGCCGTCGCCTCGCTCCTGGCCGGCCTGGCCGACCGCTGGGGCCGGGCCAACCTGGTCATCTGGGGCCTCCTGGCCGCCAGTCTGACCACCGCCTTCGGGCTGCCGTCGGCCACCACAGGCCACCAGTACGCCGCCATGGCCGCGGTAGTCGGCTTCGTGGAAGGCATGGTGCTGGTCGCCACCCCCGCCCTGGTGCGGGACTTCTCGCCCCAGGCCGGCCGGGGCACGGCCATGGGGATCTGGTCGTTAGGGCCGGTGGTCGGCAGCCTGACCGTCTCGGAGGTGGCCTCCCACACCCTGGCCCACCTCCACGCCTGGCAGGACCAGTTCCATATCGCCGGACTGACCGGCCTGGTCGTCTTCGTCATCGCCCTTGTGAACCTGCGGGAGCTGTCCCCGCAGCTTCGCGACCAGCTGATGGTCTCCATCCGGGAGCGGGTACTGGTGGAGGCCAGGGCCCGCGGCATCGATATTGCCGCCGCCCTGCGGCACCCGTGGCGCCAGATGCTCCAGGTCGACGTCGTACTGCCGGCGCTAGGCGTGAGCCTGTTCCTGCTGATCTACTACGCCGCCGTTGGCTTCTTCGTCATCTACTTCACGTCCGTGTTCGGCTTCACCCAAGCCCAGGCCAACGGACTGGGCAACTGGTTCTGGGCCGCCGATGCCGTGACCGTGGTTGTCATCGGAATCATCTCCGACCGGGCGGGGGTGCGTAAGCCGTTCATCGTGGCCGGGAGCCTGATGGCTGTGGTGATGACGATCATCTTCGCCGGGCGAGCCACCCAGGCGGGCACCTCATATGGGACCTTCATCTTGCTGGTCTCGTTCCTCTCGGCATCCCGAGGATTTGCCTATGCCCCCTGGATGACGGCCTTCACCGAGACCGTTGAGCACCGGAACCCGGCCCTGGTCGCTACCGGCCTGGCCGTATGGGGATGGGTCCTGCGGGTGGTGGTGGCGGTCTCGTTCCTTGTCCTGCCTTACGTCGTCACCTCGGTCACCCCGGTAGCCGAGTACGGGCCCCAGCTATTGACGATCACCACTCAATACGCCAGCCAGGTTGCCACCCTCGAGTCCATCGACGTATCCACCCTGACCAAGCTCAGGGTGAACCCCAACAACACGGCCGCGGCCAAGTTGGCCCTGGCCGAGATCGGTGCGCACTTCCACATCCCGCCTTCCGCCGCCCTGGCCCGGCTCTTGGCGGTCCGGGCAATGCCCACCTCAGCACGTCTCTACCTGGCGTCTCACGGCAACCAGGTGAAGCAGGCCAAGCGGGACGCACCCCACCAATGGGAACGCTGGTGGTGGGTCTGCGTAGCCGGTGAAGTCCTCTTCATCCCCACCAACTTCATGCTGGTCGGGCGATGGCGGCGCTCGACAGCCCGTCGGGATGCCGCCGAGCGTCAGGCCCTCGTCGACTCCGAGCTGGCACGGCTTCGGCAGGACCCTTCCCCCTCGGGGACAGGTATGTTCCAATAAGTAGTGCTCAGAAAGGAGTCGACGATGACGACGGCTCGAATCGCGGGGCACGAGTTCGACCTGACGCCGACCGTCGTCGAGGCTGTGGCGGGTGGGCTCGAGCCGGAGCCGATCCGAGATCACTACGTAGTGGTCCGAGGGCGGCGTTACCCTCCCAAGCAAGTCTTGGCGGCCGTCACGGGGCTGGATCGGGCCGACTTCACGACCCATCAGGCCCGCGCCGTGCTACGCAGACTTGGACTTGGCGTGTATCGGCGCCAAGCGGCCGGTCCCGCAACGACCCCATCCGCCGTCGGTCCCCACGGCGGCGTAGAGGCGGCCATGTTGGATCCCTACCAGGGCCGCTGGGTCGCCCAAGTCCCGGGCGAGGTGCTTTCCGACAGCGACTCACCTGAAGCCGTGTTGGTTTGGCTCCGCCGGCACCATCTGAAAGCCAGGGTGTGGCGGGTGCCGGGGTCTCGAGCTACGACCGGCTCCGCCCTGTCGGTCGAGTTGCCTTGATTGTCCCCTATACCGAACTGCCGGCTGCCAGTGGATGGCCGCGGCCCCTCCTCGATGTCGCTGTAGCCGGTCTCGATGACGCCACCTTCTCTTGCCTGGCTGACACTGGGTCGGTCAACTCGCTCCTCCCGGCATGGATCGCCAAAGAGGCGGGACTGGATCTTCAACAGATCGAGGCCCGATCGCTCGTAGTTGGTGGCGCCACCACCGAAGCGCGGTTCTTGCCCGTGCCGCTGACCGCCGCCGCCTACACATGGGAAGCCGAGGTTGGCTTCTGCGACCCGTGGCCGTATGACTGGGGTCTACTTGGCCAGCTCTGGTTTTTTCGCTACTTCATCGTCACCTTTCGCGCCGCCGACTTCCAGTTCGAAGTGGTCCCAGTCAAGAGTTGAGCGCCAGAGGGGCCAGCTGCCTACCATCCAGCTCATGCCCGCCGAGAAGGTACGACTTCGGATAGGCAATCTGGCCAAGGCCGTCCTCGTGACGGGCCAGGCGTACCAGGATCCCAAAGATGCCCTGAACGAGTTCGTCTCCAATGCCGCGGACGAGTACGCCGAAGCAGGTCGAACCGGTGCTCGGATCAGGGTCGTCATCCGCCGGCGAGGACAGAGACCCGTCCTGGCGGTGGATGACGACGGCCGGGGTCTGTCTCCCGACCGACTCCGGGAGATGGCCCGCAGCCTGTTCGAGTCGGCCAAGGTGGACGACCCCCGGACCCTGGGTGAGAAGGCGATAGGCATCCTGGCCTACCAGCAGCTCGGCGGCCGCTGTGACATCGTCTCCCGGCAGGAGGACTCCGCCGAGACGTGGGCCTTGCGACTCGAGCGCGGTCGAGTCACTGCCCTCCTGGAGCGAGAGCGCCGGCGGGCCCGCTCCCAGCCAGGCACCACTGTGTATCTCTCCGATCTGGACCCGGATGTTCTGCGGGTCCTGACCCAGCGCAAGGTCGTCGACTACCTCAGGCTCCGGCGCGGGGCCGCCCTGGCCCGGGGTGACTATGGGATCGAGGTACTCGAGGGTCGCAATGCTGAGGTCGTCTTGCCCGAGCAGCCCGACGGGATTCGGCTGTCCATTTCTCCCAAGCCGACGCTGTGGGGCCGCATCGAGTTCTCGCTCTACGTGGCGCCCCCCGACGGTAAGCGGCGGCGGGTAGCCGTGGTAGGACGGGCCGGTACGACCATCATCGATGACCTCTCCGAGCTCGATGAGTTCAGCGAGGGCCCCTGGGCATCAGACCAGGTGGCTGGTCAGATCGTTTTCGAATCGCTGCAGCAGAGCGCCGGCCGCCGGGCCGTCCTGCGAGACCGGGAGGCCTTCCCTGTCTTCGTCCAAACCGTCAAGTCGGTCGAGCCCGCCGTGGCCCAGACGGTGCACCGGGTTGCTCAGGAAGTGGACGCCCAGACAGCGGACCGGCTCTCCGATGTCGTCCGGCGTATCTTCAGCCGGGTTCTCAAGGAGTTGGCCGACCTGGACAACCCGATGCGAACCCCCATCGGAGACGAGCCCGGAACAGGTGGGGTCCTGGACGGACCGGAGTCGGGCGGACCGCACCGACCCCGGCCGGACGAGCCCGAGCCCCCACCAATAGGCGACCTATTCCCCCCGCCGTCAGACCCGGTACGCCGACCCAGGCCGGATGCCGGGAGTGCCAACCCCGAAGGACGCCGTAACTCGGCTCTGCCCAGCCTGGCCGCCGATCCGGAGCCCACCGCCGCCCGCAGTCGGTTCCAGGAGGAAACCGGGACCGTCCTGTACAACGAGTCCCACCCTGATTACTTGATGGTGAAAGATAGCGAGCCGGCGCTGCTCGACTATCTGGCCACGCTGGTGGCCAAGGAGTACGTGGTCTACAACAATCCGAGAGCCGCCGGCCAGGAACTGGCCGAGGAGATGGTGCGGATGCTCGTGCGAGTGCGACGGCACCTGCCCCGGAAGCTCTGAGCCACCCTGGCACCGAAGCTCTGAGCCACCCTGGCACCCGTCACACCCGACCCCTACCCTCTTCTGGGAGGGGGGCGGAGCGGTGCTGTACATCCACAGGGCGGAACGGGCGGACGGTCTGGTCGGGGAGCTGGCCGACCTACTTAGCCAGCCGGTCGGAGATCCCATGCTGGCCGAGCTGGTCGCTGTCCCCACCCGGGGGGTCGAGCGATGGCTGACCCAGCGGCTCTCCCACCGCCTCGGGAGCGGTGCCGGCGGGGATGGAGTCTGCGCCAACGTGGAGTTCCCCTTCCCCGGCACGGTCGTGGGTCGGGCCACCTCGGCCGCCTCCGGCTTTCTGCCTGAGGACGACCCGTGGCCGCCGGAGCGCTCGGTCTGGCCCCTGCTGGGGGTCATTGACCAGAACCTGGATGAGTCCTTCATGGCTCCTCTGGCCGCCCATCTCCGGGACAGCTCGCCGACGGACGCAGAGGGAAACAAGCGCCTCCGCCGATTCACCAGCGCCAGGCACCTGGCCGACCTGTTCGACCGCTACGCCGTCCACCGGCCCGAGATGGTCCACGCCTGGCTCCGGAACGAACTGGTCACCGGCCCCGAGCAGGACCCGGCGGAGCGGTGGCAATCCGAGTTGTGGCGCCGGCTGCGCACCCGGATCGGAGTACCGGGACCGGCCGAACGGTTCGCATTCGCCATGGAGCAGTTGGTCGATGAGCCGGACCTGGTGGACCTGCCGGAGCGGTTCTCGCTCTTCGGGCTGACCCGCTTGCCGGCCAGTCATGTCCGGATACTGGCTGCGCTCGGCGCCCACCGGAACGTCCACCTCTTCCTCCTCCACCCCTCCCGGGTGCTCTGGGACCAGGTGGCCGCCATCGATCTCAACGCCTACAACCGCAAGCGTGCGGGTGATCCCACCGCCGACGTTCCAGTCAACCCGCTGCTCCGATCCTGGGGGCGCGATGCCCGGGAGATGCAGCTGGTCCTCACGGAAGCCAATCCGGCCGTAGGGGAGCATCGGGTGGTCGAGGCGGCCGGATCGAATCTTCTCGGTCTGATCCAGCGGGATATCCGTACCAATCGGCGGCCGCCGGGGCTGGGACCCTTTGCCGAAGGGACCGACCCGCGGCCGGCCCTGGCCCGGGATGACGACAGCCTCACCGTGCACAGCTGCCACGGCCGGACGCGCCAGGTCGAGGTGATGCGCGATGCCGTCCTCCACCTCCTGGCCGACGACCCGAGCTTGGAACTGAGGGACTTCATCGTCATGTGTCCGGACATCGAATCCTTCGCCCCGCTGGTCCAGGCCGCCTTCGGGGTGACCGAGTCCGAGGGTGACGCCGATCTACCGGCCGTCCCGATCCGTCTGGCCGACCGGGCCATCCGCCAGACCAATCCGCTCCTGGCGGTGGCCGCTCATCTCCTGGATCTGTCCGCCGCCCGGGTCACGGCGTCCCAGGTCCTCGACCTGATCTCCATGGAGCCGGTCGGGCGCCGGTTTCAGATCGATGAGGACGACCTCGGCCGACTGCAGCAGTGGGTCGGTAACGCCGGGATCCGCTGGGGTATCGACTCTCTCCAGCGCTCCGGCCGGGGCCTGGCCCGTCTCCGGGCCAACACCTGGGAGTCCGGACTGGAGCGACTGCTGCTCGGTGTCGGGATGGCGGATGAGGACTGCCGCCTCTTCGGGGACATCGTTCCTCTTGATGATGTATCCGGCTCCGACGTTGATCTGGCCGGCCGGGTAGCCGAACTCATCGCCCGGTTGAGCCAGGCCCTTCACGATCTGGCCGGTCCGGCTCCGATCGGCGCCTGGATCGAGGCGTTGAGCCGGGCCACCGATGCGATGGCGCTGGCGGCCACCTCCGAGGCCTGGCAGCACGAGCAGCTGCGGCGGATCCTCCAGGACGTCGGCGTCGAGGCCCAGGTGTCCGGCGGGGGAGAGGAGGAGCTGGACCTGGCTGAGGTGAGGGCCCTCTTGGCCGATCGGCTGGCCGGGCGGCCCACCCGGGCCAACTTCCGGACCGGTGATCTCACCATCTGCACCCTCGTCCCCATGCGGTCGGTTCCCCACCGGGTCGTGTGCCTGCTCGGCCTGGACGATCAGGTTTTCCCCCGCCACCAGGGGGAGGACGGTGACGACCTGCTTCTGGCTGAGCCCCACGTCGGGGATCGGGAGCCCCGCAGCGAGGACCGCCAGCTGCTCCTGGATGCGCTCCTGGCCGCCCAGGAGCGGGTGATCATCACCTACGCCGGCCGGGACCAGCGGACCAACCAGCACACGCCGCCGGCCGTGCCCGTGTCCGAGTTGCTCGACGTCATCGACCGGACAGTGCGGCTCGAGAAGGAAGGGGCCAAAGCCAGGGACCGGGTCATAACCGAGCACCCCTTGCAGCCCTTTGCTCCGGCCAATTTCACCGACGGGGACCTGGGGCGCGGTGGTGCCTGGAGCTTCGATCCGGTTCAGCTCCGGGCGGCCGAGTCCCGGGAGTCCGACCGGATCCCGGTGCCCCCTTTCCTGTCCAGTCCCCTCCCACCCCTCGACAGTGGTGTGGTCGATCTGGCCGCCCTGGTGCGCTTTGTTGAGCATCCGGCCAAGGCATTCCTGCGGGAGCGGCTGGGCCTCTACCTGGGCAGTACCGACAGCATCAAGGACGCCATCCCTCTCGAGCTGAATGCTCTGGAGAAGTGGGGGGTTGGGGACAGGCTGCTGGCGGCCCGGCTGGTAGGGGTCAGCCCGGAGGATGCCCTGGCGGCCGAGGCGGCCCGAGGTTTACTGCCCCCTTCTCCTCTGGCCGCGGCCATCCTGGACGAGGTCGTCCCATGCGTCGAACAGATCCTCGAATGTTTCGGCGCCGAGCCCTGTGCGTCCAGTCCCAGCGCTTCCTATGAGGTGAATGTCGAGCTGCCCGACGGGCGCTATCTCATAGGCAGCGTGAGCGGGGCGAGGGACGCGACGATCATCACGTGTACGTACTCGTCCCTGAAGGCCAAACAGCGCCTGGCGGCGTGGGTGCGGTTCCTGGCCCTCAGCGCCTCCCGTCCGGACCTCGAGGTGTCGGCGGTTGCATTTGGCCGGGGCAAGAAGATCCAGGGCGTCCACCGGATCGCCCGTAGCGCCTTCTCGCCACTGCCAGGCCCCCCGGCCTCCCGCCGGGAGGCCGCCTTGAACAGGCTCGTCGGCCTGGTGGACCTCTACGACCGCGGCATGGGAGAGCCCTTGCCGATCTTCTGTGGCACCTCAGCGGAGGCCGTGGAGGCAGCCAGGTTCGGAGACGACCTGGAGACAGCCGCCACGAAGGTCTGGGAATCGGGGTACAACCGGTATGGGGAGGACGAGGAACCCGAGCACGTCCAGCTATTCGGACCCGAGGCGCCGTTCCGGCAGTTCCTGGAACAAGAGCCCCGCTCCGATGACCCGGTGTCGTCGCGTTCGGTAAGCAGCCGGTTCGAGTTGTACGCCCATCTGCTGTGGGACGACCTGATCGACCATCCCGAGAGCCTCGACGGCGTATGAGCCCGGATGCGGCACGGCCCGCGGATGACCTGAGCAACAGGAGGCTGGGCCATGACGTCGAGCTGCCCACGTTCGATGTCTGCGGTCCTCTACCCGGTCCCGGCATCACTCTGCTGGAGGCGAGCGCCGGAACTGGCAAGACCTACACCATCGCCGCCCTGATGGCCCGGTTCGTAGCCGAAGGCGTCGCCGACGTGTCGGATATCCTGGCGGTGACCTTCACCCGCTTCGCCACCAGTGAACTCAGGGACCGCATCCGGGCCCGGTTGGTCCTGTCCGAGGAGGCCCTGGGCCGTTGGCTCGACTCCGGGAGCCTCCCTCCAGATGCAGACGATGTCATCAAGCTCCTCGTGGCCGGTGATTCGGACACCGTTACGAGGCGGCATGTCAACATCTCCCGGGCGCTGGCCAACTTTGATGCCGCCACCGTCACGACTCTCCACGGCTTCTGCCAGCTGGTCCTGTCCGGTCTGGGAGTGGCCGGTCAGGTGGCCGAGGGAGCCAAGCTCCTGGAGGATCCCAGGGACCTGGTATCCGAGGTGGTTGAAGATGTCTTCCTGGCGCGGTCGCTGGGTCCGTCCGGGGCGCCGGCGTTCAAGCGCGGCGACGCCGGCCAGGTGGGTGAAGCGGCCGTCGCCAACGCCAGCACTGCGCTGGAACCGGCGGCGGAGGAGTTGAAGTCCACCGTCCCCGGGCGCCGGCGCCGCCTGGCCGAAGCGGTGAGGGCCCAGACCGTCCGGAGGTTGACTGACGGCAACTTTCTCACCTATGACGACATGCTCATCCGTCTCCGCAATGCGCTCAGGGATGAGGAGAGGGGCGACGCCGCCCGGCTCCGACTGCGCCGGCGGTACCGGGTCGTCCTGGTGGATGAGTTCCAGGACACCGATCCGGTGCAGTGGGAGGTTGTCCGCCGCGCCTTCGCAGAGGACGGCACGATCCTGGTTCTCATCGGGGACCCTAAGCAGGCCATATACGGCTTCCGGGGCGCTGACGTATTCGCCTACCTGTCCGCCGCCGGGACCGCCGGACAACAGTTCACTCTGGGCACCAACTGGCGGAGCGATGCCGGCCTGCTCACCGGTCTGGCTGCTCTGTTCGATCCTCTGCGGCTCGGCCATCCCGACATCCCGTTCCGTCCCGTGGATCCCTCTCCGGGGCATCACCTTCCGGGGCTCGAGGGCGCTCCGTGCCCCCCTCCACTGCGGCTTCGGATCGTCCACCACGATGACCACGAGATCGTCAGGAACAAGGACGGCTCGTACCAGAAGGACGCGGCCGTCGACTGGGTGGCCGCGGACCTGGCGGGTGATGTGGCCTCCCTGTTGTCCAGCGGCGCCGAGCTGGTGGAGCGGGATACCGACGGTGGTGTGACCGATCGGCCCAGGATTCGGCCTGGTGACGTAGCCGTTCTGGTGCAGAGCAACCGCCAGACATTTCTGGTGCAGGACGCGCTGAGGTCTGCCGGGGTTCCCGCCGTTGTGGCTGCGGCCGAGAGCGTGTTCAAGACGTCCTCGGCCGGCCATTGGCTCTCATTGCTAGAGGCCCTTGAGCAGCCGACTCACAGGGGACGGGCCGTGTCGGTGGCGCTCAGCCCCTTCTTCGGGTTGACCGGTGATGAAGTGGCATCGGCAGACGACCGGGTCTGGGAGCACATCCAGGACCGGCTCCGTCAGTGGGAGGCCCTCATCAAGCGCCGGGGAGTTTCCGCCCTGGGCCGGGCGGTGCTGGTGTCCGAGCACATGGCGGCCCGCCTCCTGCGCTTTGAGCAGGGGGAACGGCTGCTGACCGATCTGGACCACGTCGCTCAGTTGCTCCATGCCGAATCGTCCCGTTCCCAGGCCGGTCTGTCGGGCCTGCGGGGCTGGTTGGCTCGCCGCATCGAGGAAGCCGGGCAGGATCAGACCGATTCCGATGACCGGGCCCGGCGCCTCGATACCGACGTCGATGCGGTTCAGGTGCTCACCGTGCACCGAGCCAAGGGCCTCGAGTTCCCGGTGGTCTACTGCCCCTACCTCTGGGACGTCGGTTACCAGGTCCAGCCTGGTCCCCCGATCGTGTTCCACACCGAGACGGGTGAGCGGAAGCTGGACGTGGGAGGCCGCCACGAGGACAATCCGGATTACCAGAGCCACTTCGATTCCTATTTCAGCGAGGAGCGGGGCGAGGACCTTCGCCAGTTGTACGTGGCCCTCACCCGGGCGAAGAACCAGGTCGTCATCTGGTGGGCGGCGGTGGTCAGTGCGCAAGAGACGGCTCTGGCCCGTCTGCTCGTATCCCGATCGCCCGATGGCACGGTCCCGTCCAAGGGCCCGAAGAGGAGGCCGTCGGATGACGAGATCCTCGCCAAGTTCACCGAGGTTGCCGCCCGGGCCCCCGAGTTTGTCTCCGTGGAGCGAGCCACAGGGGGAGAGGGCAGGCGCTGGACCGGCGGGGATCCCCCGCCGCCGGCGGAGCTTCGAGTGGCGGAACTGGATCGGCCTCTGGATCTGGCCTGGCGCCGGACGTCGTATTCCGGCATCACTGCCGGTGCCCATGAGCACCAGATCGGCAGCGAGCCGGAGGACGCCGGGACGGTGGACGAATCCGACGGCGCCGGCGCGGCCGCGGTGGTGGCCGAACCTCAGTCCACCGGGACAGAAGCCGCGGAGGCGGCACTGCGGTCCGTACCTTCGGCCTGGGCGGACCTGCCCGGCGGAGCCGACGTGGGCACCTTCGTCCACGAGGTCCTGGAGGAGACGGACTTCGCCTCGGCTGACATCGATGGTGAGTTGGCTCGGGTCCTGCAGGTCCAACGCCGCCGGGGCCGGGCCGACCGGCTCGGGCCGCCGCTGGCGGGCGCCTTACTCACGGCCCTCGAGACCCCCCTCGGACCGCTGGCCGGACAGGTGAGGCTGCGCGACATAGCGAGAGGAGACCGCCTCGATGAGGTGACCTTCGAGCTGCCCCTGGCCGGCGGGGACCAGCCGGTCGGCCATGTCCTGACCAACGACCTGGCGGCATTGGTGGAGGCGCATGCCCAGGGTGACGGTGTCTTGGCCGGCTACGCCGAAAGGCTGAGGGACCCGCTCCTGGCTTCACAATTGCGCGGCTACCTGACCGGCAGCATCGACCTGGTCTTCCGCCTGGTGACGGAGCAGGGGGACCAGCGCTACTTCATCGTGGATTACAAAACCAACTGGCTGGGACCGGAGGCAGAGCCCCTCAGCGCCTGGCACTACCGGCCGTCGGTCCTCGACGCCGAGATGCAACACGCCCACTACCCGCTGCAGGGCCTGCTGTACAGCGTCGCCTTGCACCGCTATCTGAGGTGGCGCCTTCCGGACTACGACCCGCACCGCCATCTGGGCGGGATGCTCTATCTCTTCCTCCGGGGGATGACCGGCGCCGAGGTTCCACGGGTGGATGGCCAGCCCTGTGGCGTCTTCTCCTGGTCCACCCCTCCTGATCTGGTGGTCGCCCTTTCCGATCTCCTGGCCACCGGCAGTCCTGGAGCGGTGGGTGTCTGAGCGGTGGTTGTGACTCTTCCTTCGTTGTCGGATGGCGGTAGTGCCGACCAGATCAGTGATCCCAACGACGTCCGTCTCGTCCTGGGCGTCGATGAAGGCACGGTCCTGGGCGCCTTCAACCGGGCCGGGGTGCTGGGTCCGGCCGATGTGCACGTGGCCATATGCCTGGGTCGCCTGGGGAAGGAGACCGATGAGGATGTGCTGTTGGCCGCCGCCCTGGCCGTGCGGGCTCCGCGGGTCGGCCATGTCTGCGTGGATCTGGCCTCCGTTCGTCAGACGGTGGCGGTGGACACCGACGTCGAGGTCGACATCGACGCCCTCCCCTGGCCGGAGGAGGGGGAATGGCTGAGCCGGATCGCGGCCAGCCCCATGGTGGCGGTCGGAGAAGAGGAGACCACCCGGCCGTTGCGGCTGGTCGGGCCATCGCTGTACCTGGACCGGCACTGGCAGGACGAACGCCTGCTGGCCCAGTCCCTCCTCGGCCGGGCCGAGGCTGGCGGCCCAACGGTCGATGTGGCTCTACTGACCGATGGCCTCCGTCGCCTCTTCCCTGATGAGGCGTCCTCCGAGCAGCGCTGGGCGGCGGCCACGGCGGTGACCAGGCGCCTCACCGTGGTGGCCGGCGGTCCGGGCACGGGCAAGACGACCACCATCGCCAGGCTCCTGATCCTGCTCGATGAGCAGGCCCAGGCCACCTCCGGCCGGCGGTTGATGATCGCTCTGGCCGCCCCGACGGGTAAGGCGGCCAACCGTATGCAGGAAGCGGTGTCCGTCGAGCTCCAGCGGATGGGCGTCGACGATGAGACAGCCCGCCGCCTTGGAGCGATCGGCGGTTCCACCCTGCACCGGCTCCTAGGGCGTCACCCCGGTAACGCCAGCCGGTTCCGCCATGACCGCTACCACCACCTGCCCCACGACGTCGTCATCGTGGACGAGACATCTATGGTTCCCTCCGCCCTGATGGCCCGGCTGCTCGAAGCGGTACGGCCCGATGCCCGCCTGATTCTCCTCGGGGATCCACAGCAGCTGGCATCGGTGGAGTCCGGGGCCGTCCTGGAGGACGTGGTCGGCCCCAACGCCGCCCGCATGCGCGTCCGTCCGGCCACCCGCCGGCAGTTGGAAGACATCACCGGGACGACCATCCCCATGGACGACCTCGCCCCCGACGGCCCGGCCATCTCCGATTCGGTGGTGCTGCTGCGGACCAACTTCCGCTTCAGCGGCGCCCTCGGGGCCCTGGCCTCGGCCATACGGGATGGGCAGGTCGATCGGGCGCTCGAAGTCCTGCGGGAGAAGGACGCTGCCGTCGGTTGGCTCGATATCGACCCGGGCTCGGGATCCGAGGCTGCGCTTTCACCGGTGCGAGAGGTGGCCCGGAGTTGGGGCGGGGGCCTACGGGCGGCGGCCCTGGCCGGAGATGCGGCCGGGGCCCTGGAGGCGCTGGGCCGGACCCGGATCCTGTGTGCCCATCGGCGGGGTCCGGCCGGGGTGGCGGCCTGGAACCCGCGGATCGAGGCCTGGCTGGCCCAGGACGAGCCCGACCGGCTCACCGAAGGTTCCTGGTATCCGGGCCGGCCGGTGATGGTCACCGCCAACGACTACAGCCTCCGGCTCTTCAACGGTGACTCCGGTGTGAGCCTGCTGCTCCCCGAACAGAGGCGAGGAGTGTCCTTCGCCCGTCCCTCCGGGCCCGACATCGTCAGCCCGTCGCGTCTGGGCTCCATTGAGACGGTTTACGCCACGACCATCCACAAGGCCCAGGGGTCGGAGTTCGCCACCGTGGTCGTCCTGCTCCCCGAGGTTGACTCACGACTGTTGTCCAGGGAGCTGCTCTACACCGCCGTGACCCGGACGACCCGCCGGCTGCTCCTGGTGGGTAGTGAGGCCTCCGTCAGGCAGGCCCTCACTCGGCGCGTATCCCGAAACTCCGGGCTTTCCGCCCTGCTGTGGGGGCCGCCGGACTGAGCCACTGGCCGCCCGCTTGCCCCCGGCGGTAGCTATTGGCAAATCGAGGGATGCCCAGCCGGTGCCGGCATAGCTCCTAGTCTCGTGGGGTGCTTCGGGGTGTCTTCCGCACCGCCGCCGTCGCCGCAGTGGTCCTGGGGACCAGCGTCATCGGCTGGTCGAGTGCCAGCTCAGCGACCTCGCCCGCGGGTGGGCTCCAGCCCGGCCAGTCGGCCGGTCAGGGCGGGGGTCAGGTGGCATCGAGCACCGGCTTCACGCCGAGCGCCAAGGAGTGGCTGCTGGCTGACGCCGGCAACGGCCGCGTCCTGGCCGCATCGGGCGATCACCTTCCGGTCCGTCCGGCCAGCGTGGCCAAGATCATCACCGCCTACCTGGTCATGAAGTCCCTGCCGGCCGACGCCACCGTCCCGGTGGGGCCCGATGCCGCCGGTGAAGAGCCGATGAAGATCAACATGCAGGCGGGTCAGGTCTGGCCTCTCGACCAGGCCCTCCACGCCCTCCTGATGGTGTCGGCCAACGACGCCGCCGTGGCCCTGGCCGACCGGGTCAGCGGCTCACCCGCCGCCTTCGGGCGGCTGGCGGTGAAGGTGGCCAGTGAGCTCGGCGCCACGGATCCTCTGGTGTTCGATGATCCGGCCGGCCTCGACGACAGCTTCGAGTTCGGGCAAGGTGATCTCATCTCGGCCTACGACCTGGCTGTCTTCGCCCGAGTCGATATGACCATCCCCGAGTTTCGCAACATCGTAGATACCCAGCACTACCAGTACCAGGGGGTCGATAGTCAGCCCCACGAGCTGCCCAACCACAACCGGTTGCTGGGGATGGATCCCACCGTCATCGGCATCAAGCCCGGCTGGACACAGGCGGCGGGTGAGACGCTGGTGACCGAAGCCGTCCGGGACGGTCGGACGATGCTCGTGATTCTCCTGGATGACAACCCTGTCGCCCTCTATCCGGACGCTGAGAGCCTGTTCAACGAGGGCTTCGCCATTCCGGTGGATCAGCAGACGGCGGTGGAGCAGCTCCCGCCTATCCGGACGACACTGTCCGCGGCCGTTCTCGCTGCAGCGTCGGCGGGGACATCAGCTGCGCCCAAGGCGGTGAAGCGCGGGCCGGCCGGCCGCCCCTACGACTGGAGACGAGCCGAGCTCGTTGTGATCGTCGGCTTGACCGGAAGCGTCTACTTCAGGCGTCGTGCGGTGATGCGGCGCCGGCGGGCGCGGCGGGGTCTACAGCCCGTCTAGCCGCCCCCGGCCGCCGCCAGGCCTGCATCGGTCCGCCGGTGGTGATCGGACCTTGACGGCCGGCTGAGCCGGGGCTGGTCCGCGATTTCTGAGAGTGGGCTGGGTAGGCTCGTTCCGAGCGATTGACGGGAGTCGGACATGTCGGACTTTCAGCGCGGTGCGGGTGGACAGGAGCCGACGTGGTCGGGTCAGGAACCCCCGTCATATCCCAACCCGGGCCAGTACCCGGGTCCCGGCCCGTACGGCGGGCCAGGTCAGTATCCAGGTCAGTATCCAGGCACGGGACCGTCGGGGCCGAGGGCCAGCTTCGGCAGCCGATTGGGCGCCTGGCTCATCGACGCCGTCATTGTCTTCGTCGTCTCCTTGGTGTTGGGCCTGGTTCTGCGGGGCCCGGGCTCGATCCTGAGCCTCATCTTCGATATCGGCTACGTCGTGTACTTCTTCGGCTCGCCCCGGGGCCAATCCCCCGGTTACATGGCCACGGGCATCCGGGTGATCTCCATGGACGGCACCGGGCCCATCGGTTACGGCCGGGCCCTACTGCGCTGGCTGGTCAGCATCCCCTCGGCCTGGGTCATCTTCATCGGCTACTTCTGGATGCTCTGGGACCGGGAGAAGCAGACCTGGTTCGATAAGGCGTCCAACTCCGTAGTGGTGCCGGTGTCGGCCTACCCGATCACCTGAGTTGGGGCCGGGGGCGGCGGCTCAAATGGCAAGGCCATGGCTGACGAGCTGACCGGGGCCAGCGTCGAGTTGCTCCAGGCTCTCATTCGTAACCGGTGTGTCAACGACGGCACCCCGGCGTCGGGGGAGGAGCATCGCAACGCCGCCGACCTCGCCACGTTCCTGGAGGGCCGGGGCCTGGACCTCGCCCGTTACGAGGCGGCCCCAGGGCGCACCACCCTGGTGGCCCGCATGGAGGGCCGTCAATCCGGTGCGCCTTCGCTGTGCCTCATGGGCCACACCGACGTGGTGCCGGCCGAGGACCCGGGCTGGACGCGTGATCCCTTTGCCGCCGAGCTGGTGGACGGGGAGGTGTGGGGCCGGGGCGCCATCGACATGCTCAACCTCACCGCCTCCATGGCCGTGGCCGTCCGGCACCTGGCTGATTCGGGCTTCCGGCCCCAGGGAGACCTGATCTTCCTGGCCGTGGCCGATGAGGAGTCGGGCAGCGTCTACGGAGCGCAGTGGATGGCCGATCATCATTACGACGCCATCCGGGCCGACTACGTCCTGACCGAAAATGGCGGCCTTCACTCCGGCAGCCCGGAGGCTCCCGTCATCGGGGTAAACGTGGCCGAGAAGGGTGTGTCCTGGCGTCGGCTCCGGGTGTCGGGCACGCCGGGTCACGGCTCGCGTCCATGGCGCTCGGACAACGCCCTGGTCAAGGCGGCCGCGGTGGTGTCCCGCCTAAACGACTACCGGCCCCGGCCCCGCTTCCACGAACTGTGGCGGGACCAGGTCGATCGGCTCCCGATCAGCGAAGATCAGAAGGCGGCCATGCTGGACGAGGACCGGATCGATGAAGTCCTGGCCGCCATGCCCGACGCCGCCGCGTCCTACTTCCACGCCTGTACCCACACCACCTTCTCGCCGAATGCCGTCCGGGGAGCCATGAAGACCAACATCATCCCCGGGGCCATCGATGTGGAGGTGGACATTCGCACCCTCCCGGGCGAGACGCCCGATGACGTGGACGGTCACCTACACGCCGCACTGGGCGACCTAGCCGAGGCGGTGGAGATCCAGGACATCGTGGTGTCCGCGGCCAGCACCAGCCGGACCGACACACCGCTGTGGGACAGCCTGCAGCGCGCTGTAGCCAAGCCCTTCCCCGGCGCCAGCCTGCGGGCCCAGTTGATGGTCGGCTTCACCGACGCCCGGGTCTACCGGGCCATGGGCGCCACCGCCTACGGCGCCGGCCTGTTCAGCCCGTCCCTCGATGCCGGGGAGTACGGCCGGCGCTTCCACGGAAACGATGAGCGAATCGACACCGAGTCCCTGGGCCTCACCACCCAGCTCTGGATCGATGTCTGCCGGGACCTCATGGGCTGAACTCGTCCCGTCGGGTCAGAGCGCGGCCAGGCGACCTGCCGCCTCAGCCTCCGAAGCGGGCCTTGAGGCCGCCGATTCCGCCCTGGTACACGGAGCGCACGATGTTGGCAGCGTCCTCCTCGCCGGCCCCCTCGGCGGCGGTGAAGGTGCCCGACCACGACAGGCGGGTTGCTTCCCCGGCCTCGGTGAGCTGCATGGTCGAGCGGTAGTTCTCGAGCGGGAGGGGGCCGGACACGATGCTGTAGACGAGCCGCTTGGCCGCCTCGTCCCGCTCCTCCAGACGCTCGACCATGGGCGCCCCTCCCATCTCGATGGTGCGGGTCTGGCCGATGCCCTCGCCCTCCAGTTTCACGGGCATGCCCATGGCCTCGATGAAGCCGCCGAAGTCACCTACGACCTTCCACACCTCATCGATCCCGGCCGTGAACTCGGCTTCCTCGTTGACCTCGGGCATGCTTTCCTCCGCTCTCGTCTCTGATCACACCATAGGAAGCCCCGCCCCTACCGGGCGAGTCCGAGCGCAGACCTCCGACGGCGCGCCCGCTCGGCTACTTGAAAACCAGGGTCCCGTCCTCCAGATCGGCATGGGGAAGGAGATCTTTCTCCACCGAGTACTCGTGCAGCAGGCGCCAGGGGTCGCGATCGCCCTGCTTGGGCATGAGGTGCAGCGAACGGGTCAGGTAACCGGGGTTGAAGTTGTCCGGGTCGACCCAGGGGCCGAGGTCCATCCCGGCCTCGTCCGGGCGTACGGCCGGCACGACCATGGTCGAGCCCCTCCCGTCCATGTCGTTGAGCAGCCGGCACACGAAGTCGCTGATGAGCTCGGCCCGCAGTGTCCAGCTGGCCCGGAAGTAGCCGAACACGTAGGCCAGATTGGGGACGCCGGTGAACATGATCCCCCGGTAGGTGACGGTTTCGGCAAAGTCCAGCGGCTCGTCATCGATGCAGAAGTCGATGTCACCCAGCACGCTCAGATCGAAGCCAGTGGCGGTGATGACGATGTCGGCTTTCAGCACCTCCCCCGAGGCCAGCTCGATTCCGGTCTCGTTGAAGCGTTCGATCTGGTCGGTGACCACCGAGGCCTGACCCGCATTGATGGCCTTGAACAGATCCCCGTCGGGCAGCACGGCTATGCGCTGCTGCCAGGGCCGGTAGATCGGGTTGAAGTGGCGGTCGACGTCGAAGCCTTCGGGCAGCAGCGGCTTGATGGTGTCGATCAGGAACTGACGCAGCATCTCGGGGTCATCGAAGGACAGTTTGGTGATGGCGTCCTGGTCGTGGATGATCTTGCGCCGCACGATCTCATGCGTCCACTCCTCAGGAATGTCCAGCTCTCGGAGGGTGTCGGCCAGTTCGTTGGTGTTGGGGCGCACGAAGAAGAACGTGGGCGATCGCTGCAACATGGTCACGTGGTCGGCCTGGTCGGCTATGGCCGGGATCAGGGTGGCGGCGGTGGCGCCCGAGCCGATGACCACCACCTTCTTGCCGGCGTAGTCGATGTCTTCCGGCCAGGTCTGGGGATGAACGACCTGGCCGCCGAAGCGCTCCAGTCCCTCCCACTCCGGGGTGTAGCCCTGGCTGTGGCGGTAATAGCCCTGGCACATCCACAGGAACCCGGCGGTGAAGGTGACCACCTCATCGGTGTCGAGCCGGGTGGCCGACACGGTCCAACGGCGAAGGTCACTCGACCACTCGGCACTGGTGATGCGGTGGCGGTAGCGGATGTGGCGGTCGAGGTCGTTCTCCTCGATGACCTCGCCCAGGTATTTGAGGATCTCCTCCGAGGTGGCCAGGGGCGCACCCCGCCAGGGCTTGAAGCGGTAGCCGAAGGTGAACAGGTCGCTGTCGGAGCGGACCCCGGGATAGCGGTGGGTCCACCAGGTCCCGCCGAAGCCGTCGAGGGCCTCGAGGATTACGAAGCTCTTATCCGGGCACTGCTGGCCCAGGTGGTAGGCCGCCCCCAGTCCCGATATCCCGGCTCCGACGATGAGCACGTCGAAGTGCTCGGGCGACTCGCTCATGGGCGCCAGCTTAAGGGGCGCGGTAGCTTCACTCCGTGGGCTACCGGATCGGCGGCATCTGGCGCTATCCGGTCAAGTCGATGCTGGGCGAGACCCTGGACGAGGCCGTGGTGGGCGTGGCCGGGATCGAGGGGGACAGGGCCTTTGCCATCATCGACGCCGAGGATGGGAAAGTGGCCAGCGCCAAGCACCCCCGCAAGTGGGGCTCGCTCCTGGCCTTCCGGGCCCGGACGCTGGCGCCCGGGCTTATCGAGATCACTCTTCCCGACGCCACCACCGTGCGTTCCGATGACCCGGCCGTGGACGAGGTGCTCTCGGCCGGGTTGGGTCGAGCCGTCCGGCTGGCTTCGGTTCCTCCGGCCGGTGGGGTCTTCGAGGAGGTCTGGCCCGACATCGAAGGGCTGGCGCCGGAGGAGATGATCACCGGCACCAACATCGGCACCGAGGAGAGCGGGGAGCGCATCAGCCAGTTCGGCGTGGCCATGGCCGCACCGGCCGGGACCTTCTTCGACGTCGCTCCTCTGCATCTCGTGACCACGGCCACCCTGGCCCGGCTGTCCGAGTTGAACCCGGCCGCCCGCTTCGATGTGCGCCGCTACCGGCCCAACTTCCTGATCGATGCGGACGGGGCGCCGGCATTCCCGGAGGACGACTGGGCCGGCCACAGCCTGGTCGGCTCGTCCGGAGTCGGCATGAAGGTCACCATGCCAACCATGCGCTGTGTGATGACGACCCTGGCCCAGGAGGACCTGCCCGATGACCGCGGCACCCTGCGCACGGTGGCGACCCACAACCGCATCGAGATCCCCGGCCTCGGTACCTGGGCCTGCGCCGGCGCCTATGCCGACGTGGTGGGAGAGGGCCGCCTGGCCGTCGGGCAGGAGTTGGAACTCACCTGAGTCCCGTCGTCCAGCCGGCAAGGGCGACCGCCCCCGGCGGGTCGGTTAGGGGATGACCTTGTTGAGGGCGGCTATGTCCGGGGCACCCAGTCCGGTCACCTCGTCATAGCCGGGACGGGCGACGTAGGTCCCATTGCTGCCCAGGGTTATGTCGGTGAAGCCCGCCACGGGAGAGGGGCTGACGGCGGGGACCCCCTGGGGGATGGGGGAGCTCAGCAACGGGGTGCCAGGATTGACCGTGTCGTAGACGGCGTAGAGGTCGATGGAGGCCAGACCAAGATGGTTCTTATGGGCCGACTGCAGCCGGGCCCAGGCTCCCAGCATCAGCGGGGATGACAGGCTGGTGCCACCCACGTACTGCACCTGGCCGTCCACGTAGATGAGGGCCGGGGTGGCCACGTTGGGATCGGCGTCCAGGGCGACGTCGGGAACGGCCCGGCCCCCGGACACGTACTGGGCGGGGTAGCCGAAGTCGGTATCGGCCGTCCACCAGCCGGGGTTTTCCACCTCGCTGATGCCTCCGCCCGAACCCAGCCAGCCGAGCTCCGAGATGCGGTTGCCCGACGAGTCGGTGATGAGCGAGGTGCCCCCGACGGCGGTGGTGAACTCGCCTGACGCCGGCCAGTTGGTCCCCGGGAAGGAGCTGGGAGCGCCGGTGGCGGCCACGAACATGCAACCCGAGCCGTTGTCCCCGGAAGAGGCGAAGAGGGTCTGGCCCTGTATGGCCCCTTCCTGCAACACGGCGTCGGTGCTGACCAAGGAGCCGTCCAGGTAGGGCCCGAGATCACAGCCGCCGATACTGGCCGACATGGCCACGGCCTTGTCCTGAGCGACGAAGGTGGCGAAGTCCAGGTCGATCTGGGAGTCCACCAGGGAGCCGGTGTTGTAGAGGTACAGGTTCTTGACGGTGGTGGCCATGCCGGTGGATGACTGGCTGTCCATGTCGAACTCGGTGGCGCCCGAGGTGTCGCTGCTCTGCGGACCCACCGGGATCTCGGTCACGCTCACGCGGGGGAGGTGGTTGACCGTCTCGGCCTGGCGCAGATCCTTGATCACCTGGGTCATGTCGCCTTCGGTGAACAGGGCGATGGAGGTGCCCGAGCCGCTCGACGTCTTGGCGGCGTCGTAGGTGGTCTGGAACTGAGCCGGGGTCAGGCCGCCCTCGATGTCGGGTGAGCCGGCCTGTGTCTTGGCCTGCCGCGGGTGGAGCAGCGGGAGGGGTATGTCGTTGAGCCCGAGCACGGCCTGGACCGAGGAGGCCAGCGCTTCAGGGACCAGGGCGGGAGAGGTGTTGGCGAAGAAGTTGAGGCCGCCGATCCGGAAGGAGGCCAGGTGGGCGTGGAAGGCCGAGGTGGCGTCGGCGGCGGTGCCGACGGCGGTGACCGTCATGCGGTTGGACAGGACCTCGATGTGGCGGAAGCCGTGGCCGGCCAGATAGCTGGTGACCGACGCCACTGTCGCCCGGCTGGGCGCCCACCGGGCGGTGAACTGAGCCGGGGTCAGGAAGCGGTGGAAGGTGGAACTGCCCGGCGTGTACATGGCCCGCAGGGCGGCCGCCTCCGCCGCCGGGTGCGGCGTCTTCAGGGTGACCACCAGATTCAGGGAGCGGCTCGAGCTCAGGCGGCCCAGCTCGACGGCACGGCCCGTGAAGGCCGCCCGGGTAGCCGTGTTCACCAGGGCTGGGCTCGTGCGGGCCGGGACCGCCGCCTGGGCCGGGAGGGCGACTAGCGGGGCCAGGACGAGGCCGGCGGCCAGCAGCGAGGCGCGGGCGACGGTGGACGGGCTCAATGAACGGCTCGTTGGGTGACAGGCGGGCTCGGCCATCCTCAGATATTCACCACCGGACCGGCCGGCACCTGCCTACTTGTTGAAACAGTACCCCCCCGGACGACCTCGGCCCACGTTATGCCAGCTCGCCCGCCAAAGCCCGTCAGGCGTTACGGTGGCGGCCGATCGAGAGGAGCGGGGTTATGGGGAATTTTGCCGGCAAGCGGGCCGTGGTGACGGGTGGGGGTTCGGGCATGGGCCGGGAGCTGGTGATCCAGCTGGCGGCCGAAGGAGCCTCGGTGGCGACCTGTGACGTCAGCCCGGTGGGGCTGGCCGAAACGTTGGCCCGGGCCGAGACCGGAGCCCCCGAGGGGGCCAAGGTGACCACCCACCTCTGCGACGTGTCCGATGAGTCGGCCGTCCTGGCTTTCCGCGACGAGGTGGTGGCGGCCCACGGCGGCGTTCTGGAGCTGGTCTTCAACAACGCCGGCATCGGCGGCGGGGGCAGCTTCGTGGCCGACCCCCGGGAAGACTGGGAACGGACCTTCGGCGTGGACTGGTGGGGCGTCTACTACTGCTCCCGTGCGTTCCTACCCCTTCTCATCGCGGCGAAGGAGGCGCGTCTGGTCAACACCAGCAGCGTCAACGGGTTCTGGGCCTCACTTGGCCCCGGGATGGCACACACCGCCTACAGCACGGCCAAGT
>Ga0307373_10001792_pt1 | contig 39905 bp, 39 predicted proteins | sample OX2MG_FD_202534 | JGI IMG/M metagenome (GOLD analysis project Ga0307373, IMG submission 202534) | Soil microbial communities from Risofladan, Vaasa, Finland - OX-2 | ecosystem: Environmental > Terrestrial > Soil > Coastal area > Acid sulfate soil | place: Finland: Risofladan, Vaasa | collected...
TTCGCGAGATGCTGGCGGGCGGCGGCGAGCGCAGCGAGGCCAAGGCCTCGGCCGGCGCCATCGCGGCATGGCGCGCCGCCCACGATCGCGATCAGGCGGCCGGCGCGCTGGCCGAACTGGGCTTCAACCGGCCGGTTGAGAGCGCTAATCATCTGGCGATGCTGGCCGAGGATCCACCCCACGGATCGTCGAGCGCGCGGCGCCGCGAATTGCTCGAACGCTTGAGCCCCGAGCTGCTCGACGAGATCCGCATGCTGGCCGATCCCGATCTGGCGCTGATGAATCTCGCTTCGTTTATCGCGGCGGTCGGCGCGCGCACCTCGTTCCTGGCGCTGCTCGAAGAGCATCCGGCGACCCGCCGGGTGTTGCTGCGGCTGTTCGCCTCGAGCAGCCATCTCTCGACGCTGTTTATTATTCATCCCGAGATTCTCGACACGCTGGTGCGATCGGACCTGGCGCGGATGCGCCGCACGACGACCGAATTGCGCGACGAACTGGCCGGGCTGGTCGCGGCGAGCGCCGACTTCGAGAGCCGCCTCGACGCAATTCGATCGTTCCGCCAGCAGGAATTCCTGCGCGTCGCGATCGCCGATCTGGCGGGCGATCTCGAACTCGAGGACGTCCAGGTCGAGCTCACCCGGCTGGCCGAAACGGTTCTCCGCGAAGGTCTCCAACTGGCTCGCAGCGAGGCCGCCCTGCGTCATCCGATGCCGCCGACGCTCGGTCTGTGCGCGCTCGCGATGGGCCGCTTCGGCGCGGGTGAGATGTCGTACAACTCGGACCTCGACCTGATTTTTGTCTACCACGACCCCAACGAGGTCGCCGGCGCGAGCCATACCGCCGCCGCGCGCATGGTGCAAAAACTCATCGCGATTCTCGACGCGCCGACGCGCGAGGGCATCGCCTACCGGCTCGACCTGCGCCTGCGCCCCTCCGGCAAGGCCGGTCCACTGGTCACCTCGCTGGCGGGCTTCGGCGAATACCATCGCCACAGCTCGGCGGTATGGGAGCGGCAGTCGCTGGTCCGCGCGCGGCCGATTGCGGGTGACCCGTGGCTCGCCGGCGAGGTCGAGGCGGCGCGCGGCGAATGTGTCTTTGGGCGCGGGCTGAGCGCTAGTGAAGCCGGCGAGATCGCCGCGATGCGCGCGCGGATGGAGCGTGAGATCGGCGCCGAGACGCGCCATCGGCTCAATCTCAAGCAGGGGCGCGGCGGTCTCGTGGACGTCGAATTCATTACCCAGATGATGGTCTTGCGCCATGGTCATCGCCACGACGGATTGCGCCAGCGCGGCACGGTCGCGCTAATTCGCGCGCTGGCCGAGGCGCAACTGCTCGACGCCGCGAGCGCGGCGGATCTCGAATCCGACTACCGCTTTTTGTCGCGCCTCGAGGATCGCCTGCGGATCGAGACCGATCAGGCCGCCTGGGCGCTGCCGACCGCCCACGCCGAGTTGACCCCGGTCGCGCGCCGGATGGGTTACGAGGGCGCCGACGCGGCCGCCCGCCTGCTCGCCGAACTCGATCGCCGGCGCACGCGGGTGCGCGCAATTTTCGACGCCTGCTTCGCTCGCGAACAGGCGAACTGAAGCGAGAATCAGAAAGCAATCAGTGGAACCTCTGAGAGGTTCCACACCTCCCGCAACCCAAGATGCGGGCTCCGCCCTGTGAATATGTGAATCTATTGAAGCAAGTCGCTGGCGGCGCTACTTACACCCACTTGGCGTGTCGGGTGTCAGCACGATTGGAACCCCGTTGACACTGCCAGGGATTAGCGTCCACAAGTCTCCGTTAGAAGTCGGCCTTTACGCCAGCGAGGAAATTGACGGTCGGCGCGGGAAAGCCGAAGACCTCCGAGTAGTGCCGATCGAGCAGATTTTCGATCCGTGTGTAGAGTGACTCGCCGTGCACCACGCCCCAGCGCAGTCCCGGCGCGTAGGTCATCGCCAGGCCAAAACGATCCAGCGATCCTTGAAATCGAAACCCATCAGTGAGCGAATCCCCTCCGCCCAGGTGTAGACCACCTCAAGATTGGCCCCGCGGGTCTCGTCGGGCACGTGGTCGGTCTCGGAGCTCAGGCTGCCAAACGGCACGACGGTCTGCTCCAGAAACGGCGTCGTGTTGAGGCGCAACTCGTCGCGCACGAAGTAGCCGCTCAGGGTCGCCGTCAGGTGATCGCCGAACCGGCGGTCGATCTCGCCCTTGTAGAGCATGAACTCGTTGCGCTGATGCGCGTTGGGGTTGAGCGTGATTCCGCTGAAGATCGAATAATTCGCCAGGCTCACGTTGGCTTGCTCCGGCGCGCCGGCGAACCCGGCCCTGGCAATAGGCCGGGCGCTGGACGAGGGCTCCAGCGGCCACCATCCCCGCGGAAGACAGACAACCAAATCACCCGGCCGGTCTCCTGGCTTGGGGTTCTCTCTCGGGCCCGCCTTCCCGCTCGCGCGGTGGCATGATGGGCCTCCGTCCCCCCTCACAGTTGCGGGGCAGCGCCGGATTTTAACCGGCTTCCCGTGCACCGGGTGCGGCCTGTGTAGGTATAAGATAGCGGCTGGACAGTCAACGATCGGCCCTGCGCGCGCCGCGACGCGCATATCGCGGGCACGCGACGCGATACGTCGATTTAGCGGCGGCGCGAAAATCGGTTAGGCTCGTCCCTTATGGCGCATCTTACCTTCATCACGGGCGGCTCGCGCAGCGGCAAAAGTTCGCATGCGATCGCGCTCGCGGCGGCCGCACCGCCCGGCGCGCGCCGCTACTTCATCGCCACAGCCGAAGCGCTCGACGACGAGATGAGCGCGCGCATCGCGCACCATCGCGCGACCCGCCCGGCCGGCATGATCACGGTCGAAGAGCCGATCGCGCCCGCCACAGCGCTTGCCGCGCTCGAGGGCCGCGCCGACATTGCCGTGCTCGATTGCCTGACGCTGTGGATCGCCAACCTGATGGGCCGCGGCCTCGCGGACGACGCGATCATGAACGAGGCCGGCGCCCTGGCGGCGGCGATGCGCCGCGCGTCGTTTACGATCGTCGTGGTCAGCGACGAAGTCGGCTCCGGAATCGTGCCCGACAATCCCGCCGCGCGGCGCTTCCGCGATCTGCTCGGATGGACCAATCAGACCATCGCGCGCGCCGCCGATGAGGCCGTGCTGATGGCCTCCGGCTATCCACTCAAACTGAAATAAGGGGCTAAGAAAAATCCGCGCGCGGTGTTCCGGCGCATCCGCCGCCCGCGCTGGTCGCGCCATCCGCGCCGCGCATGCTACCCGGCAATCGCGAGCAACACCGCGGTCTCGACCAGTTCGCCGGCCGCGCCGATCAGATCGCCGGTCACGCCGCCGAGCCAGCGCCGATAGAGCGCGCGCAATGCGACCGTGACCAGGGCCGCGACCACGCCGGCGCGCAATGCGTGCAGGGCGGCCAGCGGAATCAGCGCAACGATCGCCGTCGCGGTCGCCACGCGCAGGTTGCGCCGCAGGTCCCGGGCGAGCAGCGTCGCGCCCGCGCCCTCGGCGCGCAGATACTCGAGTCCCTGCGCAATCGCGACCATCGCCCAGCGGCCGAGGCCCGGCGCCATGTACAGGGCGGCATAGCGCGGCGCGCCGACCGATCCGGCCAGCGCCGCGATCTTCAGGCCGATCACCAAGACCAGCGCGATCGCGCCGAAACTTCCGATCCGGCTGTCGCGCAGGATTTCCCGCGCGCGCGCCCGATCGCGCCCCGCGCCGAGCGCGTCCGCCGTATCGGCCACGCCGTCGAGATGCAGCGCGCCGGTGATCGTCGCCAGCAGCGCGATGGTCAGGACCGCGCGCGGCGCCGGAGCGCAGAAATGTCCGAAGGACCAGTCGGCCAGGCAGAGCGCGCCGCCGATCGCAAAGCCGACCAGCGGAAACCATCCGAAGGAACCGGCGACCTCGCCCGGATCGGCCGGCGCGACAGGCGCCAGCGGAAGAATCGTCAGGAAGGAGGCGGCCAGCCGAATCTGCACGAGGCGCGCGGCGGCGCGCGCGATCACGCCGGGCGCGGCGCTTGCGGCGTCGCCGCCCGAGCGATCGCTCACTCGATCTTCCCGGAGACGCCGGCGCTCGCAAAGGTCGCCATCTCATGGAACAGCGCAAGCGCCGCCTGAATCACGCCCATCGCAAGCGCCGCGCCGCTGCCCTCACCCAGCCGCATCTCGAGATCAAGGATCGCACGTGCGCCGAGCGCCTCGAGCGCCAGCGCATGGCCGCCCTCGGCCGATCGATGAGCGAAGAACATCTGCTCGCGCAGGCCGGGACGCAACTTTTCGGCCGCGGCCGCCGCCGCCGTCGCGATAAAGCCGTCGACCACCACCGGCACCCGCGCCGCCGCCGCGCCCAGGCATACGCCGGTCATCGCGGCGATTTCAAATCCACCGATCGCGGCGATCAGATTCACGCCGTGGCCAAAACTCGCGCGATGGATCTTGAGCCCCGCTTCGATCGCCGCGATCTTGCGCCCGAGCCCGCGATCGTCAACGCCGGTGCCGCGCCCCGCCAGCCGCGCCGGTGCGACACCGCTCAGCGCCGCCAGGATCGCCGCCGCCGGCGTGCTGTTGGCGATACCCATCTCGCCGATTCCGATCAGCGTCGCGCCGTTGGCGCTCGCCTCGCGCGCGGTCTCGATTCCAACTTCGATCGCGCTCCGCGCCTGCACGAGCGACATCGCGGGACCCTCGAGGAAGTTGCGCGTGCCGGCGCCCACCCGGCGATAGCGCACGCCGGTCATCGGCGCCGCGCTGGTGTCGGCCGCCACGCCCACGTCGGTCACGATCAGGTCGAAGCCCATGCGCCGCGCGAGCACGCTGATCGCCGCGCCGCCCGCGCCGATATTGCGCAGCATCTCGACCGTCACAGCTTGCGGATAGGCGCTGACACCGGCCGCCGCGATCCCGTGGTCGCCGGCAAAGAGCGTGATCGCGCCGCGCCCCGCGCGAGCCGCGGGGTCGTGGCGAATCGCGGCGTAGCGCCGCACAATCTCCTCTAGATAGCCGAGGCTGCCGGGCGGTTTGGTCAGGGCGTCGAGCCGCGCCCCGGCGCCGCGCGCCGCGTCGGCGTCGGGCGGCTCAATCGATGCGATCGTGTCGTCGAGCAGGCTCATCGGCGATTTTCTCCGTGAAACTCATGCGCCGCACGAATCAGCCGGTGGTTGTCGTCCGGCGTGCGGATTCCGATCCGGTACATTCCAGCACCGCATCCGGGCAGCGCGCTCAAGTCGCGCAGGATCAATCCGCGCTCGAGCATGAAGCGGCCCAGACCGTCCGTCGCCACGCCGCGTGCGCCGCGCAATTCGACCATCAGGAAGTTGGCAGCCGAGGGATAGACGCGCAAGTCCGGAAGCTCCGCGAGCGCCGCGCCAATCCGCTCACGCTCGCGGGCGACCAGTTCATGCGTGCGCGACAGGTAGTCGTGCGCATCGTCCAGGCAGGCGAAACCCACGCGCTCGGCAATTGCGTTGACCGCCCACGGCTCGAGTCCCGCGCGCAGCCGCGCGATTGTCGCTGGTGCCGCCGCGACGTAGCCGAGGCGCAGTCCCGCAAGCGCAAATATCTTGGTCAGCGATCGCAGCACGATCGGGCCACGCGCCGCGTCGATCAGCGCGATCGCCGATCGCGCGCCGGCGGCGAAATCGATAAACGCTTCGTCGAATACGCAGGCCGCGCCGTGGCGCGCGCATTCGTCGGCGATCGCGCGAGCCTCGGCGAGGCCGATCAGCGAGCCGGTGGGGCTGTTCGGGCGGCCCAGGAAAATCGCGTCCGCGCCGCAGTCCAGCGCCTGCGCGATCTGATCGAAGGGCAGCGCGAAATCGCGCGCATGATCGAGCTCGATCGCGCGCGGCGCCGCGCCTGCCGCGATCAGCGCGTTGGCGATCTCGCTGAAGGTCGGTGTGACGATCATCGGCCGGCGCCAATTGCAGCACCGCGCCAGCAGGTAGATGAGATGGGTCGAGCCGTTGCCGACCAGGATTCGATCGGTCGCGACGCCGGTCCAATCCGCGATCCGTGCGGCGAGCGCCTCGGGATAGGGGTTAGGATAGCGCGCGATCGCCTCGGCCGCGCGATGGAATTCCGCGATCGCGGCCGGCGGCGGCCCGAGCGGATTGACGCTCACGCTGAAGTCGATCGCGCCGGTGGGCGCCGCACCGCCATGCGTGCGATCGCGCGCGATCAGCGGGAATCGTTCGAGTCGATCGACCTTTGCGGAACTCACGCGAATTCCCCGCCAAAGAAAATATCGCCACGCCAACTCATCATGCCAGCCGCAAAACGATCGTCCGCATGATCGCCGCCAGGATCACGGCCGCGCCCGCGGCCCACCAGATCAATTTACGCGCCGCCGCGATATCGGCAATCGCTGGCGCACGCACGGAACCGCCCAGCGTCGCGCGCGCTTCATTCACACCGTCATAAACCGCGTCACCCCCCAGGCGCAGATCGAGCGCTCCGGCCATCGCGGCCTCCGGGTAGCCGGCGTTGGGGCTCTGATGCCGCCGTGCGTCGGCGCGGCATACCGCCCACGACGGGGCGCCGCGGCGCGCGGTGAATTGCGCCGCGACAATCAGGCAGAGCGCGGCGAGCCGCGCCGGCAGGTAGTTCGCCGCGTCGTCGATCCGTGCGGCAGCCCGGCCAAAATAAAGATAGCGCGGGTCGCGATAGCCGATCATCGAATCCAGCGTATTGATCGCCTTGTACGCGACCGCCGCGACCGGTCCGCCCACGAACAGCCACAGCAGCGGCGCGATCACCGCGTCGGAGCTGTTCTCGGCGACCGATTCAACCACCGCGCGAATCATCCCGGCGCGATCGAGCGACTGCGGATCGCGCCCGGCCAGCGCCGGCAGCGCACGCCGCGCCCGCACCGCGTCGTTGCCGCCGAGCGCGCGCTGAACCTCCGCCGCCGCGTCGTCGAGTCCGCGCAGCGCGAGCGTGGTCGCCGCGATCGCGATTGCGGCGATCGCACCGGCCCTATCGCCGATCAAACCCGCCGCATCGATCAACGCCCACGCGGCCGCCGACGCGATCGCGATCACCGCGAGCGCCAACAGCGCGCCGCGCGCATAGTCACGGCGCGCGTCGCCGCAAAGCAGCCGGCGCTCGCCGAAAGCAATCGCCGCACCGATCAGGCGCACCGGATGCGGTATCCAGGCCGGATCGCCAATCGCCACGTCGCAGGCCAGCGCGGCGACAATCATCGGCACCGGCAGATGAAACGCGTAGCTCATGGCGCGCCCGGGCGAGCGGCGCGCCGCAACGCGATCGCGCAACTGCGCATCACGGCGCGCGCGCCAACTGCGCGCCGCGGAGCTCCACCGCGATGCGGTGCGTTCGCCTCGTGGTGGAGCTTCGCCGCGCCCTCATTGCGCTCGAGTTCGCCCACCACGCGCCGCAAATATGCGCCTGGTGCTTCGATTGCCGCGCAATCGCCCATTTCAATCTGATGGTTCACGATGAGATCGGCTGGCCCGAGGCCGCCACCCAGCGGCGCCCATCCCAGCGCCAGGTACGGCGCCGGCAGCCAGACCGCCATGTGCGATCGGCGACCGTCCAGCGCCACGGCCTGCAGCGGCCGGCGCGGCTCTTGAACGGCGGCACGTGGCGCGCGATCACTCGAGGTCGTCGGCTGCCGTCTCAGGAATGATACCGCGCCAGATGGCGGCGCTCTGCACGAGATCGGCCAGACCGCCGCCCGCGCCAGAGGCCTGGCCGTCCCAGGAATCGAAATGCAGCAGCGAGCGCGGCGGCAGCCGCTCGGCCCATTGCGCGCTTTCGAGCAACGGCTGCGCGGGGAATCCCTCGACGTAACCAAGGCACAGATAGGCGACCGGGATCACGCGGCGCGGAATCGCAAAAATCGCGCGCAAGGTGGTGTTGCGCACGATACTCACCCAGCCCACACCGAGCCCCTCGGCGCGCGCCGCGAGCCACAGGTTACCTACCGCTAGGCAGGTCGAGTAGACCTCGACGTCGCGGATACCGACCTTGCCGAGGACGGCGGTGCCGAAGCGCTCGGGTTCGCAGGTGACGATCAGGTTGAGCGGCGCCTCGAGGATTCCTTCGAGCTTGAGCGAGCGGAATTGGCGCTGGCGTGCGCCGGTGAATTGCGCGGCATTCTTCTCGCGCTCCTCGGCAAAGACCCGCCGCACCGCGCGCCGGCGCTCGAGATCGCGCACCACGATAAAGTCCCACGGCTGCGTGAAGCCGACGCTGGCCGCGTGATGCGCCGCGACGATAATCCGCGCCAGCACTTCGTCGGGAACCGGATCGGGCTTGAACTCACGGATATCGCGCCGGCGGAAGATCGCCTCGTACAGACCGCGCTGCAGCTCCGCCGGAAAGGCGTGCCGATCGGGCGGGTATCGCAGCCGCGCGCCGCGCTTGCCGGATAACACTGACGACACCTTAGCGGCGCATCGTGATTGCAAAGCCGCGGCGCGCGGCGCGATGCGCATCAGTGCGCACCGCGCTCGGGAGATTCAGGCCGCCGCCTTGCGCGCCGCCTCTAGCGCGGCCTCGAAATTCGGCTGCTCCGCCACTTCCTTGACATACTCGGCGTAGGTAATCTTGTCGTTCTTGTCGACCACGAAAACCACCCGCGCAAGCAGGTACAGCTCCTTGATCAGCACGCCGTAAGCCGCGCCAAAATTGGCCCCGCGATAGTCGCTCAGCGTGGTCACCTTGTCGACGCCCGCCGCGCCGCACCAGCGCGCCTGCGCAAACGGCAGATCCATCGAGACCGTCAGCACCTCGACGTTGGCCGGCAGCTTGGCCGCCTCTTCGTTGAAGCGGCGGGTCTCGGCGTCGCACACCGGCGTGTCGACCGACGGGATAGTCGAGATGATCTTTACCTTGCCCTTGAACTCGTCGAGCGTAACCGGCTTGAGGCCCTTGCCGATTAGCGTGAAGGCCGGCGCCTGGTCGCCGGCCTTGAGCTCCGCGCCCACCAGGGTAAGTGGGTTGCCGCGCATGGTTACGGCTCCGCTGCGTTCTTCCGCCATCGCAATATCTCCTTGAAAATTAAACCGGAGGTGATCCCAATTACGAAATCGGGCGACTCCCCCGGGGCTCCGACTCTAGCCGCTCCGTCCCGTGGGGTAAACCGCCGCGCCGCGGCGACCTCGCCGGCAAGTGCGATCACGACGATCGTTTCAGTTGCTTCCGCGGCCTACTTGCCGGCGCTCGCGATGAAGCGTGCGCGGCGCTCGGCCTCGATCGTTTCGGCGTCCTCTTTGACCGGGCGCGGCGGCAGAAAATTCGCCGTGTAGTCGGTCTCCTCCCAGCGCCGATCGTTAGCGTCCCACACGTATGGCAGCTCGACGATCGTGCCCGGCCGCGCGATCGTCTCGAACGCGCCAAGCGCGTCGCGCACGATACTGCGCTGCAGCTCCGGCTGATGCGGTTTGCCGGTCTGATGGCCCAGCGGAAAATTCACGAAGACCGCGCGCGGCGGATTCACCGCCCGCGTGATATCCAGCGCCGACGTCATGCACAGCGTCGGGATACCGGCCGCCTCCACCACCCGTGCGATCAGTCCAACGGACTGATGGCATACGGGTCAGGCAGGCACCAGGAAAAAGGCGTCGACGTGCGCGCGCTTGAGTTCGTCGGCAATCTGCGGCGCGAGTTCTTCGCGCACCTTGCGCGCCGAATAGACTCCGCCCATGAAGCTGTAGGCCGGGTCGGCAAACTCGCCGATAACGCCCGCCGCCGCGAGTTCACGCAGGGGGGCCAGCGGAAAGACGCAATTGTGATCGGCCTCGGCGTCGGTCGTGCGATAGCCGAAATGCCATACGCCGAGGTCGGCCTGCACAGCGTCGCGCGGAATCCGCCGGTAGCTGGCGTCCTCGCGATGAAAGCGCGGCTGATCGCGATAGAGGATGCCGCCCGATCCGATCAGCGCGAGCTTGCTTTCGGCGAGCGGCTTCTTGAGCGGCGTCCATGGCGGCGTGTCGTGATTTTCGACCCATCGGTACGGCGAGTATGCGTTGTAGAGCTCGCGCGTGCGCGGAATATAATCGACCGGCATTGTCCCTCACCTCCTGCGACCTCGCGGCGTTCGTCGAACGCTCGTCGCCTTTCATTAATAGCTATAGCGCTGATCGCGCTTTGCGGGTAGCGGCTTCGCGCGCCGCGCGGCTATGAGGCCCGCGGCGGAAACATCATCTTGCCAGCGTGGAACTCGCGCGCCACCAGGTCGATAAAGCCGTTGCGCACGGGCCATTCCAGGCGGCTGTCGCGCCAGTGGATACGGCCGTCGGGACCCTCGAACTCAGCCGCGATATTATGCACCCCGGCCCACGCCTTGGACGCGCGCTCGCGATCCGCGGCGACGGCGGGAATCTTGCGCATCCGCTCCATCCAGGCTTGCAGCCGTGGCATCGCCGACAAATCGATCTTCATCGAACGGGCGAGCGGCGCGTGGCAGATCACGGTGAAGTCGGCCACGCTCGGCTCGCCGCAGAAGTAGTCGCGATCACCGAGTTCGCGTTCCAGCACCTCGAGCAGCGCGCGGCATTCGCCGATCGCCGCCGCGCGAATTGCCGCCGCCTCGGGCGCGTCACTGCGCAGCACGCCCAGGAAGTAGCCAAAGCCGACTGCGTCGAACGTGCGATCGCAGAGATCTTCGATCATGCGCATGCGCGCGCGCTCATAGGCGTCGCGCGGGTAGACCGGCGGCACCGGAATCACCTGTTCGAGGTACTCGCAGATGATCGTCGAGTCGGCGATCGTGCGGCCGTTTTCGAGCGTGAGCACCGGGACTTCGGCGCGCGCGCAGGCTTCGCGCAGGTCTTCCTTGCGATCGAGCGAGTAGCAGCGCTCGACCGGCTCATACGCCGCGCCCTTGTAGTCCAGCACGATACGGACTTTGCGCGCGTATGGACTGGTCGCGAATGTAAACAGTCTCATGTGAGCTATTTCCTCCACAGTGCGCGCCCGTGCGGGCGCCATTGCGCGGTCCGCCGCGCGGTCGAAGTTAAGGCGACCGATGCCTCAGCGGTCGGCCTCGCGACGGCGCACGCCCTCGCCGGCGCGGAGCCCGCCGTCGACGATCAGTTCGGTGCCGGTAATATACGACGCGTCCTCCGAGAGCAAAAAGACGATCGCCGTGGCGATCTCCCACGGCGTGCCCTGGCGCCCGAGCGGAATCCGCGGCGCCACGCGCGCCTCGCGGTCGCCGATCTCGCGCCGCACCATCGAGGAGTTGATCAGCCCCGGCAGGATCGTATTGACGCGCACGTGGTCGCGCGCGTAACGCACCGCGGCCGATCGCGAGAGTCCCAGCAACGCCGCCTTGGTCGCTTCGTAAGCGATTCCGGCGCCGGCCATCACCGCCGACAGCGAAGAGACGTTAACGATCGCGCCGCCGCCCGCCTTGATCATCTCAGGCACCGCGTAGCGCATCGTCAGAAACTGTCCGCGCAGGTTGACCGTGTACATCCGGTCGAACTGATCCGTGGCGGTTCGCAGAAGCGCGCCGCCGATCGCGATACCGACGTTGTTGACCATCAGATGGATTGCGCCGAAGCGCGCGACGGTCTCCTCGACCGCGCGCCGGCAATCCTCTTCGCGGCTCACGTCGCAGGCGATCGCGTGGGCGATCCCGCCCGCGGCTCTGATTGCGCCCGCGGTCTCCTCGGCGAGCGCCAGGTTGAGGTCAGCGACCATCACCGAGGCGCCCTCGCGCGCGCACATGATTGCCGTCGCGCGGCCGTTGCCGATCGAGAGTTGCTCGCCCGCGTTGGGCGGACCGTCGGCGCCGCCGCCAACTATCAGGGCGATTTTTCCATCGAGACGTCCCATCGCCAGATCCTCCCGCGCTCCGCTCCGTGCGGTCGACCAAATGTGCCTCACAGATACCGCAACTCGCGCCGAAATGCACAGCGCGACGGACTACGGACACGGCCGTGCGGCGGGTATAATCCCCGATAGGCGAGCGGCATCCGCGGCCCCGGCGAGATTCTCACTATGACGATGCGCATCGAGGACTACGCTCTCATTGGCAATACGCGCACCGCCGCGCTGGTCGGGCGCGACGGCTCGATCGACTGGCTGTGCATGCCGCGCTTCGATTCGGGCGCCTGCTTCGCCGCGCTCCTCGGCACGCCGGAACATGGGCGCTGGCTTCTCGCCCCCGCCGCCGAGGCCGTCGCCGTGCGCCGCACTTATCGCGGCGACACGCTGATTCTCGAAACCGAATTCGAACTCGCCGACGGCTCGCGCGCCGCGCTCATTGATTTCATGCCGCCGGCCCTGCACGACGACCGCGTCGATCTGGTCCGCATCGTCGAGGGCCGGCGCGGCATCGTCCCGATGAGCATGCAGGCGGCGTTTCGCTTCGACTACGGACGCATCGTGCCGTGGGTCCGCAAGCGCGATTATGGCCTCAGCGCGGTCGGCGGTCCGGACACGCTGCAACTGCGCACGTCGGTCGCGATGCGCGGCGAGAATTTCACCTCCGTCGCGCAATTCCAGGTCGCCGCCGGCGAGCGGATTCCCTTCACCCTGACCTGGCATCCGTCGCATCTGCCCGAATCCGCCACGCGCCATCCGATCAGGGCGCTCGAGGAGACCGAAGCGTACTGGCGCCAATGGGCCGCGCGCCTGATCTGCGACAGCGAATGGCGCGCCGCCGTCATCCGCTCGCTGATTACGCTCAAGGCGCTGACCTACAGCCCGACCGGCGGCATCGTCGCCGCGCCAACCACCTCGCTGCCCGAGGCGATCGGCGGCGTGCGCAACTGGGATTACCGCTATTGCTGGCTGCGCGACGCCACCTTCACGCTCTACGCCATGTTAACTTCCGGCTACACCGCGGAGGCAACGGAATGGCGCGAATGGCTGCTGCGCTCGATCGCCGGCGACCCGAGCCAAATCCAGATCATGTACGGCATCGCGGGCGAGCGCCGCCTCACCGAGCTGGAGGCACCGTGGCTGCCCGGCTTCGAGCAAAGCCGCCCGGTGCGCCTCGGCAACGCCGCCCACGATCAGTTCCAGCTCGACGTCTACGGCGAGATCATGGACGTGTTTCACACCGCGCGACAGCACGGGCTCGACCCCGGTGAGGACGCCTGGCGAGTCGGACTGGCACTGGTCGAATTCGTCGAACAGCATTGGCGCGATCCCGACGAGGGCATCTGGGAGGTGCGCGGTCCGCGCCGCAATTTCACCCACTCCAAGGTGATGGCCTGGGTGGCCATCGATCGCGCCGTCAAGGCGGTCCAGCATCACGGACTGTCAGGACCGATCGATCGCTGGCGCGCGCTGCGCGACGAGATTCACGCCGACGTCTGCCGCAACGGCTTCAACCCCGCGCTCAACTCCTTCGTCCAGTATTACGGCGCCGCGACCCTCGACGCCGCGCTCCTGATGATCCCGCTGGTCGGCTTCCTCCCGGCCAGCGACCCGCGCGTCATCGGCACGGTCGCGGCGATCCAGAAGGACTTGCTGGTCGACGGCCTGGTGATGCGCTACGCGAGCGGCTCCGCCACCGGTGTTGACGGCCTGCCGCCCGGCGAGGGCGCCTTCCTGCCCTGCACCTTCTGGCTCGCCGACAACCTCGCGATAATGGGTCGCTACGCCGAGGCGCGCGCGATCTTCGAGCGGCTGGTGGGCCTATGCAACGACGTTGGCCTGCTCGCCGAGGAGTACGACCCGCGCGCGCGCCGTCAACTCGGCAATTTTCCCCAAGCCTTCACCCACGTCTTCCTGATCAATACCGCGCACAACCTGACGCGCGCGCAGGGCCCCGCCCACCTGCGCTCCGACCGCCAATCTGGCGCCTGACGGGCGCGCGATGCTAAGACTCGGTCATCATCGCTTCGCCGAGGTATCACGTGGGCGCAACCGCGGGCGGGCGGACTTACACCAAGGGACTCCATGACCTGGGCAACGGATGCTACGCGTATCTGCAGCCCAACGGATCGTGGGGCTGGAGCAACGCCGGCCTGGTGGTCGACGGCGGCCAATCCCTGCTGGTCGATACGCTCTTCGACCTGGCGCTGACCCGCACGATGCTCGACGCGATGCGCCGCGCGGAGCCGCAAGCCACCGCGCGCATCGGCACCCTGGTCAATACCCATTCCAACGGCGACCATTGTTTCGGCAACGAACTGGTTACCGGCGCCGAAATCGTCACCTCGGCCGCTTGCGCCGAAGAGATGCGCCTTGACGGTGGCTCGAAACGCCTCGCCGATTTCAAAAATAACGCCGCCCAGATGGGCGAGGCGGGCCGCTTCTTCGCCGAAATCTCGCCCCCTTCGACTTCGACGGCATCAACGTCGCGATGCCCACGCGGACCTTCACCGGCACCCTCGATTACCCGGTCGGCGGCAAGACCGTCCGCCTGATCGAGGTTGGCCCGGCCCATCCCCGCGGCGATGTGCTCGCCTACGTCCCGGCCGACCGCGTGGTCTACACCGGCGACATCCTGTTCATCAACGGCCATCCGATAATCTGGGCCGGCCCGATCGGCAATTGGCTCAAGGCCTGCCAGTTGATGCTCGACCTCGACATCGACACCGTCGTCCCCGGCCACGGTCCGCTCACCGACAAAAAGGGCGTCGCGGAACTCTTCGCGATGATGGCGAAGCTCCGCGCCTCCCGCCGCCATTGACCGCGCGGCTCGCCACGCCGCGTGCGGCGCCGCCTGAGGAAGGAGGAACGGGGCGCTGGCCCCACCGGTCTTCTAAAAGCGTCTTGCACATCCTACGTGTGACCGTCGAGTGTCAAAGGACCTATTTGATTAGGACTTTCCCGCTTGGCTGCCCTCTAAAGTATCGCCCTTTCATGGCTCGGCAGGTGCAATTGGTTTACAGATCCGTTCGCATCCTCGGCGGTATGCATTTTCCTCCTCTTCAGGTATCATTGAGAGATGTCCGGGGCGGCCATTTCGTGCCACGAATGGTTACCTTGGATGCAGTAGGGATAGAAACCGTAAAGGGAGTCTCCGATGATCACCAACCTCAAAGCGCTATCCGAAGCTCTTGATCATGCTGCCCCGAAAGCAGTCGCTCCCGGCGAAGTGACAGCGGCCATCAGGACGCAAAAACAACGGATCGAGAACGAGATCGAGAGCAAAGGAAGTTCCTCCGTCACGGTTGATGGTCGTACTTTCAGGATCGTGCGGTCGAACCACTTACGAACATAACGATACTTCTCTGCATCCGAAGTGGCTCGAGCGCTGCTAGATGGTAGCCCTGATCGTTTCATATTTTTTTCTCGCCTATCTCTTTGCTCCGCGCGCAATATTCAGGTTAGGTTCCGCGTCGTTACCTCTCAAGTTCCAAAGGACCAGAACCGAGGAGATCACGTTTGCCTGCTTGATTTCGTTAATTCCGCTGCTCTTAGCGCTCGCGTTGACGACCAACAGGTGGGGGCTGCCAATCTTTGGATCGTGGATTGACTATGAGGAGGTATTCTCTGCCTCTTATTCGGAACGAATCTTCAACAAAAACCCCGATCAATTTTGGATCTCCGTCAGGCATCTCCTGAACGGACAAGCAGAATTTCTGCTATTCATCTATTATCCACTGGTCGTCGTCGAGACTGCCGTATTCGTCAAACTGGTATCCAGCTACGGCGATTGGCGCGGTCGGTTCTTTGTTTACGATTGGGTAGCTCAGCAGGCTCTCTTGCGCGGTGTGAATGAATGGTATTTGCTGCTCACGGCGTTCAACTTTTCGAAATCGCCGAAACGAAAAGTTGAGGCCGACATCTTGACGGACGATGACCACCTTTATCAGGGCGAAATCGCTCAACATTTCATCGACTACGAGGGTGTATTATCCGGGTTGATTTTAACGAGCCCTCGGCGCTTCGACCGACCCGGATATCTGAGAGAAAAGCAGAAACAAGATTCCGCGGATATAGTTCTTGCCGACCCCTATTGGAAGGACATACCAAGCGCCGCGTTATACATCGCGCGCGATAAAATCGTGAGCTTGAATCTACGCTATCCAACGGCAAATACGATGCCCTCAGAAGGAACCGATGCTGCGGAAGCCGTGACGAAAGAATTACAAAGGGAAGGGATCGAGCTGAAAATTGAATTGCCGACGGAAGAAGCTTCGGCATCAGGTCCCGCGAAAACCCCGCGGTCATCTAGCCAATCAGACTGACGAAGCGGCGGCGCACAACACTGTTAACTTCGTTTTGTTCTCTGGCTATTTGGCTTGCTGATGCTCCTTCGACCCTAAGGTTCTTGAACTATGGTCTTATCCTAGCCGCCAAGTTGACGGATTGTCGCTGTGGCAGAAACGTGCCACTCCGCCGCGGCACTGAGTGCCGCGCGCGAGCATCCGGGCAAAAGTCGTTAGCGCATTTCGTCCATGATGTGCGTGGCGAACTCACTTATCTCGCGCGTGCCTCCGGCGATCGTCACTTGTCGCACGCCCATCGCCTGCATCTTGGCGACGCGCGCGCGAAGCTCCGCCGGCGTGCCGGTGAGCGTGGTCTCCTTGATCATCCGTTCGGTCACCAGCGGCGCATGCTCGGGCTTGAACTCGGCGCAATAGCCCGTGTAGAGATCCAGATGGCGCGTCTCGACCGGCGTATTCGGCGTCCGGTAGGCATTTTTGAAGGCCATCAGGTCGTCGCGGATATCGCCCGGCAGCTCATACGGGTTAGTAACCGAAAGGGCAAAAATATTACATTCTGAAGCAACCAGCGGCCCCACCGCCTGCTGGATCGCGGCCAGGTTGTCGCCCGGTTTAGTAAGGTGAAAGGCGGTCACGACCACGATATACAGGTCTTCCATCCGCTTGCCCGCGCGTTCGGCGCCGCGCCGGATATGGCTCATGGTGTAGCCGAGCAGGCTGTCGCCGACGGTCCCGAAGAGGATCACTCCATCGCCGATTTCGCCAGCCAGCTCGAGCGTCTTCGGTCCGCTGCCGGCAATGTAGACCGGCACCGGATGCTTGAGATCGATCATCCCGCTGTCCGGATCGAGAAAACGGATCATGCGCCGACGATCGCCCTCCTGGTAAGGCACGGTCGCGCCGCTCAACAACCCGCGGCACACCTCTACGTGGCTCTTGAGTTCCGCCAGTTTGGCGGCCGGCATCCCGAGCGTCCGCCGCGCGGTATTGCCGGTGCCGATGCCCATGATCATCCGGCCCGGCGCGAGCATGTTGAGCGTGGCGAAATTGCACGCTGTCACCGGCGCAATCCGCGAGCTCGGATTAGTGACGTTGGTCCCCAGTTTGATCGTCGAGGTCTTGGCCGCGCACAGCACCATGCACTGGTAAACATCGCCCCAGACCATCTGGGAATCGCCGAACCAGGCGTGCGAGAACCCTTTGCTCTCGGCAAACATTACGTCTTTGTAGCTCTCGACATGCGAGAGAAAGATTACCCCGAAATCCATTGATGTCTCCTGATGGTGCGCCGCTGATGGTGCGCCGCCGCATCGTTGGCCGGTCGAGCCGTCCAACACCCGGGATTGCCGCCGCCGCGTGCTGGACCAATCCATCCGTAGCGCGATTCTAGCGAGGATACGCCGCCAGCGAAATCCTGAGCCTATCGGTGATCGGAGTTATCCCAAATTGATTTAGTCTTGCTCGACACGAGGATGCCCTTCGCCGCATGATTGAGTATTGCGCTCTTGCGTCGCGTGCCCGCGCTGGAAGGCGGTAGCGCCCCTGCAATCACGCGATCTGATCGAACGAGGTTGGCCAGTGAATCGTGATCCGAAACGACGACGGGAAGTGCATCGGAGTAAACGTTCCGGGTGGCTGCGCGCCGCGGTGCTTGGTGCTGACGATGGGATCGTCTCAACGGCGAGTCTTATTATCGGCGTCGCCGCCGCCTCGGGCTCGAAGCGCGCCGTTTTAGTCGCCGGGATTGCCGGCCTGGTGGCCGGTTCGATGTCGATGGCCGTCGGTGAATACGTCTCGGTTAGTGCACAGCGCGACTCGCAGCAGGCCGATATAGAGATTGAACGCAAAGAACTCGCCAATGCGCCGGGAGCTGAATTGAATGAGCTTGCAATGATCTATATGAAGCGCGGGCTCGAAAAAGATCTGGCGATGCAGGTTGCCAGGCAGCTCAGCTCGCATAACCGGCTGGATTCGCATCTGCGCGACGAGCTGGGAATCGAGATCGGTTCCCTCGCTCGTCCCCTGCAAGCGGCGTGGATTTCGGCCGCCAGCTTCGCGTCATTCGCGGCACTCCCGATTGCCGCCCTCGTCGTCGTCCCGCAATCCGTCGATATTCTCGCAACCGCGGCGTTATCCCTGATCAGCCTCGCAGCTCTGGGCGCATTTGGCGGTCATCTCGGTGGTGCGCCACTCATCCGGGCGGCGTTGCGAGTGACTATTGGAGGCGGCATCGCGATGGCCGGGACCGCCCTCATCGGGCGGCTTCTCGGTGTTTCAATAGGCTGATGGTGGTTGGGCGGCTGCAACTGACTATGCGGACCGGTGGCCGGTCCGCGCTCATCCGATTATACAATGAAGTGCTGGTGTGCTCTTTCGGCCACTATTGACAGTGATGCTGGCGGCATACGTTGCACTCACCCAATTGGTGAAGATGTGGCTCGTTCGTAAGCGATGGATTTGAAGGCTGCGTGCATTCGCGCCGCATCCGGTTCAAACATTCGAGTGAGTAATCCTTGTGAGCTGAAGAAAGTTGGGCGACAGATCATCGGAGAGCCGCGGCAGAGCCGGTGCGAGTCGTAGTATCTTTGCAGTCTCTGTCTTGACCACTGACCGCGTCGCCCCGGCGTTCGCGTGGATGCTTAGGCAAAAACATCCAGCACCCGAAGCGTTTCTCGGCGTCGACGGCCGCAAGGTTGCCGCTTTACAATTCCCAGTGAAGTCTTGCGCCAAAGACTGACACTGGCCCGCGGTCTCGATTGAAGGCCGGATTGCTGATGAACTGGTAATCGACGGCCGCACGAACCGTTTTCAAGACGGGAAAATCATAGTAGGTTTCCACTACCTTCTCAGTGCCATAAGTCAGCGCGCCGTCGCCGGCCAGGATGCCCAAGCCGCCGGCCTCGAGAAATTTCTGATTCCCACGCCAGGCGCCACTCACCACACCGGCGAGCCCGAAGATGTCGTCGATCCGATGCCATGCGGCGCCTTTGACGCTCATGCCGATTGACACCGACCAGTTGGCGTCGGTGTAGGCCCACGCCTGGTCCTGGCCGTCATTCAAGCCCATGCGCGAAAACATTCCAACGTTTTTGGTAACTGCCTGTTCCCAGTTCAAGCCGATGCCGTACTTATAGCGGTAACCCTGTGCCGCCGAGATGTTCGCTCCCGGACCGTCAGCCTTGAGAATGGAAACCGCGGCATGATTGCTGACCATATTGGCTTCATTGAGCCAGGGCAGAAACCGAATCGCACCCGGACGATCGTTGAGGCTGTAGCGGCGCTCATATTCCACCACCATTCCCCAATCGTGCAAAAACGGGCCGTAGGCGCCGGCTGACCCGGTCGCGCCGTTCGGACGCCACATCAAAACCTGGCCGTCACCGGTGAAGCTGTTCTGAACATTCGACATCAGGAAAAATCCATAGCGCAAAGTCCATTTCGGCTGATTCAGTTCCAGGGCAATTCCCGTGGTGTAGCCGATGGAATCCGCTGGGTAATCCCAGGTGATATTGCCGATCATCGCCCAATTCAAAAACTGGGATTGCGGATCCTGCGCGTAGGTGTTGTGGTCGAAAATGTCCAGGAGACTTATTCGGCCAACGGTTAGCGTCAGCCGCGAGATATCCTGTTGGCCGGCGAGCGTGAGCTGGCCGTCGGGCACGGCCTCCTGTTCACCGCCCAGGCCCAAGGTTTGACGGATAAACAGTCGCGCAAACATAAAGTCGGGAGTCGTAGTGCCGGCTTTGTAGGCGTCGCCGTTCGGAAACGCCTCGACGCCAAAAGTTTTGCTCAAGCCGAATCCCTGCCACATCAGTCCGTCGACGTGCGCCTCGGCACCGCGCCATAGCCGCATGCCGGCAAACAGGTCCGCGGCAACTGTCTCTTGCACCTCGCCCTCACTGTTGAGGCTGTTTGGGCCGTAGTATTTGGCTGTAAAACTCGGATCGCCCTGCACGATGTCGGTATTCTGAAAGTGCCAATTCCAGAACTGGTAGGGCTCATTTGCCGCTCTCTCCGCGACGCTCGAGGTCGAATGCGGCGCAGGATTTGCAAATACGCCCGGCGCCGCCGTCGAATTTGTGTCGCCGGTTGAATCAGGCCCGGCGGCAAGGGTCGCGCGATCAAATCCGAAGAGGCCGGTGACGACGATAATCGCGACAAGCAGTAATGAACGTGCCCCGATCGACCCGATCGCCCTGCTCACCTCGTTCACATCCTCCAGATGAATTGCGCCTTCCGCTCCGAACCATGGCGGACGCCGCGCCCGCGCGGCCGACCAGCCTGACCACGCCGCCAGCGCCTGATGCCAGAGCCCAAGAAGGCCTGCTCACGCTTTCGATAATGTACTTTTATCCGTCCTGCCGACGCGGTTCCACTCCGACGTTGACCAACGCCGGTTAATTTTCGATAACTTCGACCACCGATCCAGGCAGGGCGGCAAATCGTCTGAATTGCGGGCGACGCTACGTCTTGCGATCTTGGCTCTTACACGGATCGCCACGCCGCTATTGTGAGTATCCCGCCGTGAGGCCATCCACTACCTCGTCGGTCCAAACCTTGAATCTGACCAGCGTGTTGGGTCCGAACGTCGTGGCGATCGCGACATCGATCGCATCGCGACCGCGCGCCATCAGAATCCGTCCGATCCGTGGGATATTGTTGCGCGCATCGAAGGTATACCAGCGTCCTCCGAGATAGGCTTCGAACCAGGCGGCAAAGTCCATCGGACCGAACGGCGGCAGCATTCCAATGTCACCGAGATAGCCGGTGCAGTAGCGCGCCGGGATGTTCATGCAGCGGCAAAGTGAAATAGCCAGATGGGCATAATCGCGGCAAACACCTATCCTTTCATTGTACGCTTCCCAGGCAGTCCTGGTATTACGGGCATACTCATAGCCAAATGTGATATGGTTATGCACGAAATCACAGATTGACTGGACCCTGCCCCAGCCGGGCGGAGTCTGGCCAAAGAGGTCCCACGCCACCTCGGAAAAGTTCTCGGTGTCGCAGTAACGGCTTCCCAGCAGGAAAAGCAGTGCTTCTTCCGGCAATTCCTGGATCGAATGCTGTTGCGCCGTGAGCGTGACGATGTCGGGCTGACCCGAGTCTCTGACCACCGCCGTGCTCGCTATCCTGAGCTGCCCGGCTGGGGCGACGAGGCGTGTGCACCAGTTATCGAAGCGATCGCGATAGGCCGAAAGTGGAATGTTCGGATCCGTCGTCATCTGATCCGCAATGACAATGTCGGGCGCGCGCGAATAGTGGATGTTCAACTGAAGCATCATCGGCGTCGGCCGAGGACAATTATAGGTTAATTCGTAGCCAACTTTGATTTCCAACGGAGATCTCCTCGTGACCTCAGGGACTCTTGCGCGAATTGATACGTGGAGCGGCATTCGCGTTTGGCTTTAGTGATTCGGCCGCGCCGCCGGCGATGACCGCGACCTCAACGTTCATCCCCACATAGTCAGTCGGATTCCCCATAAAGGTACCATGAAGCGGTATTGCGTGGCGCGGATCGGGCACCACTGCGACCCGAATGAGATCACGATTGCCGACGATGCCATTGGACGGATCGAAGTCGACCCATCCGGGTCCCGGCAAATAGACCTGGGCCCAGGCGTGGGTATTGCCGCCACCCACATAACCTTCGTCGTCGCCGGGAATATGCAGATAGCCGGATACGAAGCGCGCGGCCATCCCGAGCGACCGCACCGCATCGATCATCAGCATCGCCAGGTCGCGACAGCTCCCGCTCCCGAGTTCGATAGTCCGGCGCGGCGGCTGGATACCTTTTTCATCGCGGCGTACGTGCCTGAAAGTCTCATTGATGCCGTGAGTAAGGTTGATCAGAAGTTCGCGGGTATCGATCGACTGATCGGCGGGCAGAAACGTTCGCGTCCACCGCTCGACCTCGCAATCGGAATCTACCGTCTGTCGTTCGATGAAACGGGTCAAATCCGGCATCTCATCCGCGCGATAGGTGAACGGATAGGCCCGGGCGAATTCCTCGATCTCGAGGTCATGAATGTCCGTGTGAAAATGTTCCAGCAGTATCGTGCTGTCGAAGCGCAGTTCCCTGGCGCGGCCCGCGAAGCGCGCAATGTCGATGTGGTTGCCGTACGCATCCAGGATTCCATGCAGGTTGGTCGGGGTTGGAGTAATCACCAGCCTGGCGGCAATCAAGCTCTGGTCATGGCTGGAAAGCGGACGCAGCATCATCCGGTGCTCGCCAAACGCGACCGGCTTCCGGTACTTATACGTCGTGCTATGCTTGATAGTGAGCGTGGACATCGCGCCCCTTCTGATCGGCCTTCACTATCATGGTAATGACGGTACAACCTTTGCGCCGGCGACCGAAACGCCCCGATCATTCCTGGGCACTTGTACGAACGAATAAATCAAACATGGACGACCCAGCATACTGCCTGATCGCGGCTGATGAACCGCCGCCGCTCACCGTGACCAACCGCGATGCGCGTTCGCCGTTCGTCGTCGTCACCGACCATGCCGGGAAATATCTGCCGCGGCGTCTGCAAATGCTCGGTCTTACCCGTGCCGAATGCGAGCGTCACATCGCCTGGGATATCGGCGCGGGCGCGGTCTCGACCCTGATCGGAGCCGCGCTCGATGCGGTCGTCATACGGCAGAATTATTCCCGCCTCGCGATCGACTGCAATCGCAGGCCGGGCTCGGAGACCTCGATCGTCGAATTGAGCGAACTCACGATCGTTCCCGGAAATATCGGGCTCGGCGAAGCTCAGGTGGAGAGCCGCGTACAAGAGATTTTTCGGCCCTATCACGACCGGATTGCGAATGAACTGAATCGGCGACTACAAGCCGCCCGGCCGGCGGCGCTGATCGCTATGCACAGCTTTACACCCGTATTTAACGCCGTCGCGCGGCCCTGGCATGTCGGAGTGCTCTACAATCGCGATCCGCGTTTGGCGACTAAATTGATTGGCCTCTTGCGACGCGAGCCCGGTCTCGTGGTCGGCGATAACGAACCCTACAGCGTGAGTGACGCGTCGGACTATACGATTCCGGTTCATGGCGAACAGCGCGATCTGCTTCATGTGGCTATCGAGATTCGCCAGGACCTGATCGCGGACGAAGCCGGTCAGCGCAGATGGGCGGACTTGTTGGCGCGTTTGCTGCCGCAGACCTGTCAATGACTCGTGCCCGAGTATGTCCGCGGAGGCGAGTAAACGATTTCACCGTTTAGCAAGTCGTCACTTGATTTCCCACCGTAACCTTAGCGGGTTCGGTACACTATATTGATTGGTATGGACAGCGAGCCGGCGCCGCTATAGCGGAAGCTGGCCGCACTAAACGACGGCGGCGAGAGCGACGCCTTCGCATCGTTCGAGAAGCCATAACCCTTCGTCGGCAGGCCGAGTAAGCTGAAATCCATCTTGCCATTCATATTCGAGTCGTCGAGGACCGTGACGGCATAGATTCCGGCGGGGACATTCGTGAAATCGCACACCGCCGCAAGATCATGTTTCTGGCTCCACAGTCCGCGAAATTGTTTTGCCTTATGCCGCGGGAAGCCGTCCGGACCGTTAAACAGTGAGCATCCAACGCGGCCGTGATCGTCGCGCAATCCCTTCACCACCACGCGAATTCCGCTGGCCTCAGCGGCGCACGGAGATTGCGCGGACGCGATTAACATCGACAGTGCGAGTGCCGCGGCGAGCAACGATAGACGTTTCATCGGGTTGAAAATTCTCCGCATGGAATCATTCGCGATTCTTGAGCCGGCCGCCGTCACCGAGTCCATACACCATCGCCGTCTTGGTCGTGCCGAGCTTGACCCATTCCGCGCAGTCGAGCTGTACCATCTTGTAGAACTCCTCGGAGAGCTCAATCGATTCTTTACTGACCTCTTCCAGACGGTCGAATTTGCACTGGAACGCGAACTCGCCAGACAACGATTTCTCCAATGCGCGGCTGCGCCATATCGCGACCGTGGCCTTGCCCTTGAAGTGATGATGGAAGTGAATCATCCCCATGGTATTCTGCACTTCCTCTACCGCTACATTGTTGACCAGTTCCATTTGGGTTCGGGGAGTTATGTCAATCTTCTTCAGAGTTGGAAAGGCTTTGGAGATATCCTCGATACCGCGATCGAGTTCGATTGACGGTGACGTCAGCACGCATCCGTGTGAATACACAGTGCGTATTCCTCCGAGACGGTCACGCTCGAGCAGCAGTTCCTCCTTGAACTTGATTTCATCGTGGCCGCCCAATCGCGGCCGCACGTCGACCGCCGCGGCCGCCTTAAGATCCGGGTCCCGATACTTGAACGTCAGCTCGTGGCTCGGCCGCGGCCATCCCTGATCGTAGAAGGTGCGCTTGCGCAGGATGAAATGATGATTGTAGAGGTCGAATTGCGGCGTGTCATAAAAGAGCACTTCCCGGACCTGACTGTCGAACGCGCTGCGATCGGTATCCACCTTCAGACCCAGTTTATCGATGGTCTTGCTCACGTCTTTCCAGAATTCGACAAACCCGTGCTTGCTGGTAAATCGGTCGGGCTTCAGCAAAATCTTGTATTCCCGATAGTGAATGACATCCTCGCCCAAATGCCTGGTCTCGGGATTTTTGCTGATGTGCTTATCCATGTGCTTTCCCATCGTTTATGTCCTCATTGAGGCTCGCATCGGCGCCCGCGATTTGCAAATGTGCGGACCGTCGTACCGTCGCCGATCCGCCGCCTTGCGGCGCAACCGCCTTTCGGCGTACCTGTCAGGAAACATCTTTGGAAGCTTTCAGTAAAGGAGAAATCATGGCGTTTTCGACCATCATTCTGGAAAAGCGCGACCGGATCGGCACGCTCGTCCTGAACCGTCCGGAAAAGCTCAATGCGATGACCCCGGCGCTCATCGCGGAGTTTGCCGACGCACTTACTGAAGTTGAAAAGGATACTGAAATCAAGGTCTTGGTCATTCGCGGCGCCGGCCGGGCGTTTTCGACCGGCTATGACTTGACCGGCGGATGGGGCGAAGGCGCCGCACATCCATTCACGATCGACGACGATCAAAAGTTCCTGCAGCGTTACGTCGAACACTGGCTGCGCTTGCGCGATTTGCCCAAGCCGGTGATCTCGATGGTGCACGGTTATTGCCTGGCTGGCGCGACGCAGTTGTGCATCTCCACCGATATGATTTTCGTCGCCGAGAACGCGCAAATCGGGTTTCCGTCGATTCCCGCCGGCGCCGGCTATGTCAGCGCCTTCTGGAACTGGATGGTTGGTCCGCATCGGACCAAGTATCTGGCGTTCCTTCCCGGCAGCAGAATCACCGGCAAGGAAGCCGAGACTATGGGTTTTGCGACGCGCGCCTTTCCGCAGGAGATCCTGGAGCAGGAAACTTACAGCTACGCACAGCGCGTCGCCAGGGTGCCCGCGCAAAAGCTCAGGCTGGAAAAGCTCGCGATTAATCGCGCGATGGACCTGCGCGGCTTTCGGGTTTCCGTGCAGGCCGCGGCCGAGTTCGATGCGATTTTCCACTTCGGTCCGGGAAATGAAGAGATAAAACAAGTACAGAAAGAGCGGGGACTGCGCGGCGCGATTAAATGGTACGAGGAAAAATAGGTACCTCGTGCGCGCCGGCGATATAGATTATGGCCCGTGGTGATTACCGCCACCGGGCCGGAGTCACGCCCCGGATCGATCGAGCTATTCGGCGAATAGCTGTTGCTATATGATGTGGCATTTGTGCAAGCAGATAGTCGCGCGGAGAGAGTATCTGTCAGGGAAACGGCTGCATAGTCCTGTTGCGCGGGAATTAAAATTTGGCCGTTCATGGCCGCCCGCCTGGACGGGATGAGCCCGCGGGGGCGTCGAGCGGTTCTGGAATCGCGGGCCATTGCCTCTCTGTGGCACCCCGGACGATCCTCCGGTTGTGCGCAGCGCTGTAAGTCCCTAATGAATAAAGCGCGGAGGAGGAAGGGGCCCGGTGGCCCCACCGGTCTTCAAAACCGGCCTGGCGGCTAATACAGTTGCCGGAAGGTTCGACTCCTTCCCCCCTCCGCCAGAGTCGCTCATCCGTAGCGGATGAGCGGGAGGCCGCACGGTGATCGGCAGAGCACGGGCGCGATCGACAAATACTCCGGCATGGAATTGGGAGATAGATATGGCCTATGACAACTACAAGCTGATCGCGGTGGAAACGCGCGGCGCGGTCGCCTATGCGACGATCGACAACCCGCCCGTCAACGTGATCACGCTTCCACTGCTGGATGAACTCACCCGGCTCTCGGCGCAGTTCGAGACCGATGATGACCTGCTGGTGATCGTGCTGCGCAGCGCGAACCCGGATTTCTTCATCGCGCATTTCGACGTCGGCGCGATCCTCGAGTTCCCGACCGATCGGCCGGCCCGCCACGAAGACTACGCCAACGCCTTCTATCACGACATGTGCGAACGCTTTCGCCTGATGAACAAGGTGACGATCGCGCAGATCGAAGGCCGCGTCGGCGGCGGCGGATCGGAGCTCGCGATGTCCTTCGACATGCGCTTCGGCGTGCGCGGCAAGACCTTCGTCAATCAGATGGAGGTGCCGCTCGGGATCATGCCGGGCGGCTCCGGAACGCAGCGGATGCCGCGGCTCATCGGGCGCAATCGCGCGATCGAAGTGATCCTCGGCGGAATCGATATGGATGCCGAGACCGGCGAGCGCTGGGGCTACCTCAACCGCGCCTTCGAGCCGGGACTGATAGGACCGTACGTCGAATGGCTGGCGCAGCGGATCGCTTCGTTTCCGGTCGAGGCGGTGCGGCTGACCAAGCAGGCGATCAACTCCGCCGACAAGCCGCTGGCTGAGGGGCTGCGCGACGAAAGTTTCCTGTTCCAGCAACTGGTGCGGATCGAGAGCGGTCAGCGCAACATGCGCAAGTTCCTCGCGATCGGTGGGCAGACCCGCACCGGCGAACTCAAGATCCAGGAACTCAACGGAATGCTCGGTGGGCTCGGCGAAAAACCGGCGGGTTCCGGGTCCAAATAAAGACCGATGGCGCGGATCGCGGCCGTCCGGCGCTGCTCGGGCGCGGGGCGGCTGAGCGATGCGGTCAATGCTTAATCGAGGGCGGGTAACGGTTGGACAATCGCCGAGTTTCAAGATTATTGTGACTCCCATGGACGGTAATACAGCGATCGCGGTCTTTGGCGGGGGCTGCTTCTGGTGCACAGAGGCGGTCTTCGAGCAGTTGCGCGGCGTGATTGCCGTGATGCCCGGCTATGCGGGAGGAACCGTCCCAAATCCAACCTATCGGCAGGTTGGCGGCGGCAAGACCGGCCATGCCGAGGTGATCCGCGTGGTCTACGACTCCGCGCAGATCACTTACGACGATCTGCTGACGGTCTTCTTCGCCACGCATGATCCGACCACGCTCAATCGCCAGGGTGCCGACGTCGGCACGGAATATCGTTCGGTGATTCTCTATGCGAACGAGGAGCAGAAGTGCGAAGCCCTGGCGTTTATCCGCGAGCTCAGCACTTCCGACGCGCCCGGCTCGCGGATCGTGACCGAGGTCAATCCGCTCACTACGTTTTATGAAGCCGAGGAATACCATCGCGAATACTACCGGACCAATTCGGCCGCACCGTATTGCCAGTACGTGATCAATCCCAAGCTTGAAAAGCTGCACAAGAAGTTCCGGGCGTTGCTGAAACCCTCGGGCGCGGAGCCCGGATTGAAGGTTGGCGACGCGCGCTGACGCGCCGCTGAATCGATCACGGCCGCGCGCCGCGACGGCCCCGTCATATTAAGCGCGGGCCTTGCTCGTCTTTCCGCCGGTGATGCTAAGAGTAGTCGGCACGCGCAAGCCTCCATCTCGTCGCGGCCCTGCGCCGCCGACGCCAAAGGAATCGTCATGGGCAGAATCGAAGGAAAGATCGCTCTTATCACCGGCGCCGGTTCGGGTATCGGCGCCGCCACCGCAAGACTGTTTGCCACCGAGGGCGCGCAGGTAATCGTCGCCGAGATCGACGAGGCCGCGGGCCGGCGCGTGGTCGAGGAGATCGGCGCAAGCGCGAGCTTCATCAAGACCGACGTGCGCGACCCGGGCCAGGTCGAAGCGATGATCAAGTTCGCCGTGACGCACCACGGACGGCTCGACATCCTGCATAACAACGCCTTTACGACCAACTCCGGCGCGGTCGGCGAGATGAGTCTCGAGGGCTGGCAGCAGACGATTACGATCACCTTGTCCGGGGTGTTCTACGGGATGCGCTATGCGCTGCCGCAGATGGTTGCGCAGGGCGGCGGAGCGATCGTCAACACGGCGTCGATCTCGGGCCTGTTCGGCGACTACCTGATGGGCGCATACAATGCCGGGAAGGCCGGCGTGATCAATCTCACGCGGACCGCAGCGATCGAATATGCGCGCAAGAATATCCGCGTCAACGCGGTCTGCCCGGGCATGATCGCGACGCCGCCGGTGAAAAAAATGATCGAGCACGCGCGCAATCCCGAACGGGCGAACAAACACGCCGTGGAAGCCCATGCGATGGGCCGTCTGGGCCGACCGGAGGAGATCGCCAAGGTGGTGTTGTTCCTGGCCTCGGACGACGCGTCGTTCATGACCGGCAGTATCGTAGTAGCCGACGGCGGGGCGACGGCGCATACCGGCCTCCCCGGACATCCGCTGTGATCACGCGCGATTGAGCATGCGCAGCCGCGGCTGAATTCAGTTCGAGCGAACGGGCGCGCCGCCGCCCGCGATTGCCGCGGCGGTGAGTTTGCGGCTGGTGCGAACGTCGCGATAGACCAGCGCGGCGTCCGCCTCGTCCGCCGTGGCGCGCTCGCGCAGCGCCGTGACGATCGCGTGATCGGGCGCCAGACGGCAAGCCGGATCGGTCGCGCGAGCGGCGCCGGTCAGCAGAAACGCCTGACAGCGGCATCCGCCAAAATCGATCTCCTTGCGCGGGCACGAGGCGCACGGTTCGGCCATCCAGGCGAGGCCGCGAAAGGCGTTGATCGCCGATGAGCCGCGCCAGATTTCGCCGAGCGAGAGATCGCGCACGTTGGCAAACTCGAGTCCGGGAATCACCGCGGCGGCCTGGCACGGCATCACGCGGCCCGTCGGATCGACGCAGATAATCGAGCGGCCCCATCCGCCCATGCACGGCTTGGGCTCGCCGGTCAGGTAGTCGTTGCGCACGAAGGCGATCTCAAGCCGGCCGCGATAACGCTCGGCGGCGGCGCGCGCGGTCGCCTCAGCGGCGGCGTACTGCGCGGCCGAGGGCATCAGCGCGGCGCGATTTTCCATCGCCCAGGCGTAAAATTGCGTGCTCGCGAGTTCGAGGCGATGCGCGCCGAGATCGGCCGCCAGGCGAATCAGATCGTCGACACGCGCGATATTGAACCGATGGATCACGACGTTGAGCGTGAGCGCGAGGCCGAGCTTCGCGACGAGGCGGGCCACGGCGATCTTCTTTTCATGGACCGGCGCGCCGGCGACCCGATCGGCGGCGGCGGCGGCGCTGTCCTGAATACTCAGTTGCACATGGTCGAGTCCCGCCGCGCGCAGCGCCTCAAGCCGTGGCTCGTCCAGCAGCGTGCCGCCGCTGATCAGATTGATATAGAGCCGATGGGCGCGCGCGTGCGCGACCAACGCGCCGAGATCGTCACGCACGGCGGGCTCGCCGCCCGACAGATGCACCTGGACGACGCCGAGCGCGGCGGCCTCGGCGAAAACGCGGCCCCACTCGGCGGCTGTCAACTCGGCCTGCGCGCGCGCGAAGTCAATCGGATTCGAGCAGTAGAGGCAGCGCAGCGGACATCGATAGGTGATCTCGGCCAGCAGCGTATAGGGCCGCGGCGCCGGAGGCCGGTCGGGAGCGGTCGGCGGGCTCGCGGTCATTCGAGCAGCCCGCGGGCGCCGAGCTGGTGGATGAAGTCGTCGACGTCGGCGGCGATCGCTGCCGGATCGCGCGCGGAAAATTGCTCCGCGACGGCGCCGGCGATCGCGCTCACCGAGCGCCCGCCGTCGCATAGCCGGACGATCGCGGCGGCAGTTTCGTTAAGCGCGAGAGCGGCCTCGGGAAACAGCAGCAAGTCCTGGCACGCGATCGCGTCGAACTGAATGCGGGCGCGCGCGGCGAGCCGCGGCCGCCAATCGGCATCGCGATTTGGGTCGGCGGGCGTCATCGATCGGTGCCCATCAGCGGCGGCGGCCATCCGGGCGTGACGTAGGCAAAATGCACTGCGTCGAGCAGGCTCCACAGGATATGGCATTTGGTCGCGAGGACGGCGGCGGCGCGATCCTGCAGGTCGCGCGTCACGCAGCGTTCGGTCACATACTGCAGGCCGAACTCGGCGTCGCGCGGCGCCTCGACCAGACGGCCACGGAAATACTCGAGCCCGCGCTCGTCGAGCCACGGATAGAGCGTTTCGAGCACGGCGACTCGATTAGCCATCAGCTCGGGCGCAAATAGTTCGGTCAGCGACGAGGCCACGGCTTCGACCAGGCTGTGCGAGGCCACCAGGTTGACGTAGGCGTCGACGGCGAAGCGCACAGCGGGCAGCACGCGCCGCATACTCATCACGTCATCGGGTTCGAGGCCGGCGGCGGCCGCCAGCTTGAGCCATTTGCTTAAGCCGCCCTCACGGTTGGCGTTGCCGTCATGATCGATAATCCGGCCGATCCAGGCGCGCCGAAAGGCCGGATCGTCGGACTTGGCGAGAATCAGCGCATCCTTTTTCGGGATGATCCACTGGTAGTAGAAGCGATTTTCGATCCAAGCCTGCAACTGGCGCTGGGTCAGCCGCCCGTCGTGCATCAGGAGATGAAAGGGATGCTTGTCGTGATAGGCCGCCGCGCCGATCGCGCGCAGGCGGGCGACGAACTCTTCGGGCGAATCGGGCGGCAGGGGCGCCCCACTATGCGTTGGGCTCATCGCTAAACGTTCATCGGCTGACGTTCATTGTTCGATATTGTCGACGGGTTACTTCGTCGATCTCAAGCCTATTGCAATCCCCATCCGGATGGCAGTGCGATCGATGCGAGGTTCGCAAGCCGTAGACTACTGAGGCGGCGGGTTGACGAGGTGCGTCGTCACGATTTCGCCAGGATGGGTCGCGATGCTGAGGCGCAGAGCAGAGGCCGAGGCCCCCGGCGGAACAACTACTCCGATGGTATATCGGTCGCTGAGCATCCCGGAGATCTTTTCAACCGCGCCGCTGAAACCCTGGCCAGCGTCCTTGCTCAGCGGCGGCACGATGAAGACCGCGCCGCCCGCGTCGCGCGCTATCTCCCGCAAAGCCTTGGCATCGACCGAATTAACATCGTCATAGGTACCCGATCCCGAGGCGTTAGCCGGCGTGGAGCTGGCGATAATCGCGGATCCGATACCGATTGCGTAGATGCGTACGCTATCCGCCTTCAACCAATCAACGGCGTCCTGCTCGGTCGCCGTACTGGTATTGTCTATGCCGTCGGTAATCAGAAGAATCACCTTTGAGTTGGGTCCCTTGCCGAATACTCCCACACCCGAAACGATCGAATCGTAGAGTGCGGTCTGGCCGAAGGCGCGCAACTTCGCCAGGCTCCGCACGACCGCCTGATGATCGGTCGTCAGTGTCTGGAGCAGGAATGGCTGATAGGTGAAGGCGATCAGGAATACTTGATCCGATGGATCAAGACCGTTGATAAACCCGGCGAGTTCTCGTTTGACCGTGCCGAGCTTGGGTTCCATGCTGCCCGACGAATCAACCAGGATTCCAATCGAGATCGGCGCGCGAGGATTTTGGCGGAAAAATGCGATTGGCACTTGCACGCCGGATAGGTCGGCAATGAAATCGGCCTGCTGGAGAGTTGGAATCGAGCTACTGGATTGGTTTTCGACCGACACCTTCGCTTCGAGGTAGCCGGGCTTGTCCGCGATCTCGGGAGGGGCCGCGAATACCGGCGGTGGTGGTTTTGCGGTCGTGGAGTACGAGTAAGTCTGAGAATGTGATCTTAGTGATGCGCAACTCGCGAGTGCCAGAGCGAGCAGTGCGACGAGAGTCCTGCGCGCCGGATTTGTGCGATGCGCAACGATGCCGCGGGCATTGCCGCGAATAAGTATCACGTCAGGTAGTGCATCGGCACGCCTCATGGCGAAGCCGACTCTTTTGCGACTGCGCGAGACGGACCAGAATACTCGATTTTCAACTTAGAGGTCCAGCTCCAGGCCATCGGAGGCGACTTCCCATCCCGCCTCCGTGATCGCGCGGCGCTCGGCGGAATCCTCGTCGAGGATCGGATTGGTATTGTTGATGTGCGTGTAGATCTTCCGGCTGGCGCCGAGGTCGCGCAACGCCGCCATGCTGCCGTCCGGGCCGCCGATTGGCAGATGGCCCATCGACTGCGCGGTGGCCGTGCCGACTTCGCAACGCGCCATCTCGTCGTCGGACCAGAAGCTGCCGTCGAAGAGCACCACGTCCGCCCCGGCGAGCGCCGCCATGACCGTGTCATCGATCTGACGGACGCACGGCAGATAGAGCAGCGTGCGGCCGCCGCGCGCATCGCCGAGGAGATAGCCGAGCGTCCCGCCAGTCGCTGAGGCGGGTGCGGGCTGGACGTAGCGCGGGACCTTGCCGGGGACCAAGAGGGCCCGGTAGCGCAAGCCGAGATCGGTCCCGTCGGCGGCCCGGATTGCGCCGCCGTCGGTGCTCGGCGCGGGCGCGGCGACGCGGCCCGATGCGGGTTCGATCGGCGAAGCGGGTTCGCTCGAGGGCGCGGCGACCGGACGCCAGATAAATTTGGCCGGCTGGACCAGCGCGCCGAAGACCGGGTTGGTGGTGAACAGCCAGGCGAAGACGGCGGCGCTCGAGTAGAGCGCGAGCGGACCGGTCTCGCGGAGCGAGAGCAGGCCGGCGGTATGGTCGAGTTCCGCGTCGGTCAGCATCACGGCGCCGATCGCACCGGTACGAGCGGGCGCGGCGAGGGCCGTCGCGGGCAGGGATTGCAATTGGCGCGGCAGGTCGGGACTCGCGTTGATCAGGCACCAGCGCGCGCCGTCGGCGCTGATCGCGATCGAAGCCTGGGTGCGCGGAGCGGCGCGCAGCGTGCCCGCGCGCAGGCGGCGGCAATTAACGCATTGGCAGTTCCATTGCGGGAAGCCGCCACCGGCGGCGGAACCGAGGATGCGGACCCGCACCGTGCGCCGTCAGGGCAGCAGTCGCGGCGCGGGCGGCGGTGGCGCTTCCGCGGCGGCCGCTTCGGACTTGCGCAGGGGCTTGAAGGCGCGCATGTCGTCGAGCACGAAGCTGTAGCAGCTAATCTCCGCGTCCATGCGGATTTCGACGAATTCTGGCTTACGCCATGCGGTCATGAGGCGATCCTCCGTGCGAACTGCGGGATGCGCCTCGGCTGAGGCGCGGCCGCCATAATTTTTACACCGCCGCGTTAAGCGACGCCAACATATAGACGAGCGGCGAACTCCACCGTTAGCAGCCGCGGCGGTATGCCCCGGTGATCGCCCGGTGATCGATACGCACGATCAGGCAGTGCGCACGGTCCGATCGACATGCAGGGACCGGCGCCGCCGCAAACTGCGCACCTCGTGGACGAGAGCGCGCCACGCCCCGCGCGCGACCGCGCGCCACGGCGCGATACCCGAGAAGGCCGCGCCGATTGCGTAGAGCGTGCCGACGGAGAAGCGGCGCTCGGCGGAAATCGCGTAGATGGTCTCCCATCGCTCGGGCATCAGCTTGTGGCGGAAGCGTTCGAGACCGCGAAAATTGTAGAAGCGGTTGGCGTGGGCCCGCGCGAAGGTGATCAGAGCGCGCAGCCAGAGCGGGTTGCGCGCGCCGAGCGGATCGGCGTTGGTCGACAGGGCGACCAGGCCGAGCGTCGCGTAGGCGCGGCCGTCGGCGGCGAAGCAGCGCATCGCGGCGTCGATCAGCAGCTCGCTGGTGCCATTGGGCGCCTGCGGCGAGCGCGCGACCTGTTCGATCAGGTAGCCGTTGCGGGCCGGGACTGGCGAGGCGACCAGAAACGCGACGATCGCGCCGGCACGCCGCGCGATCAAAAGGATGCGATCGGCGACCGCGCCCGCGAGGGTGTACGGTTCGACCAGGAAATGGAGCGGCGGCAGCGCGCGCGTCGCCAGCCATGCGGCGAGCACCCGCTGCAATTGCGCATCGTCGCGCCCGGCGGCGGGCGGAAGCGACTCGATCGTGACGTGCTTGTTGCGCGCACGGTTGAGTTGCGCGCGCAGCGCTCGATTACCCGCCAGCATCGCGGACCAGCGGCGCGGATCCCATACCGGCTGCGCACCGATTACGACTGCGGCATGTCGGTTCGAGTCCGCCAGCAGATCGCGCAGGCGATCGGCCGCGCATACGTAACAGACCCGGCAGCCCTGCGTGCGGGCAAATTCCTCGAACTCGATTGCGACCGCGCGCAGTGAATCGAGGGCGCATACCGGAGCGCCCGCGACGAGCAGGACATCGCCGCGCCGCACATAGCCAACCACCGCGCGATCGCCGACCGCATACCAGTGGGCGAGGCCCGGATTGAGAATCTGGTAGGCGGTGGTGTTCCACCCATAGGTCATGACGAGTTCGCGGGCGTCGGACGATGGCATGTGAATCCGTGCGGCGGTCGGAGTGCGCCGCGGTTGGTAATTCGCGACGCGTGATTTGTAGTACTCGATGCGTAGTACTTCATGCGAGCGCGACGGTTGGTTCCGCGATTGATTCTAGCGCAGATAAACGGGAAAGGCGCGCGGCGCCCGCGATCGCGGCATGTCGATTGCTACGCTTGATCATCGAATGATCGTGCGATGACTACAAAAGGCCGACAGCAGTCGACGATGCAGACAGTGGACTCACCGACGCCCGATAACCATGGTTTGGCGCGATGTCCGATATTGGTCGTCTGTCGCGATCCTGATTCAGCCCAATTGATAATGGTTCACGTGCTGTCCGATTAACGGAGCGTCAGTCGAGGAAGTGCCAAGTTAGTGCGAACGAGAACGGCATCGGATGCGCGGAGTTGCTCGCGCGCAACACACCATACGGGCGGCCCGGCATCCGTTGCGATCGCGCGCGGTGTGCTCGATTATGCACGGCCGGCGGGTCGGCAATTTTTCGGCGCAATCGTGATCGCTGCGCTAGCGATCGTCGTTGCGCGGCCGGCCGCCGCGCAGACCGTAGCGCTGGCTGGTAATCGACCGGCGGCGCTGGCCGCGGCCCTGACCGCGCGCGCCGACGCGAGCACACCGCTGACGGTGCGCGTGACCTTTGTGCTACGCAATCGACCGGAACTTATGCGCTTGCTGGTCGATCAGCAGAATCCGGCCTCGCCCCATTACGATCGATGGCTCACGCCGGCGGCCTTCGCCGCGCGCTTCGGGCGCACGCCCGCGGAAGTCAGCGCGGTCAGCGAATGGCTCAGCACGCAGGGCTTTCAGATCGTCAGCGCCTCGGCGCAGGAGATTACCTCGCACGCGGCGGTGGCGGACGCGGAGAGCGCCTTCGGCACGACGATCGGCGCCTCGCCCGACGGCACGCTTTACGCCATCCAGAGCGACCCGCGGATTCCAAATCGCTTCGCGGGCCTGATCGCTTCGATCGAGGGCCTTGACAACCTGCGTCACTCGACGCCACTCACAATCCATCCCGGGCGTTCGTCGCGTATAGCGCAGGCGGCGCCCGCCGCCGCCAATTCCCCGGCGCCCGCCGCCGAGAGAATATCGCCTGGCGCGCCGCGCGATGCGGGTCCGGTGAACGCGCGCGGAGCGCAGGGTGGAATCGAACTCGCCTCGGTGACCAATTACAACGGCGGACAGGGCCTGGCCTTTGGACCGCACGATCTGTGGACCTTTTATGATGAAACGCCGCTGCTCAACGCCGGCACCAATGGCGGGTCGGGGGATTGCGTCGCGGTGATCGAGGACACCGATTACCTGAGTTCGGCGGTAACGTTGTTCGATACGAACTTCAGCCTGCCGGCGGCCAGCGTGACGCGAATTCTGGCCGACGGATCGAATCCGGGCCGCAACGGCGATGAAATCGAGGCCTTGCTGGATATCGAATGGGCCCACGCGGTCGCGCCCGGCGCGGCGGTGAACGTGTATATCGGGAATTCCGCGACGGCGACGATCGATCCGCTGGTCGACGCGCTGGCCCGCGCGGTCAAGGACAACACCTGCGGCGCGATCAGTGTCAGCTACGGCTTCTGCGGCGCATCGAATTCGTTTTACAACAGCACGCTCGATTCGATCTTCGTGCAGGCCGCCGCACAGGGCCAGTCGATCTTCATCTCGTCGGGCGATCAGGGCGCCGCCGGCCTCGTACTCAACGGCGCGGGAACCGCATGCATCGTCGGCACCACTCCGAACGTCAACGAGATGGCGGCCGACCCCAACGTCACCGGCGTCGGCGGTACGCAGTTCACGCCCAATTTCGACCCCTCGGGCAACGATTTGGGCAGCACTGCCGAGAGTGTCTGGGATGACAGCTCGGGCGCGAGCGGCGGCGGCAAAAGCGCGATTTTCCGCAAGCCGACCTATCAGAATTCGGTGACTCCAGCGGACAGCGCGCGCGACCTGCCAGATGTCGCGATGGGCGCGAGCCCAATCTCGCCGGGCTTTTACTGGGGCGACGACGCGAGCGGCACGGCGGTGATGAGTTGCTGTATCGGCGGCACCAGTATCGCGGCGCCGATGTGGGCCGGGGTGGCAAAACTGGTGGCCCAATCCGGCGGCGGCCGGGTCGGCAATCTGGATCAGCGGATCTACCAGCTCGGCGCGCTCGGCAACTCGATCCTGTCGGGTCTGCGCGACGTCACCTCGGGTAACAACACATTCAATCGCGTGACCGGGTTCAGCGCGGTCAACGGTTACGATCAGAGCACGGGATGGGGTTCGGCCGACATGGCGAATTTCGTCGCGGCGTATCCGATCAGCAGCTCCACGCCGACCCCGACGGCGACCGCGACGCCAACGCCGACCGCTACGCCGACCCGTACCCCCACACCTACGCCAACCCCCACTCGTACCCCGACCCCAACGCCAACCCCGACGCATACGCCAACGCCGACGGCTACTCCGACGATTACGCCCACGCCGACCTCGACGCCAACGCCAACGCCCACCGCGACGCCAACCCCTGCGCCGACCCCGACGTCCGGACCGGCCAACGCGACGCCGCGGACGATATTCTTTGGCCGGCACAAGGTCGGCACGCTGAGCGTGACCAGGATGGTTGCGATCGCCAATCCGTTGAAGAATACGGGGACGATTATAATCGGCAGCCTCGCGCTGTCGTCCGGAGAGTTCGTCATCGATCCGACCCGGACCACCTGCGTCAGTGGCCTGAACGTTCCGCGCGGCAGACGATGTCATATCGGGGTCAAGTTCGCGCCGACCCAGACCGGTGCGCTGAGCGGCGCCCTGACCATCAACGACAACTCGAGCAACGGACCCCATCAGGTGCAATTGCAGGCCATCGGTAAGTGAGCGGCTGAGCGAAATCGGGCTGAGCGAAATCCGCATCGCGGCCGGTGCGTCGTGCGGCCTATGGCGTTCTTATGGTGGACGGCGGCGCGGCGAATGCTCTAGGCTGGCGGCGCTGGGCGTGGCTGCGGCAATCCACGCGGCGCCGATGAGCGCTCGTCGCCAGTTCCCGGCCGTCGCGATTGATGTTGCGCGATCGGCCGCATCGGCGGTTAAGCGCCCCGATGACTGGACTCGCCGCCCACCACAAAGGAGTGAGCATGGCTCTGCGACTCAGACGATCGGAGCTTTCAATTCCCGGGTCGAATCCGAAGATGATCGAAAAGGGGCTGGCCAGCGCCGCCGACCTGGTCTTTATCGACCTCGAGGACGCGGTCGCGCCGGCGCAAAAGGAAGCCTCGCGCGGCAACGTGATCGCGGCGCTCAACCAACTCGACTGGGGGCGCAAGCTGCGCGGCGTGCGGGTCAATGACGCCGGCACCCGCTGGGCGCACGACGACGTAATCGAGGTGGTCGAGGGCGCCGGCGCCAAGCTCGATATCATTATCGTGCCCAAGGTCAAGGCGCCGCGCGATCTGTGGTTCTTCGACACGCTGCTGACGCAACTGGAAAGCAAGCTCGGACTCAAACATCGGATCGGCCTCGAAGCGCTGATCGAGGAGACCGCGGCGCTGGCTCATGTCGAGGAGATCGCGGCCTGCTGCCCGCGGCTCGAGGCGATTATCCTGGGCTTCGGCGATCTATCGGCGAGCCAGGGCGTCCGCGCGGCGCTGGGCGACGAGGACGCGGCCTATCGCTACCCCGCCGACCCGTGGCATTTCGCCCGCGCCCGCATGATCGTGGCGGCGCGCGCGGCCGGTATCGACGCGATTGACGGCCCCTTCGCCAACTATCGCGATCCCGAAGGCTACCGTCGTGAAGCGGTATGGGCGGCGACGCTTGGCGCGGTCGGCAAATGGGCGATTCATCCGAGCCAGATCGAGCCGGCTAACGAGGTCTTCGCGCCGACCGCCAAGGAGATCGATCTGGCGCGGCGGATGTGTGCCGCTTATGCGGCGGCCGAGCAGGCCGGCGACGGCGCGGCGGGCGCCGGCGGCGTCCTGATCGACGCGGCGACGGTGCGGATTTTCGAGGGCGTGCTGGAACGCGCGCGCCTGGCGGGACGGGCCTGAGCGCGCGCCGGGCGGCTTGACGCCGGCCGTAGCCGATCGCGGGCTGGGCGACTGATCGGGATCGAACAAATCGGGGTATTATCAACGGCGGTACGGATTGGCGCTTGACAGCCGCCGCTGCTCCGGGCAACAAAATTTGCTTGAAGGCCGTGCGCGCCCTGGCGCGAGGAAGTAGCTCCGATGAACTTTACCTACAGCCCCGAAGACGAAGCGTTTCGCGGAGAGGTCCGCGCGTGGCTCGAAGCCAACCATCAGTTCGCGCCGCGCGCCCGCGGTCCGCTCGACGACGGCGGCGACGACGATTGGAACGCGCGTCTGCGCTGGCACAAAAAGCTCAACGAGGGCGGCTGGGGCGCTGTCCATTGGCCCAAGGAATACGGCGGACGCGGTGCGACCGTGATGCAGCGGCTGATCTTCCGCGAGGAGCTTACGCGGCTTAATCTCAGCGAACCGGGCATCGGCATGGGTATCGGATTGCTCGGGCCCACGCTGATGCATTGGGGCAACGACGAACAGAAGCAGCGTTATCTGCCGGCGATCCTGCGCGGCGAAGAGGTCTGGTGCCAGGGCTACTCCGAGCCGGGCGCGGGCTCCGATCTCGCGTCGATCAAGACGCGGGCGGAAGAGGACGGCGACTACTTCGTGGTCAACGGGCAGAAGGTCTGGACCTCGATGGCGCAATACGCCGACTGGATCTTCCTGCTGGTGCGGACCGATCCGGAGGCGCCCAAACACAAAGGTATCAGCTACCTGCTGGTCGATATGCATAGTCCCGGCGTGACGGTGCGGCCGCTGGTGCAGATGACCGGCGGGCGCGGCTTTAACGAAGTCTTCTTCGAAGAGGTGCGGGTACCGAAGAAAAATCTGGTCGCGGAGAAGAATCACGGCTGGCAGGTCGCGATTACCACGCTGATGTTCGAGCGGTCGGGCTCGGGCGGCGGTGAGGGCGTGAGCGCGCAGGTCCAGCAGCTTGCCGAACTCGCGCGCGAGCTGCCGCGCAACGGCAAGCGCGCCTGGGACGACGCGAGCGTGCGCCAGAAGATCGCGCGCTTTGCCTCGGAGGCGGCGGCGCTCAAGTACACCGGCTATCGCCAATTGACGCGCCAGCTCAAGGGGGTGCCGCCGGGGCCGGAAGGCTCAATGATGAAGCTGTGCGGCACCGAACTCGC
>Ga0307373_10001793_pt1 | contig 39898 bp, 31 predicted proteins | sample OX2MG_FD_202534 | JGI IMG/M metagenome (GOLD analysis project Ga0307373, IMG submission 202534) | Soil microbial communities from Risofladan, Vaasa, Finland - OX-2 | ecosystem: Environmental > Terrestrial > Soil > Coastal area > Acid sulfate soil | place: Finland: Risofladan, Vaasa | collected...
GAAGCCCGCCCGGCGGTGCAGATGCGCCACTCTCCGCAAGTTCCACGGCGCTGTGTCGTCGGGCGTGTAAGGGTGCTGGAACATGGACTTACATCCGCGGCTTGACTACGACGTCGCCCAGGTCCTTCGTGTCACCGGGTTCCAGGGCCAGGTCTTCGGCGAACCGGCCTCCGCCGAACGGAATTGCGGCCGAGTCGGCGTCGAGATCGTAGTGGCAACCTGTGGGAATGTCGGTGTATTCGAACCGTCCTTGCTCGTCGGTCGTGGCGGCGGGCAATTGCTGCAGAAAGCTTTCGGGCGGGCGCAGGGAGGCGTGAATGGCCGCGCCGCTTATTGCCGCGCCCTGTCGATCGATCAACCGGCCAATGATTTTGGCGGTGGGCTCGAGGGTGACGGAAACCGAGCGCGACGGATGGTCGGCCAGTCGTAGGCGAAGCACCTTGCCGAGCCGGCGATCTATGTGCCGGATGATCACGGTGCGCGCCTCGTCGGGGCCGAGATTGATCACGTCGACATTCGGGCCGTCGACCAGTGGCCAGAATCCGGAATTCCACCAGCGTCCGCCGGCCTCGTAGCCGCTCAGCGGCTTGCCGTCCAAATCGAGCACGTTGAGCGTGATCTTATCTCCCGGATCCAGGGCGAGATCGCATACGACCGTCTCGGTGCCCGGCATGACATTGATTTCCTTCATTGCGTCAGGCCACGCCTTGCTGGGCATGATGGGATTGCCGTAGGTGTCGAAGTTGCCTACCTCATTTATGCCTTCGAACGCTTCCGCGCCGACTCCCTTACGGTACTGGCCGATCACGCATTCGGCGCCGACGATCGCCCTGCCCGGCAAGCCCACCAGCCGATAGCTCCCGTCGGGCCGGCTGGCATATCGGTCTTGAAAGCCTTCGGAACTGAGTCGGGCACCGAATTCGGGCGTCTTTTGCGCGTACTCGTTCGATCGGAACGGAAAGTAATGCACGCTCGCGATCAAAGGCATGCCGGTCGATCGATCGGTAATGCGGCCCGTGATCCAGATGCCCCGGTGCAGCTCAATATCGACCTGGACGGGCTCCAAACCGAGCGATTCGGGCACCTTGATCTGTCGCATCAGATAAAGCTGATCGTCGTTGGGCACGGCAAGGAGCCGGTTGCCATTCCCCTTGGGCATGCCGACAAGGCGGTAGCGGCCCGCGTCGTCGGTGACGGCCCGCAAAACACGTATGTCGCCAAAATTGCTGCCGGCGAACACGTCGCTTTCAACGCTGACGCCCGCCAGCGGCTGGCGAGTCTGGGCGTCGCGGACGACGCCGACAATCGGCTGCGTTGGCTGAGCGGCCAACTCGAATTCGGCGCCGTAAACCGCTTCGGTTTCGTCCGAACCGGATGTTCTCTTCATCAGCAGCGTCTCGGACGGCCGCGTGACGGCGATCGCGTCATAGTACGCGATGGTCGGACCGGCAAACGATAGACGGACGCGCCGCTCGCGGCCAATGCCGCTGATACGGAAGCGGCCATCACGTCCCGTTACTATGCCGGGCGGCCAGGCATCGAATTGCGGAAGAGTGTCATCGAGATAGCGCACGGCCGTCCAAGGGAATTCACCCCGGCGGACGGCCGCCAACCAGCCGTCGAGGCTCGCGTCCTTGCCCGTATCGATGCTGCCGATCCGCACGTTAACGCCTGCGACCGGTTTGCCTTCCAGGTCAACGACGCGGCCGGTGATCGGCATGTCATCGGGCACAAGCCGCAACGTGGGTTCCTCGCCGCGAGGGATATCACGCCAGGTCACCCAGCCCGCTCCGAATGTCTCCGACGTTCCGACGATCGCGGTCTCCTTCCATTGCTCCATCCGTCGCACATCGACGCTGAACTGTGACTTGCGGAACGAAATGGTAAAACGTCCGTCGGCACCGCTTTTGGTTTCAGCCAGCGGCGCGTGCGCGATATGGGTCTCCCAGTACCAGCGGACGGCGAAGATCTTCGCGCCCGCGAACGGCTTGCCCCGCGGATCGACGACTTTGCCCGAGACGGTGACAAGGTCGTCGTCTGAGTCCGACGGCGCCGTTTCAGTGACGGTGGTTGCAGCATCGTCATCTGCCGCCGCGCGTGGTGCGAGGCGAACTGCAGCGATGGTCGTCGCCAGCACCAGCACGCCGACCAGGAGCAGCCGTGCGGCGCGAGCGCTGACGGGCAAGTGGGAACAGGCGCGATCGAACAGGGCGCAAAGGCGCTGCTCGAGGTTGCCGCGCTGGGCCATGGCGACCGCGGCAGCGAAGGGGACGGGGCGGTACGAGCGGGCGATTCGCAACAGCCCGTCGGCGTAGTCGGTGGCGCGCTCGCCTGCAAGGACCACGCAATCGTCGCAGGCCAACTCGCGTTCGATTCGCAAGCGCCGCAACGCGTACCAGGCCAGCGGGTGGAACCAATAGAGCGCGCACGTCAGGCGGCCCAATATCTGAAAGCCCACGTCGAAGCGCTTGATGTGCGCCAACTCGTGCAACAAGACGAACCGTCGCAGACGATCGGTCCACTGTCGCGCGTGCCGAGGCAACAGCACGACGGGGCGCAGCACGCCCCACGTCATCGGCATCAAGGCCGAGTCGGTCTCATAAAGGCCAACGCGTCGCGCCAGCGCGAGGCGCTGGCGCAGCTCGTCGAGCAGGCTGGTCCACACGGCTGAGTCGACCAGCTTCGCTTGCCGGCGCAACAGGAGTGTGCGCGCCAGCCCGGCGACCAAAGGTGAAAGGGCGACGAGGGCGCCGACGAGCCAAAGCACCGCGAGGTTAAGCGGCACGAGGTTAAGCGGCGGCTGAGCAGCCGCCGTTTCGGCCGGGGTTGTTTCGCCGCGAAATGCCGCCTCGTAGACGCCTTGCTCCGTAGGCGGAACCTGCATTACCGGACGAGTCGAAGTAGTCCATTCTTGCTGGGTAGGCGCGTCAGATCGTGCCGCTTGCGGCGCAAGGGCGACGCTTTGCTCTCGCCCAGCGAGAGGGCCACGGCATGGCAAGACGGCAAACCGCCACTCGGGCAGGGCCGCCGACATGCCCGGTAGCAGCAAGAGCGCGGCAAACATCATGCACCATATCCGGTGCCGCAGCGCGGCAGACGATCGTCGCAAAAGCGCCGCGGCCGCGATCGCCGCCAACAACAACACCGTCGCCTTCGCGGCCACGTCGAGCCAGAACGGCGCAACGGGCACGCGGGTCAGTTCAGCTAAGTAATTCTCAAGTTGTGTCGGCATCTTACTGGTCCTCGCTTCCGACTTGTTCGATCAATTACCACATCGGCGGATACTCCACGCGGCCGGGTATGCGACCCTTTGGCGTTTCGGCCTCTGTCTGTCGCCTTTCGCTCCGCGAAAGGCGACATTGGAGGCAACCGACACACACCATTGGGGCGGCGATGGTCGGCCGGTGCCCGCCGAACCGCTGCGCGGGTCCCCGGTTCTTCTCCCACCCTACGTGCCTCACCCAAATATTTCTCAAGTCGTTTCGACATCTTACTGTTCCTCGCTTCCGATTTGTTCGATCAAACCAGCATCGTGAATTTCGCCGGGCTTCAGGTTCACGGAGAAGACCGATTTGCCGTGTACCGTGGCCAGATAGTCAAGGTCGGGTATCAAACCATCGACCCGAAAACTGCCCTCGCCATCGGTCTTTCCCGTCCAGGTCCTGGTCCCGGCAAAACTACTCCTGTGGTGGGTCAAGACGACCGTCGTCTCACGCGCGGGCGCGCCGCCGGCGTCGACAAGCCGCCCGGTCACCGCGGCGCACGCTTGCAGGCGGACGGTAAGATTCCCTTCATGGCCCTTGGGGATCTCGAGTTTGGCCCCCAGACGCTGTTCGGCGTGGTAAAAGAGCACGGTTCGGACTTGATCGTGTACGACGGCCTGAACGGTAAACTGCTCGCCGTCGAGTTTCTCGTACGCCGCCAGCGATACGTACTGCGCCTGCGCGCCGGCCACCATGGCGCCCTTGATCGGTTCGTTGTTTGGGCCCAACAGGGTGCCATCGATGTTACGTCCCGGAACGAGCACGAGGTCCTGGCTCAGGGTCGTGGCGCCGTCGTCGGGTTTGATCAGCTCCAGCGCCTTGAATTGGAAGGGGCTGATCATTCCCACGGCTTCTCCGCCAACGGCAATCCCCAGATGTTCTTCGTCGTTTCTTATGAACGGTTCCACGCCGTCGAGCAAGGCATTCACGCGTTCGAGGTCGATGCGCGGCATGCCGTACTTCTGATCATAGTTGCGAACCGCAATGACACCGGGGCCGGGCAAGGCCTGAAGCTCATAGTCGCCGTCCTTCGCGATCGACGACGACGAACACGGCGTCGCGACAGCTCCCAGACGACTGATGAAAGGGTTCGGAAACAGCGGGTAGTACTCGACCGTCCCTGCGACCGGCTCGCCGGTCTCTTGGTCGGTCACACGGCCGCGGGCCGTGACGCCCTTCACCATTTCGACCTGGAATTCGAGCGGCTGCGCCCCGGGTCCGTCGGGCACGTAAATCTCACGGAGAAAATAGCCCGCCTGCGATGAGGCGACCTTGATCTGGTAACGCCCCTCCTTGCGGCACCCGACCAATTCGAATCGTCCGTCGGGGCCGGTGGTCGCGACGACCGAGGTAATGAAGTCGGCCTTGACCTGCGCCCCGGCGACAGGCGCCGCCGTGGTTCTGTCGACGACGGTACCTCGCAACGTGCGGGCCGGTTCGCTGACGTGCGTGAAACGCGCGTAATAGTGGTTGTCATAGGGCGCGGCCGCCAGGTGCAGGGCGCCGTTCTCCTTTCTCTCCGGCTCGCCGTCGGGGACGTGCCTCGTGGCCACCACGATCCACCAGTTGTGGACCGCCTGTCCATGGAGCGACAGCAGCGCTAGGCGTTCGGCACCGATTCCCGTAAGCCGGAAGCGCCCCTCGTCGTCCGTGACCGCGTCAGCCTGGCCGGGGACATTTCCCCTCCACGTGTCGTCGACGAACGAATGAAACCCGGCCCCGTCCTTGCGCGCCGCGCTGATGTATTCATCAAGCGTCGGTCGATTCGGCTGCCGAATATCGAGCACGCCCGCATTGACGCCCGCTGCGGGCTGCCCGTCCGCCGTCAAGATGCGACCTTCCACCCGAACATCCTCGACCATCCGCAGGGCTACCTCCGCCAACTCGTCGTTACCGGCGTCGATGTTTCGGATATCGGTCCAGGCAAATCCCAGTCCGTCGGCCGTGGCCGCCAGACGGACCGTGAGCTTCGGGTCCTTACCGAGCGCCTGGCGGAGCGTGTCGGAAGCAACGTCAAATTGAAAAGCACCCCGCGCATCGGTTTCCGCAACGGCCGTCCATTGCTTCTCGAACGGCCCCTTCAGCCAGATACGCGCCCCCTCCACCGGCTTCTCATTCGGCGCGATGACCCGTCCGCGGATGCGTTTCTTCGAGGCGGCGGGCCTTTCTTGGCCAGGAGTGGGGGTGCCCGATGGTTGGAGCGGCAGTTCGCCCAGATCGAGCACCTGGCCAGGCTGAATGACCGGCGTGGTCTTTTCGAGCTTGCTGTCGCCGAGACTTGCCCATACGACATACGGCACGCCGGGCGGAACCAGTTCGACACGGAACCGGCCATTCTCGTCGGTTGGCAGTCGATCGAGCTGGTGCTCTACTTCGCCGGACGCATGAGCCTTACCGGCGGGTTCCTTGCCTTCCGGCCCAGGTGAGGCGTTGACCTCAAAGTAAAGCTTACCGACGGGCTTTCCTTGATGATCTACAATGCGACCCGAGATCGACGCGCACGCGCGCAGGACGAGTTGTTTTGGAGAGTTGCCCGGAGTTGGCAGCGACAGCGCGGCGGCCAGCTTCCGTTCGCGGTGCAAAAACATGACCGTGCGCGGCTGGTCGCGCGGGCCGACGATCTCCGCGGTCGCGTTCGGCAAGCCCTCGTACGACCAGCCGATATAGTGGTAGCCTCCCGTTCTCATGGGCGTCAGACGCATGGTGACCGCACCCGTCAGCGCGGCACCGTCGGGATCAACCAATTCGACTCGCTCAACCTCGAGCGGCCGCAATCGGATGTCGCAGACGGCTTCGACCGCGTCGCGCGGCGGATCAACTTCGCGCACGGCGGTGACGTACTCAGGGGCGTGAAGATGATAGACGTTGAGCCAATTACCACTCTGCTGGCGCAACTCGGCGATTGCATCGGCGCCGTCCGCCTCGGGATAGCGATCGGCGTCTTTCGCGATGAAGGTCAGCAGGCCGCGGCCGGGCAAGGCCGGCAGACGGTAGGCGCCCTCGTCGTCGATCGGGTAACGATCGCCTTGGAGGCTGTGCATGCCGGGGTCGAAGTTGGGATAGGCGGCCGCCGCCTGGTTCGACAAGAACGGATAATACTCGACCATGCCGCGAAGGGGCTTGCCCGTGACGGCATTGGTCACACGGCCGCGAAGCCAGATGCCCGGCTTCAGCGCCACGTCGCACGTTACCGCGTCCAGGCCGTCGCGCCGGGCGACATCGATGTCAGTGCGGAAATAAGGCTGGTCGGTGGGCGGCACGATGCGTAACCGGAGGGCTCGCTTCGGGTCATGCGGCTTCGGCACGCCGCGAAGCGTATAGCGACCTTGCTCGTCAGTGACGGCCGATAGAAATCCCTCGACGACCAGCGACGAGCGCCCGGCGTATTGGCTCAGCCGCACCTCGACGCCGGCAATCGGCCGGCCGCCGGCGGCATCGCGCACCACGCCGGCGATCAGCTGCTCCGGCTCGGCGGTGAGGTCGAACCGCCGGCCAAAACACGTTGGCACGCGAAAACGCGGATCGTGCTCGGGATAGGGTACGGCCGGCATGTCGCGCGTGACGACGTTGAGCCACGTCCTGGCGATATCTCCGCCGGCCAGTTCCAACCTGATGAGGCGGTCTCGTCCGACGCCTGTCAGGCGAAAGCGGCCCTGGGCGTCGGTCACGGAACGGGGCAATAGCGCGGGATGGCCCAGTTGCAGGTTCTTGTTGCCCGGAAAACGCGCGACGACGGGCGGCCCTTCTGTTTCGCGGGCCCGGATGGACTTCCCGATAGTGCTTTCATCGATGGCGACGGGGTTCTTCTTGGCCGCTTCGACCCAAGCGTCAAGGTCTTTCGCGCTGCTGTCGACATGGACGATGCTGACGCGCACGCCACTCCGCGGCCGCCCCTCGAGGTCGAGCACGCGGCCCTCGATCTGCGAATCGTCCGCAGGCAACTTCAGAATCGCGTCGCCACCCGCCCCTGTGTCGTGCCAATCGAACGCATGACCCTCGGCATCGGCGAGAAGAACGACCCCCGTCGAGATAAAGTTGTCCCCTGACGCGAACGGGGCGGTGTCGGAGTAGTCAAGCGCGACTTCTCCGGTGTCGCTCGTGCGGCCTTCCCCCACCACGTGGCCTGTTTCAGTCCAGGCCGTCTCCTGCGTATCGACCCGAACGGCGCGCACTCGCGCGCCCGCGATCGGGTTCCCCTCGGTGTCGATGACGCGCGCGCGGATGCGACTCCGCTTGGCGGCCGCGCCGCTCGTGCCTGGCTCGTGCAAAGTCGAGTTGCTTTCCGTGGTGTTCGCCGGCGCGATTCCGTCCTTCGTTTCCGCCGACGCTGGATCCTGCTTGTCATCTCCGGCGCTGGCCCGTGGCGCGAGGCGCACGGCAGCGACCGCCGTTACAAGCACCATCACACCAGCCAGGAGCAGCCTTGCGGCGCGGGCGCTGACGGGCAGGTGGGAACAAGCGCGATCGAACAGGGCGCAGAGGCGGTGCTCGAGGTTGCCGCGCTGGGCCATGGCGACCGCGGCGGCGAACGGGACGGGGCGGTAGGAGCGGGCGATTTGCAACAGCTCGGCGGCGTAGTCGGTGGCGCGCTCGCCGGCAAGCACCACGCAATCGTCGCAGGCCAGCTCGCGCTCGATGCGCAAGCGCCGCAACGCGTACCAGGCGAGCGGATGGAACCAATAGAGTGCGCACGCCAGGCGGCCCAAAATCTGAAAGCCCACGTCGCAACGCTTGACGTGCGCCAGTTCGTGCAACAAGACGAATCGCCGCAGCCGGTCGGTCCACTGTCGCGCGTGCCGAGGCAACAGCACGACGGGGCGCAGCACACCCCACGTCATGGGCATCAAGGCCGAGTCGGTCTCGAAGAGGCCAACGCATCGCGCCAGCGCGAGGCGCTGGCGCAGCTCGTCGAGCAGGCTGGTCCATACGGCGGAGTCGACCGGTTTTGCTTGCCGGCGCAATAGCAGTGTGCGCGCAAGCCCAACGACCAAAGGTGAAAGGGCGACGAGCGCGCCGACGAGCCAAAACACCGCAAGGTTAAGCGGCGCAAGGTTAAGCGGCGGATGAGCAGCCGCCGTTTCCGCCGGGCTCGCATCGCTGCGATGTGGCGCCTCAGAGACTGCTTGCTCCGCAAGCGGAAGGGCCGGTTGCAGCGCAGGCGGCCCGGCCAATTCTTGCCGGGTTGGCGCGTCGGGACGTGCCGATTGCACAGCAAGCGGGACGCTTTCCTCTCGCCCAGCGAGAGGGCCACGGTACGGCAAAATCGCAAGCCGCCATTCGGGCAGGGCCGCCGACAAGCCAGGCAAGAGCACGAGCGCGGCAAACGTCATGCACCATATCCGGTGCCGCAGCGCGGCCGACGATCGCCGCAAAAGCGCCGCGGCCGCTATTGCCGCCAGCAGCAGCACCGTCGCCTTTGCCGCCACGTCGAGCCAGAACGGCGCACCGGGCACGCTGGTCAATTCAGCCATGTAATTCTCAAGTTGTGTCGGCATCTTACTGGTCCTCGCTTCCGACTTGTTCGATCAATTGCCCACGCACCGAGCGATTGCGAACCGCCCCGTTCACGGGGCATCCCGCGCAGCGGTCATAGGCCCGGCATTTATGCCGGGCACATATCGCCCAGGCGAACTGTCCAGCCCCGTTCACGGGGCTTACCTTGGTTGGCTTCAGCCATGAAAGCCCCGTGAACGGGGCTGGGACGGGGAGGAGGGTAAGTGGGCTTGCCGACCCGGCGTAAACGCCGGGCCGAATACCGCTTCGCGGAAACGCCCCGTGAACGGGGCAACGACGCGCCGGGACGCCGCGCAACAAAAGCGGAGTAAGCGACACGCCCCAATTTCGACTCCAAAAGCAGGAAAGGCACCCGCGCCGCAGGTCTGCCAGCCCACCCTTCGGCGGCGATGGTGGGCCGGCGCCCGCCGACCTGCTGCGCGGGTGCCCCGGGTCTTGTCCCACCCGTGCCTCAGCCAGGTACTGGGCAACTGTGCTCGCCATCTTACTGACCCTCCTTTCGCGCTTGCTCGATCAACTGTTGCATTCGGCGGTAGTCGTCGTTGTTGAGCCGGTCGGACGATACGTCGAGCAGGGCCGCCACCGCGTCGCTGGCCGAGCCGCCGAAAAACGTCTCCAGCACGTGGCCGATCGCCGAACGGCTGGCCGACTCGTGCGACTCGGTAGGCCGGTAGACGTATTTCGTGCCGCTGCGGCGGTGACGCAAATAACCCTTCCGCTCGAGGTGGCGAATCATCGTCCTGACCGACGAATAACTCGGCGGAGAAGGCAAGCGCGCCAGCACCTCGGCGACCGAACCCTCGCCAAGCTGATGAACGGCGTCCATGATCTGCCGTTCGCGCCGCCCCAGTTCACGCGGTCCCTTGCGTTTGGCCATGAAGAAAACCTCCAGCCACGTGTGATTGAATTGCCAGATGGCAATATATTGCCATGCAGAGGCGGTGTCAAGCGCCCGCTCGGATTTTTCTTGAATCGCGGGCGTGCCAGGGCCGGCCGCAATTGGAGAGAGTGGAACTCTTGGGCACTGCCCGGCGCCGCTTCGCCGGCTTTTGCCAAGGGTAATTGTGGCCACACCCACGAACACCGAACAAGAAGAAAATCAATCACCCGCCAAAAAAGCCTAGGATTCTTGCTCGATGACTCTTGGGACGCGGCTTGCGCGGGGCCGCGGTACACGGCAAAGTAGTAGGCACGCGCCGTGTGCCGTAACCTTGAGTGAATCGACGTTGGCGGGTGGAAAGCGACGGCACACGGAGTGTGCCTGCTACTTTACGCTACGGACCAATCGTAGGCTTTTGGCGGGTGATTGGTAAAAATCGCCCTGTGCCGACGCGCCGACTACACTGCCCTGGGTTTCCGCCGGAACGCGGCGACGCATACTTCCTGCCGGTTGTATTGCAACTGGCGGGCGCGGACATACGGGAAACCCCATGAGCGGACGCGGGCCAGGTAGTCGGGCACCTGCTCGGCCAGCTTCCAGTCGAGGAGCTTAAGCGTGAGCAATAGCCCGCGAATGTTGACCTGGCGGTGGCCGACGATCGCCTCGGCCGCGTCGAGCGTGTAGCTGGGGGCCACGTTCATGTCGGCGACCAGCCAACGGACCTGACGGAAATCGCGGCGGCGGACGTCGGCCGCGCGCTTGCGGACGTGGACGAAGCGCGGATGAGCTACCAGCGTGGGGTGCATTGCCGCCGGGTCGATGCCCGCCACCAGCAGCCCGCGGCGCAACAGCGCCTGGCACGAGCCGCCCGGGGCGCAGCCGATCTCGACCGCGCGCTCGCCAGGCCGGGCCGGCAGCTTCGACCAGCGCAGGGCCTCTTCCATCTTCAGATAGGCCCGCGACACGACGTCGTCGGGCAACTTGAATCGACTCATTCCGCCGGGCCGGCGCGAGGCCCAACCGCGCGCGCGGTGGTAGCCGATCCACCACTCGTTCGGCTGTACCAGCACGCAGTCGAGCACGAGTTGCCCCGCGCGGGCCAACGGCCGTGGATCGAGCTCGGCGTTGACCAGCTCGGCGCGGATTGCCGCTTCGGCTTCGTCGGCCGCCGGGTTCAAGCCCGGCTCGTAACCGTGTTCACCCGGCGCCGCCGTATCGCGAGGGAATACGTGCAGCTTTTCGTAGGGCCGATCGCCGGCCAACGCGCGCACCTGCACGGCGAGCGACGCCGGATCATCGTCTTTGGCCTTGCCGAGCGAAAATGCGTAACTGCGGGCGAACACGCTTTCGAGGTTGAAGTCGTCGGAAAGCTTCTGATCGGCCGATAGCTTGAAGGTCATGAAGCCGGGCCGCGAGTAGGCGAAGCGGAACGTCGGCCAGCGCAGGGCGAGCTCGTGCTTCACCGCGTGCTCGGCGCCGACCTGGCAAGAGAGCATCAGGAATGGAGCGACAAGTGACATGGCTCAAAGGGGGCGAAATCGGATTCGGCCGGTGATTCACGCTACCGGATTATGCTGGTATCAACGCGTCTCGGCCAGCCGCCTCGTTCGTATCGCCTCGCGGGCTGTCAAAAACAGTCCGTGAGGCGAAAGAGGTCAAGGGATCGCCCCCTGGGGTCTCACGCTGGTTTCCAGACAAGTTAGGCGGCCACGGCACGGCGCCCATTGTGCTATTGAACCAACCCGCGTCAGGTATAACCATGGGAGGGTATAATTCCCAAAAAAATGCGCTCGGATTCCGTCAAAGCGCCCGCTTTCGTTACACCTCAGTCTCGCGCGTCGGTCATAGAGAGGTCTCCGGTTGCATATAGAGGTGACGTGTGACGAAACCGTCCAGATCGTTGATCAGCGTGAGGAGCTCCTTGAACTGTTCCCGAAAATAGGAGGGACCGCATGATGGGTCGAGATTGCGAACGCGCCAACGCAGGCTGCGGATGCGCTCGCGATCGTACTCTCCGTCACGCTGACCTCACCGGCCTCAACCGCATCGACCAGCGCTTGATCGCCGTGTTGCAAAATCTCGCGGGCGCGGCTCACCGATCGCCGGCCCACATTCAGCAATTCGGCCGCCTGTGGGATCGATACTCGCGGCTCGCCGGACGACGGAGAGTTGCCAATTGGCAACTCATTTTTGGCCCCGTTTTCCAGGGTCTTGTCGATACTTTCCCCTCTGCGTGAGGGGTGAACGAGCGGGTCTATCGGCTATTCGACCTGACTGCCGACGAGGTGAAGCTGCTTCAGCGGGTGGTTGAGCATTGATGCGTGCAATCGCATGCTCCCTCAAGGGGCAACCGATGCAACCGGCCAGTCACCGCGTAACATGTGTCGCCCCGTTGGGCAACGCCGTTAAGGATTTTGATGAAATAGGCGTCACGGCCGCCCACAAAATCGCCCTGTTTTCCAGGGTTTTCTGATCTCACTATGTTTTTAGTCACACCGAGGTTCACAAAAGCGGTGCATGAGATTGCCGAATGCCCCCATTTTCACGGAAAAAAATCCTTAACGGCGTTGCCCGTTGGGGCTCACGACGGCAGATTCTTTGACGCATACCCAGGGTTTAACCCTGGGCTTTCGAGTTTGGCCCCCTTGGGGCCGCTGCGGCGATCGACGCTGTCGAGCTCCAAATCCTCGATGACCTGCTTGAGTTGGTCTCGGCCCAGCTCGGCCAGCATGGCCTGCTTCCGCTTCAAGTCTTGCCCATAGGCGCTTCAGGATCGGTTACGAAGCACTCAAGAACCGAGCCGATGCAATGGGCCGTCGATTGGTTTGGGCTCACGAGCGCGCTTGCAACCGTTTTCACCTCGGTACAATGGAACTGATGAAATACCGTCGGCCTGATGCGTGGCTCGATGCAACCGGCTCGCGAAAACAGGGCAGGAAAATCAGATGGACTTCCACGGGTGGACCACGATTTATGAATGCGCGCTTCGCGCGGCACGTGTCTCGACGTGGTGGCCTCCCGAGTCGCCGCCACCTCGCCGGTTGACTTTTACCGGCACCCCCAAACGGTATCGTTTCGGAAGACGCTGGCTTGGTACTCGCGGGGGGTTCGATAGGATTCGTGTCTCTTCGCACCCCAAGGACGTCGAAAATCGGCGCGCGTTTTTTCGCGTTTAGCAAGGTCATGTTAGCAACAAACCGATTAGCGAGGTCGGCGGGCATGCGTATTTCCCGGAGATTTTGAGCCAGCCGCCGCATGCTTAGCAACCAGATCTTGTTAAAGGGGACACGATTTGAACGATTTTGAAGCCATTCCTCAAACGTTCCATGTCGTAATGCGTGGTCAAGCGTCGCCCAAGACGAGTGCGCGGCTTCCTGTGCCGATCCGCTTCCACGCATGGGCCATCGGTAGCTCGGCAGCCCCTTTTTATTCCGAACCCCTCGCGAGCCGGCGAGCAATTGGGCCAACGTTATCCCACGCTCCAGCCCACGAAGCCCCATTCGAGCCTTTGTATTACTGTGAGCCTGTCGAAGTAAGTAGCGTTTTCGGAGCCTACCGCCAAACTGGGCCACCCGCTGTCTACGCCTACGTCCGCACGTGATTCGGTTTGTAACGCTGTTTTTCTAGCCAGCGCGGCGATGCCGCGCGCCAACGTAACGCTTCCAGCCGCGATCGGCGACCACATGGTCTAACAGCGCGGGATGCCGATTACGATCTGGGGCTGGCGCGCGGTTCCAAGCCAAGTCGCTGGTACCGTTAGACGTCGATGCCGCGGGAAATGCTCTTTCCCCACGCAAGCCATTTTGGTATGTACCGCGCCACCGAAAGCCCGCGGCCGGCTCCCCAAGGGGGCGACCGGTCGCACTGCGCGCCGGCGTTTCGGTCCGTTTCGCGGGAAACCGGGCCATACAAGTCCGCCGGCGGCGTAGGGGCCGACGGATCACTTCGACCAAAATACCTTCACGGAGAAAAGCCATGAAGCGGTTGCTCGTGCGCTTGTCCGCCTTGACTGGCGTCGTGGCCGTGGGCCTGTGTACCCTGTTCGCGGCCCAGCGCCTGCTACCGCAAGCCGACGCCCAGGAAATCGACTCCCTCGAAGTTCCGGCGAAGCCCAAAGCGAAAAGCTCGCCGGGCAACGCCCCCGCCAAGCCGCGCGCCGGCGCCAAAACGAAGAAGAAAAAGGCCGCCGCGCCCGCCGGCCGTCGGGCTGACCCGTTTGCGGGCACACCGCCGGAGAACCGCTACGCCGATCGCCGTGCATCCGGCGTCGAGCCGGCCGACGAGCCGCGCGCCTTCGACGACGATGGCGTGCCGCTGGAGCGGCTCGATTCGGCTGCACGGTCGAACGCCGGCCCGGATGCGTCGCGCCCCAATCGCGGTGAACCGTTTCCGGCCAGGACCAAGACGAAAAAACAAGCCGCGCGCGAGCGGGTCCCCACGCCGGCGCTTGATCGACGAGCCGTGAGGGAAACCGAGAGGCACGTGAGCGACGCCGGCGTTCGCGACGAGCAAGCGCTCGATGTCGCGGCGCCGGACGAAACCGAAGTCCGGACGGCCGACCGCCGAGGTGGCCGCGCGATCAATCCGTTCGACGAGCCGGCCGAGCGCGCCGCGACCGACGACGAGGGGACGGGCAAGCCCGGCGGCCGGCACCTCGAAGGAGCCCAGACGCCGTCGCTGAGCTTGGAAAAGAGCGGGCCTGACGAAATCCAGGTGGGCAAACCCGCCACGTTCACGATTCACGTCCGCAATATCGGCAAGGTGCCCGCCCAGGGCGTCGAGATCCGCGACGAAGTGCCGCATGGCACCCGGCTCGTGAGCACGCGTCCCCAGGCGTCGCGGGCCAAACAGGGCCATGTCGTCTGGTCGCTTGGAACGATCAAGCCGGGAGATGAGGCGAAGGTCGAGCTGGAGTTGCTTCCGCTCACCGAGGGCGAAATCGGCAGCGTGGCCACCGTTCACTTTGTCGGCGAGGCATCGGTGCGCACCCGTTGCACCCGTCCGCAATTGGCGCTGGAAGTGCAGGCGCCGCGGGAGGTGCTGCTGGGTGAAAAGGTGACGCTCTCGATCAGGATTTCCAATCCCGGCACGGGCGCGGCGACGGGCGTGGTGCTGGCCGAAAGCATTCCCGAACAACTGACGCACCCCGCCGGACCCGAGCTCGAATACGAGATCGGCGACCTGGCGCCCGACGAATCGCGCGAGATCGAGCTGACGATGACCGCCACACAGGCCGGAGCGGTGCTGAACCTGTTGCGGGCCAAGGGAGATGGACAGTTGCTGGCCGAGGGCGAGGCCGCGTTCGACGTGGTGGCGCCGCAGCTCAAGGTGGCCATGCAAGGGCCGAAGCGCCGCTATCTTGAGCGGCAAGCGACGTACACCGTTTCGATCAGCAACCCCGGCACGGCGGCGGCCAAGGACGTCGAATTGGTCACGCACTTGCCCAAGGGGCTGAAATTTGTCGATGCCAACAATTCGGGCGAGTACGATCCGCAGACCAACTCCGTCCGCTGGCTGCTCGACGAGCTGCCGCCGAACGAGATGGGCGAAGTCCAGTTGACCACGTTGCCGATCGAAGCGGGCGAGCAGACGGTTCGGGTCGAGGGGCTGACCCGGAGCGGCTTGAAGGACGAGCAGCAGAACGTGATCTCGATCGAGGGGGTGGCGGCGATCTTGTTCCAGGTGGTCGATTTGGCCGACCCGGTCGAAGTCGGCGGCGAGACGACGTACGAGGTCCGCGTCGTGAACCAGGGATCGAAGACCGCCACCAACGTGCAAGTGCTCGCCACCTTGCCGCCGGAGCTGAAGCCAACCGGCGCCGAGGGACCGACGCGCCACGAAATCAGCGGCCACGACGTGCAATTCCAGCCGCTGGCGAAGCTCGCGCCCAAGGCCGAAATCACGTACCGCATCCACGTCGAAGGGCTGGCCCCCGGCGACCTCCGCGTGCAAGTGCAGCTCTTGACCGACGAAATGACCAAGCCGGTCACGAAGGAAGAAAGCACGCGGGTCTACGCGGATGAGTAGGGTGTGGGTTTAAGGGGCTTTAAGGGGACAGGTTACAGGGGACAGGTTACAGGAGGTCGGAGGCGTACCGTTAATTCGAAATCGGTTCCGTCCGTTTTCATCCTTCATCCTTCATCCTTCCCTACTCGCCCCCCGCCGACGTGTGCCCTCTCTGTGGCTGAAATATCCTTGACGGCCCCACGGCTTTCGGTTCCTCCGGCGCGACTCCGAACCGCTTCGCAACGTCGACCGGTTCGGGCGTGGCCGCACCGCGCACAGCCTCCTCAAGCACGTCGCGGGGGTGCAAGACTACCGCGTCGCCTTCGGCCAGCCCAGAGCGGATCTCCGCCAGCTCGTCGGTTACGGTGCCCAATTCCACGCGGTGGCGCTCGGGACCGTTCGACTCGGAATCGTGCGACGACCGCACCCAGGCGTAGAATTCGCGGCCTTGCTGTGTCACCGCCGCCAAGGGTGCCGTCAGCACGCCGCGACGATGGTCCAAGAGCAACTCAACTTCGGCGGTCGCGCCGGGTCGCAGCCCTTCGGCGAGTCCCTCGATGCGCACGATGGCCGAATATTTCTTGATGTGCGCTTCACTTCGTCGCGACGGCTCCGGTTGATTGGTCACGCTCTCCACGACACCCGTGAGCTCCCGATCCCTTACCGTCAGCCTGGCCGGCAAGCCGGGGCGAACATGGTCAAGGATCGACTCGTGGAACACAATCCTGGCCTGCATTCGCTTCAAGTCGGGCAAGCGGACGATCACCTGGTGCTCATGCACCTGGGCTCCCTCCTCGATTTGTGGAGTGTCCACGCCCGAGGAACGGTGGTTCGGATCGTTGGCGTGGATCGCCAGGCCATCTTGCGGAGCACGTACGCTACAGAGGGCGAGTTGCGACTCGAAGCGGTGGAGTCGGGCGACCTCAAGTTCGAGCTTCGCACGCGCCGAACGCAATACCGCCTGCGCGGTGTCGCGCCGGCATTCGAGCTCGGCGAGCAGCTTGGGCCGGTTGTACCGCTGGAGCACGTTCTTGGCCCGCGAGGCGATCGCAAGCGCGTGCCGTGCCCGCACGACGCTGAATTCACCGGCTTCACGCTGCGCCGGGGTCGCGAAACCCCGCCGCGCAAGCCCCACGGTCGATTTTAAGCTGTGCTCGGCGGCTGTCAGGTTGTCGCGCGCGATCGCCAAGGCTGCGTCGCATTCTTGTTGCTGCACGAGGAAGGTCCCCTCCGCGTACTCGACGACGCTGATGGCCGCGGCGGTCGTGTCGCGCTCGGCGGCGATCTCGGCGGCCCGCGCCTCCGCGACCGCGATCGTCTGTTCGCCCACGCGAACTTCGAGCGCCGACGCGTCGAAACGCACCACTTCCTCACCCGCGCGCACGTGCGTTCCATCGGGAACGACCCACAGGATCGTGCTGCCGCCGGGCACCTTGCAAGTGACTTCGACGTTGCGGGAGCTTTCGAGCTCGCCATCGGCCGTGAACGTCTTGACCACCTGTCCACGGGCGACGCGTACGACCTCCAACACCGCGCCCTGCGCGGGAGCGTACGAACCGCTCCGCAAGGCAAGCGTGGCTGCGACGACGGCGATGGCTGACACCGCGGCGAGTGCCTTGCAAAGGCGCCCGCGCGGCGTTGGGGCGGGAAAAACACTCAATTCGGCGGGGTCCAACGTGGCGTTGGTTGCATAACCGAGTGTTTATGGGTTTTCCAAACCGCCGTCAAGAGGAAGTAGCGCATTGGACTCCCGTCGATTCGTAAATGGGGTGGGCGGTTGGGATGAATAGGGCATATGGGGATGATAGAAAAACAGGAAAGGACTCTGTTCTGACTCTGTTCTGTTTGGCGTGGCAGCCCTGGTGTACGATGGATTTTTCCATTGGGGCGTGTATAAGTGGATGAAAACTGCTGGTTTGTCGCGTACTTTCGAGTCCAACCAAGGAACCCGTCCCTATGACTCGTCTCCCTTTCAATGCTCACCTATTGCTTTTCGCGTCGTGGTGCGTCGGTTTGGTACCAAGCGCGCTCGTGGCTTTCGACCCGCCCGCCACTGAATCGTCGGCCGATCTGTTCGGCCTGATTTACTGGACCGATCGAAACGAAGGTATCTACCGGGCCAGCCGCGACGGCAGCGAGATGCAACTCTTGCTACCGGCTCCCAGCGTCGACGGGCTGGCGGTCGACGAAAAGGAGGGGAAACTTTACTACACGATCTCCGCCCCACAGCAGCAACCGGGCGACAAGGTGATGCGTGCCAATCTCGACGGGTCGAATCCCCAGGAGCTGGCCACGATCAATTTCACCGGCGATCTGGTTCTCGATTCCGAAGCGGGCAAACTCTACGTGTCGAGTCTCGGCGACGAGAAAATCGTCCGGTTAAATCGCGACGGCACCGGGCTCGAGGATTTCATCATCGGTCTGGAAAGCCCCGACGAGATGGCCTTCGACCCCGTCAAGCGGCAGATTTATTGGACCAACGGTGGAAAACAGCGGATCGAACGGGCTAATCTCGACGGCAAGGGGCGCGAGACGGTGGTCCAACTCAAGGACCAGGGCGCCTTCGGGCTTGCGCTCGACTCGCGCAAGCGAGAGATCTACTGGGTCGTATCCCAGGGCATGGTTTTCAGCGCCGCCTTGGACGGCTCGAACGTCAAACAGTTGATCGCGGGCCTGACGCAGCCCGACGGCCTGGCCTTCGATGCCGAGAACCGCAAGCTCTACTGGACCGAGAACGGCAAACTCTCACATGCCAACGCCGACGGCAGCCAGGTCGAAGCGCTCGTCGTAGGCAAGACCAGGCAATACGGGTCGGTCGTGATCCTACCGCCGAAGTGAGCCTGGTGTTGCCCGGCGAGGCGCGCCATCAGTAGAATTGAAGCAAATGGAGAAGTGCCGTGATCGAACTGACCGAACAGCAATGCCAACAACTGACAGGACCCGAACCTGTCGCGATCGACCCGAACACTCGGCTCACCTACGTTCTGGTTCGTAAGGAAGCCTATGAACGGTTGAAATCCCTTTTGGCGATGGAAGACTACGACCCTGATGAAGGCGCGGCCCTGATGAACGAGCTCATGGCTGATGACGACGCTGGCGACCCGCTATTGGAGAGCTACCAGCACTACGGACAAAAGAAATGATTCGTGGCGATGTCGTCGTCGTGCCATTCCCCTTCCAGGATCAGCTCGGGGAGAAGATCCGTCCGGCGGTCGTTGTCCAAGACGATGCAGAAAATCGACGCCTCGCGAACACCATCGTGGCTATGATCACCGGGAACCTACAGGACGCCGGTCAGCCGACGACGGTGAGCATCGATCCAACCAGTGCGGACGGCGCTGGTTCAGGCCTCAACGGTCCGTCGCTCGTGAAGTGCTGTAACTTGGCGACAGTGCGACAGCGGCGTGTTCTGCAAGTCGTTGGGCATTTGAAGCCTGTTAACATGCAGAAAGTAGACGAATCGCTCAAGGCTGTGCTAAAATTGTCGTAGTGATTGTCGAATCACCGTTTGTGTCCAGGCCCGACATCGGGTCTTGAATCTCTCGCAATCGCGAAAACGCTCCGCGACGAAAACCGACTCCGAATCCCCCGATTTGCACCTTCGTCCAAGCGAACACCGGGGCTAAGGGTGGCGCGGTTGGTGGAAGCGCCGCTACGCGGCTTGCTCACTGGCTTGGGGATGTCGGAGATCGGTTTTCTTCGCTGCGCTCGTTTTTTCTTTGGCCTTCTCGTTGCTGCGCAACGGGAAGGCATAGCCGATTGACCGCCGCGAAGCGCCGAAGCGCACTTGCAAATTCTGCTACAGCGTGCGATCGCAAATCCTCCTGGCGAGGGCTAGGCGCCCTCGGCACTTCGCGACTGCATCTGCGCCCGCATCGCGTCCATCGGCCCGAAGACCTGGTCGACGCTGTCCTTGAACAAATCCCCGATCAAGAGATCGGTGATCGTGCCTTTGAAGTGCGGGTAGCGCTTCACGAACTTACCGAAGCTGAAGCCGTCGTAGTACTCGCAGACCAGCCGCCGCATGCGGTCCATCCCCTGGGTGAACTCGGTCTGCCACTTGCCCAATTGGGCCGCCGACGTATCGCCCTTGGCAAGTCCCTCGGCCACCGCGTCGGCTGCCAGTTGTCCGCCCTTGAGCGCCAACAGCACGCCCGACGAATAGAGCGGGTCGAGGAAACCGAAGGCGTCTCCCACGAGCACCCAGCCGTCGCCGGCGGCCTGCCGCGAACGGTACGAGTAGTCCTTGGTTGCGTAAAAGCCCGCCACGCGCTTGCCGACCGATACGCGCCGTTTCACCGCCGGACAACGGTCGAGCTCCTCGTTGTAGATCGTCTCGTGGTCGCCGCGGCCGTTGAACAGGTACTCGAACGATGAGACGATCCCCACGCTGACGACGTCGCGGTGCAGGGGGATGTACCAGAACCAGCCCTGTTTCCCCTCGGTTTGCAGCACCAGCGTCGCCCCTTCGTCCCGGCCGGCGTCGCGGTGGGCGCCTTCCCAATAGGTCCAGACCGCGCCCTTCTTCAACGTCGGGTCCTTGACCAGGATCTTCTTGCGGCTGCCGATCAAAGCGCTCTGGCCGCTGGCGTCGATCACCACCTGCGCGAGGACGACGCGCTCGCCGCCGTTTTCGTCCGCGAGGCGCACGCCCACCGCCCGCTCGCCGTCGAAGATCACTTCCAGCACGCGCACTCCCTCGTGCGCCTCGACTCCGTGCTCGCGGGCATTTTCGAGCATCATCTGATCGAACTCGCTTCGGAGCACCTGCCAGGTCTGCGAGCACTCGTGGGGCTTATTGTCCCAGAAATAAAACGGCTGCGACTCCTTGCCGCTGGCATTGACGAACTGCACGCTGAATTTCCGGACAAAGGGACTCGACTTCATCTTGTCGAGCATGTTCAGCCGCTTGAGCACCCAGTACGTTTCGGGAATCAGCGACTCGCCGATGTGGAAGCGGGGGAACTTTTCGCGCTCGAACAGCGCCACGCGGTGCCCCTGCTGGGCGATCAAGGTCGACACGGTCGAGCCGGCCGGCCCGCCGCCGATCACCACCACCGGCACGGTCTCGTGTTCGTCGGGGAGTTTAACGTCGTGTACCATCAATCGGTCCTCTCTTCCGGGCAAAACGCTCCGCCGGGGTCTTCGTGTGGCCGGCGAGCGGCTTCCAAAAGTGCGATCAGCTCGCCCAACTGCGAGTGCGACAAGTGGCCCATCTGCCGTTGATGGCACTCGCGGACCTGGCCGGCGAGTTTCTTCAAGAGCGCCAAGCCCGCCGCGGTGATGCCCACCTCCACCACGCGGCGGTTGCCGGCCAGGCGCTCGCGCTGGACCAGGCCGCGCTCCTGGAGTTTGTCGAGCAAGCGGGTTATATCGGGCGCCCGTGAGACGAGCCTGGCCGCGACCACCAGCGTGGGGAGCGTCGAGGGGTGTACAGCCCTGAGCAGCCGCAGGGCGTTGTATTGTTGGGCCGTCAGGCCATGCGCGCTAAACAGATCGTCTTCGAAAGCCCGCAGGCGGTCGTAGGTTCGCCAAACATTCAAGAACGCCTCTTGTTCCAGGGAGTCGAAGCCGCGCCGAGGCGACGCGGCGGGCGTTCTTGGGCTTTTCGTGGGCGCGGCCTTCATCTCCTCGTTGATAATCGTTGGGACAATGGTTGTCAAGACGAGGGATGTTATGACCTGTAGAAGCGCGGATTGCAGCCGTAGGGTGGGACAAGCTCGCCTAGGGAGGGGCACCCGCGCAGCGGGTCTCACGGCCCACCAACAAGGTAGTCAGCGTTTGGCTTGCTGGCTTTCGACTCTCGTGTCGCTATACTAAAAAAGCGGGACACTTGACCTTGATTACCGGCCACCGCCATGTCGACCGAATTGGATTCTCCGCCCATCGCCAGCGACGAATGGAGGCTTCTGCTTGAGGAGATCCTGCCTCCGCAGGGAGCGTGGACCCTGGAGCAATACCTCGTCCTGACGGACCACAGGAACCGGCTGATCGAATTCAGCGATGGCGTTCTGGAGCCACTGCCCATGCCCACCGACCGTCACCAGGCGATTCTCCTGTTCCTGACGCTGGTGTTTCATCAGTTCGTCAAGCCCAAGGGCGGAAAGGTTCGTTTCTCGCCGTTGCGGCTGCAAGTCGGGCCTGATAGGTTCCGTGAACCTGATCTATTGCTGCTGCGCTCGGCCAGCGATCCGCGCGGTGAAAACCGCTTTTGGACGGGCGCCGACCTGACCTTGGAAGTCGTCAGCGATGACAAACCGGAGCGCGATCTCGTCCAGAAACGCGGTGAATATGCCGAGGCCGGTGTGCCGGAGTATTGGATCGTCAACCCGCAAAACGAGACAATCAGCGTGCTGACGCTCAAAGAGCATGAATATGTCGAGGCGGGTTGCCACCGTCGTGGCGAACAGGCGAAATCAATCTTGCTCGCCGGCTTCGCGGTTGACGTCGCGGCCGTCTTCGACGCCGAGTGACGTTTCGCCAGCGTCGACGAACCCTATGGCCTCGGATCGGATTCCTCCGAGCTCAAGTCGAGGGCCGCCCCACGTTGCTCCTCGATGAACCGCCGGTCATTGCCACTTAGCTTGTCGAGCGGGACCGCTTTGACTTTGCCGTCGCTCTTTTTCAATTGCACGATCCCGTCCTCGACGCCGACAAGTTCGGCTTCGATCTCGAATTTGCCGCTGTCGTCGGTCCACGTCCGAAATTGGCTCTTTGGTACCGATCCGTCTAAACGCTCAATCTTGTCGATCATCGACCGTGGATACCGGCCGCGCCCGCCGGTCAAGCCAATTAGTACGAAGGAATCGTCTTCCTCCGTATAGTTCGCGATCGGTTTGGACTTGCCGTTCTTGAAATGAACAACCAAACGCGGCTCTGCGAGGGCAACCGGTTCACTGCTTTGAGATCCTGGAGAGCTTGTGGGCATCGATGACCGCGAAAACGAAACGCTCACAGACCACCACTTGGATGGTCCGTTGTTGAACGCATGAATGTTGGTAAGATCGATGCCGTCTACCGTCCCAGTCCACTTTTTGGCACGCTCGGGGTTGGGATTCCCGGCGTCGGGTATTTCGATGAGCGAGCGCTCGGAAAGACCTACGAGGCGCAGGGCTCCCTCAGACGTACTTGCCGGAGGGTCAATCGAATCGATGCTGACTTTGACCGCACGGCCACGATAGAAGACCACCGAAATGATGAAAGACCCGCCAAGTCTCTTGACGCCGTAACCGTGGTACTCACCGGGAACATCTTCCGGCGGGGAGGAGGTTGGAATTACCTCCCTCGGTTTCCCAAGGATACGATCTACCTCCGCTGGGGTCTTGTAGGCGATTTCCGCCGCGCGTCGTTGGGCTGTCTGCTGAAGAAAAAGAGACCACCACAAAACAAAAAGAGAATCAAGCCGAGCCCACCCAGGCAACCGGTGCCTCGTGCAACACAACCCTTGGGGGATGATCCCATGATGCCTACCCGTACAACACTTCAACGTTGTGGCGAACCGCACGCTTGATACGAGGTACAACGTACCGGTCCGCGTCAACCCGCTTCACGAGGTCGAAAGCCTGTGAGGCGTTTTCGACGAATGAGAGGTCTACCATCGCGCGCCAACTGGCGGCTGAGAACGGGGCAAGCGTCGAGGCGATGCGAACAACTTCCTTCAGCTCCGTCACGGTAGTAAGCTTGATCAACAGCTCGTGATCAGCGGAAGGATTGGGCGGGAGAAGTCCCCGCGACTCGAAGTCCGCCGGCGGATCGCGCTCCACGATCTGCCGCCATTCCAGCAGGTACTTCATGGCCGCTCGACAGCAGTAGTCGGGGCCACGCGTGAAGGGCGTGCCGTCAACGCGTGTCTCGGTCGCTACCGCCGCCGCGGCCTTGACGCGATGTACCGCCCGATTGAAAAACCAGTCCGAATAGTGCAAGCTCGCAAATCGCCGCAGGTGCTTCGCGATATGGTCAGGCAGAATCTCGTGGAACGTGAAGAAATCATCAGTGGGTCGGCCCTTGCGGAATAGATACGGCGCGCCACCTGAATCCCGTTTGAGCCAGTTGTAAAGCCAACTCGCACAAGTCCCGTTCTCGAGTTCTGCTCTGCCGCCTTTCGTCGCGGCGACAATGTGATCGACCCAATTATCACTGGAAGGCGCCGCGCCGTAGTCTAGAATCCAAAGGCTCTTCCCGGAAAAGCAGCAGATCGCTCGGTCGCGCGCAAAGATATCGGCCTTCTGACGATTCGTGAATTCCTCGCGGCGCGTCAAGCCGGGGCGATCCTTTGCTGCGCTTCGCGCTGGACCGGGTTCCGTCGGCGCTTTCGCTCCACCACGAGTAACCGGCGCGATCGGCGGCTTTGTTTTCGTTTTCTGCTTGTCGAGGAATATTGGAGTCTGGACGATGACGTAAGGCCGGATATGGCTCGCGGGCAACGTCCGTCCAGTGCTGGACACGACCAATTGCATCTTCGTCGGGCGTGGAGGACGCGTCTTGGTCAGATCACGAACCGAAATGGTCGTCGACCACTCGCCTTCTTTGTTCTGCGAGATTTTCACGTTCTCCAGAATGCCAAAATGGGTCAGTTCACGAATGAACTCGCCAGGGGCAAATATCACGGGGACCAATTGGCCCGCTTTGCGGGCATCCTCCAAAAGCGATTTGGCACGAATCCATTTCTTTCCCTCCGTGAAATTGCCGGAGCCGCCCGCGCGGCAGAGGTCGGCAAGATCCCGTGAGTGTAAAATCGTGTAGACGCTTTCTGGCGTATAATCGAGACGGTTCATACTTCATTTCCACAACTGCTGGACGTCCGTCACCGAGAAGGCAACGATCGCAGTTGATCGTACAGGCACCACAACAGGATCGCAAGGATTTCTTTGGGACGGTATTGCCTTGAGCGCCGTAGTTGTCCGCGACCGGTCAGGGCCGACACCCCCGAGCATGACCGACTGTGCCAGCGGAACGGCAGCGTGTGCCCTGGGGCGTAACCACTGGGACGCAATGGTAGGCAGTGGCCATGCACGTGGTCAAAACATCGAAGGCTGGGTAGAATCAAATCGTCGGGGTCCGTCGTGCGACTAGTCGTTCGGGCCGGCGGACCATTCCCAACGAGCAACCGTGTGCCTGAGCGCGCAAACCGTGTCGGAGGTGGAAAAAGTGGCCAAGAAGCGATCAACAACGTCTGTGAAGATGGCCAAGCCGGCTGCCGCGCTCGATACGAAGTCGACCGATTCCGAGGCCTGCACGGCCGATCGTGTTGAGGTGCGGCGAAGCACGAACGAAGTGCAGATTGCGTTCTTTCGATCGGCGTCCCGGCATGGCCCTAGGCCGGCTCACGGTAAACCGGCTGCTGCCAATGGAGGCGCCGTTTGCGTTGCCAGCGTTGTCGTGTCCAGCGACATGCTTGCGGACATGATCGAACGATTACAGGCCAGTTTGGAAGACCGCACAAAGCTTAAAGCGGACACCAGGGCTACACGGCAGCGTCTTTCGCGCCTGCGGGTGAAACGGATGACGCCGTCGAATGCGCAGCTTCGCAAGCTGGCGGCGAAACGTCGTCCGCCCGCGGCCTACTTCGAAGGCGACATGGAACGCCCCTGGTAATTTCGAGGGTGTACTTCGTGTCGCGCATCGAACAGGGGCGAATCGTCTGGGCAATGATGCGCGACCCCCAGGGCCGCAATCAAAAGCTACGCCCAGGGGTCATCATCAGCGACGATGACGAAATCGCTCGCACCAACCGCATTTTCGTCATCGCAATCACTGGCACGTTCTCCGATCCGCTTGACGAGTGGGAGGTGAGACTTCCCTGGAACCGCTCCGGAACCACGGCAACTCGTTTGAAAAAACCCGTGGTTGCGGTCTGCAATTGGTTGATCGAGTTGAAAGCTGAAGACGTCGAGTCCTTCGCCGGCATCGTACCGCCAACGATCTTGGAGGAGATTCTAAAACGGGTCACGAAAGATTGACCCAATGAGATGAGAACAGTCTGATGGGACGCACGAGCCTTCAGAACAGCGGTTCGATCGGCCGGCCATCGCTGAGCGTCATGGGCCGCCCCAGCAGCGCGTCGTACATCAGCGACTCCGGCTTCAAACCCAGGGCATGATAGATCGTGGCGACGACGTCGGGCGGACCGACGGCCAGGTCGGTGGGATAAGCGCCCATCTTGTCGGAAGCGCCGACGAGCGTTCCGCCCCGCGTGCCGCCGCCGGCGAAGACAACCGAAGCGCACGGTCCCCAGTGATCGCGCCCCCCCTGGTCGTTCACCTTGGGCGTGCGTCCGAACTCGCCCATCGTCACGACCAGCGTTTCGTCGAGCAATCCGCGGCCGGAAAGGTCGTCGAGCAAGGCCGACAGTCCCTGGTCCAAAAGCGGCAACAGCTCATCCTTCAAACAGGGAAAATTCTTGGCGTGCGTGTCCCAGCCGTCGCACAACGACATGTAATTGAAATGCACGGCGACGAACGAAACGCCGTTTTCAACCAGCCGGCGCGCCAAGAGCAGGCTCTGGCCAAAGCGGTGCGTGCCGTAACGTTCGCGCAACGCCTCCGGCTCCTTGTCGAGCGAGAAGATCTCCTGCGTCGAGGTCGAGCCGAGCAACCGCGAGGCCGAATTGCGGAGCGTCTGGTAATCGTCAGGCGGCCGCGATCCCGGACCATGTCCGTCAACCACCGCCAACAGCGACTGACGCCGCGCGAAACGCTCCGCCGACACGTCGTAGGGCAGTTGCAGCGCCGGCAGCGGCTGGGTCGGGTCGTCATTGATCGCGAACGGATCGTAGCGTGGGCCGAGCATACCGGCCCGGCCGCCCCCGGCCACCGGCAACGGCTGCATCCGCAAGCGCACTTCGGGAATCGCCACGTAGCCCGGCACGTCGGTGCTGGTGTGCTTGAACTTCGACACGACCGCGCCCATGTGCGGGTGGTCGTTGCGCGACGGCGGGAGCACGGTGTTCGCCTCGAGTGGCACCGGCGACACACGCCCGGTGAGCGTGTGGTAGGTCATGAACGGATGGTCGTTGTTTGGGTAAGTCAGCGAGCGGAGCACGGCCAGCTTGTCGGCCTGCCGTGCCAAAAGCGGCAGGTGCTCGCCGAAGCGAATTCCCGGTACGTTGGTCTCGATCGGCTGGAACGGACCGCGGATTTCGGCCGGCGCCTCGGGTTTGAGATCCCACATGTCGATGTGCGGGGGACCGCCGAGCAAGTAGACCAGAATACACGACTTAGCCCTTCCGCCCGCCGCGGAATTGCCCGCCAGGACCGGCGCGGCGGGGCTGGCGCCGCCGAACAGGGCCAACGTGCCGGCTTCGAGAAACAACCGCCTGGATATGGGACCGATGGGCCGCATATCTATACTTGTTACCCTCGATTGCCGCGCCTTGCAAGTCGCCCTTGGCCGATCTGGGGCCGGGTTGGGGCCGGCGGCTGACGGTCTTGCGGATCGTTCCGCCGTGGCGTATCGTCGTGCCCTTGGGGGTTATTCTTCGACCGCCCCTTTCCTGCACCAATCCATCTTGAGGAACCTGCCATGAGCTTTCGCCCGCACCCGTTTTTCCGCAACCGCCGAGCGCCCCTTGTCGCGATCGTCCTGGCCCTGGGCGGTATTACCGCCGTCGCCGCATGGGCCGCCGAAAAGGCGGCCGAGGAGTCGGACTTTGCCAGGACCACGATCGACGTGGGGATCGTCGTCACCGACGCCGCGAAGGCCGCCAAGTTCTACACCGAGGCGCTCGGCTTCACCGAAATCGAGGGCTTCGACGTGCCCGCCGGGCTCGCCAAGGACTCGGGACTGGCTGACGGCCACGCCTTCCACGTCCGCGTGATGGTGCTGGGCGAAGGTGAATCGGCCACCAAGATCAAACTGCTCGAGTTCAAGGGCGTGCCGAGCAAGAAGGTGGACAACACGTACATCCATTCGTCGCTCGGCTTGAGCTACCTGACGATTTGGATCAACGACACGACCGCGGCCGTCGAGCGCTGCAAGAAGCACAAGGTCAAGCTGTTGGCCAAGAGCCCGGTCGCCTTGCCGGAAGGATTTCCCGAGGGCGTCTACTTGACCGTCGTCAACGACCCCGACGGCAACGTGATCGAACTGGTCGGACCGAAGAAGTAGGTTAGGCTTTCCTGCCTGATGGAGTTATGGCAGGTTGGAAACCTACCCCACTTTTATTGCGCCGCGTAGTCGGCGGGCTTCAGGCCCGGCTTGAAACCGTTGAACTTGAACGGTAGCGGTAGGTATTGGCCAACGAGGTCCACTTGGGTGGTCGCGGTGATTTTGTCGTCCATGCCCAGCCCCCAATAACAGGCGTTGACCAGCAGCTTGCGGAGACCCTCATTTTCCAGGTCCTGCGACGCGCCCATCGTGGTCGTGAATACGCGTGAGGTCTTGCCGGAAGCGCCGGTGTAGGTTTTGACCCAGGCGACCGGCATCATCGGGTCGTTTTGCTTGCCGGCGACGGGCTTGTCGCCGGATTTCATCCCTTCGAGCACTTGTCCCATGACGAGTGGCTTACAGTCGCTCGGCAGGGGCAGCGTGACGCCGTAGACGTCGGTCGGCCCCCAGATGTCGCCATCCTTGATTCCGCGAAGGATCGGGTGGCCAGCAGCGTCGTTGGCGACCAGCCCAAGGGTGCTTTGCGAGCCGTGGTTGCCGTGATGGCTGATCCAGGTTTCGCCCAGCACCTGGCGGCCGAAGCCGCCGCTCCATCCGCCGTTGTTCCAGGAGTACTTGGCGTACTTGCCGCGGTCCAGGTCGAAGGCGTGCGTGGCGGTCCGCAATCCAACGATGGGCCGGCCCGACTCGACGTAATCGACGATGTGTTTCATCTGCTCGTCGGGCAACTTGCGGAAACGGGTGAAGATCACCATCAAATCGGCCTCGTCGAGCGCCGCCAGGCCGGGGATGTTGTCGTTGCGGTTGGGGTCGATCGTACCGTCGTCGGGATTGATCGCGAACAACACGGTGCAAGTAAAGCCGTGGTGTTTGGTCAGGATCTTCGCCAACTGGGGGAGCGCTTCTTCCGAGCGGTACTCCTCGTCGCCGCTGACCAGGACGACGTGCTTCCCGTAACCCGGCCCCTCGTGCCCCTCGAACACCAACCACGGGTCCGCGGCATGGGCCGGATGCGACAGCAGGAAGGCCAACGCGACCGACCACGACAGAAACGGGAATTGGAGGGATCTCATCAGTTTCACGGTCGGGGCCTCGCTACGGGTTACGAATTGCCGTTCGGGATTCCCTGCCATGCTATCCTCGGCGGGCGGCCATTTGAAGGGCGGGCGGTGGTTAGGTGCTCGTGGCCGTCTTGGAGGTGGGCGGCATCCGTGAACCTGTGGTCGGCTAGCCGCGAGGAGCGGCGGGGTGATACAATATAATGGCCTTACCACCGCGCCAGCCTTGGCCGTAAGACCGGTGGTACCTTTTTCGGAGCGGAAAGACATGACAAGTAAGGAGGACGTGGCCATCCGTATGGCTTTGGTTCACTACGAAATCGAGGAAGGACTTCGGGAGGTTTATCGGTTACATGCCGCGAGCGGTGCCGAAGCCGAGCTCGATGAGCCAATCAAACTGTTGGAAGTAAACGAAAATACGATTTCGGCTGGAATCATGCCTCTGGGTTTCGCCGCCGATCCGGCAAGTGGATTTGATTATCCGTGCGCCATTGTCGAGATTACACCAGACGAATTTGAACAGCTAAAGCGAGGGGAAATCCAATTGCCGCATGGTTGGACCGTCGGTGAGCCGCTGTTCGGTCGCAAAGAGGCGAGTCAGGTGAGTCCATGAGTGTGACCTCATGGACAGTTGCCTTTGCCAAGCAAGCGCGGGCCGATTTTGCGACTTGGAGCCTATTGAAGTCTCGACCCGACGTCCCACAGTGCCACTCGCTGCAATTCCTTCAGATGTCGTGCGAGAAACTGGTCAAGGCAAGTCTCTGTTTATTCGGAGCGGATCCATACAAGCTCCAATGGAGCCACTTGTACATCGAGAAGAACATTCCGCTGGTCGCGCGGCAGCAACTCGCCAAGATGTCGCGTGCGAAGCCGCGCAAGTGGGACGCGGTGTTGTTAAACGTTCGCCACCTGGCGCGTGAAATCGAACGGCTATCGCCGGCCGCCGACGATGGCGGCCGCCGCCCGGACAACTGCGAATACCCATGGGAGGACGCGGCCAGTCAGATCCACGTTCCGGCGGAGCACACATTCACCAACTTGAGGCTGCTCAACGAGCCGGCTGGCCGCGCCTTCTTGAAAATCATGCATGCGGCAATTGAAGAATTGGCGTAATACTTGCCGCAACAGTAGCGAGCGTTGTTCATATTACAGGCGGCCTCGCGTCGTACCGCCTGGCCCACCAGCGCTGTGGCACGCCGGTCTTGAGCAAACTAATCAGAGCCGCCAGCGCGAAACAGGCCATGCCCCAGGCGATGTAATCAAATCCGGGTAATTCCTGCCGCGACCAGACCCAGGCATGACTCCCGGCAAATGCGGCCAACGCGATCGTGTGAATCGCCGCGGCCACGTCGTAGAAATGGTTGTGCGTCAGACGCCCGTAGCCCCAAGCCACGATCGCCATAACCACCGGATAAGCGAGCACGGCGGCCGACGGCAGCTCGGCCGTCAGGGCCGGATGCCAGGCAGCTTGGCTCCAAGCAACCGCCAACAGTCCCAGCGCGACCGCCGCCAGGTTCTGCCAGGCACGGGCCCAGGCGTCGCGCGACCATGCCCCAACGGCCAGCACGATGAGCAGCAACAAGTGGCAGGGAATGAACCCATCGTGGGCCGTGAACCAGGTTCCCTGGAACTGGACCGTCGCGGCGGCCAGTGCGCCGACGCCGGCCAAGAACCAGCGCCGCGAGTCGAAGCGTGCCAGCGCAGGCCAGACCTGCAGCAGCGCGCCTGCCAAGAGCGGCAACGCCTTCGGTGCCGTGAGCTCCAGCAAATCGTGCGTGTGCGGCCCAATCACGGTCAGACCGCAAATGGCCAACGTAAGCAGGTCATAGGCCGCTGGCACGCGGCGCGCGGTAGCCAAGGCGTAGAAGGCCACAACCGCCACGAGCGAAAGAAACAAGGGCGAACCGCCAAGCAGTTGCTCGAAGTCGGCCATGAACTGGCGATGGACGAAGCTGCTGGAACCATTCAGGGCCGCCAAGGCCAACAGCACGACCGGCACGGCCAGGGCCAACGCCCGCGGCCAGCGGCTTCGCGTCGCCAGTCCGATCTCCAGCAGCACCAGCCCCACGGCCCAGAGGAACGGTACGAGGAAATAGGGCCGAAAGATGCTGTCGCCACCGGCGACGGTATGAAACGACAGCAACATCGAGTACGCGCGTATGCCGACCGCCACCGCCAGCACGACGAACAACGTCCAGGGGAACCAAGGCCAAGGCCAAGGGGTCCCGTTCGGGCGACCGTAGTCTGGTCCGCGCCGCACTGCCGGCAAAAGTGCCAACCAGGCGATACCCGCCGCCGGTGAAAAACCAAACAAGGCCCAGGGCAACCAACGGTTGCCGTTGCGGACCATCAGGGGGCTGATCGCGACGGGGTAGATAAAGAACAGGGCCAGAAACAGGTAATAAGGCCCGCGGTACAGGATTGGCAGCCGGATGCCCAGCCCCCGCAGGAGCCCCTCGCTGACGACGAGGGCAAAGGCAAAGCCGGCCAGAAAGTTGACGATGCCATCTGCGTTGATGCCGGCCAACGACTCGGCGAGGGAGTAGTCGCACGAGACCGAGATCGCCACGAACATCAGGATCACCAGCACCAAGAGCGTGCGGGCGTCGTTCCAGACCTTGCCCAGCCTGATCACGAGCCAGGCCATCACCGCCAGCAAGACGGTGAATCCCATCAGCCCCGCGATCATCGACCGTGTCTGAAACCTGCCCGGCGTGTCAAGGAATGAGACGCGCAGTCCGTGGCAGATGAGCAAGGCGCTGACCACGTAGAACGGGTTGTGGTTGTAAAGAAAGCGAACCAGGCCCCGCGCACCGGAGGCAAGCGTGGTTGCCGACGGTGAGAGGGAGCGGTCCGGAGAACCGTAAGGCGTCGCGGCCGGCGTTTCGAGAGGGTCCGGGGGAGGCAGTTCGGAGGCGTTGTCCATAGGTCACCCATGGGGCTGTGCGGCGGCGGGCCAGCGGCGCGGTGACGTAATGGACGAACGATAGCGTAGCGAACCAACTGCCCGAGCGGGCCTGGTCGAAGGTGCGTCAACTGGCGGCGCCAACCGCGAGAACTAGGTTTGCAACAAAAAAGAAGGCAATGACGGAAATGAAAGGCTGGGCCGGCGTTGCGGCCCTGAGAGACATTATTCGCAGGCGCTGGGCTGCCGGCAAGTCCCGAGTTGCCCCGTTGCGTGGCCGCGGAGCGGCTAACCTGCGATTCCAAGCGCGGCTTTGAGACGGTCATCGAGGCCGGCAAGACCAGGGTCGACCAGTCGCCCAATCGTCTTCAAGATCAGACTCTGATCAAGTGTCACAAGGTTCTCGCACTGCACGATCGAATTGAATTGAAGCCCCGATTGACGGCCCGCCGGCGTCGCGACATTGATCGGAAGCTGGGTTGCCGCACCAACCGACCGGCGCTTGCTGCTGGTGATCAGCGCGATAATGGTATCGGCGAGTTGCCGGTTGTAGAAATCTGCTTGTACCACGACCGCCGGCCGTACCTTGCTTCCGGTTCTGTCGCTGTAGGGGTAATCGACGATCACCACATCGCCACGGTGAGTCATTTCGTTCGTGGGTCGAGATCGTTGTAGACATCCATCTCAGGATCGTCCCAGCCCGCGCGTTTGCCGGCTTCTCGTAGGAAATATAACTGTTCGTCGCGGCTCAAGGGCCTGTCATCGAAAAGCGATCGGACCCGGTCGTAAAGGGTCTCGGGAATGACGACATACCGTTCCTGGGTATCCGGGTCTGTTAAATGCACGGGAACACCCGCTGCCGCGCGAATGGCCTTTTGCAGTTCGGGACTGATTGGCGTCATGACATCACCTCGTCTGCCTCTAGCATCGCATGTTTCCGAGACCGTTGCAAGCCAACGCGCCGATTCGATGGGTCGGTATTCATCGCTAACTTAGCCGCGCGAGAGAGCAAGTTCGGCTCAGGCCGCCCGGCGCGCGGTGGCCGCCGCGGCAAGCCGGTTGATCTCAGCGTGCGGCAGCGGGCGAAATGTCGTCCCTTCCGACGCTTCGCCGCAATCTTCCAGGAAAACCTGCGTTGCCGCGTGCAGCATCCGGGGGAAGTAAAACCAGGCTTTGGCGAGCGACGCGCGCTCCTGGTCCGACGAGATGACGATCAAGTCGCACGAACCGATCTCATTCGCAGAACGCGCCAACGCCTCAAACGGGTCGCCGGGCACCAGCCGAACCTTGGCGCCGGTTGAGCGCAGTTGGCGATGAGCCAGCTTCAACGAGAGGCCCGGGGGTTGTGCGGACGAACGCATCTCGAACAGGTCGATTCCCGTATAGGAAACCGGCCCCGTGACGCATGCCAGACCGGCCACATTGCCTCGATCGACCGTTTCGAGCATCCGCATCGTGCGGCGGCCCGTGCCGATTCCAAGCTCCAGGATTTTTCGGACGCGGTGCTTTCGGATCGAGCGATAGATGGTGCGATCGGAGGCAGGTTGGGAAAAATACGCGAGATATGCCAGCCTGCTGTAGCGTACTAGCGATCCCATGACCATCCTCGTGCCCGACGGAGCAGCCACCAACTTACTCAACTTCGGCACGCCGTCACAAAGGAATCTAATGGAAATCTCACGGGAGGTGCCCAGTGCCAGACCGCGGTTGATTCGTTATGCTTTACTTCCATGAACACGATCCTGGTCACTGGCGGCGCCGGCTTCATCGGCAGTTGTTTCGCGCGACAATGGATCGCCGAGGAGCCTGACCGACTGGTCAACTTGGATAAGCTTACCTACGCGGGCAATCTCGACTCGTTGCTCCCCGTCGCGGGCCATCCCAACTACCAGCTCGTCGAAGGCGATATCGGCGACCGGCATCTCGTGGGCCGGATGCTGGCCGAACACCGGCCGTGGGCGATCGTCAATTTCGCCGCCGAATCGCACGTGGACCGCTCGATCGATGGCCCGGCCGATTTCGTTCGGACCAATGTCATGGGCACCTGCGAATTGCTCGCCGCCGCCCGGGCCTATTTCGACGGCCTGGCAGGGCCACGGCGATCGGCATTCCGCTTCCTTCACGTATCGACCGACGAGGTCTACGGCTCGCTCGGCGCCTCGGGTGCGTTTACCGAACAGAGCCGGTACGCTCCCAACTCACCCTACGCCGCCTCGAAGGCCGCCTCGGACCATTTCGTGCGCGCCTACCACCACACCTTTGGGCTCCCGGTGCTGACGACCAACTGCTCGAACAACTACGGTCCGTACCAATTCCCCGAAAAGCTGGTTCCCCTGATGATCCTCAATGCCCTGGAGGGGAAGCCGCTTCCGGTCTACGGCGACGGCCAACAGGTGCGCGACTGGCTGTTCGTCGAAGACCACTGCCGCGCCATTCGCACGGTGCTGGCGCGGGGCCGCGTCGGCGAAATCTACAATATCGGCGGCAATTGCGAGCGGGCCAACCTGAAAGTCGTGACCACGATCTGCGAGCTCGTCGATCGGCTGCGGCCCGGCTTGCCCCACGCTCCTTGTTCGCGGCTCATCACCTACGTTACCGACCGGCCGGGACACGATCGACGTTATGCGATCGACGCCACGAAAATCCGCGACGAACTGGGATGGCAACCTCGGCAGAGCTTCGAAACGGGGTTGAAGCTCACGGTACGCTGGTACCTCGAAAATCCCCTGTGGGTCGAGCGCGTCACCAGCGGCAAGTACGCGCGCGAGCGCTTGGGATTGAATAGCGACCCCTGACCACTCACCACTCACCATTCACCACTCACCATGACACAAAAAGGGATCATTCTGGCGGGCGGCTCCGGCACGCGGCTCGACCCACTGACCCGCGCGGTCAGCAAACAACTGCTGCCGATCTACGACAAGCCGATGGTCTTCTATCCGCTGTCGACCCTGATGCTGGCCGGCATCCGCGACGTACTACTGATCACCACGCCCGCCGACGTGGCCGGCTTCGAGCGGTTGCTGGGCGACGGCGGCTCGCTGGGAATTTCGATCCGCTACGCCGTTCAGCCGCGTCCGGAAGGACTGGCCCAGGCTTTCATCATCGGGCGCCAGTTCGTCGGGCGCGACGACGTGGTGCTGATTCTGGGGGACAATTTGTTTTACGGGCAGGGTTTCCAGTCGATGCTGGCGCATGCCGGTTCGCAAAGCGGCGGGGCGACCGTGTTCGCCTACGAGGTGAAAGACCCGCAGCGTTACGGCGTGGTAGAAATGGACGAAAAGGGGCTGGCCGTTTCGTTGGAAGAAAAGCCGGCACAGCCGAAGTCGCCCTACGCCGTCACGGGACTCTATTTTTACGACAACCAGGTGCTCGACATCGCCCGCGATCTGAAGCCGTCGGCCCGTGGCGAATTGGAAATCACCGACGTCAACCGCGAATACCTGGCGCGCGGCGAGCTTCGCGTGCAGTGCTTGGGCCGGGGCTTCGCGTGGCTCGACACGGGCACGCACGAATCGCTCTTGCAAGCCTCGAATTTCATCGAGACGATCGAGCAGCGGCAAGGGCTGAAGGTGGCCTGCCTGGAGGAGGTGGCATTCCACAAGGGCTTCATCAGCGCCACGGAGCTCGAAGCGCTGGCTCGCCCACTTCGCAACAGCTACGGCGATTACCTCCGCGAGCTGCTCCAACGGCCCGCTTCGCTGGGACATTGGAACATTTCGTAGTGTCACCACCTGCCATTCCCGCCATAGGATGATCGTTGAACGACGAACTTCGCCAGACCCTTGAGTAGGGTGGGCACCGCCCACCTTCCCCGCCGGAGAACTCTGTGTGACCGGGCTGCGCTGGGATCTTGAATAGCGTGGCACCGCCCACCACTCCCCCGCGTCTGGTGGGCGGTGCCCACCCTACAGCTCCAGCGGGAAGTCGCTCAACAGCTCGACGCCCGAGGCCGTCACCAGATAGTCGTTTTCCAGTCGGATACCTGCCCGCATTTCAGGTGTGTAAAGCCCCGGCTCGACCGTGAACACTTCTCCCTCCTGGAACACGTCGTCCCAGTTGGGATTCAGGTGCGGCGCCTCGTGCGGAAACAGCCCGATACCGTGCCCCAGGTGGTGGTTGAAATTGCCGGGCAGGTACTCGTCGAGATGGGCCTGCACCTCGTGCAACAACTCGCGGCAACGCGCGCCCGGCTTGACCATCCGCTCGACGATCGGGAACACGCCGGCCAACTGCCGCCAGGCGCGCTGTTGCGCGTCGGTCGGGCGACGGTTGACGGCGATCGCCCGGCAGTTGTCGGCAAAGTAACCGCGGAAGGCGGGCCCCAGGTCGAGGATGTACAGCTCGCCGTCTTGGGCCGCGCGATCGCGCGGGGGACCGCCCTTCTCGCCGCAGGCGTAGTCGTTGCCCGTGCCGGTGAGCATCTCACCGAACTCGGCAACCGCGGCGGCCTGCAATTCCGAGAAGACCGTCAGTTCGTTGATGCCCGGCTCGATGATCTCGCGGGCTCTCGCGTACATCCTTCCCGTGCCGGCAATCGCCTTTTTGAGTCGCGCCAATTCGTCGGCGTGCTTGAAACGCCGCAGACGGTAGATGTCGGGCTCGATATCGATCAGCTCGGTCGTTTCGCCCGCGAGTTGGGCCGCCAGGTACGGTCCGAACGTCGAGCCTTCGACGCCAATTCGCCGCGGCTTGGGCTTGCCGGCGAGGGCCTTGACCAAAACTTCCGAGCATGCTTGCCGCTGGTCGTTGCGCAAGGTCGAGTACCTGGCGGCTTCGTATGTGAGCAGCTCATCGGCCGCGACGACCGGCTCTTGCCGCGGCGCGACCAGCGTCGAGCGTCCATCGCAATCCAGCACGGCCGCCGCTTCGACAAGCCAGGCGAATCGCGGGCCGGTGAGCCACTGCACGTGCTCGGTCTTCTGGAGCACGATCCAATCGAGGTTTTTTTGCCGCATTTCGGCCAGCAATCGTCGCTGCCGGGCACGGCAGCATTCGACGTTGATATCGAGCTCGTTCATGGGAACTCCGGTTTCGGGGTCAGCGAAAACTGCAACTGGGCCACGCCGTCGATCTCGAAGTGTTCGATCCGAATCGCGTGCGGGCCCTGTTCCAAGTCGACCTCGGCCCTGTCCATGACCGGCGGGTGCCAGGTCCAGTTGTCGATCGCCAGCCGGCCGTCGATCGAGACGCGCACGCCGTCGTCCGACACGGTTCGCAGTTCGTAACGGCCGGCGGGCAATTCCAAATCGGTCGTCGAGACGGTGGCGAAATGGTCGGCCGGCACCTTGTCGCTCGGCGCGCCGCCGCCCCACGCGAAATCGAGCTTGCCGAGTTTCCTTTCTTCCAGCACAGGCCCGTCCAAGACCTCGTCCCAGTCGGCCGGCGGTTTTTGCGGGCCGACCCCCTTCCAACCGTAGAACTTCACGTCCCAATCGGCGAACAACAACAGCCCGCGCACCGGCAGGCTTTCCCCGCGCTCGGGCAATTCGACTATAAACGAAAACTCCCGCAATTTGCGATCCGGCGCGGTGACCCTCAGCACGGCCGGCAGCGTGCCCCCGAGCGGCGTTACGTTGACGCCCCCCTCGATTTCCTTGATTTGGTACTTCACCTCCGGCCCCAACACGCGCAGCTCGGCTTCATTCCAGAATACGGTGCTCTCCGGCACGAGCTTGACACGTGCGAAATCGTACGGCCCCCATTCGTCGACGAAAATGTGCCTCAGGCCGCGAAGCGTGCCCGGCGACAGATAGGCGTCGAGCTCTCCCGGCACGTCGGGCGGCTCGATCGTCACGTCACGTTTTTCAAAGTCGATCGTCAGGGGGGCCTCGGCCAGATTGGCGCCTGCCGGCGGCTTGGCTTTGAAATAGTTGCGTCCGAACGTCACTTCAGCCTCCGCCGAGGCTCGTCCCTCGCCGTCGATGTTGTTTCCGTCCACGTTCACGCCGCGCGAACGGCCGTTGACCTCCAAGGCGGTCGGCGCGCCGGCCATATCGTTTTCGGCGATCGTCACGTCGCTGGTGTTACCCAGCCGGATGTCGACCTTGTCGCCGTGGAAACGGTTGCGGACGATCGTGTATTCCTCGGAGCGGCAGTGATGATCGCGGCCGTAGGGCTTTTCGGCCAGCGACGATTTCTCACCCGCCCAGAGGTTCACGGCCACGCCGCAGTGGTCGAACGTGTTCCCGTCGATCCGGTTCCGGCTGCCGTGCTCGATGGACATGCCGTGATTGCAACGGCTGATCTTGTTGCCGATGAACTGCGAGCCGTACGAGTAGCCGGCCCAGACGGCGTGATCGGCCTCATCCATGATGTTCTCGATGAAGAGGTTCCCGGTGGAAAACGTGGCTTCGATGCCGTTGTTGCTGGCGTGGGAGAAATCGTTGCGGTAGACCAGGTTGCCGTTGCAGCCGCCCGCGCCGGTTTCGTCGAGCGTCTCCAGGCCCGCGAAGAGGAAGAAGCCGTCGCCGCCGTGGGTGGCGCTGTTGTAGGCGAAGAGATTGTCGGAACATTGCTCGAACACGAAGATGCCGGCCGAGTCCTGGCCGCGGTTGTATACGCCGTGCGAGTAGCCGCGGATGCACCAATCGAGCTTGTTGTGGGCGATTCGGTTGCGGCAGGCGCGGTACATGGCCAGCCCCCAGCCGCTGTTGAAGGAGAAATCGTTGTCGTAAACCGCTCCGTCGTTCGATCGGACGAGGCACAGGCCGTTCTGCCCGCGGCGCGCGACGCAATTCCGCACGGTGAATTCCGCACACGATTCGAGATAGACGGCGGCCCCGTAGCGGAACCATTCGTTGGCATCGTTCTCGTGCCCGAACAGCCAATCGGTCCCGTTCTCGGCCTGCGGCGTGCTCAAAAGGTGTTGCTTCCAGTTGTCGGAGAAATCGCAGCCTTCGATCGTGAGGTTTTTGCAGTTGCGGGCGTAGAGGGCGTGCTTGTAGCCGCGCAGCGTAAGGTTTCGCAGCACGACGTTGTCGGAGTCTTCGATCACGATCCCCCTGCCGTGGAACTCGTCGGGCTTCGCGTCGGGCGGCGAGCCGTCGAGCGTCGCGAGTTGGAAATCGATCGTGATCCCATCGCCGCGAATGTGGAGCACGCCGTCGTCGTTGGCGTCCTCAATCCGGTAGACGGACTTGGGAACCTCTGCGCTTTCCGTCACGTTCGTGTCGTCGCGTTCGGGCTTGAAGTCGACGGCGCCGGCGGGGCCGGCCAGCGCGCCAAGGATCGCAAGCAATGCGAGGCAGCCGGATTGCAAAATCGAGGACCGATGGAGCTGGAACATCTCAAAACCACGCATTCGTTCGAGCCTGGGAAATACGATGGGCCGCGGAGATCGATCATTGTAGCTTGCGGCAGGTTCGCATAGGCATCCCCTGCGCAATTCGCGTCGACTTCCTGCCCAACGATTAGGCAGCCAGCGTGATTTCATTTTCGCAAAAAATTGCCTAAGGCCATTGTCAGCCGGAAATTATGCGCTATGATGCCGTTTCAGTCGACTAGGGTGGCACCCAATTTGCTCGGCTGTCGCTCCTTTCTGGAAGCCCTGTTTCTTTTTTTGGGAGTTTGACCTGTGAAGCCTAAAGAGGTATTGGCCCTGTGTCGGGAGCGGAACGTCAAGGCGGTGGATCTCCGCTTCATGGATTTTCCCGGGATTTGGCAGCACTTCACCATTCCGGTGAACAAGTTGGATGAAGACGTGTTCGAAGACGGGCTGGGTTTCGACGGTTCCAGTATCCGCGGCTGGCAGGCGATCAACGAAAGCGACATGCTCCTCGTGCCGCAGCCCGAAACGGCCGTGATCGACCCGTTCACGACCCTGCCGACGATCGGGATGATCTGCAACATTCAAGACCCGATCACCCGCGAGGACTACTCTCGCGACCCCCGCAACGTCGCCCGCAAGGCCGTGAACTATCTCAAGAGCACCGGCATCGCCGACACCTGCTACATCGGCCCCGAGGCCGAATTCTTCATCTTCGACGACGTCCGCTACGACCAGCGTGCTCACGAGGGTTACTACCACATCGACTCGATCGAGGGCGAATGGAACCGTGGCCGGGTCGAGAACCCGAACCTGGGCTATAAGCTGCGGCACAAGGAAGGCTACTTCCCCGTGCCGCCGGCCGATCAGTTGATGAACATCCGCAACGAGATGATGCAG
>Ga0307373_10001794_pt1 | contig 39838 bp, 40 predicted proteins | sample OX2MG_FD_202534 | JGI IMG/M metagenome (GOLD analysis project Ga0307373, IMG submission 202534) | Soil microbial communities from Risofladan, Vaasa, Finland - OX-2 | ecosystem: Environmental > Terrestrial > Soil > Coastal area > Acid sulfate soil | place: Finland: Risofladan, Vaasa | collected...
GCCGACTATCACCGCGATCGTCCAGCGCGCCAGACGTTGTCCTATATAAGCCTTAGCCTTCATCTCCCCCCGAAGGCCCGATCAATTCGAAACGATCTGCCGAATTCTCAGACGTCTAATCAGCTGTTGCGTTTCACCCTGTACGGTCATTTCTCAAAACCTGGAAGCACAAGTTCCCCGAATGTTCACCAACAGTTCCCGGTCTGTTAGTCACTCTTTGAGCGAGGAGTGTGTGCACGGACCATGCCGAACCCACCGGGGAGCACCGTAGCCCAAGTAAGGCCAGCCCAACTGAGCTTTGACCCTTAGAATGAATCTGGTAGCGCAGGACGAATCACGGCACAGCGTAGCCGAATCAGGTCGATTCAAGCCCCCGTGAGCGCTTCCGAAGCCAGCCCCCCGCGATGTGACCCCGTGTCAACCAAACGTGACATGCCGTCAAAACTGGCACCGGCGCAACGGGCCCGATTGATACCAAGGCAGCGCCTTTTGCGCGGCAGGGGAACGGAACGAATTACGATCGCCCGCTCCTCCAGTCAGGCAAGTGCAAAACGATTTACAGTCGAACCGCTTGAGCATTGCTTGATGCGATTCCCGCGCGCGCCTGACACGAACTATACTCAGCAAAACCCAAGGCCCGTATGGGCGGGTATCCCGGCATCAGATGACTCAAAGTATCAACCACCTCTGACGCAGGTTCCCCTTGCAGGCGGAGACTCACGATTTTTAGGTTGGCGACCCGGTCGAGGTAATCACCATGATTCCCATGATGTCGAAGGAAGCAACGCTCAAGATCGCAAAGGAACTGCATCTGCCGGAACGTCTGGCGAACCTTAATGCGACGCGGATCTTCCTGTATAGTCCTGCGTCCGCCGGCGGCATGTTCACTTTTTTGATCTCAATGATGACGGAAAATACGCTTCCTGCGCGGACCAGAGAGCTGATAATTCTGCGCCTCGCGTGGCTGGGCAAGTCGGTATACGAGTTCTCTCATCACGCTGAAGTCGCGCGCGAACTTAACATCTCTGAAGAAGATATCATGGGGGTGCGCGACCCGGCTGATTGCAAGAGCTACAGCGAAATCGATCGCGCCGTCCTCGCCTTGTCGGATGATTTGGCGCATGGCATGCACGTCGCGCCGAACACCTGGGCACTGCTTCAGAGATCATTCTCCGCGGCCGAGCTCAACGAGTTACTCTTCACGGTTGGCCTGTGGCGGATGCAGGCCTGCTGGCTCAACGCGATGCAGCCGCCGCTCGAAGAGGGTGTGGTGCCATGGGCCGGTGCCGGACAGCCGACCTGAGCATCGTTCCACCGCAGCGAGGATTCGAACGCGGCGTTCCACGGAGACCGGGCGCGCGGCGTCTTCAGCGGTTCTCGACAGGCTCGCCTGACACGTACTTTTCAAGCGTGCGATTGAAGTGGCGGATCTGACTCTCCTGATAGTTGGCCAGGGTCAGGCCGCGTTTGCGCGAGGCCTTCATCCCCTTCTGCACCCATTCCATGTTGCCGAGGTCCTGATCGAAGAACGGCCCCAGTCCGCCGAGTTCCTTGGCGTCGGCAAATGTCTGCCCTTCCGGCAATAGATGAAAGGAGGCCGGCGGCGGGGTCGGCGCGTTGATGGGGCGCGGCGGCAGCAGCATTACTTCCATCAGGGAGTGCTCATGGTCGCGCCATGGACGATAGCGATAGACCAGGTTGGAGTAGCCGCCCCACAGAATCAGATTCGGGAAAGTAAAATAGACGATCGCATCGATCATCTCGCTATCGGTATTCTTTGAAAAGTCCCCGCCATTGGTAATCTGTGTCGTCCGCTCGCGACTGAGTTGCCCCGCATATTCCCGGAGCGTCATGCCGGGCGGCACCGCGAGTTCCTCGTCCGCTCTGCCCAACAGCCATTTCATCACCGCAACCATTTCCTCCTGGGATACCCGGTCTTTCACGGCCGGGCTCGGGATACCCATCGGAATAATCAGGCGGCTGTAATGTGGCAGGTCGGCGCGCACATCGTACTGACTATTGAACTCGCCGGTGTAAGGCATCACCTGCGGATGAGTGGTCATCACGTGCCAGGTTTCCAAAAACGCTTCAGTGACCACCTTCCAGTTGGCCGGAATGACTACCCCTACATGAGCGGCAAGAAAGCGCTCCTCGAAATGCCACTGATCGCAATGCTGTGGAAGTATACTCAGGTATTTTTCCAGCGGCACAGCATCGGGATCCATATCGATGAACACGAACCCGCCCCAGGTGCCAACCTTGGCTTCGGGCAGCCGGAAGTTTTCATCCCTGACGTGTTCGAAGTCCCAGCGCCCCGGGACGAAGGTCAGCTTGCCGTCGAGATTCCAGGTAAAGCCGTGGAACCGGCAGCGAAAGCTCCGCACGCGGCCATCGCTCTCGCACAGCATGCGGCCGCGATGAAGGCAGGAATTATGGTAGGCCCTGATCTGGTCTGGCGCCGAACGCACAATCACCAGGGAATAGTGTGCTACATTGTAAATAATATAGTCACCGACATTGGGAATCTGTTCGACGCGGCAGGCCATCTGCCACACTCGCGACCACATCCGTTCGACTTCAAGTTGGTAGTACTGCGGCGAAAGATAGCGCTCGATGTCGAGGTCGTCGCTGCCGAAGTCGCGGTGATCGTTGTAGTTCTCGCGCAGCGCCGGCGGCACCAGTCGTGTTTCCAGGTCCAGTAGTTCCTGATAGGTAGGGCTGGGACGCTCGGACAGTTGCGAGTCTTTTGGGGCGCCTGCCATGGCTGCACCTCTGTGTGGCGAAGGTCGGATTGGTCGCTTTCCCGTTAGTTGACGACGGCGAAATTACATGAAACTCGACAGCCCGCCATCGATCACGATGTTCGCGCCAGTAATGAACGAGGCCTCGTCGGAGGCGAGGAAGAGCGCCAGCCGCGCGACATCCTCGGGCTCGCCAATCCGTCCCAGCGGAATTCGCGCGACCATCCTGGTGAACGGATTTGCGGGGTCATCGAGCGCCGGCTCGATCAGCGGATGCCGGATCGGGCCCGGGGTGATGGTGTTAACCCGGATTCGGTGTGCTCCGCCTTCGCTCACCAGCGCAGTCGTCAGACCCATTACACCGGCTTTCGCAGCGGCGTGAGCACTTTGCTCGAAGCCCGGCACGCCACGCACCGCGGCGACCGACGAGGTATTTATGATCGAGCCGCCGCCGCGCTTGATCAGATGCGGCCAGGCCGCGAAGGTCACGTAGTAGACGATATCGAGCTCGTTCTGAATGGTGAAATCCCAATCCCCGGGCGGCAGCTCGGCGAACCCGCCCATCTTCGGCTGCGAGGCATTGTTATACAGAATGTCGATTCCACCGAACGCCGCGACCGCCTCCGCCACCCATTGTCTGGCCCCTTCGATGGTTGAAATATCAACCGGCGCCATCGACACCATCTGACCACCCGCATCCCGCACCAGCTTGAGCGTTGCCTGCGCCGAATCCCGATTGAGATCGCAGCCCACCACTCGCGCACCTTCGCGCGCGAACAGTCGCGCGGCAGCGCGTCCCTGTTGCCCGCCGGTACCGGTGATCAGCGCGACCTTGCCATCGAGACGAGCCATCATTCGTGCGCCGTTGTCCATTTTGTTGTTCTGTTGGTAACCGGTGGCGAGACTTGCGATCAGCGCTTATCGTTATCGGCCGGCGACTGGGACTTGAAGTACTTCGCGCGGAACTCGGGGGCGTGCGTATGGATATGGGTCACGCTGCCGGTTACCTCGTCGAGGTCGTGACGCCCCGTCAGATCGAGCCGCTCTTCGTAATCCTTGGCGTATCCGCCGGGCTCGACGGCGACGATTTCCCACCAGTTACCGTCGAGGTCGCAGAAGTAGAAGGCGTGGTCGCCGTGTGAGTGACGAGGTTTCTGGATCTTCTTGATGCCATATTCGTCTTTCACTTTTTGTAACAGCTCGTAGGCTTCGTCGACCGCTTCAGGGCTGGCGACGTCGAGGCCATTATGATTCAGCATGTTCATCTCTTTGTTAACTTTGCCGGTTTCCACCACTGCATAAACGTGATTGGTGTCCTTGCGGACCATCAACGAAACCGGACTTGGCTGCAGCACCTCCAAGCCCAGGACTTCTTCGTAAAAACGCCGGGTCTGGTTGAGATCGACACATTCCAGCGTGCCATGGCCGAGCCGCAGAGTTTTCAGCAACGGTTCCCGCGTCGAGCGATCAGTAATTCCAGGCATCGGCTATTACCCCCGAATTAGTCAGACCTAACCACAATGACTATTGTCTCTGCGATAGGACTTGCTCGGCATCAGAGCAGGTGTGGCCGCCAAACGCACCGCCAACTCTCCGAACCGGTATCGAAAGACCGGATCTTTCGCCGGGCAGTCCGGGTGAGAAGGCCGGACATTTGTATTGGGCCAGTTCGCCTGGCCGTTGGTCAACGCGGCGCGCGCTACTCGAGGTGGCCCAGTTCACCGGGGCTGATGCTTTTTCAGAAATTCGCGGATCCGCGCGATCGCCGCCGGCGCGACGTCGGGAGTCTTCCAGTTCTCGACGGCTTCGATGTTCGGCGCCAGCTTCGCGATCTGCTCGGAGATCGGCCGCGGATGAGGCGCGTCGTTGCCGTGCAGCAGCAGCAGCGGCGTGGTTACGGTCTTGACGAAATCCGGCGAAACGTTGAAGACGAAATCACCGCCGAACAGATTCTCGCGGTACTTCTCGAACGCCCGCTCATCGAGTTCCGGACGCTCCTGCTTCAACGACTTGGCCCATTGATCGAAACCGCCGCGAAAGCCCTGCCGATTCTCCGGCGACAGCCCGATCGGCTGCGCCAGCACCGCCGCGCTGATTCGATTCGGCGCCGCCTTGATAAGCTCGAGGCAGAACGAGCATCCGATGCACTGTCCGAGGATGTGGCAGCGCGCGATGCCGAGATGATCGAGCAACGCCAATTGATCGGCAGCATAAGTATGCCAGCCATCGCTCGCCGAGACCGGGGCGCGCGACTTGCCGGCGTTGCGCTGATCCATCGCGATCAGGCGAAAATCGCCGGCCAATTCCACCGTCGGGTCAAGCGGATTTTTCTCGCCGCCCGGGGTGATTTTCCAGAATCCCACACTCGAGCGGACGCCGCCCGGAGCCAGCAGCAGGACCGGATAACCCGAGCCGTGCTCTTCATAGTAGAGCGAGATGCCGTCGCGTTCGAAGATTGCCATGACTCTAGCTAATCCCAGCAATTACGGATCGCAAGAGCATCGCTCCGGAGCGGAGCGCGGGGCGCGCGCAACGATCAGGCTGGGGGCGCCGCGATCCAGGCCCGTGCCTCGGCGCTTCGAGCGGTGGGAAAAACCCGGAACTCGCCGGGCATCAGGAAGCGGAAGATGTTGACCGCGTGTGTGATCCACTCGACGTCGGTGACCACCGCCATCCGCTCCCATCGCAAGAGATGCTCGGCCCCGAGTTTGAAGTCTTCCCACATCGCGCCGGCTTCCATCCCGGAGAATTGCGATCCCAACTCGTAGTAGCAGCGGATCTTCCGATGCCGCTTCAGGGCCTGCTCGACTTGGGGTATGAGGACGTCCTGATAATCGTGCCGGGTCACCACGCCGCGCGCCGCCGCCGCGATCACGTTGTCGCCAAAGCCGGTAAGAATCTCGAGCATAGCTGCCTCCGCGCTGTTATGTGCGGTCGCTACCGCTTGACCGTCGCCTCCATTTTACGCGCGATCGGCCGATAATGCTCGATGCGCCAAGCCGGTGGGCACACGGCTTGCACTCAATCGGGACGTAATGTGGCCGGATCGGGCCGCTTTCGAGAATTGCCTCGGAAATACGGCAATTTTCCGCTCCGGCTGCACCGCGCGGCGCGCGCCACGAGCGATTTTGGTTGCATCGATGCAATCGCGCGCGATGCGTCGACGCCACTGCGGCTTTTTCAGCGAGGGGCAAAGAAATGACATACGCAAGAACCGCCGAGAATTCGTTCGCCCAGTCCTCGCCGCGCCGCTCCGGGATGCTGTCGAGCGGCGGCAAAGAACTGGCTGACCTGCGTACCATGGTCGCCTGGTCGGCGATTCCGCTGATCGTCAGCGGCATCATCTATATCGTCGCGCTGGGATTGTTCCGCACCTCGGCCGACCACGCTGGACTCGCGAGTTCGCTGTGCGCCGCAGCGCAATCGATGCTCCGGCTGGGCGAGATCTTCTTCATTCTTGGGCTTTGGCGGTTTGCGATCTACTTTGCCTGCTCGAACGAGGCCCGAGCCTTTCCGCTACGGCAAAGACCCCTGGTCCGGGCGCTGACCGCGGCCATCGTCGTGTCAGCCCTGTTTGCTCTGGCTATCGTGATGTTGGCGCCGGCCGCCACCTCGCTCGGTCATACGGTGGCGGCTGCGATGTCAGCCGTGTGAGCATGCGTTCGGGCCAGCCTGATTTGGGTCTTATGCGCTAAGCGGCGGGGCGGACAGCATCAATCGAATCGCTGCCCGCCCCGGTTTTTATTGATCTGACACCGCCACCTTCCGAAGACTGGCGGCCTGCCGATCTGAACTATTTCTTCGCCTGCATCGCCTGGTAGGCCTCCTGCATCTCGGCCAGTACCTGCTTGACCGAAGGCCGCTGCTGCACGCGCTCCCACCATCCGGCTAGTCGCGGCCGGCCCTCGAACGGCGGCTTGGCGTTGAACGTGCCCAGCATCGCGATCACGAAGACCATCGTCGGCGCCAGCGCACAATCGGCCAGCGTGAACTCGGGCCCGGCGGCGAAACCGTCGTCCGCGAGCATCGCGTCGAGCTGATCGAGCCGGCTGTTCAAGTCGCTTAGCGCCTCGTTGACCTTCTCGTCGTCGCGATTCTTCGCCACCGTCTGCCGGAACAACGCGCGCATCGGCGGGTCCAGGTAGAGATCGTGAAAGCGGGTGAAGCTCCTGACCCGGGCGCGGCCCTCGGGACTCTTCGGCAGCAGCGCCGGCTGGGGGAACTTGTCCTCGAGATACTCGTTGATAACCTCGGACTCGACGATGGTCTGGCCGTCGTCGGTTTCGAAGGATGGCACCTTGCCGAGCGGATTGATCTTGAGGTACTCGGCCGATTTGAAGTTGCCGCCCGGCAGCGGGGCCAGCTCGACATCGAGCCCCTTCTCATAGATCGCAATCCGGCATTTACTGGCAAAATTCGAAAGATTCAGATTGTAGAGTTTCATTGTCGCTAACTCTCCCACGACGCTACGCGCGCCGCCTTCCCCGCTTATCGCAAAGAACCGCGCCCGCGCAAGCTGCAATCCGGCCGGGTCACGAAACAAAGGCGATCCGGACTCCCGATACCCGCCGATTGCAAATTTCGCTAGGATTGGCGGCGCTAGTGAGGTCGACGCAAACCATGGACGAAAAACTTAACACCAAGCTCAAGGAACTCGACGCCGCCCTGACGCGCCATGTGCGCCCGGAAAGCCATCCGCTGGCGATCCGGATGCTCAAGCCGGGCGAGCCGATTCCCGACGGGCTCAAGATGCCGAGCCAGGCCTTCCATGAAAACTGGATCGTCTGCCAATCGATCGGCGTCGCGCGCCGCTACGGATGGGGTATCGTGGTCGGACGCGACGATGTGATCTGTCCGCTGTCGGCGATCGCCTTCGGCTTTCGCGCCCCCAACGACGAATATCTGGCCGGCAAGGCCGCGGCCGGGATGTACTGCGAGAGCGCGGAGGCGGCGGCCAAACTCGAAGCCGCGACCTGGCGCTTCGAGCCCGGCAGCTACGATTATGTCTGCGTCGCGCCGATCGCGCGCGCCAGCTTCGAGCCGCACGTGATCGCGGTCTACGGCAACAGCGGGCAGGTGATGCGACTGGTGACCGCCGCGCTCTACAAGCGCGGCGGCCGGCTCGAGAGCACCACCGGCGGACGGCTGGATTGCGCCGAAATCGTCATCCAGACCATGACCAGCGACGCCCCCAAGGTGATCATCCCGTGCAACGGCGACCGGGTGTTCGGGATGGCGCAGGATCACGAGATGGTGTTCTCCTTCCCGTGGCGCTACACCGACGAAATCCTCGCCGGGCTGGAGGGCACCCACAAGGGCGGCGTCCGCTACCCGATTCCGGTCGCGATGCGCGGCACGGTCACGATGCCCAAGCATTACCAGGAAATCCTCGAACATCTGAAGCAACGCGACCAGGGCTAGCCGCGACGGCCGGGGGAGGGCTGTCGTGAACCACGAGGAACGCAAACAATTCGTCCGCACCCATCGCACCTGCGTCTTTGGCTATAATCGCCAGCACGATGGACCGTCGATGTCGGTGGTCTACTACCTGATGGACGGGCCCGACGAGCTGCTGATCTCGACCATGGAGGAGCGCGGCAAGGCCAAGGCCATCAAGCGCAACCCCAAGGTTTCGATCTGCGTGCTCGACGAGCAATGGCCGCCGACCTATCTGCAGGTCTACTGCGACGCGCAGATCGACGCGACCATGGCGACCGATCCGGCGCGCGTTATCGATTCAATGATGCGGCTGTACGAGTTGATGGCCGGGAAGCCGATGCCCGAGTCGGCGCGTCCCAACGCGGCCGAGACCGCGGGCCGCGAAAAGCGCGTCATCCTGCGGCTGCGGCCGTACGCAACTTTTGAAACCCCACCGCGTCACGTTCGCAAGGAACAGGACACCGTCGGCCTGAGCCACTGGCTGGGCCAACTGATGCCGTGGAATTGAACCCGATGTATCGCGCGCAAACCGAAAGCTGATCCCGCCGTGCCGGTGCTTGACCTCGCCCCCGGCGTCGTTCACCTGCTGGTCCTGGCGGCGGGGCTGATTATCGTCAGCACCCTGGCCGTGATCACCTGGCGCTACCGCGGACGGCCGTCGATCGACCCGCCGCCGTCGACCCCGGAACTGACCGAGGAGGCTGAGATAACCGCCGCGATGCGCCGGGAATTGCGCACCCACGTGGCTTTTTTGTCGAGCGTGCTGAACGAGCTTCCGCCGGCCGAAAGTTCACGCATCACCGAGGCGCTGCTTAATGGCGACGATCTCCGCGACTTTTCATTTCCCCGCTTCCGCACGCTGGCGTCCGAGGTCGATAGCGCGACCGACGCCGCCGCCGCCGTGGTGGAAACCAACCTGCGATGGCTGGGCGACATCATCCGGCAAGTCCGCACGGTGCGCTCCGGGACCCACTATGACTGGAGCCAGTTTCCGCGCGTCAAATACAATCAGATGATTCGCATCACGCGCCGCCCGCTGCGCGAGATGGCGGAGCATCTGGAGCCGCCCGACAAAGCACCGACCTGAGCGCGGCGCGCGTGCTGCCGCGATGCGCCGTCAGCGGCGGTCGGCGGCGGAATTTTCCTGGTTCAGCTTATCGAGATGATCGGAGACCCGGTTGATCTCCTGGGTCGCGTCGCGGACCGCCTTGGTCGCGCGATCGGCCGCCACCGTGGCGGCCTGCGCCGCCGCCATCGCCTGGTCGGCCGCCCGCTGCGCGCGCTCGGCTGATTGCTGGGCCTTGACCGCCGCCTGCTGCATCTGCGCGTTGCGCTCCGCCTGGGACGGCCCGCATCCGGCGAGCATCGTCCCCGCGAGAACTATCGCCGCGCCGGTGGCGAATATCGCTCTGGTGCGCAAGTCGACGATCAGCGCGGCGCGAGCGCCTCGACCGCCTTCGGGTCGGGCAGCGGCTTATTGTCGGTCCGCACCGGGATGATACAGACGTGGTTGGCGCCGGCTTTTAGATGGGCGTCGATCCGCTCGCGAATCTTGTCGGCGGTGCCCCACGCCACGATTGCGTCGACCAGCCGGTCGCTGCCGTTGTCGGCGAGATCGGCGTCGGTAAAGCCGACGTTCTTGACGCTGCGCATATAGTTCGGCGCGCGCAGATAGATCTGCATGTAATTGCGCGCCGCGGCGCGGGCCTTGGCGGCGTCGGTCTCCAGGATGACGGCCTGGGCGGCGCAGATCCACGGCTTGGCGCCGATCGCGGCGCGGAACTTCGCGGTATGATCGGGAGTCGTGAAATAGGTATGGGTGCCGCTGGCCTCGCCGGCCGCCAACGCCAGCATCTTGGGATGCAGCGCGGCCAGCAGGGTCGGCGGTTCCTCCTTGGGCGGCGCCGCCTTGTACATCGAGGCCTTCATCTTGGCAAGGTACTCGGCCATGTAGCTGAAGGGCTTGCTGTAATCATGGCCGCGCAGGCCGGTCACCAGATGCTTGTGGCTGACGCCGATGCCGAGGATGAAGCGGCCGCCCGATTGCTCGGCCAGCGATCGCGCCCCGGCCGCCATCGTGATCGGATCGCGCGCGTAAATATTGGCGATACCGGTGGCGAGGATCAGCCGCTCGGTCTGCGCCAGCAGGTAGCCGGCGTGGGCGAAGGGATGGCGGCCGACGGCCTCCGGAATCCACAGTGCGCTGTAGCCGAGCTTCTCGCCGTTGCGCGCGAACGCCAGCGTCTCGTTGGCGGGCATCGCATCGAGGAAGAACCATAGTCCGATCTTGCCAAGTTCCATGGCTTCCTAATTAGTCCAGCCGCTGAAGAGGCACAAGCCGCGAGCCGGGCGATCTCTTTTACGCGGCGCGATTAGGCGATAGATTGCGGGGCGCGATCCAACCCCAAGCGAGGCAGCGCATGAAATTCGGACTGATGTTCATCAACGCGGGCCCCTTCAGCCAGCCCGAGCTGTTCGCCCATATGGCGCGCACCGCCGAGGAGTGCGGCTTCGAGTCGATCTGGACGGTCGAGCACGTCGTGATCCCGAAGGACTACAAGTCGCCCTACCCGTACTCGCCGAGCGGCAAAATTCCGGGGCCGGACGAGGTCCCGATCAACGATCCGCTGCTGCCGCTGGCCTACGCGGCCGCGATCACCAAGAAGCTGCGGCTGGCGACCGGGATCGTGATCCTGCCGCAGCACCATCCGCTCTACCTCGCCAAGCAGGCGGCGACGCTCGACGTGCTGTCGGGCGGGCGCATGATCCTGGGGGTCGGCAGCGGCTGGCTCAAGGAGGAGTTCGACGCGCTGGGGATCGATTTCGCGACCCGCGGGCGGCGCACCGACGAGGGCATCGAGGCGATGCGGGCGCTGTGGCGCGACCATCCGTCGAACTTCCATGGCAAGATTTTCAACTTCGGCCCGGTCGCGTCATTTCCCAAGCCGGTGCAGAAGGGCGGCGTGCCGATTCATATCGGCGGCCATACCGCGGCCGCGGTGCGGCGCGCAGCGGCCTACGGCGATGGGTTTTTCCCGGCGATCGGCGATGCGGCCAAGCTGCGGGAATTGACCGCGATGCTGCGGGCGGAGTGCGACCAGCGCGGCCGCAACTTCGGCGAGATCGAGCGGTCGTGCCTGGGGCGGGCCACACCGGAATCGATCGCGCTGTGCCAGGAACTCGGTATCGAGCGCCTGATCGTCACGCCGCCGGGACTCGATCCGGAATCGTTCAAGCGCGGATGCGAGCAGATCGGCAACGAAGTGATCGCGAAGGGCTGACGGCCAGCCCGCGTCGCGTTACGCCGGCTGCTGCCAGGGTAACCCCATCGCGGCGCCGTCGCCGTGACGCACTTGCACCGGCGCCATCCCGAGCGCGGCGATAATCACCAGCTTGGTGGCGCCGCTGTTGACGATCTGATGGACCGCATCGGAAGGGATGACCAGCGTCGAGTTGGGACCGAAGGGCATATCCTTGCCGTCGATGGTGCAGTGGCCCGAACCCTCGAGCACCACGATCGCTTCCTCACAGATGTGGCGATGGACCGGCGTCGCGGCGCCCGGAGCGATGGTCTGGCTCCAGACCTCGAGAGTCTTCATCCCGTGCTCCGGACCGGCGATGGTCTGATGCTTGAGGCCGGGCAGGTCGTAGGTCGGCTGCGCGGTGTTGTTGACGATCGGCATAGCGGGGCGCTCCTTGGTTCCTCGCCGGCGCCTGAGGCTCACCGATAGAGGAAGTATCTATCAAAGCAAGTTAGTCCCGGCTGGGCCGGCGGGCAAGTTGTCGGGGGACTGGAGAGCCTCACGCCAGCCGCCTGCGGCTTTGCATTCGGAGGGGCCTTGATGCGAGCATGCATCGCAAATAACGCTGCGGCCAGGAGAGCATTCTCATGTTCAACAGCAGAGTTAGTCCGGAGCGGCTGCCGTCGATTTTCCGCAAGCAATACCAGCTGTGCGCGGTGAAACCCGGCGAAACGATCGCGTTCCTTACCGATCAGAACTCGGACCGCGCGATCATCGCGGCCGGCATCGCCGCGGCGGCCGAACTCGGCAACCCGGCCTTCGAGATTTGCGTCGGCGAGGGGCCTGACCAGGAGTACATGGGCAGCAACCCGCTGAATTCGGCCGCGCTGATCGAGGCGATGAAGCACGTCGACCTGGTGATCACTTTCTTTGTGAGTTTCTTCTCGGGATGGGAGGCGGCGGTGCGCGCCGGCGGCGGCCGCATCCTGAACCTGCTCGAGACCCCGGATCAACTGGTCCGCCTGCAGAGCAGCCCGGAGTTGAAGCGGGCGGTGATAGCCGCACGCGATCGGCTCGCACGCACGAACAAGGTCCGTGTCACCAGCGACGCCGGCACCGATTTCTCATGGCTCCGCGATACCGAGATACCGCTGGTGGTCCACTACGGCGCGGTCGATGAGCCCGGCCAGATGGATCAGTGGGGACAGGGGATGGTGGCGATGCATCCGGTCGAAGGATCGGCCAACGGCCGCGTGGTGGTGACGCCCGGCGACGTGTGGATTCTGCCGTACGCGCGGATGGTGCAGAGCGTGATCGATCTCGAGGTCCGCGAGGGCTTCATCCGCCGTGTCACGGGCGGCGCCGACGCCAAGATTTTCAGGTACTGGCTCGACAGTTGCCGCACCTCGAGCGAGGACCTCGACCCCTACGCCATCTCGCATCTCGGTTGGGGTCTCAACCCGAAAGCGCGCTGGGACGATATCGTGCGCTACGAAAACAATATCGAGAATCTGCAGGCCTCGATGCGCAGCTTCCCCGGCAGCTTCCTGTTCTCGACCGGGCCGAGCCCCCATCGCAAGACCCGCGGCCATATCGACATGCCGATGTGCGATTGCACCGTCGCGCTCGACGACGAGGTCATTATCGAGCGTGGGCGGCTGGTCGACCCGGCGATGATTGTCGATCCGGAACGCGCTTACCATTAAGGATCGTCATCGGTAAGGATCGTCACCGGCGGCATTTCGCTACTGGCTATTTCTGCTCGCTGGCGGATATGCTGAACGACTTAAAGCGTGGACCGTCGTCCGCTCCCATCAGGCGATCGGCGACGGCCGGAAGGGACAACGTGGCCGATCAAAACACGAACTTACCGCTGCTGGTTGAGGTCGAGCCGCCGCTCGGCTGGCTGATCTTCAATCGTCCCCAGGTGCGCAACGCGCTGAATCTCGAGACCTGGCGCCGCCTCGCCACCGGTATCGCCGAGCTCGACGCCGACGAACGTGTGCGCGTGATCATCCTGCGCGGCTCGACTCCCGCCGCCTTCATCTCCGGCGCCGACATCTCGGAGTTTCCGAGCCAGCGCGCCGACGCCAGGCAGGCTGCCGCCTATCGCGCGCAGGTCGATCATTCGCTCGCCACGATGATCAACTGCCGCAAGCCGGTGCTGGCCATGATGTCGGGGTTCTGTATCGGCGGCGGCGTGCAGGTTGCGCTCGCCTGTGATATCCGCTTTGCCGCCAAGGGCACCCGCTTCGGCGTGCCGGCGGCCCGGCTCGGGCTGGCCTATCCGATCGACGGCGTGCAGGCGCTCATTCAGGTGGTCGGTCCGGCCAACGCCCGCGACATCCTGTTTTCCGCGCGCCGCTTCGAGGCCGAAGAGGCTTTCCATATGGGCCTCGTCAACCGGCTGCTGGAGCCCGACGAGCTGGAGCAGCAGGTGCGCGAGTATGCGCTCAAGATGGCCGATAACGCGCCGCTCACGCTGGCGGCCGCCAAGGTGACGATTCGCGAGGCGCTGCGCGACCCCGCCGAACGCGATCTGCAGACCATCCTCGACATGATCACGCGCTGTTACGAAAGCGAAGATTATCGGGAGGGCGTGCACGCCTTCCTGGAGCGGCGGCAGCCGAAGTTCGCGGGCCGCTAGAGTTCCCGCCGACCGGCGGCGCGCGGAGAGCTGATGGGCGAGGGAGCGCAGGAAGTCTACTTCAATCCCTGGGATGAGTCGTTCCGCGCCAATCCCTATCCGCACTACCGGCCGCTGCTGGCCGGGCCGCCGCGCGTGATCGACGGGCTGATGCCGATGGTGCTGGTGGCGCGCTACGCCGACGTCACCGCGGTGCTCCGCGACCATCAGCACTTCTCCAGCATGCAGCCGCGCACGCCGCTGTTTCAGCGCCGCCGCGACGTCTTCGGCGATACCCCCACCGTGCTGTTCTCGGATCCCCCGGTCCATACCCGGCTGCGCCGCCTGGTGGCGCCGGCCTTCACCGCACGGCGCATCCGCGATCTCGAACCGCGGATTCGCGCGATCGCCGATCGCCTGCTGGCGCGCGCTGAAGAGCGCGGCCGATTCGAGGTGATGGCGGACCTTGCCAATCCGCTGCCGGTGATGGTGATCGCCGAGATGCTGGGGGTGCCGGCCGACGATTACGAAAAATTTAAAGCCTGGTCGGATATCGTCATCGAGGGCGACAATACGCTGCCGCCGGCGCCGTTTCCGGCCGCGGTGCGCGAGGCGCTGGGCGCGATCGTCGAGTACTTCGAGGCCGAGGTCGAAAAGCGCCGCCATCATCCGGGCGACGACCTCGTAAGTGTGCTGATCGCCGCCCGCGACGAGGGCGACAAGCTGAGCGCGGCCGAGCTGATGGCCTTCGTCGTCATCCTGCTGCTGGCCGGCAACGAGACCACCACCAATCTGATCGGCAACGGGATGCTGGCGCTGGCGGCGAATCCCGGCGAGCTCGGGCGGCTGCGCGCGCGGCCGGAGCTGATGGCGGGGGCGATCGAGGAGATGCTGCGCTACGATTGTCCGGCGCAGTCGGCGGTACGTTTCACCAACGCCGGGGCCGAGGTCGCCGGTGTGACGGTGCGCGAGGGCAGCTTCGCGTTCGTCATCCTGGCCGCGGCCAATCGCGACCCGGCGCAATTTCCCGACCCCGACCGCTTCGACATCACGCGCCATCCCAACGAACATCTGGCCTTCGGCGCCGGCATCCACTTTTGCATCGGCGCGGCGCTGGCGCGGCTGCAAGGCGCGATCGCGATCGGCGCGGCCCTCGAACGCTTTCCGCATCTGCGGCTGGCCGACCCGGGCGCGCCGCTGCGCTACAAGGGTTCCTATTTTCTGCGCGGCCTGGCCGAACTTCCGCTGGCCGTCGGCTGAAGCAGGCGGTGGAAACCGAGCCTGAGCGCGGCGCCGCGCAGTCCGACGGTGCGCCCGTCCGCTCCGAGCGGGGCGTGTTGTTCGGGCTGTTTCCGCCGCTGACCGGGCGCGAATGGCGGGTCTTCGGCATCGCCTCGACGGCCGGCTTCTTCGACAATTACGACACCGCGCTGTTGAGCCTGGCGCTCAAGCAGATTCAGCGCGGGCTGAAAATCGCCGAGGCCCATCTCGGCGAGATGCTGTCGGTGGTGCGGCTGGGCTATCTGCTGTCGCTGGCGATCGCGCCGCTGGCCGACGCGCTGGGACGCCGCCGGCTGCTGCTCTACACGATTTTCGGCTACACGGTCTTCACGGGCTTGAGCGCCATCGCGCCGGGCGAGAAGAGCTTCATCGCCGCGCAATGCCTGGCGCGCTCGTTTGCCGGCGCCGAGGCGGTGGTCTCGCTGGTGATCCTGGCCGAAGAGGTGCGGGCCGGCGTACGCGGCTGGATGATCGGGCTGCTCGGCGCACAGGCCGCCGCCGGCTACGGGCTGGCGGCGATCGCCTTCGCCTTTATCCACACGATTCCCTACGGATGGCGCGGGCTGTACGCGCTGGCGCTGGTGCCGCTGGCGATCATCGCGCCGCTGCGCCGCCTGCTGCCCGAGAGTGTCCGCTTCGAGCGCGAGCATCTGAAAGGCGCCCATCGCATTCGCCTCATCGAACCGCTCGCCGACCTGGTACATCGTTCGCCCGGACGCCTGGCGATGGTGGTCGGGGTCGGCTTCCTGATCTCGATGGGCAGTAATCCGGCCAGCTATCTGTACGCCAAGTATCTGCAGGAGGCCCATCGATGGTCGCCGGGGCAGGTTTCGTTGCTGGTGTTTTTCGGCGGCGCACTCGGGATTATCGGCAATATCGTCGCCGGGCGGCTGAGCGATCGCTTCGGACGGCGCACGATGGGCGCGCTGTTCACGCTGCTGGGCCCGCTATTTACGATCTGGATGTTCACGACGCGCAACAATTCCGTGATCGCCGCCTGGGTGCTGCGCTTGTTCTTCGACACCGCCTCGGCCACCATCGTCAACGCCTATGCGACCGAGCTATTTCCGACTTCTCATCGGGCCTCGGCCGGCAGCGCGATGATCGTCGCCAACACGGTCGGCGGCGCGCTCGGCCTGACCCTGGAAGCATTGCTCTACGGCGTAACCGGATCGCATTGGAGCGCGATCTGCTACCTGGCGATGGCCGGGATGGTGGCGCCGATTATCATCTATGGATTTTTTCCGGAGACGGCAGGACGTGAACTGGAAGCGATTTCACCACCAAGTGTTTCGACGATCTGATTCGATGACGCGGCGCGGAGCGATCTTCGCTGTCGCCGGCTTGCTGGCGCTAATAGCCACGGCGAGCGCGCGCGGCGCCGCGCCGCCGCCGACCCCGCACGTCGCGATTTTCGCCCCCGCCGGGAACCAGCGCGCCGTGGTGCGGGTCGAGATCGCCGACGACGAGGCCAGCCGCGAGCGGGGATTGATGTTCCGCGCTCACATGGACGAAGACGCCGGCATGATTTTCGTCTTCGGCGCGGCGCGGGTGGTCTACTTCTGGATGAAGAACACCGAGATTCCGCTCGATATGATTTTCGCCGACCAGGACGGCCGCGTGGTCGGCATCGTCGCCGACGCCAAGCCATACTCCGAGCGGAACGTCGGACCGGGGATGCCGGCGCAATACGTGCTCGAAGTGAACGGCGGCTTCTGCCGGCGTCACGGGATCGCGGTGGGCGACTGGCTGCGGTTCTCCGGCTTCACGCCGCACGCGCGGAACTAGGCGGGCTTGGGCTGGAACGTCTTTAGCTCAGGAAAGCGACGGTGGTTTGTAGAATTTACAGTACACTTGTAGCCACCTCCGCTGGATCCTCGGGTTTTACGGCGGTTTATCTTCCTTCATCCGTGGCATCCGGTTTGCGTAATAAAGCCCGACTCGGTCGCCACGACAACGGGGCTCATTTTATCCCGGATCTGTGCTTTATAAGTGACCGGGTTTCGCCGGAAAAGGGCTGTGAATGCTGCGGAATTGCAACATCGGAGGATTCGGCGGAGCGGTTCCGTCAGCCGTCGCGAGGTAGGAATCGCTGGCGTCGTATTATAACGTATTAGCTGTTGATTTGAGCATTAGCACGGAATCTGGCGCATCATCTCGAACCAACACCGGGAGCTGTATGGCAATCATTTCTAAGAAATCGCAAATCGGTCCGAACATTTTCGCGATCGCGCTGAGCGGATGCGCGTTGATATTCGCCGCGGGACCGGCGCTCGCCTCCGGTAGCGTCGCGGTCCATCTGAGCAATCGCAACACTCCGGGCCGGGCCTGCAAGGCCAACGACATCACTCACATCTACGTCACAGTCGCCGACGTCAAGGCGCATCAAGCCGGCCACGGCGGCTTTCAGTCGCTGATCGGCAACGCCACGCCGGCGCAGTTCGACCTGATGTTCGCCGGCAATGAGTCCACGGAAGCGATCGGCAGCGCGGATTGCCCGATCGTCGGACTCGGCGGCACGGGACTGGCGCCCGGCCGCTACCAGCAGATTCGGCTGATCACGGCGGCTAACGGCACAACCGGCGTGATTAAGCCGGGTGATAACGCCTGCGTCACGCTCGGCTCACTCGACCCGACGGTCTACAACTGCGTCGAAGCGGGCGGCACTTTTTACCCGCTCACCATCCCGAGCGGCAGCAATACCGGACTCAAAATTCCCCCCGGCCGCGTCGGCCACCTCAAGATCGTCGACGGCCAGAGCGTCGACCTCGATATCGACGTGAATCCCTGCAACTCGCTGGTGGCCCATGGCGGCGCCAGGAGTCAGAACAGGGGCAAGCACAAGGGCAAGGGCGGCGGCGGCAACGGCAGCTACTTGATGAAGCCGACGCTGCAGGGCAGTGCGATATCGCTCAACCCGGTCATCTCGGGACAGGTGGTAACCGGCACGGCTACTGGCGCCGGCACGACGGTGACCGCGGGCACGACCGCGGTTCCGGGTGCGAGCGTGTGGCTCGAAGAGGATGCGGCGCAGAGCGTAGGAGTTGGCGACCCGGCGTATGACAGCGGCCAAACGGCGGTTCCAGCCAACACGGTCGTGGCCTCTGCCACCACCGACAGCAACGGCAATTTCGCCCTCTGTCCGGTGCCGATGGGCAACTACGATATCGTGGTCGACGCGGAGAGCGTGCCGAACGCGACGAATCCCTCCGATGCTACCGTCACCACCGGTGTGACGGTTACCGCAAACAGCGGCGTCGGGGCCATCACTATCCCGCTGATCGAGGGCAGCGCGGCGGCCGTCACACTCGCGCCCCAGGTGACCACCGGGAACACGTCGGCCACCGGGGACGATATCGATTTCTTCGGTACGCAGGGTTTCGGCAGCGCCACTCCCGTCAACCAGGCGATAATCCCGCCCTACAGCGGAACCAGCCTGGAGCCGCAGACCACCTCGAGCGCCGGCACTGGCTGTACGACGACGCCAATCTGCCCTGTGGGCACGAATTGTGTCTGCTTCGACGTCGCGATGCCGTCGGACAATCCGGTTACGGGCGCTGTCGGCGGGCCGTACACGTCGGGTTCCGGGACCGCGAACTACTCGCTGCTCGGCAACGCCAACGTGATCGGCACCAGCACGCCGGCCTGCTCGCCGTCGCAGCTGATCTCGCTGCCGGCCGCGTCGCCGTTAGCGTTGCCGACGCTCAGCTTCACCGGCTGCGATTGATCTGCGATTGATCTGAACGTCTGATTCGCTTGCAAAAAGGCCCGGCGCCAATCGGTCGCCGGGCCTTTTTCTTTTGGTCTCCGTCAGCCGCCGTCCTGAGCTGCGGTGTACCGACGGAACCGGGGCCGCTTTCGCCACCGGGTGAGTTGCGATAATTGTTTTCACCCGGCGCACCATTATGGGACTGAAGGAAAATATCGAACGTATCGAGGAGCTGTCGCGGCAGGCGGAACTGGGCGGCGGCGAGGAGCGCCAGCGGCGCCATCGCGAGTCCGGCCGGATGACGGCGCGTGAGCGGGTCGACTTCCTGCTCGATAGCGGCTCGTTCGTCGAGCTCGACAAGTTCAAGACCCATCGCGGCACCGACTTCGGAATCGGCGAGCGGCGCGTCCCGGGCGACGGCGTGGTGACCGGCTACGGCACTATCGAGGGGCGCCAGGTGTGCGTCTTCTCGCAGGATTTCACGGTCTTCGGCGGCAGCCTGTCGGGCGCCTTCGCCGAGAAGGTCTGCAAGGTGATGGACCTCGCGACGCGGGTCGGATGCCCGGTGGTCGGGCTCAACGATTCGGGCGGCGCACGAATCCAGGAGGGCGTGGTCTCGCTGGCCGGCTACGCCGATATCTTTCTGCGCAACACGCTGGCTTCGGGCGTGGTGCCGCAGATTTCCGCGATCATGGGGCCGTGCGCCGGCGGCGCGGTCTACTCGCCGGCGATCACCGACTTTATCGTGATGGTGCGCGACACCTCGTTCATGTTCATCACCGGCCCCGACGTTATCAAGGCGACCACCCACGAGGACGTCACCATGAACGACTTGGGCGGGGCCGACACCCACGCCACCAAATCCGGCGTCTGCCATCTGGAAGCGCCCGACGATCAGGGCGCGCTGCTGACGATTCGCGAGCTGCTCTCCTATATCCCGCAGAACAATCTCGAGGATCCGCCGTTTCGTGCGCCGAGCGACGATCCCGAGCGGCGCGACGCGGCCCTCGATTCGATCGTGCCCGAGAATCCCAACAAGCCCTACGATATCAGCGAGATCGTGCGCCACGTGGTCGACGGCGGGGTGTTCTTCGAGATCCAGAAGGACTGGGCGCAGAATATTCTGATCGGCTTCGCGCGCCTGGGCGGCTATGCGGTCGGAGTCGTCGCCAACCAGCCGGCCTACCTCGCCGGATGCCTCGATATCGAGGCCTCGACCAAGGCCGCCCGCTTCGTGCGCTTCTGCGATTGCTTCAATATCCCGCTGGTGACGTTCGTCGATGTGCCCGGCTTCCTGCCCGGCACGGCGCAGGAGTTCGGCGGGATCATCCGCCACGGCGCCAAGCTGCTCTATGCCTATTGCGAGGCGACGGTGCCGAAGATCACGGTCATCACGCGCAAGGCTTACGGCGGCGCCTATGATGTGATGTCATCGAAGCATATTCGCGGCGATTTCAATTTCGCCTATCCGAGCGCGGAAATTGCGGTGATGGGGCCCGAGGGCGCGGTCAGTATCATCTTCCGCAATCAGCTCGAGCAGGCCGCCGACCCGGTCGCCGAGAAGGCCCGCCTGGTCGAGGATTACCGGCGCACCTTCGCCAATCCGTTCAAGGCCGCCGAGCTCGGCTATATCGATGAGGTGCTGATGCCGCGCGATACCCGGCCGCGCCTGATCGCCGCGCTCAAGGCGCTCGAGAACAAGCGCGACAAGAATCCGCCGCGCAAGCACGGCAACATCCCGCTGTAGGACCGTCCCGGACCGATGTTCAAACGCGTGCTGGTCGCCAATCGCGGTGAAATCGCGGTGCGTGTGATGCGCGCCTGCCGCGAGCTCGGTATCGCGCCGGTGGCGATCTTCTCGGAGGCCGATCGCACCGCCCTGCACGTACGCGAAGCCGACTTCGCGGTAGCGGTCGGGCCACCGCCGGCGGCCGAAAGCTATTTGCGCATCGATCGGATTATCGAGGCGGCGCGCGCGACCGGCGCCGAAGCGATCCATCCCGGCTACGGCTTCTTCTCCGAGAACGCCGGCTTCGCGCGGGCCGTGGCCGAGGCCGGGCTGGTGTTCATCGGGCCGCCGCCCGAAGCGATCGAGCAGATGGGCGACAAGGTCGAGGCGCGCCGGCTGATGGCGGCGGCGGGCGTGCCGGTCGTGCCGGGCTCGCCGGGCGTGCTCGACAACGAACAGCAGGTGCGCGCAATAGCGCACGAGATCGGTTTTCCGATCATGCTCAAGGCGGCGGCCGGCGGCGGCGGCAAAGGGATGCGCGAGATCCATCGCGAGGAGGATCTCGCGGCGGCGCTGCGCGCGGTGGTCGGCGAAGCCAAGTCGTCGTTCGGCGACAGCCGCTTCTATGTCGAGAAATATCTGCGCCAGCCGCGCCATATCGAGGTCCAGGTGCTGGCCGATACGCGCGGCCGCACGCTCCATCTGTTCGAGCGCGAATGCTCGATCCAGCGCCGCCATCAGAAGGTCGTCGAGGAGTCGCCCTCGCCGTTTGTGACGCCGGCGATGCGCAAGGCGATGGGCGAGGTTGCGGTGCGCGCCGCCAAGGCGGTCGGCTACGTCAGCGCCGGCACTATCGAGTTCCTGGCCGACGCGGATCGCAATTTCTACTTTCTCGAAATGAACACCCGCATCCAGGTTGAGCATCCGATTACCGAGCTGGTGACCGGCGTCGATCTGGTCAAAGAGCAGATCCGGATCGCGGCCGGCGAAGCGCTGAGCTTCACCCAGCGCGACCTCGCCCAGCGCGGCGCGGCGATCGAATGCCGCATCTATGCCGAGGATCCGGCCAACGGTTTCGCGCCGGCGCCCGGCCGTATCGAGACCCTGCGCTTTCCCGCCGGACCCGGCGTGCGGGTCGATACGGGCGTTGATGCGGGCGCGGAGGTGCCGATCTATTACGATCCGATGATCGCCAAGTTGGCGGTCTGGGGACGCGACCGCGCCGAGGCGATCGATCGGATGCGCCGGGCGCTCGACGAGTTCGCGATCGCGGGCGAGCTGCGCACCAACCTCGAGCTTCATCGCTGGCTGATGGACCAGCCGCGCTTCCTGAGCGGCGATTACGACAACACCTTTTTGGAAAGCGAATACCGCCCCGCCGCCGTCCGCACCGAATCCGATCCGGCGCGCCTGGCCGCGATGCTGATGGCGGCGGTGGCGGCGAATGCGAATCACGCGGGTGCCGCCGCATCCGCCGACCACTCGGCGCCGCGCGCTTCGGCCTGGAAGACGGCTGCGCGGCTCGAGCTGCTGCGGCGCTGACGACGATGCGCTACATCGCGAACCTGGCGGGAGCCGCGCACGAGTTCGAGGTCGAACCGCTCGGCGCGGACGGCGGCTATCGGTTGCGGCTCGGCGATCAGCATTACGATCTCGACGTGCGCCGGGTCGGCGCCTCCTCATTTTCGATTCTGATCGGCACCCGCTCGTTCGATTTCGAGGTGCTGCGCGAGGGCGACGAGCTGGTGATCGCCTCGCGCGACGGCGTCGCACGGGTCGCGCTCACCGATCCCAGGCGCCGTGCGCCGTCGGCCGCCGCCCGCGCCCATCAAAGCGGCCGCGCCGAGCTGCGCGCCATGATGCCGGGGCGGGTGGTGAATGTGATGGTGGCCGCGGGTGACGAGGTCGAGGCCGGCGCGGGGGTGCTGGTGGTCGAGGCGATGAAGATGGAGAACGAGCTGCGGGCGCCGAAATCGGGCAAGGTCATCGAGGTCAAAGTGACGGCGGGCCAGACGGTGGAAAAAAACGACCTGCTTGTAATAATCGAGTAGCAGCCCCGGGGGCCGCAGCCGATGGCCGACGACGATCGCAAACTCCACGAAGCACGCAAACGCTGGCGCACCGAACGCCTGGCGCAGGCCGTCAAGCGCAATCCCGAGCGTCAGCCGCGCTTCGCGACCGGCTCAGGTATCGAGATCGCGCCCGAGTACGATCCGACCGATCTCGAAGGCTTCGACTATCTGGCCGAGCTCGGCTTTCCGGGCGAGTTCCCGTACACCCGCGGCGTGCAGCCGACGATGTATCGCGGGCGGCTGTGGACGATGCGCCAGTATGCCGGCTTCGGCGACGCCGAGGAATCGAACCGCCGCTATCGCTATCTCTTCGCGCAGGGGCAGACCGGGCTGTCGGTCGCCTTCGACCTGCCGACCCAGATGGGCCGCGACGCCGACCATCCGCTGGCCCGCGGCGAAGTCGGACGGGTGGGAGTGTCGATCGGATCGATCGACGACATGGAGACGCTGCTCGCGGAGCTGCCGCTCGAGCGCATCTCGACCTCGATGACCATCAACGCCACCGCCTCGATCCTGCTGGCGCTCTATCTGGTGGCGGCCGAGCGGCGCGGCGTGGCGTGGAAGGATCTCGGCGGCACCATCCAGAACGACATCCTGAAGGAATACGTGGCGCGCGGCACCTATATTTATCCGCCGCGCGGATCGATGCGGATCATCACCGATATCTTCAGCTTCGCCGCCCGCGAGGTGCCGAACTGGAACACGATTTCGATCTCCGGCTACCACATCCGCGAGGCCGGCTCGACCGCCGCGCAGGAGCTGGCGTTCACCATCGCCGACGGTATCGCCTACGTCGACGCGGCGCTCAAGGCCGGGCTCAAGATCGACGGGTTTGCGAGCCGGCTGTCGTTCTTCTTCAATGTGCACAACAACTTCTTCGAGGAGATCGCGAAATTCCGCGCCGCGCGGCGCATCTGGGCGCGCCTGATGAAGGATCGCTTCGGCGCGCGCGACGAGCGCTCGATGATACTGCGCTTTCATGCGCAGACCGCCGGCTCCTCGCTCACCGCCCAGCAGGTCGACAACAACGTGGTGCGCGTCACCCTGCAGGGACTGGCCGCGGTGCTGGGCGGCGCGCAATCGCTGCATACCAACTCGCGCGATGAGGCGCTGGCGCTGCCGACCGAGCAATCGGCGCTGCTGGCGCTGCGCACCCAGCAGGTGATCGCCTGCGAGTCCGACGTCGGCGATACCGTCGATCCGCTGGGCGGTTCCTACTTCATCGAGACGCTGACCGGCGAACTGGAGCGTCGGGCGCTCGAATACCTGTCGCGTATCGACGACCTGGGCGGCGCCGTGGCGGCTATCGAGCAGGGCTACATGCAGCGCGAAATCCAGAACGCCGCCTACGCCTACCAGCGCGCCATCGAAAGCGGCGAGCGTATTATCGTCGGCGTCAACCGCTACACCAGCTCGGCCGAGCCGATGCCCGAAATCCTGCGGGTCAACCCGGCGACCGAGGAAAAACAGGTCGCGAAGCTGGCGCGGCTGCGCGCGAATCGCGACGTACGGGCGGCCGGCGCCGCGCTCGGCCAGGTCGAGGCCGCGGCGCGCGACGGCGCCAACCTGATGCCGCCGATCGTGGCCGCGGTGCGGGCGCAGGCCACGCTGGGCGAGATCGCCGACGCGATGCGCCGGGTATTTGGCGAATATCAGCCGCCCAACGTGCTGTGAGGTAGCGTCCGCTATCGCGCTCCGCTATGACTGATCGCCAAGGGAAATTGAAGGCGGGAGGCGGTCGCTACGGGACCACCCGCGTTCGCCCGATGAATTTTTCACAAGGGAGATGAACGGCGAATGGGCCCGCTTCCGAAAGGTGTCTTTCTGACCAAAGGGGTCGGCAAGCATCGCGAAAAACTTACCTCGTTCGAGATGGCGCTGCGCTCGGCCGGGATCGCCGAATTCAACCTGGTGCGCGTGAAATCCATCTTCCCGCCTAACTGCAAGCTCATCAGTCCGCAGGAAGGGCTGCGCTACCTGACCCCGGGCCAGATCGTCTTCACCGTCATGAGCGATAACGCGACCAACGAGCCGCATCGGCTGATCGCGTCCTCGGTCGGCGTCGCCATCCCGGCCAACGCTGCCCAGTATGGCTACCTCTCCGAGCATCACAGCTACGGCGAGACCGAGCAGAAGGCGGGCGACTATGCCGAGGATCTGGCGGCGATCATGCTGGCCACGATTCTTGGGGTCGATTTCGATCCCAACGCCAGTTACGACGAGCGCAAGGATATCTGGCGCGTCTCGGACAAGATCGTCTCGACCCGCAACGTCACCCAATCGGCCATCGGCGATCGCGACGGGCTGTGGTCGTCAGTGGTGGCGGCGGCGGTGTTCGTCGATCTGCCCAACGGCAAGTGAACCGGAAGTAGATGGACAGACCTCGATGACCATCGAAATCTTTTACTGCGAAGCCTGACGGTACAAGCCGCACGCGGTCAGTCTGGCCGCATCGCTCAAGCGCCGCTTCGGCGAGACCGCCATACTCATCAAGGGCAGCAGCGGCCAGTTCGACGTGGTATGCGATGGCCGCAAGCTTTTTTCGCGGCGCGAAACCGGCCGCTTCCCGATCGAGGGCGAGGTCGAGGATGTGATCGCTGCGATCCGCGAAGGCCACGAGCCTCCGCCCGCCGGCAGCGCGCAGCCGGCCAAGGGTATGCTGCGTCGGCTGGCCGACAAATTCCGCGACTGACGGAAGAGTTTCAGCCGCCGCCGTTGTCGCCCACGATCATCGCCGCCAGCTCGTCGGGCTTAAGTCGGACGCCGACATAGAACTGCCCGAACTCGGCGTAAAGCGCGCTCGATTCGTCGAAGCGCATCTCGTAGACCAGCTTCTTGAAGACCAGCGGATCGTCGGCGAACAGGTCGACGCCCCACTCCCAATCGTCGAATCCGACCGAGCCCGAGATGATCTGCGTGACCTGCCCCGCGTAGCGCCGCCCGATCATGCCATGGTCATGCATCAGGCGCTGGCGCTCCTCGATCGGCAATTGATACCAGTTATGCGTTTCGCCGCGGCGCTTGTTCATCGGATAGAAGCAGACATAGCGGCGCTCGGGAATCCGCGGCCATAGCCGCGCGGCGAGCTTTTCGCGATTCTCCCTGGCGGCCTCGTCGATCGCCGCGCGCCATTGCGGCGTCCCCGGCTCGATACCCTCGGCGGCCAGATGCTGATAGAGCCGCACGCTCCCCTCGTAGAGGCCAATTTCGACCATCGAGAGATAGGAGCCGGTCGGCTCCAGGAAGTCGTCGATCGGTAGCGCGGCGAACGCCGCTTCGGCGCGCGACAGTTGCTCGAAGTCGGCGCGGAAGTGAATCAGCATCAGGTCGCCCTTGTGCCCGAGTATCGAGAAGGCGGCGCTCTCACCGTTCTCGCGCCGCTGCATCTCTTCGATCGCCGCCGCCATCGCGTGTGCGATCTCATGACGGCGCGCCGGCGGGAGCAGGCGCAGCGCGGCGCGGCGAATCCGGAACATCTGATGGAGCAGGCTGGCGCCCTCGAGCGTCAGCGGCGCAGCCGCGGCATCAACCTTCGCTTTCGCGGCGGATGGGGGATCGCTCTTCATGACCTGCGATTGTAGAACCTCCGGGCGCCGATGTCTGCCGGGTCCGCCCTATGACACGACTCAGGGTTACGTTTCAGCATCGGATAACGTCCGGCGACGTTATCCGATTGCTGCTGCCGCGGGCCCATCCCGCTTTCAGGGATTGGTCCGACGGCTCACGTAGATGCCGCCCCAGGTGACGCTGGCATCCGCGTTCGCCATCCCGGCGACGACCGATAGCCACCGTCCTCGGAACCCATCGCGTTCGACTCCTACCGAAGTGATCTGAACCCCGGCGGGGGCATCGGGATCGATCGCGTCGCCCGCCATCGTGGTATCGATTGCCACTAGATGGTTGGTGACATCGGGGGCCGAGAGCTTGCTGACGTACACTCCATCAACCCCGTCTTCCTTGGTTCCCTTGAAGGCCACCGCAGCATTGCCGACCGCGACGAAGGACGATTGTCTCCAGCGTGGCGGTTCGTAGCCCTCTGGTTCACCGCCGCCCACGCCGGGCGGGCGTCCCGAGAATACCCAGTAGGTGAAATCAAGAAAGTTGTCCTGACCGGTCTCGGCTATCATCACGCTCTTATGCTTCTTCCGATCGTAAACGAAAATTCCCTGATTGACCGGGACCTGGGCGTCATAGCCGTCGGGATAGTTCATGTTGCAGTACGCGATCAGATCCTGGTTGCCATCGGTGGGGCAAACCAGATGCACGTTGCGAGTTTCGTCGCCCCATGCCCCCCAGAAACCCACATAGCGCTTGAGGCTGTAGGAGAGCCCTTCACCCAGGCGGTTGAACGTTGCCTGGGAGACGCCCGGAACCGGCGTATTCAGGCCCACCAGTGTGGTTAACGAGGTGTTGGCCTTAAGCGGCGCGAAATAGATTCCACCGAGAGTAGGTGCGTCCTCGTTGTCGAGACCGAGGAATACCATCTGACCGTCCATCGCGCTGGGCGGTGCGGTTGAGCCGAAGGTGACCGTCCCGCCGGCGGGTTGATTGGGGATTAGCGTGCTGGTGTTGGCGATGAGATAGGCCGGCGGATTTCCCTTTTTCCTCAGGTCGCGGTAGTAAACGCCGGTCTGCGATTCACCATTGTCGGTGTAGTTGCCCTTGAACACCACATAGCGATGGGTCACCGCCGGCGCACCGGGAAACACGTCGAACTTAATCCCCGTGGTGCTGGCGCCCGGAACCTCGAAATACTCAAATCCGGGAACCGCCCCCAGCACTTGCATCCCGGTAAAGAGCTTCGACTTCGGTTTGAATTGACAGTACAGACCCGCGGTTCCGGCGCGCGTATCGCTGCCGTCGGGAAGTGCATACTCCCACACGGGCTGCGAGTTGCCGCGAAAGCCAATGGTGGTTGACTTGTATGCGATCCGCGGAAAAGCCGGGAATTCGTTGAACTGCGATTCAAGGTTGTTCGGTTCCGGCACCAGCATCACCTTATCGGCAATCATCGGCATCGGGCCGGATTTCGCCATATCGCGCTCAAAGATCCCGTGAATCGGCGTGCCGACAGCCGCGCTCACAGCTCCAGCATCCCCGCCATCGCCGCCCGCACTGCGCGCCCTGAAAACTACCAGCCCGTAGCGATTCACCGAGGGCTGGTTGTAGCTGTTGAAGCTGGTATCGGTGCCTGGAATCAGATCGCCATTGCTCACGACCGTGTGCCAATGGAACGGTTCGCGGCCGAACGCGGAGCTTGATGACCCGAATACTGCGGTGAAGATAAGCGCCGCAGCTAAACCGCCGATGGCCCGTACGAAACGCATGAAATTACTCCTTCCTGCTGGTTCCTGCTCTTTGTGTATTGATACGTCGTCTCGGCTATTCGTAACCGCAATGAACATGCCAGCGCTAAAATGGCGATAACTTCCGCAATTAAACTGCTGATAAGTTGTCAGAAATATATGAAATTGCTCGTTCGTGCTTCTTACATCTTTTATTCATTGAAACGCTCTCTCAGAGATGCCTGGCTGCATTCAGCATGCCAACACTGCAATTAAGCAAAGGTCAAAACGATTCAACGAACGGAAGCCTCCGATGGCGCCATCGGAGACATCACCTGCGGCGGAACTTACGATTGTGGTGCGCGAGGGAGCAGCCGCTCACCTACGGAGTCCGTGTCCTGGAGGGGTTGCCGGTGGGAACGACGTGCCCGGCGATCGTGGTGACCTGCGCGATTGTGGAGAACTTGCGGGCGCCGATCTCTGCCGGGCCCGCGCGCTATCGCGCTAGCCCGCGCGCCATCCCCGGCACGAGTCGACGAAGCCTGCGGCGACGCGCGGATTCGACGCCCAGTGAGCATGCACGTAGCTCGCGAGCAGATTGCCGGCGCGGAAACCCTCATCGAACGGCGCGCCCCAGCGCGGCTTGACCTGGTAGACGCGTTCGATCGGATGGTCGACGGCGGTGAGCGTCGAATAGCGGAACTGATGGCCGCGAAATGAGAGCCCGGTAGGCCCCAGGATCGACGCGGCGCGGGTGGTGACCTCGGCGTAACCGAGCGCCGCCAGCCGCTCGGCCATCACCGCCTCGGCCGCAATCAGACCCGCCATCGGCCACGACCGTCCGTCGAGGGTCCGGATGGCGCGCGACAGGTACATCAGCCCGCCGCATTCGGCATAGATCGGGCCGCCGCGCCGCGCGAACTCGCGTATCGAGTCGAGCATCGCACGGTTCGACGACAGCCGCTCGGCAACGATTTCGGGATAACCGCCGCCGAAGTAGAGACCGTCGCACGCCGGGATTTGTTTATCGTGGACCGGCGAGAAAAAATCGAGTTCGGCGCCCAGCGCTTTGAGGCGATTCAGATTGTCCTCGTAATAGAAATGAAACGCCTCGTCGAAGGCGATGCCGATGCGGACTGGTGACCGCGCGTTGCGATGCGCGTCGGCGACTTCTTCATCGCGCGCGGCAATCTCGATCGGCGGCGCGGCCCGCGCGATTCGCAGCATCGCGTCGAGGTCGAGCCACTCCGCACCGATCTCCGCCCAGCGCTCGAAAATCGCGTCGGGCAGCGGCGCATCGAGCGCGCTGACCAATCCCAGGTGACGTTCGGGAAAATTCGCGCCGGGGGTTTCTGGCAGGCCGCCCAGGATCGGCGGATTGGTACACGCGGCGCGCAGGATTTCGAGATGGGTCCGGCCGCCGATACGATTACAGATTATCCCGGCCAAATTCAGTTCCGGATCGAAGCTGCGCAAGCCGTTGGCGATCGCGGCGATAGTGCGCGCCATCCCGGATGCGTTCACCACCGCGATTACCGGCGCGCCGAGCCACTTGGCGATTTGCGCGGTCGACCCGTCGTCGCCGTTGGGCTCCGCGCCGTCGAACAACCCCATCATCCCTTCGATAATCGCGAGATCGCAGCCGGCGGCGGCGCGGGCAAAGGTGGCGCATACCGCCTCGCGCCCCATCATCCAGCCGTCCAGATTGTGCGATTCGATGCGGGCGGCGCGGCGATGGTAGCTCGGGTCGAGATAGTCGGGCCCGCACTTGAACATCGCGAGCTTGAGCCCGCGCGCGCGCAACGCCGCGGCGATCGCCACTGTGGTGGTGGTCTTGCCGGCGCCGCTTTCGATCGCGCCGATTACGACCCGCGGTATGTCAAGCCTGGCGGCCATCCGATCTCTCACCCGACATTCTCCGATATGGCTCGCACGCAGGCCAACTGTTAGGCTTTTCGCCAATCCGCCGGCGCGCGCCCGATCCGAATCGAGGATTCATCGGCGCAGCGCTTGGTGGATTCAATCAGGAAGATGAAAATTCGAGCTGCAGTAGTAGGAGCCACCGGCATCGCGGGCCAACAGGTGCTCGCGGCGCTGGACAACCATCCCGACTTCGAAATCGCCGCGCTGGCGGCCTCCGAGCGATCGGCGGGCAAGAGCTTCGCCGCCGCGATTACCGATCAGCAAAGCGGCGTCCGGCGCTGGTATGTGGCCGGCGCCGAGCCGCCCGGCGCCGCGCTGGAGCTGATGGTGCAGGAGGCGAAGTCGCTGCGCCTCGACGGTATCGGCGTGGTGTTCGCGGCGGTTGAGTCCGACGCGGCGCGCGAGCTCGAACCGATCTACGCGCTCAAGCTCCCGACTATCAGCACCGCCCGGCCCCATCGGATGGAGGCCGACGTGCCGCTGCTGATTCCCGGGGTCAATCTCGATCACATCGCGATCGTGAACGAGCAGCGCCGCCGCCGCGGATGGAAGGGCTACATCGCCACGCTGCCGAACTGCACCGCGACCGGGCTCGCCGTGACTCTCAAGGCGCTCGATCTGAAGTTCGGCGTCGAGGCGGCGCTGGTCACCACGATGCAGGGGATTTCGGGCGCCGGGCGCGACCTCGCCGCGCTCGATATCGTCGAGAACGTCATCCCGTACATCCCGCACGAGGAAGAGCGCGTGACGATCGAGACCCGCAAGATTCTCGGCCGGCTGGCCGACGGCGCCATCGCCGAGCTGCCGGTCAGGGTCAGCGCGACCTGCACCCGCACGGGCGTGCTCCACGGCCATACCGAGGCGGTGACGGTCGGACTCAAGCGGGCCGCCTCGGTCGACGAGGTGATAGGCGCGTTCGAGAGCTTCGGTGCCGAGTTCAGCGCGCTCGGACTGCCCAACGCGCCGCGCCGGATGATCACGGTCCATCGCGATCCGATGCGCCCGCAGCCGCGGCTCGATCGCGACGCCGAAAACGGCATGACCACCTCGGTCGGGCGCATCCGGCCCGACGAGGTAATCGCCAACGGCGTCAAATATCTGCTGGTGACGCACAACGCCGCGATGGGTGCGGGGCGCGGCGCCGTGCTGCTCGCCGAATATCTCAAGCACTCCGGCTACCTCGGCTGATGGACACGAGGTCTAGCGAATCGGGCAGGAATTCATCGCCTCCGGAAGCCTTTACATCCTCCAAGCCCGGCGAGCTAAGCATGCGACCGGGATGGTGCTCGGATCCGGTCCCGCCTGACCGAGCGGTTGACAATCCAGAGCCTCTCGGATAACCCTGTTTTTGGCGCGAGCCTTATCGAGAGCGGCGGAGGGACTGGCCCGAAGATGCCGCAGCAACCGGCCCCACGTGGGTGCTGGTGCTAACTCCTGCAGGGTGTCTCCAGTTGGGATGCCCTGGAAGATAAGGCGAGAGTGAATAACCCTCGTCCTTATCGCAGGACGGGGGTTTTTGATTTTCAGCCAGTTCGCTCCCGTAGGCTCCGATAAAAGCGGGCGAAATTGTGGCGAAAAGCGTATTGATAGTCGGACTCGGCGGATTGGGCGTGCCCGCTGCGATGGCGGCCGTAAGAGGCGGCGTCAAGCGGCTGGGGCTGGTCGATCCCGACCCGGTCGAGTTCTCGAACCTGGCGCGCCAGGTGATCTATCGCGAGTCCGACCTCGGCCGCCCCAAGGTCGACGCCGCCGCCGATCGTCTGAGCCGGCTAGCGCCCGGCCTCGAAATCGAACGCTATCGGTTCGCACTCGACGCTTCGAACGCGGCCCGCGTGATCGATGACTACGGCTTCGTGATCGACGCCACCGACAGCCCGGCGGCGAAATTTCTTATCAACGATGTATGCGTCGCCGCCCGTATCCCATTTATCTACGGCGGCGTGCTCGGGATGGCCGGGCAGGCGATGACGGTGCTCCCGGGACGCACGGCCTGCCTGCGCTGCCTGTTCGAGAATCCGCCCGACGAGGCCGAGATCGCGAGTTGCCGCGAGGCCGGAATTATCGGTCCGATCGCCGGCGCGATCGGTACGCTTGAAGGCGACGAGGCCGCGCGATGGGCGCGCGGCGCGGAGCTTGATCTGGCGGGAATGCTTATCACATACGACGGCGCGCGCGGCGCAAGTTCGCGCACGATCGCGGTGGCGGCGCGCGAAGGATGCAGTTGCGGCGCATCGAGCCCGGACCGCCGCGGTGGCCGGCTGGCGCGCCTGACGGGGGAGACTCCATGAGCTACGTAACCAGCCTCAAATGCCGCGAGTGCGGACAGGAATATCCGATCACCCCGGTCCATGTATGCGAGACCTGCTTCGGCCCGCTCGAGGTGGTCTACGATTACGAGCGGATTCGCAAGGTCCTGACGCGCGCCGCGATCGAGAGCCGGCCACATAACCTGTGGCGCTATCGCGAGCTGCTGCCGGTCGACAGCGAGCCCGAGATGGGTCCGTTCTCGGGCTACACGCCGCTGCTCCATGCTCGCCGGCTGGGCGCCCAGGTGGGGCTGAACAAGCTCTATATCAAGGACGACACGGTCAACCATCCGACGCTCTCCTACAAGGATCGGGTGGTGGCGGTGGCGATCACCAAGGCTCGCGAGTTCGGCTTCACCACGGTTTCGTGCGCCTCGACCGGGAACCTGGCGACCGCGGTCGCCGCCCATGCGGCGCGCGCCGGCCTGCGCTGCTACATCTTCATGCCCGAGGGGGTGGAGTCAGGCAAAATCGTCGGCTCGACGATCTACGGCGCGAAGGTGATCACGATTCGCGGCAACTACGACGACGTCAATCGGTTGTGCAGCGAGATCGCCGACAAGTACGGCTGGGCGTTCGTCAATATCAACCTGCGTCCCTATTACACCGAAGGCGCCAAGACCTTCGGCTTCGAGGTCGCCGAGCAACTCGGCTGGCGGCTGCCCGACCATATCGTGGTGCCGACCGCGGGCGGCACGATCCTGCCCAAGGTCGCCAAGGCCTTTAAGGAATTCAAGGATCTGGGGTTGATCGAGGGCAGCTTCAAGATCCATTGCGCGCAGGCGGCCGGCTCGGCGCCGGTGATCGCGGCGCTGCACAAGGGGACCGACCTGATTCTGCCGGTCAAGCCCAATACCATCGCCAAGTCGATCGCGATCGGAAATCCCGCCGACGGCTACTACGTACTCAAGGCGGTGCGCGAGTCCGGCGGCTGGGGCGAGGGCGCCAGCGATCCCGAGATTCTCGACGCGATCGGCCTGCTGGCCCGCACCGAGGGTATCTTCGCCGAGCCGGCCGGCGGCACCACGCTGGCGGTCACGCTCAAGCTCGCTCACCAGGGGCGCATCAAACCCGACGAAACGGTGGTAGTGTCGATTACCGGCAACGGCTATAAAACTCTGGAGGCGGTCGCCGGCATCATCGAGCAGCCGGTGATTATCGAGGCGCGGCTGGCGGAGTTCGACGCGCTCTACGAACGACTACCCAACGGCAAGCGCGCGGTGGCCGGCGCGGCCTGAGGAATCACCAACCCGGAAGCTGAATCAGTCCGGAGCATCGGCTCGATCCGGAAATCGACCAGGGAGGCTAGTTCATAACGCTATGGCAATCAGGGTCAGGGTACCCACCCCGCTGCGCAGGTTTACCGCCGGAATCGACGAGGTTCCGGCCAATGGCGATTCGGTCCGGGCTGTGATCGAGGATCTCGAGCAGCGCCATCCCGGCATGCGCGAGCGGCTGCTCGACGACTCGGGCGGGCTGCGCCGCTTCGTCAACATCTATCTCAACGGCGACGATATCCGCTTTCTCCAGCAGCTCGACTCGAAGGTCAAGGACGGCGATGAGATCTCGATCGTCCCAGCGATCGCCGGCGGACGCTGACCGCGCCTACGTGCCGGTCGCGCGCGCCGCGAGCGTGCTCGATCTGATCGGCAACACGCCGCTGCTCGAGTTGCGCCGGCTGACCGCCGGACTGCTGCGCCCCGGCGTGCACCTGTACGCCAAGCTCGAGGGCTTCAACCCGGGAGGCTCGGTCAAGGATCGCGCCGCCCGCAGCATGATCGAGCGCGGCCTGGAAAGCGGCGAGCTGCGGCCGGGCAAGGTGATTATCGACTCGACCTCGGGCAATACCGGCATCGCGCTGGCGATGGTCGGCGCGGCGCTGGGTTATCCGGTCGAGCTGGTGATGGCCGCGAACGTCAGCCGCGAGCGCAAGAAGATCATCCAGGCCTTCGGCGCGCGGCCGATCTACTCGGATGCGCTGGAGGGCTCCGACGGCGCAATCATTCTGAGCCGCAAGCTTATCGCCGAGAATCCCGATCGCTACTTCAAGCCCGACCAGTACAACAACGAGGCCAACTCGCTGGCCCATTTCGAGACCACTGGCCCCGAGGTCTGGAACCAGACCCGCGGCCAGGTGACGCATTTCGTCGCCGGCATCGGCACCGGCGGCACGATTATGGGCACCGGGCGCTATCTCAAATCGCGCAACCCGGCGGTGCGCGTGATCGCGGTCGAGCCGGACGATCCGATGCACGGGTTGGAGGGGCTCAAGCACATGGCCTCGTCGATCGTCCCGGGCATCTACCACGAAGAGCGGCTCGACGACAAAATCCAGGTCTCGACCGAGGACGCCTACGAGATGGTCTACGCGCTGGGGCAGCTCGAAGGCATCCTGGTCGGCCAATCGGCGGGCGCGGCGATGGTGGCGGCGCTCAAGGTCGCCAGCTCGCTCAGCGCAGGGTGCGTGGTCACAGTGTTCAGCGATTTCGGCGACAAGTATCTTTCGACCAATCTCTGGATCGGATGGCAGGAGTGGCGGCGCGAGCGGCTGCAACTGTTGGTTGGCAAATGGAACGTATCCACGAACGTTATTACCTGAGCTACCCGCGCAGCCTGATCCGCGAGCCGCTGCTTTACCATCTGGTGAAGAAGTTCGATCTGATCTTCAACATCCGCGGCGCCAGCGTCTCCGAGGAGATGGGGCTGGTGGCGGTCGAGTTCGAGGGCACCCACGAGCAGATCGAGCGCGCGCTCAACTGGCTGCGGCACAGCGGCGTGACCGTCGAGCCGATCGAGAAGAACGTCATCGAATAGGCCGCGCGGCGCCGGCGCCCGGCGGTTGGCAAGAGTGTAACTCCACGATGGCGCTCAGCGATCGGCAAATCGAACGCTACAGTCGCCAGATAATCGTCCCCGGCATCGGCGGCCGCGGCCAGCAACGGCTGCTCGCCGCGCGCCTCGCCTTGAGCGGCGCGATGGCCGACCTCGAAGCGCCGCTCGCCTACCTGGTAGGCGCCGGGGTCGGCACGATCTTCGTCGAGGCGGCCGGCGGCCCGCCGATCGATTCCCGCCTGATCGACGATCTGCGCGAGCTCAATCCGGACTCGCGCGTTGCGGCAATCAGCGAGTCGCCGGCCCAGGTCGACCTGGCGATCATGCTGATCGGCGGCGCGCCATCGCTAGCGGCCGCGCGCGCTGCGATCGATCGATCGCCCGGCCGGCGGCTGATACTCGCCCGCCTTGACCTGCCGCCCCGGATCGCAGTGCTCGGTGCCGCTCCGTGTCCGCTGTGCGCCGACCTCGAGCTGCTCGGTCCGTTCGGAAAGCGGGCAGAGAACGCAGCTTTCGTCGCGATGGTCGCGACGGCGGAGGCGATCAGGATACTCACCGATCCGAACCAACCCGGCGCGCCGCGCCTCATCGAGTTCAACGGCTACCAGTCCCATAGCGTCGTGATCGGCCGGCGCACCGGAGTCGCGCGATGTCGATGCGAATCCGTTCGGAGCGCCGATGGCTGAGAATCACGCCGTCGTCGACTTCCCCGATCTGTGGCTGTTCGATTTCGATCGCACGCTGGCGATTCTCGAACCGGTGGTCGACTGGGCGCAGAGCCGCCGCGAGCTGGAAATCGAGCTGCGCGCAGCGAAGCTTCCGCCGGCGTTGCTGGAGGAGCTGATCGCGGCCATCCCGCGCGGCAACCTGCCGCTCTACGAGGCCTTGCGGGCGCGTCTGCTCGACGCGCCGGCAACCTCCCAACCGCTGGTCGACGGCGCCGAAGCGCGCGCGATTCTCGCGCGCGCTTCGGCGCTGATCGAGCGCCACGAGCTGGCCGGCGTGGATCGCGCCGCGCCGCTGCCCGGGGCGCTGGCGCTGTTGCGCGCGCTCCGCGCGCGCCGCAGCGCCAGCGCTGTGGTGACCTCCAACTCCTCACGCACGGTCGCGCGATGGCTCGCCGACCATCGCGCCGCCGAGCTGGTCAGCGTCGTCGTCGGCCGCGACCGCGGACTCGCGCTCAAGCCGTCACCGGCGACGGTCCATTGCGCGCTGGCGCTCTGTGAACATCGCGGCGCGATCTTCGTCGGCGACAGCGACGCCGATTACCGCGCCGCTCGCGCCGCCGAGCTCCGTTTTATCGGCATCGCGTCCGATCCTGAGCGTCGCGCACAATTGGCAGCTTTGGGCGCCAGTCAGCCCGATCTGTTCGATTCGCCGGCTGCGGTTGCGGCTGCCTTTGGGCTTCTATAGGCGGGTATTTTTGTGAGGAAGAGTCGGAAAATGCTGCTGTTTTTAATAAAAGAGTAAAATAGTCTTAATAGTAATTGACTAAACTGGTCTATTAAAATAGTTTCTTTCCCACGAGGCCGATGACCATGCCGATTCGTGAGGCTCATTCGTGGGAAACCGTCCGCAAGCGCAATCTGGTCGAGCGCCTCAAGCACGATCTGTTTCCGACCGAGCTCGAAGGTATCTGGCAGCAGCGGCTGGTCGAGACCTCCTACGAGAGCGTCCCCGAGGAGGATATCGTCCGCCTCCAATGGTTCGGCCTCTATCACGACAAGCCGAAGGTCGGCAGCTTCATGATGCGCATCAAGATTCCGGGCGGTCGGCTGACGCCCGGCGCATTGCGTGCGATCGGCGAGGTCGCCGACCGTTACGGTCGCGGCCAGGGCGAGCTGACTACCCGCCAGAACATCCAGCTTCATTACATCACGCTCGACCGCTTCCCCGAGATTCTCGCGCGGCTCAAGGGCGTCGGGCTGACCACGATGGGTGGATGCGGCGACGTGGTGCGCAATATCACCGGCTGCCCGGTGGCGGGCGTCGACCGCGACGAGTTGTTCGACGCGACCGCGACGGTGGCCGAGGCGGCGCGCTTCTTTTACGGCAATCGCGAGTACTCGGACCTGCCGCGCAAGCACAAGATCACGATCGCGGCCTGCCCGTTTCAATGCAACGCGCCTGAGATCAACTGTATCGCGCTGGTCGGCGTCCGGCTCGACGGCCGCGACGGCTTCGCCGTCCGGGTCGGCGGCGGGCTCTCCTCGACCCCGCGCATCTCACGCCATCTCGGCGTCTTCGTCCCGCGCGACGAGGCGCTCACCGTGTTGCGCGCGATTATCGACGTCTGGCGGCTGACCACCGAGTATCGGCTGTCGCGCGTCAAGGCCCGCCTCAAGTTCATGATCGACGATTACGGCGTCGATCAGTTTCGCGCGCTGGTCGAAAAGCGGCTCGGCCGCGAGCTGGAGAAGCTCGCCGAGCTGCCGTTGCCCGAGGCCGATAGCGATCACATGGGCGTTCATGAAGGGCGCGTGGCGGGCACCTGCTACGCCGGCTTTCCGGTCCATCTCGGCTTCGCCAGCGGCGCGCAGATGGTCGCGATCGCCGACCTGCTCGACAGCTTCGGCGGCGACCTGCGGCTCACCCGCCGCCAGAATTTCATCGTCACCGGCATCCCGCGCGCGCGCCTCGACGAAGTCACCGGCCGGATCGGCGAAATCGGCTTTCCAATTTCCGCCAACGGCCTCCACGCCTCGTCGATCGCCTGCATCGGCGATCCCCACTGCAACTTCGCGGTGACGCCGACCAAGTCGAAGCTCGAAACCGTGGTGGCGCGTTTGGTCGCCGAGTTCGGCGACGCGGTGGCGGGCCTCAAACTGAATCTCGACGGATGCCCGCACGCTTGCGCGCAGCATTGGACGGGAGACATCGGGCTGCAGGGCACGACCGCTCGTGGAGCGGCCGGCGAGCCGCTGAAGGCGTTCGATATCATCCTGCGCGGCGGGCTCGGCCGCGACGCCGCGATCGGCAAGCCGCTGTTGCGCCGGGTGCCCTCGGCCGCGGTCGAAGAACACGTCGCGCGGCTGTTCGGCGGCTACCTTGAGCGGCGCGCGCCGGGCGAAACCTTCAGCCGCTTCTGCCTCCGCAGCGCCGACGAAGAACTCATCGCGATCGCGCGCGGCGACGCATCGGCGAACGCTTCCTGAACGGGAGAGAGCATCGTGTACGACTCCGAACCCAACCTCCTGATGGACGAACTGGAAGCCGGCGAAATCGCGATCGAGCTCGACGACCGGGAGCCCGCCGCGGTGCTGGCCTGGGCCATTGAGCGCTTCGGCAATCGACTCGGCATCTGTTCGAGCTTCCAGGCCGAGGGCTGCGCGCTGATCGACATGGCCTGGCGTATCGACCCCGCGGTGCGGGTCTTCACTATCGACACCGGCCGCCAGCCCGAAGAGACCTACCGGCTGATCGACCAATTTCGCGAGCGCTACGGAATCGCGGTGGAAATTTTCATGCCCGAGAGCGGCGCGGTCGAGCGGATGGTGCAGCGGCACGGCCCCAACCTGTTCTATCGCGACGTCAACCTGCGCCTGCTCTGCTGCCAGGTGCGCAAGGTCATCCCGCTGCGCCGCGCGCTGCGCAACTACGACGCCTGGGTGACGGGCCTGCGCCGCGACCAGTGGGCGACGCGCTCCAATATCCGCAAGCTCGAGATCGATCACGATCACGGCGGGATCGTGAAGCTCGCGCCGATGGCCGATTGGACCGAGGGCGAGGTGTGGGACTATATCCGCGCCAACCAGGTGCCCTACAACGCGCTCTACGACCAGGGTTTCAAGTCGATCGGATGCGCACCGTGCACGCGCGCGCTGGCGCCGGGCGATGATCCGCGCGCCGGCCGCTGGTGGTGGGAGACTGGCGCGCCCAAGGAATGCGGGATGCACTGCGCGATCGAGACCGGCGGCTTCGAGCACGAGCTGGCGGCGCTGCTCGGCGGCCATCAGGATGGTCCGGCTGCCGCGGGAGGTTAAAACAATTGCACGAGGTAAGCACGATGCACATCCATTCCGGCGACGGCGCCGTTACCCTTTCGACCGAGCCGCTGGCGCTCGAGGAGCTCCATCGCGAGCTGCTGGCGCCGCGCGTGCGCGCACTGGCCGCCAGCGTGACCGACCGCGCGGCGGGCGCGCGCTGGCTCGAGCTGGCCGCAGCGATCGATTCGCTCTCGGTGCCGCTAGCGCTCCAGGAGCGGCTGGCAAGCATAATCGAGCTGGCGCTCGCGGGCGGACGGATACGCCGCGAAGCCGGCCCCCCGGCTGAGGCCGCGCTGACCGCGTTGTTCCGCAAGACCGCGCGCGGTATCGAGCTGGCCGCCGGACTGGGCTCGATCAATCGTGCGCTGGCGCAGCTCAAGAACAGCGCCATCGACGGTATCAGCGCCACGCTGCGCGCGCCGGGCGTTTACGTGATGACGATTCGCACCGCCGAGCTCCAGCTCGCGATCCGCTTCGATCGCGGCGGACTTGAGGTCGAGTCGCTCGAGATCGGACTCGGCTGAAATTCCATGGAGTGGTTTCCGGCCTTTATCCGCCTGCGCGGCTACCGCTGCCTGGTGGTCGGCGGCGGAGCGGTGGCGCTGCGCAAGACCCGGCAGTTGCTGGCGGCGGGCGCCGCGGTGACGGTGGTGGCGCCCGATCCAAC
>Ga0307373_10001795_pt1 | contig 39838 bp, 42 predicted proteins | sample OX2MG_FD_202534 | JGI IMG/M metagenome (GOLD analysis project Ga0307373, IMG submission 202534) | Soil microbial communities from Risofladan, Vaasa, Finland - OX-2 | ecosystem: Environmental > Terrestrial > Soil > Coastal area > Acid sulfate soil | place: Finland: Risofladan, Vaasa | collected...
ATTCATGAACGGATTTGCGCGAGTGCATCGCAGAGCTGATCGACGTGACCCTCGGTGAGGATGTATGCCGGCAGCAGCCGCAGCACGCCAGGATCGCCGCTCGTGCCGGCGAGGATGTGTTTTTCCAGCAGCGCCGCCTGCACCTCCTTGGCGGGTCGCGACGTCCTCAGTCCGAGCAGGAACCCGAGACCCTGGACGCCGGTCACCGGCCCGACGAGGCAGTTCGCGCGGATATAGGCCGATACCGTGCGCACATTCGCGAGCAGGGATTCGGACTCGATCGCCTCGATCACCGCTTCGGCGACCGCGCAGGCCATCGGGCCGCCGCCGAACGTCGTGCCCATGTCGTCGTGCTGGATCTGCCGGGCGACGCGCCTCGAGAGCATCAGCGCCGAGACGGGAAAGCCGTTGCCGAGCGCCTTCGCCGCGGTGAGCATGTCCGGTGTCACGCCGTGATGGTTCGCCGCAAACGGCGCGCCGCTGCGCCCCATCCCGCATTGCACCTCGTCGAATATCAGCAGCGCGCCGGCCTCGTCGCAGCGCCGGCGCAGCGCTTGCAGCATGGGCTTGCCGAGGTCAAAGGCACCGCCCACGCCCTGCACGGGCTCGACGATGACCGCCGCCGTGTCGCGATCGATGATGCCGTCGAGTGCAGCCGGGTCGTCGCGCGGCGCGAAGCTCACGTCGAACGGGCGCCGCGGGAAGCCATACCACTTCTCGATCGCGCCCCAGGTGACCGCGCCGGCGGCGGCGGTGCGGCCGTGCCAACCGTGCTCGAGCGCGACGGCCTTCGTCCGGCCGGTGATCTTGAACGCCATCTTCAGGGCGTTCTCATTGGCTTCGGCGCCGCTGTTGATCCAGAAGATCGTGTCGAGTCCGAGATCGGCGAACTTCACGAGCTTGGCGGCGGCGCGCTCGCGGATCGCCATCGGCAGCGCGTTCGTTTGGAATGCGATCTGCCGCGCCTGCCGCTCGAGCGCCGCAAGCCAGCGAGGATGACCGTAGCCGAGCCCGGCGACGGCGTGCCCGCCGTAGAAATCGAGGTATTTTCGACCGTCGCGCGCGTGGATCCAAACGCCGTCGCCGCGGGCGACGTCGATCGGGTATTGGGCGAAGACCTTCGCGAGGTGACTCGCGGGCGCATCGGTCGGGCTGTTCACGGCGGTCCTCATCTCGCTCATCAGGTCCAGCCCGGCGCCGGCGCGGTGAGGCCGGCGCGCTCATCGAGGCCGAACAGGCGGTTCATCCATTGCATGGCGCCACCCGCGGCGCCCTTGTGCAGATTGTCGACGACGCTCATCACCGCGACCGTCGCGCCGTCGGCGGCGACACCGAGGTGCGCGTAGTTGCTGGCGACGACGTCCTTGATCCGCGGCATCCCGTCGACGACGCGCACGAACGGCCGGTTCGCATAGTATGCCGCGAACGCTGCGCGGACGCCGGCGCCCGTCATCGCCTTCCTGAGCCGCCCCTGCACCGTCATGTGAATGCCGCGCGCAAACGGCCCGGAGAGCGGCACGAAGCGCAGATCCGCGGCAACGCCGGTCGCCGCTTCGGCACAGGCGAGGATCTCCGGAACGTGTCGGTGCGTCAGCGGATTGTAGGCATACAAATCGCCGTGCCGCCGCGGATGATGCGTGCCCTCGACCGGTTTGCGGCCCGAGCCGGTGCTGCCGGTCACGCCGCTCGCGAAGAGCGTCGATTCGGTCAGGCCGGCGCTCAGCAATGGCACGATCGCGAGCAGCGCCGCAGTTGCGAAGCAGCCCGGGTGGGCGACGTGCGGCGTCGGCGAGGCGTCGAGATGTTCGGGCAGTGCGCAGGTGAAGTCCGCGATCCGCGCCGGCGCGCCGTGCGCCTGGCCGTAGACCGCGCCGTACAGGGCGGCGTTCGGGTAGCGAAAATCCGCGGAGATGTCGACGCAATGCACCCGCGCCCCGACCTCTTCCGCGGCCTTGAGCAGGCGGTCGATCGTCGCCGCGGCGGCGCCGTGCGGCGCTGCCGAGAAGAGCGCCGACTGCGGCTCGCGCCGGATCAATGCCTCGAGTTCATCGAGGTTGCAAAAGCGCCGTTCGGGGTAGACGCCGCACAGATGCGGAAAGGCCTGCGCGATCTGCCCGCCCGCCTGGCTGTCCGACAAGATGCCGGCGAGTTCGAAGTGCGGGTGGCCGGCGAGCAGACGCAGTAGTTCGCCGGCCACGTAGCCGGTGCCGCCGAGCACGAGCGCGGGTGTGCGCGGGCTCATTCCGCGGCGACTCGGGATTCGCCCACCCGCGGTATTCCCAGCCGGGAAATGATGTGATCGCCGAGATCCGCCGGGTGGCTGATGGCGTTGAACGCCTCGACGCCCATCGTTTCGCGGATGATCTGCACGCCGACCTGGTTGTCGGTCGCCGGTCCGGTGACGACCGCCGGCTCGATCTGGAAACGCTCGCGCAGCAGCTTGACCCCGCCCCAGGCGGCGACCGGGTCGTTCGCCGACAGGGCGACCGCGGTCAGGACCGGTTTGATTGCCTCGTCCCGCAGAATTGCCTCCACGCCGTAGCCGCCGAGCAGACCGTCGCCGAGCTCGAAGACGATCACGTCCGGTGTGCCGGCCGCCATTTCCGTCAACATCGCGCGCGTCAATGCCGGGCCGTTCTGCGCGGTGGTCGTGACCACTCCGAGATCGGTGAAGATCATCGTGCGTCGGGCGCCCGCATCCTCGAACGCCAGGATGTCGCGGCGCAGCGAGACACCGGTGGCCTTGAACGCGTCGACCGTGAGTCCCCGGTGGCGCATTCTCGCGATGATCGCCGCCGCGGCCGCCGTCTTGCCCGCCTCCATGCAAGTGCCGACGAGCGCGACGATCGGCACGCCGCGCGCATCGAGCGTCGCGTCGGGATCGAGCGATTTGTATCCGGCCTTCGCCGGGACCCCGATCCGCTCGCCGAGGTAGGGAAAGGCGAGCACCGCGCCGAGCACGCGGCAGTCGAACGGCTTGCCCTTGTCGGGCGTCGCCGAGTCGCAGATGCCGAGCACGCCGCCGATATTGAGCATCTGGATCACGTCTCCGGGCTGCAAGGCCTGCGGGATGTGTCCGGAATAGCCGAACAGCGCCCGCCGGTGGCCGAGCGCGCCCACGACGACGTCGCCCCGCGAGACCTTCGCCATCCGGCCGCTCGTCAACTCCAGCGTGTTGTAGCTCGGCTTGTTGGTCAGGACCTCGACGACGAGCACGGTGCCTTCCTCGCAGACGATGTCGGCCGAGATTCGCACTTCGTGCGACAGACCGCAGGCCTGGGTGATCGAGGCGATCTTGTCGACGACGATCGTGCGCATGCCGCTCATGGCGGATTGCCTGCGGCACGCCGGTAGAAGATGCCCGGCAGCGACAGGATCTTCGAGTAACCGAGCGCGTCCGCCGGCGTCCATTCGCCCGCGGCCTCGCCGTACACGCCCTTGGAGGCGGCCATCAGCGAGTACGGCGAGGCGACACCCTCGACGAACGCCGAACCCGGCCGCAGCAACACCGTGACCTCGCCGCTCACGCGCGCCTGGGATGAGCCGAGCAGCGCCTCTATGTCGCGGCACACCGGGTCGAGATGCTGCCCCTCGTGTACCAGATCGCCGTAGGGTTGCGCGAGCATCTCCTTGATGCGGGCCTGCTTGCCGCTCAGCACCAGCTTCTCGAGTTCGCGGTGCGCGTTCAGCAGGATCTCGGCGGCCGGCGCCTCGAACGCGACCCGACCCTTGGTGCCGATCACCGTGTCGCCGAGATGAATTCCGCGGCCGATGCCGAACGGTCCGCCGAGCGCCTCGAGCCGCTCGATCACGGCGACCGGCGAGAGCGCCTCGCCGTCGAGCGAGCAGGGCACGCCACGATCGAAACCGATCACGTGACGCTGCGGCGCGCGCGGACTCGTGAACGCATCGCGCGACAGGACCCAGGCGGATTCGGGAATGCTGCCCAGTGAATTGAGCGTCTCCCGGCCGCCGATCGTGACGCCCCAGAGGCCGCGGTTCACGGAATAGGCGGCGCCGAACGGCGGCACCGGCAGCCCGCGCGCCTCGAGATACGCGAGCTGTTCCGGCCGCTTGAACGCGCGGTCACGGACCGGCGCAAGGATCTCGAGATCAGGCGCGAGCGTGCGCAGCGCGACCTCGAAGCGCACCTGATCGTTGCCGGCCGCGGTGCAGCCGTGCGCGACGCACCGCGCGCCCATCTGCATCGCGAGCTGCGCGATCGTTTGCGCCTGCAGGACGCGCTCCGCGCCGACGCAAAGCGGATAGAGCTGACCGCGGCGCACGTTGCCCATGATCAGGTACTTGAGCACCTGGTCGAAATACGCGGTGCGCGCATCGACCAGGCGGTGTTCGATCGCGCCGAGCGCGCGCGATCTGTCGGCGAGCAACCGCGCGGCAGCGGCGTCGAGGCCGCCCGTGTCGATCGTCACGGCGACCACCGGGCGACCGTAGGTCTCGGTCAGCCATGGCACCAGGAAGGAGGTGTCGAGACCGCCGGAAAAGGCGAGAAGTATGGGCTCGTTGCCCGAAGGAGCGGACGTAGTCATGGGATGCGTTAAATTCCGAAAATCGCGAGCAGGCGTTCGCCGAGGCGGCGCTGATCGCGGGCGCCGCGCGTGGCGATGAAGATCGTGTCGTCGCCGGATATCGTGCCCGCGATCTCCGGCCACGCCGCCGCGTCGATCGCCACGGTGACGCTTTGCGCCGAACCGATCTTGGTCTTGAGCACGGTGAGGTTGGCGCCGGCGGTCACGCGGGAGCTGACGAACCGGCGCAGTGTCGAAAAATCGCTCATCGAGCGCGCCGCTTCGTCCGCGAGCACGTAGCGGCGACCGAGCTTAGCGACGCCGAGTTCCCGCAGGTCGCGGCTGACGCTCGATTGGGTTGCCGGATGGCCGCGTTTGCGCAGTATCTCGACGAGTTCGGCCTGGCGCACGACGGTGTGTTCGCGGAGGATTTTCGCGAGCAGATTGCGGCGCGCCGGCGCACCGTTGGGATCGTTCATCGTGCGCAGCATGAATGCGGCCTGTGCATAAATTGGCGCGTATCCTGCATAAAAATGCAGGCCCTGTCAACGGCGCCGTCGACGGGGTCGCGACAGCGCGCCGGCCGCCCTGCTACCCTAGGCGAATCATGCTCGATACGATCGACATCGAGACCGCGCCGGCGCCGAACGCGGCCGTGATCTGGCTGCACGGCCTCGGCGCGGACGGCCACGACTTCGAACCGATCGTGCCGCACATCGTCGCCGATCGCGAGCGGGCGTGGCGGTTCGTTTTTCCGCACGCACCGATCCGGCCCGTGACCTTGAACGGCGGGATGCGGATGCGAGCCTGGTACGACATCAAGAGTCTCGATCGCAAGACGACCGAGGATCTGCAGGGCTTCACGGACGCCGCCGCCGGGGTTCGCGAAATCCTCGCGCGCGAGGCCGCCCGGGGTATTCCGGCGAGCCGGATCGTGCTCGGCGGCTTCTCGCAGGGCGGCGCCGTTTCGCTGTACACCGCGCCGCGCCTGGCCGAGCGGCTGGCCGGAGTGCTGGCGCTCTCCTGTTACCTGCCGCTCGCCGACCGGCTTGCGGCCGAGCGTGCCGCGGCGAACGATGCGACCCCGATCTTCATGGCGCACGGTCTCGAGGACAACGTATTGCAGCACGCGCTCGGCGCGCGATCCCGCGACCAACTACGCGCCCTCGGCTATCACGTCGAGTGGTACGAGTATCCGATGCCGCACAGCGTCTGCGCGGAGGAGATTGCCGCGATCCGGCAGTTCCTGTTCGCGGTGCTGCCTTAGGCTCTGAAAATGAATGGCTCGGGCGGCCGGCGACGTGCCGGCCGTCACGCCGTCGGCGGGCTCGCGCCGAGGCCGATGACGAGGATCCAAAGCAGCAAAATCGCGAGCATGACGAGCGCCTGGCCGAAGAGCCAAATGGCGAAGGCGCGCCGCGTCGGCAGCCGTTCGGCCTCGCTGAAGCCCATGACCTGGAGCAGCAGGCTCCAGCAGACCAGCAGGACGTGCACCAGGAACCCGGTCCGCACCAACAGCGCGACGAAGGGTTCGAGACCCGGCGGTGGCGTGCTCTCGAACGTCGGTGCGCCGGCGAGCGCCGCGGTCAGCAGCCAGATCGCGAGTGAGGCGAGCATCGGTGCGCCGCTGTAGGCGAGGACGTGGAAGATCTGGGTGCGGGTCGCGACGCCTCCGGCGCGCCGGCCGAGGCGAACGTAGACCGCGGTCATCAGATACAGGCCGATTATGCCGGCGATCGGCCCGGCGATCAGCGCGCGGCCGAGAATCCCTGCGATGTCGGTGTTCGCGCCCGCCGACTGCGCACGGCTCAGCGACAGCCAGCTGACGATTCCCTGCACGGCTCCGAGCAGGTAATCGACGCGCGTGATCGGCGCGTCGGCCAACTCCCGGACCACGCGGCGCGGCCGCAGCCAGACGTCGTGCAACGGGTGGATCGGTTCGGGCGGGGTCTCGTCGGCCATCGGTGCTCGTCGGATGTGCAGCGGCAGGTTACGAGATCCATGGGCGCAACTCCAGTCGGACGGCAGATGACAGACATCTGATTCAGGACTAATCTGCGCCGCACGGTACCTAGCAAGTGTTGAATCGACCCGCGAGGAGAAGATTGACCATGGCTAAGAAGTCCAAGGCGAAGAAGACCAAGATCCGGGTTAAAGCCAAGACCAAGACCAAGGCCAAGACCAAGGCCCGACCCAAGGCCAGACCCAAGAAGGCGGCCGCGAAGCGGCGCTCCGCGGCGAAGGGCCGCAAAGCGGTGGCGAGGAAGGCGTCCACGAGCAGGCGGCCGGCGAAGTCCGTGAAGAGCGCGCCAAAGAAAGTGGTGAAGAAGGCGGCCAAGGCCAAGCGCACCGCGCCGCGACCGCGGCCGGCGGCGCCGTCACCGATGCCGGCCATGAGCTTCGCCGCGCCCATCGAGGCGCCCGCGAACCCTGCGCCCGCGCCGGCCCCCGAAACCCCGGCGCCCTGACGCAAGACCTGGGGCGGTCGGCGCGCAGGCCCGTCACGCGAGGGATAGGTACGCGTCCCACGCGGTCTTGACGATCAGTGCGCCGACGACGATCACGAATGCGGCGCGGACGAAGCGGCTGCCGTGCCGCAGAGCCGTCTGTGCGCCGAGCGCGCTGCCCGCGATGTTGCAGGCGCCGAGGGCGAGCGCGAGCGGCCAGCGAATGTGGCCGTGGGTGCCGAAGTACAGCAGTGCGCCGGCGTTCGTTGCGACGTTGACCAGGCGGGCGCTTGCGGCCGCACAGACGAAATCGAAACCGTAGACGCGCACGAAGTAGAGCATCAGGAAATTGCCGGTGCCTGGGCCGAAGAACCCATCGTAGGCGGCGATTGCGGCGACAACGGCGAGCGCCGCCACCCGGCGCGGGCCGCGCAGCGCGACGGGTGCATGGCGCGCGCCCAGGTCCCGGTGCGACAGGACGTAGAGCAGCACGGCGGTCAGGATCAGCGGTACTGCGGCGCGAAAGGCGGCCGGCGACAGCACGGTTGCGAGGCTCGCGCCGAGCAGTGCGAACGGCAGGGCGACCGCTGCCGCCGGTAGCAGGACGCGCCAGGAAATCCGCACCGAGCGCGCATACCGGGCGAACGCCGTCGTTGTACCGAGAATACCCGCGAGCTTGTTCGTGCCGAGCAGCGTCGCCGGCGCTTCGGTCGGATAAGCGGCGAGCAGGGCCGGCAGCTGGATCAAACCGCCGCCCCCGACCATCGAGTCGACGAAGCCGGCGCAGCCGGCCGCGCCCAGGACGAACAGGAGATTGGCGAACCCGCCGCCCGGCATGATCGACGTCAGAGCCCGGCCCCCCGCAACTCGCGCAAGCTGCGCCCCGGAGCCGCATCGAACCAGTGCTCGATCAGATTGAACGAAATCGACAGCACCGGCGGTAGCTGCACCGCGCCCGCGGCGATGTCCTCGCGGCTGACCCAACGGGCGTCCTCCAGCTCCAGGTCCTTGCGGCGGATCGCGGTCGAGGCGGCCCTGGCAGTGAAACCGAGCATCAAAGATGCCGGAAACGGCCACGGTTGGGACGCGAAATACTCGATCTGGCGGATCGACACCCCGGTCTCTTCGATGACCTCGCGCGCGACCGCGTCTTCGAGGGACTCGCCGGGCTCGACGAAACCGGCGATCGTCGAGTAGCGGCCCGGCGGCCAGCTCGCCTGACGGCCGAGCAGTGCCCGTACCCCGTCATCGACCAGCACGATGATGGCCGGATCGATTCGCGGGAATTGTTCGATCCGGCATTGAGGGTTGACGCACAACAGGGCATGCCCGCCACGCGACGGAACGGTTGGCGAGCCGCAGGCGCCGCAGTGGCGGTGGCGCCGCCGCCAGGAAGTCATCGCGCGCGCATAACCGAGAAGTCCAGCCTCCTCGGCCGGCAACAGTGGGGCGATCGCGCGCAAGTCCTCGAAGCGCGCGCCCGGCAGGATCTGCGGTGGCTCGATCGATTCGATCTCCAGAGCGAAGCAGTGCCGGTTCGCAAAGTGGCCGAGCAGGATCAACGCGTCGGGGTCGCGCAACTGCGGCGACAGGTTCCCGAGGTCGATCAGAGCCGCGCGCCGCGGCTCGGCCTCGAGGATCAAGTTGCGCGAGTTCCAGACGACGGCGACGCCGCTGTGGCGGTCGGCAAGCGCCGCCTCGAACCACGATGGATCCTGACGCAAGTGCGCCGCGCGATCGAGATACGGGCCGGAGAACGTGGTGCATCGTCCCATCGGCCGGATTCTAGCAGGGCGCGGCTCACCGTCCCGGTACGCACACCGGTGGCGGTTGGCAGTTCGCGCAGGCCACGTCGCGCCGTGCGAGCAGGTCGCGCAGCCGGACCCCGCCGCATGGCGGGCAGCGCGCCATGTCGATCTCGGTATGCCGCGCGAGGGCCCACAACAGGAACCATGCGTGCTCGAAGGAAATCCGCGCGGGTTGGTGCAGGTCCGCGTACGCCTCATAGGCGCAGCACAGCAGAGCGCCCGAATCGAGCGCGCCGATCCGGTAACGCGATTCGATCCCGCCCGGCGTCGCCTCGAGCAGACCGTGGAGCAGGTACAGGCTCGCCAATTGTGCAGCCTGGAAATGCCGTTCCGGGCTGCGGAAGAAATAGGCGGCCTGGCGCGGCGATTTGCCGCGGTGCCTGGGCACCGGCGCACTGCACCGCTCCTCGACGTAGCTACGGTACAGCTTGCGGATCCGGTCGTCGCTGAGCCCGGTCCAAAGCCGGATCGTGCAGGTGCGCGCCTCCAGCCGGATGAGGCGCAGCGCCAAGTCGAAGCGCGTTCGATCGCGGGTGTAACGGTCGTCCGATATCCGCATGGCCCATCCTCCCTGTCGATGAAAATCCCTATATTTGCAGTGTATATAAATTTGACAAAAATTTATCACAAAGTTAGCGTCCTTGCCCAGGGGTCATCCGGCGCATATCGCGGCGCGTTCGCCCGGAAATGCGCCAGCGGATCGGGGCAGCGTGCCGACGCCGCACAGATCGCGGCAGGGGGATAGCAAGATGCAGGAGCCGAGCGCCGATAGCTGGAGCCGGGAGGCGTCGATCACGGTCGAGATCGCGCGCGCGCTGCGCGAACTGAACCTGGGATTCCTGCAGCTGGACGGCTTTGCCGCACCGCGACTGACGGCGTTGCCGGACGCGCGCAAGGCCGCCATCGCGAGCTGTCCGTACGCCTTGTTCGACCTGCGGTTCCATGACGGGACGTACTGGCAGCCGCGCCTGCGCGAGCCGGAGCCGGGGTGCGTCGCAGAAATGCCCCCGGTGGACGAGGCGACCGTCGCGTTCGTGCGCTTGGTGCTCTTCTACGCCTGGCACCTGGCCTCGACGACGCGGCTGCGGGCGCGTCTGCTGCTCGGCATGCACGAACGCACCGCAGCGGCCTTCGCCGAGGCGACGGTCGGGCGCCTGTCGGCGCTCGCGGTCGGCGAATCCGTCCACCTGACGCCGCGCTGGAGCCATTGTGAGGCCTTCTGGCTGAGTCTTGCCGAGGCCGCCGAACGCTCCGACCGGTCGGGGTTGCGGCGCGTCCAGCTCTACGGGCTGCAGCTTGCCGCCGCCACGCGGCTGCCGTGACCGGCCGGGGCGGCCCCCCTCCGGCACCCCCCGAGCCGGCGCTGATATCGTCCGGCGAGAGCCCGGGGTCATTGCGGACCGCGCCTCGCGCAGTTTAATCTTCGCCGTCCTATGCCCGCCCTCGTCCTCCGCCAGCTCGCCAAAACCTACAAGAACGGCATCCAAGCGCTCAAAGGCATCGATCTGGAGGTCGAGAGCGGCGATTTCTTCGCCCTGCTCGGTCCGAACGGCGCGGGCAAGACGACGGCGATCGGCATCATCACCTCGCTGGTCACGAAGACCTCCGGCAGCGTCCAGGTGTTCGGACACGACATCGATCGCGAACTCGCGGTGGCGAAGTCCTGCATCGGCATCGTCCCCCAGGAGCTGAACTTCAATCAGTTCGAGTCCTTGTCCACGATCGTCGTCAACCAGGCCGGCTTCTACGGCATCGATCGGCGAATCGCGAAACCGCGCGCGGAGAAGTATCTGCGACAACTGCAGCTCTGGGATCGACGCCACTCGATCGCCCGCTCTCTATCCGGCGGCATGAAGCGGCGGTTGATGATCGCCCGGGCTCTGATGCACGAACCCGAGCTCCTGATCCTCGACGAGCCGACCGCCGGGGTTGACATCGAGGTGCGTCGCTCGATGTGGGAATTCCTTAGCAAGATCAATGCCGACGGCACGACGATCATCCTGACGACTCACTACCTCGAGGAGGCGGAGAGCCTCTGCCGGAACGTCGCGATCATCGACGGCGGCCGGATCATCGAGCGCGACAGCATGGCGAACGTGCTGCGCAAGCTGCAGACCGAGACTTTCGTGCTGAACCTGCGGTCCGCCTGCGCCGCTGCGCCGCGGATCGCGGGGTTCCACACGACCTTGAGCGACGAGCACACGCTCGAGATCGAGTTGTCGAAGGGACAGAGCCTGAACGAGGTGTTCGCGCAATTGACCGCGTCGGGGATCGAGGTCGACAGCATGCGCAACAAGGTCAATCGCCTCGAGGAACTGTTCATCCGCCTGGTCGACTCCGGCGCCCGCAGGGCCGAAAGTGCGGCGCGGGAGGTTGCGGCGACCGGGGAGGTCGCATGAGCGGTGCCGTCTCGCGCGCCGCCGCCGACTGGGTCGGATTCAAGACCATCCTGATCCGCGAGTTCGGCCGGATCGTGCGCATCTGGGGCCAGACGATCCTGCCGCCGGCCGTGACCTCCACCTTGTACTTCATCATCTTCGGCAGCCTGATCGGTCGCCGCGTCGGCAAGGTCGGCGGGCACGACTACATGCAGTTCATCGCTCCCGGCCTGATCATGATGACCGTGATCCAGAATTCCTACGGCAACGTCGTGTCATCGTTCTTCGGCGCCAAGTTCGGCAAGCATCTGGAGGAGCTGCTGGTCTCGCCGTTGCCGAATTGGCTGATCGTGCTCGGCTACGTCGCGGGCGGCGTGATCCGCGGCTTCTTGGTGGGCACCGTCGTCACGATAGTCTCACTGTTCTTCACGCGTCTGTCGCCCGCGCACGTCGCGGCGATCGTCTCGGCCGCGTTCCTGACGAGCTTCGTGTTCGCCCTCGGCGGCTTCATCAACGCGATGTTCGCGAAGAACTTCGACCAGATATCCTGGTTTCCGACGTTCGTCCTCACGCCGCTCACCTATCTGGGCGGCGTCTTTTATTCGATCAACATGCTGCCGGCATGGGCTCTGGTTGCGTCGCACGCCAATCCGATCCTGTACATGGTCAGCGCATTCCGGTACGGTTTCCTCAACACGTCGGAGGTCGATCTGCGGCTCGCCTATGGGATCATGGTTGGCGCGGCCGTCGGCATGTTCACGCTGGCCGTCGTGCTGATGAATCGCGGCGCCGGAATTCGCGAATGACGAGGTTTGCTCGTGCCGACGCCTCGTGTATCGTTCTTTGCACGGCGGACATCACGCCATTAACAGGAGTTGCAGAATGAGCGAGGAAAAGCAGCAGAAATTCACCGCCAAGGTGCGCCGCGGGCTGGTGTGGGTGCACGGGATCGCGGGCGCGGAACTTGCGCGCAGGAAGGCCGAGGCGGTCGGCGTGCGCATCGAGGGTTTCACGGCGGCAGAACTTGCGGACGTTGAATCGGCGCTGACGTGGATCGGGCAGAACAAGGAAGCGGCGCAGAAGGCATCGACCTAGATCCGGCGGGCGTGGCGCCCAAGGCGGTTGCCGGCGCCGGCGGCCGCGCGGCGGTGCTTGGCCGGCGCGATACCATGATGGGCAAATCATGATGCGCAAGCGCGCGCTCATCGTCGACGATTCGAAGTCGGCGCGGGTCGTCTTGAGCCGCATGCTCGAGAAATACGGCATCGAGGTGGACATGGCCGAGTCCGCCGAGCAGGCCATCGGCTATCTCGAGCACAATCGTCCCGACGCGATCTTCATGGACCATCTGATGCCCGGCATGGACGGCCTGCAGGCCGTGCAGGCGATCAAGGGCAACCCGCAGACGGCCATGATTCCCATCATGATGTACACCTCGCAGGAAGGCGAACTGTACGTCGGGCAGGCACGGGCGCTCGGCGCGATGGGCGTATTGCCGAAACAGGTCCGGCCGGTCGACGTCTCCAAGGTGCTGTACGAACTGCACCTGTTGCCGGATCGTCGGGATGCCGAGGAATCGTCGTTCGCGCCGGTCGAGCTGGACCCATCGGGCACGGCGAAGGCTCCGGCCTCGGCGGCCGCGGCGAACACCGATCCGGGCAAGCGAATCGAACTGGCGATCCGCGATCAGTCCGCGGAGTTGCGGCGCTTCATCGTCGCGAGTCTCGACAGCTTCGCGGCACGCGTCGTCGGCGAGCTGCGCAATCTGCCGGCACGGGTGGTGGTCGAACCGGCGCCGGCGGCCGCGGCCGCGGCCGCGGCCGCGCAAAAACCACCGTGGGCCTGGATCGCGGCGACGGTGGCGGCGGCTCTCGCCGCGCTCGGCTTCGGGCTCTTGTGGATGGGCGCGCGCAACGACGGCGCCGGCGCCCGCGCCGAGCTCGCCACGTTCTCGACGCAGGCCAAGGATCTCGCGCGCTCACGCGAGGTTCTCGATGAGACCGTCAGGCGCTTGACCGCCGCGCTCGCCAATTCATCGGCGCGCGCCGCCGCCGCGGTGGCGGGTGGCACCGCCGCGGCAGGTGCGGGTGGCGCGAGCGGTGCGGACGGCGCGAATCCCGCCGGGTCCACTGCGCTGTCCGCCACGCGGACCGCGCTGGTGCCATACGGGGAAGTACCGCTCGATCGCGGGCGCCTGGACGTCATGCGCGATCTGCTGACGCAGCTCGTCGCCGAGGGCTTCCGCGGCGTGGTCAAGGTGACGAGCTACGCCGGGCTCTTCTGTCTCGGCGGCGATGCGACGACCGGCTACGTGCCCGCGAAACCGAATGTGCCGGCCGTCGATTGCGCCGCGATCGGCAATCCGTTCGAGGATTCGCTCTCCGGCCAGCAGCGTCAGTCGCTCGCCTTCGGCAACCTGATTGCCGGCGTGCGCGAGCGCACCGGCGGCGCGATCTCGGTCACGATTCAGGACGGAGCGAGCTCGCACGTCGCCATGCCGTATCCGGCACAAACCGCAACCTTGACCGCCGCTGAATGGAACAAGGCGGCCGCGGCGAACAACCGGGTCGAGTTCGCGGTGCAGCCAGCCGCGGCACCCTGAGCGCCCGGCCGCGGATTGCCCAGGGCGCTAGAAGGCGATCCGCACGAAAAGTTGCGGGCCTCTGGCGAGGAAGTCGAACAGGCCGGCGTTCCCCGCCTGCCGCGAGTTCAAGTTTGCCCGCACCTCATGGTAACCGAGGGCGAACGAGACGTTCGGCCGATAGCGGTACAGAGCGTTCAGTTCGTAGATGCCGAGTGCACCCTGCAGATGGTCGACGCTGAGCTTCATGTACTGCGCGCGTCCCTCGAAATAGAACCGGCGGCTCGCGACCCAGGTCGCGTCGATGCCGAGTGTCGGAAACGGTCCGGCCAGGTTCTCGCTCTGATCGATATGGCGCGTTTGCGTCTGCACGCGGGCACGCGCCGAGATGTCGATTTCATGGACGCTGAACGTGCCGGCGAGTTCGAGCTTGTCGGTGCGCCAGAACGAGTAGCCGTAGGTGATCCCGAACGAGCGCAGTTCGAGGTCGGTCTGCACCGGATCGCCGTTCTGCAGGGTGGCGTCGCGAAATACGATCGGCCCTGCGGCAGGCGAACGCGCGAGCACCCGGGTCGCGTCGCGGTTCAGGCTGAAATAATCGAAGCTGACGCGGTGCCTCTTGCCGGCCCGCAGCATGATCTCGAACATCGGCTCGAACTTCGTGCGCTGCAGGCCGAGGTCGTCCTCGGCGCTGAGGTAGGTGCCCGCCGTTCCCGCGCTGCCGTCCAGCTGCAAGGTCGTCGTCGCGGTGTAGACCGCGGCGCCGAGCGACAGGCGCACGCGCTCGTCGATCGGATTGATGGTGTCGTCGCCGGCGCGAGCCGTGCTCGCCGCCGTCGCCAGCGCGAGCGCGATCAGCGCCGCAGCGGTCCTCGTCATGCGGTTCTCCCGAACGATCGCGGCGGCGATCGTCTTCGTCGTGCTCTCCATAGAATGCGGCAATGTGCCGCAACACTCAAAGCGCGCGGTATCTGTCGCCAATCGCGAACAGTGGCGGCGGATCAGTCGCGGCGTCTTTCCTCGAACTCGACGATCCCGCCGTCCGAGGTGACGCCTATGTCGCCGTCGATGATCGCCCCGTTGGCGATCGAGACGCTGCCCGCGCTCACCGAGCCGCGGATCTCGGCCGTGCGGCCGATCTCCAATTTTTCGTCGACCCGCAGGCCGCCGACGATCTTGCCGCAGACGATCGCCGCTCGCGCGCGGATCTGGCCGTGCCAGGCGCCGCTCACGGTGAGATTCAAATGTCCCTCGAGATCGCCGTCGCCGCGGATCTCCCCGGCGATGATGAACGATCCGTTGCCGCGCAGGTTGCCGACGATCTGCGATCCGGCGCCGATCACGGTCGTGGCCGTCGGGCTGCGGTCGAGGAAGCGCCGCGTCTTGGTCGCCGGGGGGCGGTCGTCGTTTTCGTCGCTCATGGATATTTGATACCCGATTCGTGATCCGGCGACTGTGACGGGCTTGGCGTCGCCGACAGTTGCCGCAAATCGACGTACAATACAGCGTCTGCCGCAGCCGTGAGAATACCGATGCAACGAAAGCCCTGGATCGCCGTCGCCGCCGCGTGCCTGGTGGTTCTCGCCCTCGCGGGCTGCAACCGCGAACAGGGCGATTGGCAAAAGGCGCGCGCCGCGAACGACGCGAACGCCTATCAGCTGTACCTGCAGAAATATCCGAACGGGTCCTTCGCGGCCCAAGCCCAGGCACGGCTGTCGCAACTGCAGGAGGATCAGGACTGGCAGAAGGCGCGCGCGGCCAACACGGCCGCTGCGTATCAGGCGTTCCTGCAGCTTCATCCGGAAGGCAAGTGGGCCGAGGAGGCCCGGATCCGGATCGAGAACTTCGCCCTGGCGCAACCGCCCGGCGGCGTCCCCGCAGCCCCCGGCACCGCAGCAACCGGCCCGGCAACAAGCCCCGCGCCGCCGGCCTCGGCCGCCCCGTCGGGGCAGCAGCTGCTGCGGCCGCAAACACCAAAGCCGCGGGTCGCGGCGCGCGCGGCCTCTGGCCACCATGGCGTACAGCTCGGGGCGTTCAAGTCCGGTAAAGCGGCGGCGCTTCGGCACTGGCGCGTGCTCGTCACGCAGGATCGCACGCTGCTGCGCGGGTTGCGCCCGCGGGTAGTTGCGGCGAGGACCGCGGTCGGCCGGCTGGACCGACTGCAAGTGGAGGGATTGTCGGCGGCACGCGCCACGGCGATCTGCCGCCGGTTGCATGCGCGCTCCCAGCCATGCGTGGTGCTCGCGCCGCCGCGCCGCGCCCGGCATTGAGGCCGCTCAGTGACGAAGATTGTCGGCTCGAGCCCTGGCGTTGAGTCTGCAAGTCATTGAAATAAGAGCATTTCCATCGCGGCAGGCAGACGACGATTGACGTTTGATTGTTTCCCTTGGCGCCTACGCGCGCCGGCCGAGTCGGTCGAGCATGAACGCGTATTCCAGGGCTATCTCGCGATAGTGCTCGAAACGGCCGGCCTTGCCGCCATGGCCGGCCTGCATTTCCACGTGCAGCAGCAGCGGGTTGCGGTCCGTCTTCAGGGCACGTAGCTTCGCGACCCATTTGACCGGCTCGTAGTATTGCACCTGGCTGTCCCAGAGGCCGGCGGTGACGAACATCGCCGGGTAATCCTGGGCGCGTACATTGTCGTACGGTGAGTAAGACAGCAGATACTCGTAGTCGTCGCGGCCGGTGGGGTCACCCCATTCGTCATACTCGTTGGTCGTGAGCGGAATGCTCCGATCGAGCATCGTCGTGACCACATCGACGAACGGCACCTGCGCGACGATCGCCCGGTACAAGTCCGGCGCCATGTTCGCCACCGCCGCGACCAGCAGGCCGCCGGCACTGCCGCCCATCGCGAACACCTTGTCGGGCGCCGCATAGCGGTGCGCGGTGAGATCGCGGGTGACGTCGATGAAATCCGTGAAGGAATTGCGCTTGTGGCGCAGTCGCCCCGCATCGTACCAGGCACGTCCCATCTCCTGGCCGCCGCGGACGTGGGCGATCGCGCAGACGAAACCGCGGTCGAGCAGACTCAGCCGCGAGATCGAGAACACCGGATCGAGGCACAGCCCGTACGCGCCGTACGCATACAGCAGCAGCGGCGCGCTGCCGTCGAGCGGGGTGTCGCGCCGATGGACGATCGACACCGGGACCTGCGCGCCGTCTTGCGCCCTCGCGAAGCGCAATTCGGTCCTGTAGCGGGCAGGGTCGAAGTCGCCGACGACCGGTTCGCGCTTCAACAGCACGCGCTCGCCGGTCAAAGCATCGAAGTCGTAGGTCGTCGTCGGCGTCGTCGGCGACGAATAAGTGTAGCGGACGAGGGCGGTGTCCATCGTCGGGTTGTCGCCAAGATCGGTGGCGAATGCGCTCTCCTCGCCGTCGATCCAGCGTTCGCGGAACGGATTTTGCGCGGGCGCGCCGCCGCCGAGCGCAACATCCGGCAAGGGGGTGAGCAGTATCCGGCGCAAGCCGCCGACGCGTACCGTCGCCGCGACGAAGCGCGCGAACACGTCGAAATCGTGGATGAACCCGTCCTGCCGGTGCGCCACGAGTTCGCGCCATCCGGTTCGATCCGAATTCGCGCCGATCGGCGCGCAGAGCAGGCGGAAGTTCGTCGCCCGCCAATTGCTGCGAACCACGAACCAGGGCCCGCTGTCTTCGATCTGATATTCGTGGTCCCGCTCGTGCGGCAGAAACACCTTGAACGCGAGCGCCGGGTCGTCCGCTGCGGCGTAGCGCCATTCCGAACAGACCGTGCTCTCCATGTGGATGAAAATGAAGCGCTCCGATTTCGACTTCGAGACGCCGGTGTAGAAGCTACGGTCGGTTTGTTCGAACACCAGTTCGTCGGCGCGCCCGTCGCTGCCGACGTGGTGTTTCCTGACGTAGATTCCGAGCAGTGTCTCGGCGTCCTTGGCGACGTACAGCAACGTGCGGTTGTCGTTCGCCCAGGCGAGGTCCGCCTCGACGTTCTCGATGGCCGTCGGCAGCGTCTCGCCGGTCACGAGATTCTTCAGCCGCAGCCGGTACTCGCGCCGGCCGATCGTGTCCTCGCAATAGGCGAGCATCCGCGAGTCGGGCGAGACCTCGAGCGCACCGATCTGGTAGTAATCGTGCGCCGCCGCGGGCGCGTTGGCGTCGATCAGGATCTCCTCCGCCGCGTCCATCGAACCGGGCCGCCGGGCGAAAATCGGCTGCTCCCGGCCGCCCTCGTACCGGGCGTAATACCAGTAGCCGTGCTTGAAATAGGGCACGCTGAGGTCGTCCTGCGGCAAGCGGCCGACGATTTCATCGAACAAGCGGTTCTCGAGCCCGGCCGCCGCGGCCATGGTCGCCCGCCGGTAGGCGTTCTCGGCGCGCAGATGCGCGAGCACTTGCGGGTTCGTGCGCTCGTCGTCACGCAGCCAGTAGTATGAATCGCTTCGCGCGCCGAACGGGGAGGGCACGGCGTGCGGCCGCCGGGCGGCCACAGGCGGCTCGACGCCGACGGGCGCTTGCGCTTGGCGTTCGGTCATGATGTTTCTCGCATGGCGCCCGGAGTATAGTCATATCCGAGGAGCGCACAGACGCTTCCGGCCGTCGGATTCGCCGGGATGAGGGGGGAGAGAAATCATGCATACCGTCCGCCAGCTGCTCGCCTTGAAAGGACACCAACTGTTCTCCGTCGGACCGCAGGACTCGGTACTGCGCGCGATCGAAGTGATGGCGACCCAGCACGTCGGTGCGCTGCTCGTGATGGAGGCGGGCGCTCTGCTCGGGGTGATCTCCGAGCGCGACTATGCGCGCAAGGTGATCCTGATGAACCGTTCGTCGCACGACACCACCGTCGCCACCATCATGAGTGCGCCGGTGATCACGGTCGGGCTCGGCGACACGGTCAAGCATTGCATGGAGGTCTGCACGGGCGAGCGGATCCGCCACCTGCCCGTGGTCGATGGCAACGCCGTCGTCGGCATCGTGTCGATCGGCGATCTGGTGAAGGCGATGTTGCAGGAACAAAGCCAGCAGATCGAACAGCTCGAGCGCTACATCGCCGGGTGAGCCCGGCGGCGGACCGCCTGCGCACGCCCGCGGTGCCCAGCACGACGTGCTCCGACGCGGGCGTTGACCGTGCCCGTCACCCTAGTATCATGAGACGCATTACCAGGCACGCGTAGCGGCGTTCGCCCGTCCTGGCGCGATCGAGCGCGCGCCTCGAACCGGTTTAATTCGTTGTTTGGCAAGGCTTTGCGGCCGCAGCCGTAAGGTGCGGGATGGTATGGGCAGCTCCATGGTCGATCGTCAATCCCCCTTTCTGATCGACGGCGCGGCGGGCGTCGATGCGCGTGCGCTCGACTGGGGCCTGTACCGGCGGGCCTACGAGAAGGATTCCTGCGGCTTCGGCCTGATCGCGAGCCTCGACGATCGGCCGAGCCACTGGCTCGTCGGCAATGCGATCAGGTCGCTGAATCGGCTGACGCATCGCGGTGCGGTGGCGGCGGACGGCAAGACCGGCGACGGCTGCGGCGTGCTGATCAAGATGCCGGTCGAGTTCATGCGCGCGGTCGCGGCCGAGAGCGGCATCGTCCTCACCTCGCCGTTCGGTGCCGGCCTCGTGTTCCAAAGCCAGGACCCGGCCAAGGCTGCGCACGCACGGCGGGTGCTCGGCGAGGCGCTGGAGGCCGAGAAATTCGTGGTCGCCGGCTTTCGTCCGGTGCCGACCGATGCGTCGGCGTGCGGCGCCGAGGCGCTGAAGACCATGCCCTCGATCGAGCAGATCTTCGTCAATTTCCACGGCGACATCGACGAGGCAACGTTCAACCGCAAGCTGTACCTTGCACGCCGCCGCGCGGAGAAGCGCCTCGAGAACGACGATCCGGTGTTCTACGTGCCGTCGCTGTCGGCGAGCACGATCGTCTACAAGGGCATGGTGATGCCGCAGTTCCTCGCGCAGTTCTACCCGGACCTCGAGGATGCGCGCTTGGAGACCTCGGTCGCGGTGTTCCATCAGCGCTTCTCGACGAACACCCTGCCCCAATGGCGCCTCGCCCATCCGTATCGCTACCTTGCGCACAACGGCGAGATCAACACCATCCAGGGCAACCGCAGCTGGGCGGTCGCGCGCGGGCCGCTGTTCCGTTCGCCGCTGCTGCCCGACCTGCGCGACATCCTGCCGGTCGTCTCGATGTCCGGGTCGGATTCGCAGTCACTGGACAACATGCTGGAGCTGCTGCTGGTCGGCGGCCTCGACCCGATGCACGCGATGCGGATGCTGATCCCTCCCGCGTGGCAATCGGTCGACATGATCGACCCGGATCTGAAGGCGTTCTACGAATACTACGCGACGCACATGGAGCCCTGGGACGGTCCGGCCGGCATCGTGCTGACGGACGGCCGCCATGCCTGCTGCACGCTCGATCGCAACGGCCTGCGTCCGGCGCGCTGGGTCATCACCAAGAACCGGCACATCACGATCGCCTCCGAAGCCGGCGTCTGGGACTACGCCGCCGGGGACGTCGTGAAGAAGGGCAAGCTCGGCCCCGGCGAGATGATCTCGCTCGACCTGCAGACCGGCGAACTGATGGATACGAGGCGGATCGACGATCTCTTGAAGAGCCGACATCCGTACAAGACCTGGTTGAAGAAGGGTGTGCGCTACCTGCAGACCGACCTGATCGACCCGCGGCTCGCCGCGGAGCCGTTCGACCGCGACACGCTCGCCTCGTATCAGAAGATGTTCAACATCTCGGCGGAGGAGCGCGACGAGATCATCCGCGTGCTCGCCGAGGACGAGAGCGAGGCCGTCGGGTCGATGGGCGACGACACGCCGATGCCGGTCCTGTCGAGGAAGGTCCGTTCGCTGTTCGACTATTTTCGGCAACAGTTCGCCCAGGTCACGAATCCGCCGATCGATTCCCTGCGCGAGAGCATCGTGATGTCGCTGCAGACGCAAATCGGCCCGGAGTGCAACATCTTCGTGCCGCTGCCGCAGCATGCCGAACAGATCGTGCTGAGCTCCCCGGTGCTCTCGCAGCGCAAGCTGCGCCAGATCGTCGCGCTCGCCGGCAGCGGCGTGCCACACGAATTTCTCGACCTGCAGTACGCGCAGACGCTGGACCTCGAGACGGCGATTCGCACCGTGTGCGACCAGGCGGAACGCGCGGTCCGCGGCGGCAAGCTCGTGCTGCTGCTCTCGGATCGTTACCTCGTCGCCGGGAAACTCCCGATCCACGCCCTGCTCGCGACCGGTGCGGTGCACCACAGGCTCGTCGCCACCGGGCTGCGGTGCAAGTGCAACATCCTTGTCGAAACCGGCACGGCGCGCGATCCGCATCACTTCGCCTGCCTGATCGGCTACGGCGCGACCGCCGTCTACCCCTACCTCGCGTACCAGACCTTGTTCGACATGCTGCAAAAGGGCGCGTTGAGCGTAAACGAGGAGGCGCGCCAGGAGATCGGCCGCAGTTACCGTCGCGGCATCCGCAAGGGACTGTTCAAGATCATGTCGAAGATGGGCATCTCGACGATCGCGAGCTACCGCAGCGCGCAGTTGTTCGAGATCGTCGGCCTGGCCGACGAGGTCGTCGAATTGTGTTTCAAGGGATCCGACAGCCGCATCCAGGGCGCGGATTTCGCGGATCTGGAGCGCGATGCGCGGTTGCTCGCGAAGGCCGCCCGCGATTCGCGGCAAGCGGTCGCGCAGGGCGGGTTGCTGAAGTACATGCACGACGGCGAGTACCACATGTACAACCCGGACGTGATCGCGACGCTGCAGGCGGCGGTCGCGACCGGCGACTACGAACGCTACCGGCAGTTCGCGCAACTGGTCAACGAGCGTCCGATATCCTGCATCCGCGACCTCCTGCGCCTGCGAGCCTCGTCGGCGCCGGTGCCGATCGAGGAGGTGGAGCCCGCCGCCAAGATCCTGCTGCGCTTCGACAGCGCCGGCATGTCCTTGGGCGCCCTGTCGCCGGAGGCGCACGAGGCGCTCGCGATCGCGATGAACCGGCTCGGTGCGCGCTCGAACTCCGGGGAGGGCGGCGAGGATCCTGCGCGCTACGGCACCGAGCGCAACTCCAAGATCAAGCAGGTCGCCTCCGGCCGGTTCGGCGTCACGCCCGAGTACCTGATCAATGCCGAGGTGCTGCAGATCAAGGTCGCGCAGGGCGCGAAACCCGGCGAGGGCGGCCAGCTGCCGGGGCACAAGGTCAACGAGATGATCGCGCGCCTGCGCTTTGCGCGGCCCGGCGTCGGGCTGATCTCGCCGCCGCCGCACCACGACATCTACTCGATCGAGGATCTGGCACAACTGATCTTCGACCTGAAGCAGGTCAATCCGCACGCGCTGGTCTCGGTGAAGCTCGTCGCCGAACCCGGCGTCGGCACCGTCGCGGCCGGGGTCGCCAAGGCCTATGCGGACCTCATCACGATCAGCGGTTACGACGGCGGCACCGGCGCGAGTCCGTTGTCGTCGATCAAGTACGCCGGCACGCCGTGGGAGCTGGGGCTCGCCGAGACGCATCAGACGCTGCGTGTGAACGAGCTGCGACACCGCGTGCGGCTGCAGACCGACGGCGGCCTGAAAACCGGTCTCGACGTCATCAAGGCGGCGATCATCGGCGCCGAGAGCTTCGGCTTCGGCACCGCGCCGATGGTGGCCCTCGGCTGCAAGTACCTGCGAATCTGCCATCTGAACAACTGCGCGACCGGCGTCGCGACCCAGCACGCCGTGCTGCGCTCGAAGTATTTCATCGGCCTGCCCGAGATGGTGATCAACTATTTCAGGTTCGTCGCCGAGGAATGCCGCGAGCTCATGGCCTCGCTCGGCGTGCGCAGCATTGCGGAGCTGATCGGCCGCACCGAGCTGCTGGAGATCCTCCCGGGCGAGACCCCGAAGCAGGGCAAGCTCGACCTCACGCCGGTGCTCGCCAACGCGCGCCTGGTCTCGGACAAACCGCAGTACTGTGTCGATCCGCACAACGAGCCGTTCGACAAGGGAGTGCTCGCCGAGCGGATGCTCGCCGACATGCGGGCCGCGATCGCCGCAAAATCCGGCGGCGCTTTCGGCTATCCGGTCAGCAATTTCCACCGTTCGATCGGTGCGCGCATCTCCGGGGAGATCGCGCGGCGCTGGGGCGATTACGGCATGAGCGACGTGCCGATCGTCGTACGCCTCACGGGTTCGGCCGGGCAGAGCTTCGGTGTCTGGAACGCCGGCGGCTTGCACCTGCATCTCGAGGGCGAGGCGAACGACTATGTCGGCAAGGGGATGGCGGCGGGCAAGATCGTCCTGAAGCCGCCCGCGGGATCGGCGTTCGTCGCGCGCGAGACCGTGATCATGGGCAACACCTGCCTGTACGGCGCGACCGGCGGTGAGTTGTTTGCCGCCGGTGTGGCCGGCGAGCGCTTCGCCGTGCGCAACTCGGGCGCGATCGCGGTGATCGAGGGTGTCGGCGACCATTGTTGCGAGTACATGACCGGCGGCGTGGTCTGCGTGCTCGGGCGCACCGGCGTGAACTTCGGCGCGGGCTTCACCGGGGGATTTGCCTACGTGCTCGACCTGGAGCGTGATTTCGTCGACCGCTACAACCACGAGCTGATCGACATCCACCGGGTCTCGCCGGAGGGCATGGGCACGCACGTGCAGCACCTGTACGGTCTGATCGAGCAGCACGTCGCCGAAACCGGCAGCGCCTGGGGCGAGCAGCTGCTCGCCGACTTTCGCAGCTACGTCGGCCGGTTCTGGGTGGTCAAGCCGAAAGCCGCCGCGATCGGCTCCCTGCTCGAGAATCTGCGGCGTGCGGCGTGAGCGCCCCGCGAGCGAAGGATTCGTCGATGGCGGACAAGAACCTGCAATTCTTGGATGTTGCGCGCAAGGACCCGGACAAGCTGGCGATCGAGGAACGGACGCGGCACTTTCGCGAAATCTACGCCGAGTATGGCGCTGAGGAGGCCGGGCAGCAGGCGGGGCGCTGTGTGTCGTGCGGCAACCCGTTCTGCGAATGGAAGTGCCCGGTCCACAACTACATTCCGAACTGGCTGACCCTGATCAGCGAGGGCAAGCTGTTCGAGGCGGCGGAGCTGTCGCATCGGACGAATTCGCTGCCGGAGGTGTGCGGGCGGATCTGCCCACAGGACCGGCTCTGCGAGGGTGCCTGCACCTTGAACGACGGGCTCGGCGCGGTCTCGATCGGTGCGATCGAGAAATACATCACCGACGAGGCATTCAAGCTCGGTTGGACGCCGGATCTGTCGGGTGTGACGCCGAGCACCAAGCGCGTCGCGATCGTCGGCGCGGGACCCGCGGGGCTCGCTTGCGCCGACGTGCTCGCGCGCAACGGCGTACGTTCCGTCGTCTTCGACCGGTATCCGCGGATCGGCGGCATGCTCACCTTCGGCATCCCGCCGTTCAAGCTGGAGAAGGAGGTCGTCGAGAAGCGCCGCGAGATCATGCAGGGCATGGGCGTCGAGTTCCGGCTCGGCGTCGAGGTCGGACGCGACGTCGCATTCGATGAGCTGCACGCGCAATTCGACGCGGTGTTCCTCGGCATGGGCACCTATGGCTTCGTCAAGGGCGGCTTCACCGGTGAGGACCTGCCCGGTGTCCACGAGGCGCTGCCGTACCTGATATCGAACATCCGCCGCGAGCTCGGGCTCGCCGAGAACCCCGGCGATTTCATCGACCTGCGGGACAAGCAGGTGGTCGTGCTCGGCGGCGGCGATACGGGCATGGATTGCAACCGCACCGCGATCCGGCAGGGCGCGGCGAGCGTGAGCTGTACCTACCGGCGCGACGAGGCGAACATGCCGGGCTCGCGCCGCGACTACAAGAACAGCAGGGAAGAAGGCGTGACCTTCCTGTTCAACCGCCAACCCGTCGAGATTGTCGGCACGGATCGGGTGCAGGGCGTCAAGCTGGTCGAGACGCGCCTCGGAGCGCCGGACCGGCGCGGCCGACGCACCCCCGAGGTCGTCCCCGCCACCGAGGAGACGATCCCGGCCGATGCCGTGATCGTCGCGTTCGGCTTTCTGCCGAGTCCGGCCGAGTGGTTCGCCGCGCAGCGCATCGCACTGCATCCGAACGGCCGCGTGCGGGTCGCGACGATGGGCGCTCTGCGCTTTCAGACGACGAACCCGAAGGTGTTCGCCGGCGGCGACATGGTGCGCGGCTCGGACCTGGTCGTCACGGCGGTGTTCGAGGGGCGCCAGGCGGCGCTCGGCATCCTCGAGCATCTCGGCATCGAGACGGCCGAAGCCTAAGCCGGATCACCCACCCGCCTGCGCCCCGAAGCGAATCAGCCGACGAGGGTGATCCGGCCCGGGGATGCGGCGTCCGAAAACGGCGAGTATTGGCGGCGGCGCTGCCGTACAGTGGCCGCATGCCGCGCATTACCGATGGTGATCGCAAGGAGATATGCCCACATGAACTACCACGCCTATGTCGACAGCCCGATCGGGCGCCTGCGCCTGTACGGCGACGAGCGCGCCGTGACCGCGCTGGTGCTCGATCCGCAGGCCGCGCCGATCGATGCGCCGGCGCGGGGCGGCACGAATCCCGCCGTCGATCCGGGGATCGAGGATCCACGGGCCGGGGTGCTGCCGGTGGCGGCGCGCCAGCTCGCCGAATATTTCGCCGGCGCGCGCCACACGTTCGCGTTGCCGCTCGCGGCGCGTGGGTCGCCGTTCCAGGAGCGGGTCTGGCGCGCGTTGCTCGGGATTGCGTACGGCCGCACGCAAAGCTATGGCGAAATCGCGCGCCGCATCGGCCAACCGGCCGCGGCACGCGCGGTCGGCATGGCGAACAACCGCAATCCGCTGCCGATCTTCGTGCCCTGCCATCGTGTGATCGGTGCCGATGGCACGCTGGTCGGTTACGGCGGCGGCCTCGAGCGCAAGCGCTGGCTGCTTACCCTGGAGAGCACGGCGGGCGCGGCGGCCGCAAATTCGCGGCAGTGAACGCGCGGCCGCTCAGAACGCCGACAGCCCGGTCAATTCCCGTCCGACGCTGAGCTGGTGGATCGACTCGGTTCCTTCGTAGGTGACGACGCTCTCGAGGTTCAGCATGTGCCGGATCGGCGCGAACTCGGCGCTGATCCCGGCGCCGCCGAGCATGTCGCGGCAGTCCCTGGCGATATCGAGCGCCGCGCGCGTATTGTTCCATTTTGCGAGCGACACCTGGACCGGCGTCATCTCGCCCCGATCCTTCAGCCGGCCGAGCTGCAGCGCGAGTAATTGCGCGGTCGTGATCTTGCGCGCCATCTCGGCGAGGCGCACCTGGATCAGTTGATTGGCGGCGAGCGGCCGGCCGAACAGCACCCGCGTCTTGGTGTAATCCAGCAGTTGCGCGAGGCACGCCTGGCCGGCGCCGATCACGCCCCAGGAGATTCCGTAGCGCGCCTGGGTCAGGCAGGAGAGCGGCCCCTTGAGCCCGAGCGCACCGGGCAGGCGATTCTCGTCCGGCACGACGACGTCGTCGAAGAACAACGCGCCGGTCGCCGATGCTCGCAGGCTGAACTTGTCGTGGATCTCGGATGTGGTGAAACCGCGCGTGTCCCTGTCGATGAGGAATCCGCGCACGCCCTCGTCGGTCAGCGCCCAGGCGACGCAGAGGTCGGCGACCGGCGCGTTCGTGATCCACATCTTGGAACCGTTGATGACCCAGTCGCCGCCGCGGCGCTTCGCATGCGTCTTCATGTTCGCCGGATCGGATCCGCCGTGCGCCTCGGTCAGACCGAAGCAGCCGATCGTCTCGCCGCGCGCCATCGGAGGCAGGTACCGGCTCTTCTGCGCCTCGGAACCGAACGCGTGGATCGGATACATGCACAGGCTCGACTGCACCGAGACGAAGCTGCGCAGCGCCGAGTCGCCGCGCTCCAGCTCCTGGCAGATCAAGCCCGAGGATACGGCGTTCATGCCGGCGCAACCGTAGCCCTCGAGGGAGCTGCCGAGCAGACCCATCGAGGCGAGTTCGCCGACCAGTTCGCGCGGAAAGCGCTGCTCGGCGAAGGCTTTGGCGATGATCGGGATCACCTTCTCGTCGACCATGCGCGCGACGGCATCCTGAACCTGCCGTTCCTGCTCATCGAGCAGACTGCGCAGGTCGAACAGGTCGAGGGGATCGTTCGTCTTCTGGGTCATGCCAGTCTCCCGTCCGGGCCGCCATCGTCGTGCGGCGGTGCGCGCGGCGACCCGCGCGCGCCGCCCGCATGTGCAGGTGTTACGCCAGACGCTGGGCCGCGAGGGCGGCGACGGCGCTCGATCAGGCCGCCATCAGGGTCTTCAGCTTGCCGATCGCGTTGACCTCGACCTGCCGCACACGCTCGGCGGAGATTCCGTACTCATCGGCCAGGTCATGCAGGGTGGCTTTGTCCTCGGTCATCCACCGCCGGCGCAGGATGTTGCGGCTGCGTTCGTCGAGCTTCCCGAGCGCGACGCTGAGACGGTCGGCGGAGTCTTCCTCCCATTCCTCGCGCTCGAGCTCGACGGCCGGATCGGCGTTGCTCGCCGGCAGGTACAGAGCCGGCGAATAGCCTTCCTCGTCATCGGCGTCGGGTGCGGGATCGAACGCGAGATCCCGTGCCGAGAGGCGCTGTTCCATCTCGCGCACGTCGCGCACCTCGACGCCGAGGTCTTTCGCGACCGCCTGGGTCTCCGCTTCGGTCAGCCAGGCGAGATTCTTCTTCAGCCGGCGCAGGTTGAAGAACAGCTTGCGCTGCGCCTTGGTCGTTGCGACCTTGACGAGGCGCCAGTTGCGCAGCACGAATTCATGGATCTCGGCGCGGATCCAATGCACCGCGAACGACACCAGCCGAACGCCGACGCCCGGGTCGAAGCGCTTGACCGCCTTCATCAGGCCGATGTTGCCTTCCTGGATCAAATCGCCGATCGGCAGACCGTAGCCGGCGTAGCCGCGCGCGATGTGCACGACGAAGCGCAGGTGCGAAAGCACCAGTTCGCGCGCCGCCTGCAGGTCGCCCTCGTCGCGGAAGCGGGTCGCGAGCGCGACTTCCTCGTCCTTGGAGAGGATCGGGATCTGCGAGATCCGGCCGACATACGAGTCGAGGCTTCCGATCGGACCCGCGAATACCAGTCCGCCCTGCTTTGCAACCAACGCTGTGCTCATCGGTGTCAACCTCCGAAATACCTTGGACAGAATGATAGCACTCTTGCAGTTGGAGTGCTAAAAAGCGGCCGGGTTTCGTCGCGCACGTTGGAAAAAATTACCCTTTATTAATAATGGCTTACGAAGGGTTGATCGCACGGATATGTTGCGTCGCCGCGAGCCAGGATCCGAGCCAGCCGAGGAGGCCCGCGGCCGCAAGGACGCACATCGCCGTCGGCAGATCGAGCCCAGCGAGGCGAAACTGGCTGCCATAGAGGCGCGCGAGACGCCCGATGGGGCCCGAGATGGCGGCGACCGCGACGGCGACGAGCGCCAGCGCGAGCAGGCCGCCGCCGAGCCCGTACCAGATCCCGCTGTACAAGAAGGGGCGCCGGACGAAGCCATCGGTGCCGCCGACGAGCTTCATCACCTCGATTTCGGTGCGGCGGTTCAGGATATCCAGCCGGATCGTGTTGCCGGCGATCAGCATGACGCCGACGCCGAGCAGGCCGCCGGCGAGCAGTGCGACCCGCTGCAGCAGGGCGATCATCGCCAGCAGGCGTTCGACCCATTCGCTGTCGATCTGCACCCGATCGACCCCCGTGAGGTCGAGAATCGCCTTCTTCAAAGTGGCGATACCGGCCGGCGTGCTGGCGCCGGGCGCGGGCGTCACGATCAGTGTGTTCGGCAGCGGATTGGCCGCGAGCGCATCGAGCGCCGCGCCGAAGCCGGAATACTTGCGGAACTCGGCGAGCGCCTGCGGGGCGAGGATGACGCGCACGGCCGACACGTCGCCGCGCCCCCGCAGGCGCACGGCGATCCGCCGCGTCTGCGCGCCGGTCGCGGATTTCGCAAGGTACACCGACAGGTTGAAGGCGTCGTTCCAGCCCGTGCCCGCCTGCCGCGCGTTCTGCAGTATCAGGTACAGGCACAGCGGCAAGGCGATCGCGATGCCGATGACCGCCATCGTCATCAAGCTCGCGAACGGCGCGTCGGCGATGCGCCCGAGCGAACCGACCAAGGTCTGCGCATGCCGCGCGAAATAGGCGCCGACGCTCACGTTGGCGTCTGCACGGCGACGCGGCCGTCGCCAAGAACGATGCGGCGCGCGCCGAATTGGTCGATCAAGTGCAGGTCATGGGTTGCGACCACGACGGTGACACCGACGTCGTTGAAGCGCTTGAAGAGGCGCATCACCTCGAGCGAGAGGTCCGGATCGAGATTGCCGGTCGGCTCGTCGGCGATCAGCAGCGGCGGCTTGCCGACGACCGCGCGCGCGATGCCGACGCGCTGTTGTTCGCCGGCCGACAGCTCCATCGGCCGGTTGCGCTCCTTGCCGAGCAGCCCCACCTGGTCGAGCGCCGCGCGCACGCGCTTGTCGATCTCCTTGCGCGGCACGCCGGCGATGATGAGCGGCAGCGCGACGTTGTCGCCCACGGGGCGGTCGAACAGCAGCTTGTTGTCCTGGAACACGACGCCGATCTGGCGCCGGAACTGCGCGACGCCGCGCGCGCCGATCGAAGCGGTCGCGCGGTCGCCGACGACGACGCGGCCGCGTGTCGGGCGCTCGATCAAGGCGATCAATTTGAGGATGCTGCTCTTGCCCGCCCCGGAGGGCCCGGTGAGGAACGTCAGGTCGCCGCGCTCGATTTTGAACGAAACGCCCGCGAGGGCCTCGCGGCCGCTCGGGTAACGCTTGTGGACCTGGTCGAACTGGATCATGCCGTGCCGGCCGCCGCGGGCTTGAGCAGCGCGGCGACGAATTCTTCCGCCTTGAACTCGCCGAAATCCTCGAGCGATTCGCCGACGCCGATGAAGCGGATCGGGATCTTGAATTTCTGCGCGATCGCGAGCACGACGCCGCCCTTCGCGGTGCCGTCGAGCTTGGTGATCACGAGACCGGTCACGCCGAGGTTGCGGTCGAACTCCGCGGTCTGCACGAGCGCGTTCTGCCCGATCGTGCCGTCGAGCACCAACAGCACCTCGTGCGGCGCGGTCGGGTCGAGACGCGCCAGCACGCGCTTGACTTTCTTCAGCTCCTCCATCAGATGCGCTTGCGTGTGCAGGCGGCCGGCGGTGTCGGCGATCAATACGTCGACCTTGCGCGCGCGGGCCGCCTGCAGGCCGTCGTAGATCACGGCGGCGGGCTCGGCGCCGGCTTGCTGGGCGATCAACGGCACGCCGTTCCTCTGCGCCCAGACGGCGAGTTGCTCGCGAGCGGCCGCGCGAAACGTGTCGCCCGAGGCGAGCATCACGCTGCGGCCCTGCGCGATCAGCCGGTGTGCGAGCTTGCCGATGGTCGTCGTCTTGCCGGCGCCGTTGATGCCGACCACCAGGATCACGTAGGGCTGCGCCCGGTCGTCGATCCGCAGCGGCCGCTCGACCGGCGCCAGGATCTCGAGCATCGAGCCGCGCAGCGCCCCGACCAGGGCATCGACGTCAGCGAGTTCCCGGCGCGCGACCCGCTTGGCGAGATCCTCGAGGATGCGCGAACTTGCGTCGACGCCGACGTCGGCGCCGATCATCCGGCTCTCGAGCTCCTCGAGCACCTGCGCGTCGATCTGGCGCCCCGGCAGGATGCCCTTGATCCCCTCGGCCATCCAGGAAGAACCCGTGTTCAGGCGGGCGCTGAGGCGCTTGAAGAAGCCCGGCGCGGCAGGCGGCGTCGATTCGGTCATCATGTCGGCGGGAGCTTATCAGAGCCGCGGGGATGCGGAATTTTACGCGTATGATCGCCGGCGTGGCGAACCCCAAGGCGCGGGCGCGCAGCGCGCGCCACTCGATCCGGATCGTCGGCGGCGCATGGCGCGGCCGACGGATCCCGTTCCCTGATTTGCCCGAGCTGCGGCCGACGCCCGACCGGGTGCGCGAGACGCTGTTCAACTGGCTGCAGCCGTTCACCGGCGGCGCCCGCTGCCTCGACTTGTTCGCCGGATCCGGCGCGCTTGGACTGGAGGCGTTGTCGCGCGGCGCCTGCGAGGCCGTGTTCGTCGACCGTTCGGCGCAGGTCGCCGCGAGCGTGCGCGAGCAGCTCGCGCGCCTCGGCGCCGGGCACCGGGCGAGCGTGCACTGCGAGGCGGCCGAAGATTATCTGCGCGCCACGGTCGTGCCGTTCGACCTCGTGTTCCTCGATCCGCCGTTCCGCGCGAACGCCCTCGCCGGGATCTTGCCGGCGCTCGCCGAGCGCGCCTGGGTCGTTGCCGGCGGCCACCTGTACCTCGAGAGCGAACGCGCCGCCGGCGCGCCGCCGCTGCCGGCCGGCTGGCGCCTGGTGAAATCCAAGTTCGCCGGCGAGGTGGGTTATCATCTGGCGCGCAGAGAACGATAGGCACCGACGCCCATGCACAAGAGAAACGCGATCTACCCCGGCACCTTCGATCCGATCACGAACGGCCACCACGATCTGGTGCGGCGCGCGGCAAGCATCTTCGACCGTCTCGTCGTCGCGGTTGCCGCGAACCCCAACAAGGCGCCGATGTTCTCGCTCGATCAGCGGGTCGACATGGCGCGGCGTGTGCTCGCCGACATGCCGAACGTCGAAGTCTGCGGCTATTCCGGGTTGACGGTGGACTTTGCGCGGCAGAATGGCCTGTCGGTCGTAGTGCGGGGCTTGCGGGCGGTGTCGGATTTCGAGTTCGAATTCCAGCTGGCGAACATGAGCCGCCACCTCTCGGCCGACATCGAGTCGGTGTTCATGACGCCCAAGGAGCAGTACACGTTCATCTCCTCGACGCTGGTGCGCGAGATCGCGGTTCTGGGCGGGGACGTGTCGGAATTCGTGCACCCGATCGTCGAGACCGAACTGAAGCGGGTGAGACAGGTGTGAGCGCGGTTCAGCGCCGCTGGCAGGCCGGACACCAATAGGTCGCCCTCTGCCCGAGGGTGCGCCGCGCGATCGGCGAGCCGCAGCGGCGGCAGGGCTTGCCGGTCCTTTCATAGACGGCCAGCTTCCGGCGGAAGTGGCCGGGCGCGCCGGAGGCATCGACGTAGTCGCGCAGGGTCGTGCCGCCGGTGCGGATCGCCGCGGCGAGCACCTGCTTGATGGCGCCGGTCAAGGCGCGCGCCTGCGCCCGCGTCACACGCGCGCCCGGCAGCGCCGGATGCACGCCGGCGCGAAACAGCGCCTCGCTCGCATAGATGTTGCCGACGCCGACGACGATGCGGGAGTTCATCAACAGCGACTTGATCGCGACCTTGCGACCGCGCGTCGCGGCGAACAAGGCGTCGGCGTCGAACTCGGCACTCAGGGGTTCCGCCGCGAGTCGCGCGAGCAGCGGGTGCTCGCGCGGGTCGCGCGCCGTGAAGTGCAGACTGCCGAAGCGGCGCGGATCGTGGTAGCGCAGGCACATCCCGGTCTCGAGCCGCAGGTCCCAATGGTCGTGCGGCCGCGGCGGCGTCTGCGCCGGCAGCAGCCGCAGGCTCCCCGACATGCCCAGATGCACGATCGCCGTGCCCGTATCGAACCGCAGCAGAAGATACTTGGCACGTCGGTCGACGCCGCGGACGATCTGGCCGCGAACCGCCGCCTCGACGCCCGGGGCAATCGGCCAGCGCAGCTGGCGCTTGCGTACCAGCAGGTCGAGCGTTCGCCGGCCGACGAGCGCCGGTTCGATGCCGCGGCGGGTGGTTTCGACTTCGGGAAGCTCGGGCAAGGGGTGAGGCGCCCACGCGCGGCACCGCCGATCAATGGCGTTGCGCGCCGCGGTCCCGGTCTACTTGATCTTCGACTCTTTGTAGGCCACGTGCTTGCGCACGACCGGATCGAATTTCTTGGTTTCGAGCTTGTCCGGGTGCAGGCGCTTATTCTTGGTCGTCGTGTAGTAGTGGCCGGTGCCGGCGGACGATATCAGCTTGATCTTGTCGCGCATCGCGGGGTGACCTCGGTTAGACCTTGACGCCCTGGCCGCGCAGCTGCGCGACGACGACGTCGACGCCGCGTTTCTCGATCGTGCGCAGGCCGCGGGTGCTCACGCGCAGGCTGACGAATCGCCGTTCCGTCTCCAGCCAGAACCGATGCGTGTGCAGATTCGGCAGAAAACGCCGGCGCTTGTGATTGTTCGCGTGCGAGACGGTGTTCCCCGTCTTCGGCCGCTTCCCGGTGACCTGGCAAACTCGCGACATGACGTGAACCTTTGGCCGTGGAGTTCCGAACGAGCCGCGTTTTATACCAGGCGCGCGTGGCACGTTCAATAGATTTTGCGAATTGCCCTTCCAATTCAGCGAGATAGCCGACCGAAGCCAGCGCGGTGCGCGCCGCTGCGCGCAAGCGCTCTAGGCGAGGAATCCGCGCTCCGCGAGGGACACGCTCGCACCGTCGCCGACCACGATGTGATCGAGCAGACGGATGTCGACGAGGCCGAGCGCCTCCTTGATCCTGCGCGTGATGCACTCGTCGGCCTGGCTCGGCTCCGGGATGCCCGAGGGATGATTGTGCGCGACAATGACCGCGGCGCAGTTCCACGCCAGAGCCTGCTTGACGATTTCGCGCGGGTGCACGCTTGCCCCGTCGATCGTGCCCCGGAACAAGGGTTCGAAATGAATCAAACGGTGCCGGTTGTCGAGATACAGACAACAGAAGACCTCGTGCTCCAGATCGCGCAGGCGCGCGGTGAGGAAGTCGCGCGTCGCCCGCGGGCTCGACAAGGCCGGCCCGGTGCGCAGCGCCTCGGTGAGCTGGCGGCGCGCGATCTCGACCGCGGCCTGCAGCTCGGCGTAGCGCGCGGGACCGAGCCCCGGCTGTGCGCAAAAGCGCGCGCGATCGGCGGCGATCAGCTTGCGCAGAGAGCTGAAGCCGCTCAACACCTCGCGGGCGAGCTGCACGGCTGAGCGGCCGCGGATTCCGCGGCGCAGCAGGATCGCGAGCAACTCGGCGTCCGATAGCGATTCGGCGCCGTACCGCAGCAGCTTTTCGCGCGGCCGCTCATCGATCGGCCAATCGGAGATCGCCATGGCGACAGGATGACCCGCGCCGTGTCCGCGGAACAGGCGCAAATCGCGGGCGATGGCGCAGTTTCGCTCCCCCTCAGGCGCGCCCGGAGCTGCCGAAGCCGCCGTCGGCGCGCGCCGTCGCCGCGAAATCCTCGACGATCTCGAACTGCGCATGGACGACCGGGACGACGATCAGCTGCGCGATCCGGTCGCCCGGGTTGATCGTGAACGGCATGTCGCCGCGGTTCCAGCAGGAGACCATCAACGGACCTTGATAATCGGAATCGATCAGGCCGACGAGGTTGCCGAGCACGATGCCATGCTTGTGGCCGAGGCCCGAGCGCGGCAGCAGCAGCGCCGCGTAGCCCGGATCGGCGATGTACAGCGCGATGCCGGTCGGAACCAGCTCGGCGCAGCCCGGGCCGAGGGCGAGCGGCGCGTCGAGGCACGCGCGCAGGTCGACGCCGGCGGAGCCGTCGGTCGCGTGCCGCGGCAGGGGGAACTCGCTGCCGATGCGCCGATCGAGGATTTTCAGCTTGATCCGCCCGCTCATCGGCTCAACGCCGGCTGCGCCGGCTGCGGTTGCGGCTGAGCGGCGCGGCCGGGGTCCGGCGCGCGCGCACGGCGCGCCGCGCGGGTCCCGGCGGCGGCGGCAGGCGCCGCGCGATCAATGCGACGAGTTCGCGTGCGACCTCGACCTTCGGCGCTCGCGCGATCTCGGCCTTGCCGCCCGGCCAGATCACGGTCAGCGCATTGTCCTCGCAGTCGAAGGCGAGGCCGTCGCCGACGCGGTTGGCGGCGATCATGTCGAGCTTCTTGCGCTTGAGCTTGGCGCGCGCATTTTCCTCCACGTCGTTGGTCTCCGCCGCGAAGCCGACCACGAAGGGCCTTTTCGCCATGTCGGCGACCGACATGACGATGTCCGGGGCGGGTTCGAGGTCGAGCTTGACGGCGACACCTTGCTTCTTGATCTTCTGTCTGGCGATCTCGACCGGCTGGAAATCGGCGACCGCGGCGGCGGCGATGAACAGATCGGCCTCGGCGACGTGGCGATGGACCGCCGCGAGCATCTCGCGCGCGCTCTCGACGTCGATTCGGCTGATTCCGGCCGGCGTCGGCAGGTTCACCGGGCCGGTCACCAGCGTCACGTGGGCGCCCGCCTCGCGCGCGGCGGCGGCGACGGCGAAGCCCATTTTTCCGGAACTGCGATTCGTCAGGTAACGCACCGGGTCGATGCGCTCGCGTGTCGGGCCGGCGGTGATCAGCACGTTGAGCCCGGCGAGCAGGCCGGCGTTCGGCGGTGCGTCCAGCAGGCTCTCGGCGATCTTGGCCGGTTCCCACATGCGACCGGGGCCGACCTCGCCGCAGGCCTGGCTGCCGGATCCCGGGCCGAGCAGGCGCACGTCCCGGCCGATCAAGGCCGCAACGTTGGCCTGGGTCGCCTTGTGCTGCCACATGACCCGGTTCATCGCCGGTGCGACGCAGATCGGCGCCTCCGTCGCGAGGCAGAGCGTCGACAGCAGGTCATTGGCGCGGCCGCCGGCGAGACGCGCGAGGAAGTCCGCGCTCGCCGGCGCGATCAGCACGAGTTCCGCCCAGCGTGCGAGTTCGATGTGACCCATCGCCGCTTCCGCCGCCTCGTCCCAAAGATCGTGGCGCGCCGGCCGCCCTGAGACGGCTTGAAAGGCGAGCGGCGAGACGAAGCGGCAGGCCGCCGCGGTCAGCACGACCTGGACGTCGGCGCCCCGCTCGATCAGGCGTCGCACCAGGTCGGGGCTCTTGTAGGCGGCGATACCGCCGGTCACGCCGAGCAGAATGCGCTTTTTCGGAATCAATGGATGCCCTTCAATTCCTTGAATCGCTTGATGTCGCCGTCGAACTGCGCGCGCATCGCCGTCTCCTCGCCCTGCTTTTCGACGAGGTTCTGCCGCTGCGTACGGATGTCGGTGCCGACCCGCACCAGATCGTCCGCGAGCTGGTCCGGCATCGGCGCAGCCTTGGGATTCGCCGCATAGGGCCGGTAGCGCAGGCTGTCCGCGCGCAGCCGCACGAGCTTCGCTTGCAGAATGTCGAGGAACTGGCGGGTGACGTTGACCTGGTCGGCGACCAGCGCGAGGCGCTGGTCGCGCAGACGTACGATGTCGCTCACCGACACGTAAGTGTTCAACAGATTGCGGTCACGGTTGCGCTTGGCTTGCGCGGCGTGTTCGCGCTGCTGCTCCGCCGCGATCTCGGCCGCGGTTTGCTGTGCCGCCATGCGCTTGACCACGACGCCCTCCGGATTCACGACCTCGCGCTCGCGCGACGAGTATTTCGGCGGGATCTGATCGCCGTAGTGCACGATGCCGTGGCTGTCGACCCAGCGGTAGACGTTGGTGCCGGCGTGCCCGGTCTGCGCAATCAGGCAGCCGATCGCCGCAGCGATCGAGGCGATGCGGCGGACTCTGACGGTATTGTTCACAGGTGTCCCTCCATGCAGAACCGGCCCATTCTGCGGCGAACGCACCTCGGGCGCCATGACGCGCCGCTCATGCGCGACTGCCATAACGCTCCCGGTAGGCGAGCAGGGCCGCGTATTCACCGCCGCCGCGGGCCGCGACGTGGGCGAGCAGATCCGCGAGCGTCAGGATCGGGATCACCGGGATGGCAAACTGCTCCCCGATCTCCTGTACGGCCGACAGGCGGCTTTCGGCGCCCCGCTCCTGACGATCGAGCGCGAGGACGACGCCGGCCGGGTGGGCGCCGGCGTCACGGATCAGGCCGATCGACTCGCGGACCGCCGTCCCGGCCGTGATCACATCGTCGACGATCAGTACGCGTCCGCGCAGCGGACCGCCGACGATGCCGCCGCCCTCGCCATGATCCTTGATCTCCTTGCGATTGAACGCGAACGGCGGATTCAGCCCGTGCTCGGAGGCGAGCGCTGCGGCGGCGACCGTGACCAGCGGAATGCCCTTATAGGCGGGTCCAAACAGCACGTCGAACGCGACGTCCGAGGCCATGATCGCGGCGGCATAGGCCCGGCCGACCGCGGCGACCGCCTCGCCGGTGCTAAAGAGGCCGGCGTTGAAGAAGTACGGGCTGTCGCGCCCCGATTTGAGCTTGAACCGGCCGAACTTGAGCACGCCCAGCCGCAGGCACAAGTCGATGAATTCGCGCTGGTAGGGCTGCGGCATAGGGTCGGAAGTCTCGCAAGGGAATCGCCGCTTCGCAAGCGCCGGTACGGGTCCGCAAGGCCGCTGGTATCATCGCCGGCGATGCGCGTCGTCACGCTGAATGTGAATGGTATCCGCTCCGCCGCAAGCAAGGGCTTCTTCGACTGGCTGGGCCGCCAGCAGGCCGACGTCGTTTGTGTGCAGGAGACCAAGGCCCAGGTTGCGCAGCTCACCGATCCGGTATTCTGGCCGCGCGGCTACCATTGCACCTATTTCGATGCGCGGGCCAAAGGCTATGCCGGGACCGCGCTGTACGCAAAGCGCGAACCGCAGCGCCTCGAGCGCGGCTTTGGCGCGCCGGAGTTCGACGGTGAGGGGCGCTATCTCGAGGCGCAATTCGCCCACCTGACCGTGGTCTCGCTGTACCTGCCCTCCGGATCCGCCGGGCCGCATCGCCAGGAATCGAAGTTCCGGTTCCTGGAGGCGTTCATGCCGCATCTGCGCAGGCTGCAGCGGCGCCGCAAGCCGACGATTCTCTGCGGCGATTGGAACATCGCGCATCGGCCGATCGATCTGAAGAACTGGAGATCGAACCAGAAGCACTCGGGGTTCCTGCCCGAGGAGCGGCGCTGGCTCGACGAACTGTTCGGCGGTGGGCGCTACGTCGATGCGTTTCGCGTCGTCAACGATGAGGCCGACCAGTACACGTGGTGGTCGAACCGCGGCCAGGCGTACGCGAAAAACGTCGGCTGGCGCATCGATTATCACGTCACGAGCGCCGCGCTGCGCGACCGGATCCGCCGCGCCGCCATCTACAAGGAACGGCGATTCTCCGATCATGCGCCGCTCATCATCGATTACGACGTCGAGCTCTAACGCTTGACGCCGGCGCGCAAGCCCACCCTGGTCGAGGCCCTGCGCGACCGGCGCATGCTGGCGACGCTGCTGCTCGGCTTCGCCTCGGGACTGCCGTTCAATCTGACCGGCGCGACCTTGCAGGCGTGGCTCGCCGACGCAAAGCTCGACATCCGCACGATCGGCCTGTTCTCGCTGGTCGGATTGCCGTATGTGCTGAAATTCCTCTGGGCGCCGATGCTCGACCGGTATCTGCCGCCCCTGCTCGGCAGGCGCCGGGGCTGGATACTGATCTACCAGTTGGGCCTTGCCGTCGCGATCGGCGCGATGGGACTCTCCTCCCCGCAAAAGGCGCCCTTCGTCCTCGGACTGATCGCGCTGATCGTCGCGACTCTCTCGGCCTCGCAGGACATCGTGATCGACGCGTATCGCGTCGATCTGATCCCGTCGGAGCAGCGGGCGCTCGCCGCGGCGGCCAGCGCCTTCGGCTACCGTACCGCGGCGATGTTCGCCGGCGCGGTGATCGTGCTGATTGCCGCGCGCACCGGCTGGCGGACCGCCTACGGCATCGTCGCCGTGCTGATGGCGATGACCACGCTCGCGACGCTCTGGTCGCCGGAGCCGGAGCGGCCCGGCCGGCCGCCGCCGACGCTGCTCGAGGCGGTGGTCGAGCCGGCGAAGGATTTTCTGCGCCAGCCGGGTGCTTGGGGCTTTCTGTTGCTGGTGCTGCTCTACAAGTTCGGCGACGCGTTCGCGCTCAGTCTGTACAGCGCCTTCATGCTCAAGGGCGTGGGCTTCTCGCTCGCCCAGCTCAGCATCGCCGGCAAGGTCAACATGACCGTCTCGACGATGATCGGCACCGCGCTCGGCGGCTGGCTCTACATGCGCTGGGGCATGTTCCGTTCACTGCTGACGTTCGGTGTGCTGCAGGCGGTGACGCTCCTGCTGTTCATGTGGCTCGCGCTTGCCGGCAAACTGCTATGGCTGATGATCCTGGCGACGAGCCTCGACAATCTGGCCGGCGGCATGGGCCTCGCGGCGTTCATCGCGTTCCTCATGGCGCAATGCACACCGAACTACAGCGCGACCCAGTACGCTCTGCTGTCCGCGCTCGCCGCCGTGCCGCGAGTATTGATCGCCTCGGTCGCCGGCGCCGTCGTGCATTCCGTGGGCTGGGCGCACTTCTTCTTCGTCACGTTTCTGTCGGCGACGCCGGGAATCCTGCTGTTGCTGTGGATGCGGCCGAGGATCCGGCAGCTGGAAGGGCGCGAGCGGGCGAGGTTCGCGAATCGATGACGCGACGGCAGCCGTCGCGCGCACGCCGCAGTTGAGGCTTTCAGCGCCGCAGCGCGCCGTCGACCGAGCCGGCCCAGGATGGCTGCGCGATGTCCTCGAATTCCCGCTCGAGATCCTCGGCGCCGATGTCGACCGAGCCCGACCAATCCTCCGGTGCCTCGGCATTGTCGATCGAACCCTCGAGCATCTGCTCGGTCCACGAATCGAAGTCCATTTCCGTGACCGAGCCGTCGAAGTACTGGATCTCGACCGTCTGATCCGCGTCGTCGATCGCCACGACTTCGAACAGATCGCCGGCGGCGTCCCGATACCATTGCTCCACGATTGGTTTGGCCAGGTGCATCGTCGCGCTCCTCGGATTCTCGTATGTTCACCGCATTCAACTCTGATTGCCGCCACGGCGCAATAGGCGGGAATTGCGCGGAGCAACAACGCCGGCAGCCGGCAAAGCGCGTGCCATTTCCCCGCATAAAGTATCGCCGCGAGGGCCCGCCGCGAGCGCCGCTCGTCAGTCCTGCCGCCTTATGTACGCCAGGTCCCAGACGCGATGACCCAAGCGCAGACCGCGGCGCTCGAAACGCGTGCACGGCCGGAACTGCGGGCGCGCGACGAAGCCTCGATCCGCACTCAGGGAGGCGAGCCGCGGCTCGGCGGTGCAGACGGCGAGCATCTGCTCGGCGTACGGCTGCCAGTCCGTGGCGAGCCGCAATTCGCCGCCCGCGCGCAGCTTGCCGGCGACGGTGGCGACGAAACGAGCGTCGACCAGACGCCGTTTGACGTG
>Ga0307373_10001796_pt1 | contig 39836 bp, 36 predicted proteins | sample OX2MG_FD_202534 | JGI IMG/M metagenome (GOLD analysis project Ga0307373, IMG submission 202534) | Soil microbial communities from Risofladan, Vaasa, Finland - OX-2 | ecosystem: Environmental > Terrestrial > Soil > Coastal area > Acid sulfate soil | place: Finland: Risofladan, Vaasa | collected...
CCGCACCTGGGCACAGCCCCCGCCATCCGGATAAGACCCCCAGATAACACCGTCACCGGCGTCGAGGGCGCGAGCCGCCGCGTCGGCTGTCGGCATGCCCTCTCACAGGATTTGCGAAGACTTACCAGCTCGCTTCCTGTAACGGTTGGGCACGTCAACAGTTTACGTTTGAGACCGACGGGACGATTTACGATTCTAGCAAAAACAAATGCGTTAGCAACGTGAACCATTCAAGCGCAAACCAGGCGGCAATAGGTTTGGCCGTCTGCGACGGTACGAGCGCCCAAAAGTGGCGGATGTACGCCAATGGCACTATAAAAAATACCGGCTATAACGTATGTATAGACAATAAGAACGGAGATGGGACTACCTTGCAGCTCTATGCGTGCCTTGGTAATGCCAACCAAACGTTCTCTCTCCCAGATCAACACCACCTCGTGCAGTTCAACCTACCCGCACAGGCCGGTACGGCCGTGAAGGTGGCGTCTGACCAGTATTCGATCGTCGTTTTGACGAGTAATGGCCAGGTATGGGGAGCGGGCTACGGTAAGTATGGCCAACTTGGCGATGGAGCGAACTGGACGTACCAACCGTTTCCTGTGCAGTTTAAGCTGCCGAACGGTGTAACGGCCATTGATGTCTGGAACACGGCCTACTCGCCAACTGGCGGCCTGTACGACAATACGTTTGTCATCGGCAGCGACGGAAAGGTGTACGGCACGGGGTCGAATGGTCTTGGCCAACTCGGTAACGGGACGACCACCAGCACGCTGACACCGGTTGCGATGAATGTCATTGACGGTTCGACTATTAAGGCACTTCAGGTAGAGTCGGGATACGGTACGACTATCGTTCTGACGGATAACCACAAGGTCTACACCGTCGGCAACAATAGCAATGGCCAGCTTGGTGACGGAACGACGACGAACAGTTCGACGCCAAAAGCTAACAAATACACCAATATTCTGCCAATTACGATGTTCTAGGCGCGTTAGTATCGGTGATTTTACCCCGCAAAATCAATCACCCGGTAGCCATCACATCACTTGTGACGCATCAAGACTGAACTAGTCGTCGCGCTTCACAACATCCGGCAGCAAATCCTGGTGAACGCGATTCAGGTAGGCGAGCCCGGAATCCTCGTCGGAAGTAGCGGCGAGCGCCCGCTCAATGTACTTGTGCCGGTGCTCAGCATCGCCGAGAACCTCCGCCCACGACCGAACATGGACACGGAACTTGGGGGCGACCAGCGCGCAGCCGTGCGGGTTCCCTGGCGTATTCAGCTTCCGGGTGACGTAATCATTGTATGTGTTTCCGACGAGCCAGAAGTCCCAAGAGATGTTCGGCTGATTGAACTGCTCGTCCTCCGTGATCGCGATCGCGTAGGCCTCGATCTGGTCGAGTTCCTCCTTACCCAAGATCACCGAAGGGCGCTTCAGCTCGACTACGAGGTACTCACGGCTCTTGGAGTACGAAGACGAACTGCCAGACAAGACCAAGTCCGGAATGAGCAGCTTGCCTTCGCGCTGCGACTCGGGAATCACATCGGCGTACGCCGCTTCCTCGCCCAGAAGCTGAAGGTGCTTGACGAGGACGCGTCGAAGCGTCTCGTCGCTAGCCGTGAGCGTCCACTCGTCTCCAAAGAGCCACGCTTCGCGTTCAAGGATCTTATGCAGCTGCCGTCGTTCGGTCGTGGCCTTCTTCGCCTCGGTGTCGAAGATGAGCGTGCGGAGGCCGGCGAGGAAGTCGAGGCGATTCAGGATGCTGTGGCTCGCCGTGATGATGCTCTCCAGCGTCGTCCGCTCGAACAGCGATGCCATCTCTTCGATGCGGTCTTCGGGGAGCCGTAGCACCTCTCGCATTACCTTCTGAACCGCTGACGGGTCGGTCTCAACCGCCACCTTCATCAGCTGCATGCTGAACCGGCGCTGCTCAACGTCCATCTTGGCCAGCACGGGAGTGGCTGCGGTGGCGACAATGTCGAACGTCTTGCGGATCACCTTCTCGGGCACTGTCTTCGGTTCCGCCGTGTAGGGATACGACTGCTCGGACTTCCAGTCCTCGACGGCCTGTGCTCGCCGTTCCTGCGCCCGTTGCACCAGATGCTTGTTGACCGCCTCGCGGCCGGCGGCGAAGACCTTCGCGCCGAGATCCTCGCCGCCCAAGATGGCCAGGTGTGCGCTGGTGTCTTGGTTCTTGAAGCCGTCCCAGCAGATATACGCCGTGAACGTGACGTCCCTCGATCGAAGGTCGGCAGCGACGTCCAGGAGTGCCGCACCGTTGGCGTCGCACAAGTAGATGCGCTGTGTCCCCTTGGCTTTCTTCTTCCACTCGATGAAGGTGACGGTCACCGGTGTCTCCAGACCATCGACCTCGACCGTCATGTCAACAGGCGGGAGGTGCTGCGAGGACGGATCGACGATGACGCCGCGGACTTGGATCTCGACGTCCGGGTACTGACGTAGGTACAGGGCGAAGTCGGCTGCCAGGGACTCTGCCAGCTCCGGTCGGTTCAGTTCGCTGTCCGCGTCCGCAGTGACGTTGGCGATCCGCAGAGTTGTGCCGGTGGGACCGTCGTGCGGGGACGGCTCGGACGTTCGATAGTTTCTGGGATCAGATGCCTGCAGCTCTATCTCGATACTCCCGAGTGTGCCGTCGACCTGCTCGGCGATCGATGTCCACCTGGCCGTTGTTCCGAGGTGCAGAATGTCGTACCGCCCCTGACCTCTCTGACCATGGACTGAGCGGCCGTTGTGAGTCCGCGCATCGATACGACGCTTCCAGGAGTCCCCGTACTCCCCGAATCCGATGCTCGCCTGCTCGCGGTTCATGCCCTCGCCATCGTCTGAGACCACGATGGTCTTGATCGCCTCCAGCGCGGTGAACTCGAAAACGACGCTCACGTGATCCGCGCCGACGTCGAGTGCGTTCCAGATCGCCTCAGCCAGCGCCTTCACCGGCCGCTTCCTGGCGTCAGTGAGCAGTCGCTCGCTCATCTCGACAGGGCTGGTCGGCATACGGCAAGTCATACCACCCACAGCCGACACTGCGGGTGAGCTCAGACGGTCAGCAGGCCCGCCGAGCCGAACAGCGACGAGCACGAGGTCCCATGGACGCGAGCCCCGGGAGGCCCTGGGGCTCCGCAGGTCGGGTATCGCAGAGCGCTCCTCCGCCTCGACCTCACCCAGGTGGGCGTCGATGTCCAGGACGCTCAGACTGTCATCCATCTGCGCCAGCAGCACAGCGGCCGTTCTCAGTGAGCCGTCGGCACAGTGGCCCATCTGAGCCTGTGGAAAACCCGGACTCCAAGTGGGGCCCACCCCATAGAGTTCGGAGTCTAGGAACGGAGGAGCGAGCGGTGGCAGGCACAGCAGCACCCGACTTTGATGAGCGCCTTTGTACTACAGTCGCTGTTTCACTCTGAGTGAGTGCAGGCCACTGCTTGTGATGGCTGAAGAGGCTTGACGGTGCCGCCGGATGTCACTCCTCGTGACCTTCTCCCCCTTACGCGACGAGGTTTTGCTCGACAGTCACCCTGTGTGACGATCAGCTGAAAGTGCGTACATCACCTAAAGTGACGGTCTAACTACACCACGACAAACAGTGACTGTAGTACTTGCTGCGTTCACGTCGGCAACGTTCAAGGAGCTCCGGCCAGGCCAAAAGTACGGCCAGCTCGGTGGCCGTGAGCTGCATCGGATAAAGGAACAGCGCCTTGACGTTTGTCAGTCTCTTCCGAAGCCAGGCTTGCGGCCACAAACGGGTATAGAGCGAGTTGTCTGCGTTCTCCACGCTTCCGAGCGCCCCCGCCGCCACCCCGCCCCTCATCCCCGACCAGGAATTATAACAAGATAGGCCGCAGAGCAACGCGAGCGGCGGGAAAGCTACGCCCGGAAACATTTCGATGTCGCGGCAATCTCGAAATGATCACTCAAAGCTGCGCGGTGGATTGAGGCTAAACTACCCACCAGTTGGAGCCGTCGGAAATGACAGTCATTTTCGCATACTGTGAACCAAGCAACTGAGTAGCAACGCCGTTGATGGTCTGCCCGCTTGAAGTGGCAATAGTAACGATGTTGGCGCTGGAGTCAGTCTTAACGATCGTGTACTTGTAGCCTGCTGGTACTGACGCGACGCTCGGTAAACTCACCGCGAAGGCTCCTGAAGAAGCATTGGCCAAGATGAGCTGGTCGCGACCGGTAACTGTGTATGCAGTGGTCACGGTTGTAGTGTGCCCATTTCGCCATGGCACGGGTGGTGTCGTCACAACGCCCACATACTGAGCCCCAGCAAACCCACTGACATCCACATCTAAGTAGAAGCTAGGGCCGCCATCGCTTACGAGTGCTGTGACAGGATTTAAGAATCCACCACGGGCAACAACCAGGTCTGGCGGAGCATTGCCGGTACCGATCTTGCCTGTAGCATACCCATATGCGGGGCAGCCACCAGGTACATCTTCCCTGTGCTGAAGGACATTTACGTTGGTCAGAACAACCTGGTTTCTCCCGGCCACAAATACACCAGCGTATCCGCCACCGCCAGAACCACTGTTCACGCCGTCGCCATCGAAGCTTCCACCAGTTACAAAGACTGGGCTACTACTACCGAAGCCATTGGATGACGAGTTCGTGATGTTGAGTCCGTTGTGTTGATTTCGTTGGGTGCCGCAGCCAGTGAGGGTGTTAGCATCATAATAACCGCCACCAGGACCGCGTGCGTCGAAGGTGAAACCATTGGCGCACAAGTCCCCTCGACAGGCGATCCACCGATTGTTGCCACCAGCGACGTAAAAGCCATCACCTGCGCATGATTGAGCATGACAGTTGTAGGCGGTGCAATCGACGAAGCTGCCATGGAAGCCGTCGCTACCGGCGGACTGGACAATCACTGTGTCCAGGTGCCAGCCATCTGGGAAGTTGGATGAGGTAAAATTTGTGTTGCTGTATAAACCCACGCCACGGCCGGATGGCTTGTATACACCTACCCGGATAAGGGATACAGCGTCCATCGAACCCCAGGCTGCGATCCCATCTACATTCGCAGGCGAATTGGTGCCATCGATCCACAGGTCGTGAATACTCATCCTCCCAAGAGAGGCACTCGTAGTGCCATTTCCATCGATGAACGTAATTACTCCGGAGACCGGCAGCGTGGTTGACCACGAGGCCGAAGGCTTGAGAACAGCTCCCCAGTCGTTACTCGATAGGTCTCCAGATTGAGTAGCGCCAGACGGACCGACGATGGTGACAGCCTGTGGAATGACCAGAGGCGCAGAGGTTATATACGTCCCGTTAGGGACATATACGGTCTGTCCGGCCGCTGCGGCGTTTAATGCTGTCTGTATTGCGGCTGTATCATCAGTGGTTCCGTCGCCCTTAGCGCCATATGTCTTGACATTGATCCAGTCAGTTGTTCCGCTGACACTACTCCAGCCTGCGGCCGTTGAACTGGTGGCTACTAAGGCCTGCCCACCGCTGGGTGTCCCGCTGACACTAACTCCGTTGATTCTGGCAACGGAAGGATTCGGATAGCTCCCCGCTAAGTCCCCACCGGCAGCCGCAGAAGATGACAAGGCACCCACGTTAGCTGCGGTCAAGGTGACATTACCGTTGTTGGGAGCAACGGAGTTGACACTGGTAGCACCACCAGCCTGCGCAACAGCCGAGGTTTGCAAGCTGCCATCAGCATTGTGTGCAACCTCAAGAAACCCGTTGAGGATATTCCCCCAGGTACCAGCGTCTGAGCCAGGTATTGGTAATCGTGTCATACGCTTGTGTTCTGCTGCCTCCGCGCTTCTCTAAGCGCATTACTTTCTTGAACTATCTCACTTATGTATATATCTCAGATGGTGGAGTAAGTAAAGGATCCCCAGGATCGTAAGGCAGGCAGGTCTTGCAGCACGCCGACTATGTAAAGGGGGGGGTGCCGAGTGGGCTGGCATTGATGCTGGTGTGCTATTTACAACGGATGCTGGTTGAGACTGGAGCGAATGCGGAGCGTCCACCCATGGCGGTCTGCGCCCATTACCTACCGCCCGGCTGGATCCGTTCATGGACCGGGTCCGCGACCTGCTCCGCGAGTCCGGGGTGCTGTACGCCGACGAGACCCCGGGTGCGCCACGAGGCGCACTGCTTCTATCGCCCGCGTAGCGGGCACGAACCGGAGGAGGTGTTCGTGGGTCCGATGACTTACCTGGATCCGTGAGGTGAATGGGACCGCAGCATGTCAGGAAACCGGTAGCCGTGCCCATGCGTCAGGGATGGCGTGCCGGGGGACCCGCGCGATATGGCAAAGGATGGATTTCTTGAATCCCAGTCTCCAGAAGGTGCAACTCGTCACCTGCCGGAAAGACGCATGAAACCGGTACCTGTCCCTGCCGCAGGGTGACAGGAGACCTGCGGTAATCCTCCGGGGCGCTGGAGCGATGCCCGGTCAGGGTATTGAAGGAGGCGAACGGGATGCCTAAGTCGCGCTAGTACGTAGAACAGTGTGAACGTGGGATCACCCTCCCGGCGCGAGCCTTGCGGAGGGTGACGGAGTGCGCATAGTAGTCGGCGGAGTAACGACCGTCCAATCTGGAGACCGCTAATGACGGTCCACAGGGCGAAGGCGCACAGGCGAATAAGACGATCAGGCGCCGTGAGGTATGCGCAATGCAAGAAGCCGCAGTGGTACTGAGCGTTCTCCGCGAGCGTGGCAGGCAGGGCCTGCCGTGCGGGCAGCTTTACCGGCAGATGTTCAACAAGGATCTGTACCTGCTGGCGTACGGGAACATCTACTCCAACAAGGGGGCGATGACACCCGGGGCCAGCGCGGAAACCGCCGACGGCATGTCTGGGGACAAGATTCACGAGATCATCGAGCTGATGCGGCACGAACGGTACCGGTTCGCCCCGGCCCGCCGCATCTATATCCCGAAGAACAACGGGAAGCTCCGGCCCCTCGGATTGCCCCCGTGGTCAGACAAGCTGGTGGGCGAGGTGGTCCGCCTCCTGCTGGAGGCGTACTACGAGCCGCGGTTCTCTGACCGGTCGCACGGGTTCCGGAAAGGGCACGGGTGCCACACCGCTTTGCGGCACATCCGTGACTCCTGGACCGGGACCGTGTGGTTTATTGAAGGTGACATCTCCGACTGTTTCGGCAGTCTCAGCCATGACATCCTTCTCAGGATACTGGCGGAGAAGATCCATGACCAGCGGTTCCTGAGGCTGATACGTAACATGCTGAAAGCCGGGTACCTCGAAGACTGGGAATATCATGACACGCTCAGCGGCTGCCCACAAGGCGGCGTGGTGTCCCCGATCCTCAGTAACATCTACCTGGATAAGCTCGACAAGTTCATCGAGCAGGAATTGATCCCGCAGTACACGCGGGGGGACAGCCGGGCACCTAATCTCGCCTACAAGGTGATAGGGAGCCAGCTGCAGAACGCGCGGCGGCGCGGGGACCGGGCAGCAGCCCGGAACCTGAAACGGCAACTGCGCGCGCTTCCCTCCAAAGACCCGATGGACCCCGGATACCGGCGGCTACGTTATTGCAGATATGCTGACGATCATATCCTGGGATTCACCGGGCCGAAGGCCGAAGCCGGGGAAATCAAGGCGAGGCTGGCGACGTTCCTCCGGGAAAGCCTCGGGCTGGAACTGAACCAGGACAAGACCCTGATCACGCACGCCCGCAGCCAGCCAGCGCGCTTCCTCGGCTATGACGTCATCGTCCAGCACTGCGACACGAAACTCACCAACGGCGCTCGCTCAGCCAACGGGAGGATCGCGCTGCGGGTGCCACCGGACGTAGTCAAGGCCCAGTGCGCCCGCTACCGGATGCGCGGCAAACCGTGGCACCGGCCTCGCCTCCAGAACCTGCCCGACTATGACATCGTGCGGATCTACGGAGCTGAATACAGGGGCGTCGTGAACTACTACCTGCTCGCCCAGGACGTCGGGCGGCTCAGCAAACTGCGCTGGCATGCCGTGACGTCGATGCTGAAGACGCTGGGTGCCAAGCACAAGTCCACCGTCACCCAGATGGCCGCCCGCCACCAGGCGAAGGTCATCACCGGCGACGGCCCCAGGACCTGCTTTGAGGCCAGGCGGAGGCGGGAGGGCAAGCCGGACCTGGTAGCACGATTCGGCGGGATCACCTTGCGGCAAGACCGGCGGGCGGTCATCCGTGACCCCGTGCCGGTCCCGGTCCTGGCCCCGCGCAAGGAGCTGATTCACCGGCTCCGCAGGCGGTGGTGCGAGCTGTGCGAGACAGGCGCGACGGTGGCAGTCCACCAGGTCGCCGGCCTCAAGGAACTCGGCGGGGCCGGGGCGGGCCAGCCCGCGTGGGCCGCGCTCATGGCCAGAATGCGGCGCAAGACGCTCATCGTCTGCGCAGCATGCCATGCGCACATCCACGCGAACCCCATCACGCACGCGGCATGAATCGCCGGAGAGCCCGGTGCGGTGAAAGCCGCACGCCGGGTTCGGAGGGAAGCTGCACGGAAAAGGCCCGCATCCATACTGGAGACGGGACCTCGCCGTGCAGCTCACCCTACCCCGCACCGCCGGGAAACTGCACTACGTGCACGTCGCCTGCACCGAGTTCCTCACCGCCATGCACACCGGTGACGGTCTCGGATCCATCGATCACCCGCCCGTGTGCGCCATGGTCGAGGAACTGCTCGAAGGTGGACGCGAGGCGTTCAACACGAGACGCTACCTGTACGGATTCTGACGGCAACGTCCCCGCAGAACGTTCAAGCCTGCTCGGACGGAGTCACTACACCGCTGGATGCTCAAGTCGCGCACTCGTTGCTCCAAGGTCCTGGACCTGCTCGTGAGTGTCCAGTGCATCGAGAGTACGTATCAGTGCCTCGGCAACGGCATCCTGGATTGCATCGAAAGGCCATGCGCTAGCATGGCGGTGCCCAAATGGCATGAGTTCACTCCCGCACTCGACCAGGATCGCTTCCTGAGTTCTGTTCTTGCAGGTCGCTGAATTTCGTTCATAGTTTTCTTAGAGTGAGGTGTTGTGCGGTTGCCCGCCATCTCTGGGTGAGACGGCGGGCAACCTTAGGGGTTGTCATCTGGCGGTTCTGGTTCGAACCGCCAGCACGAACAGTATCCCGGCTACTCGCTATCCGCGTTATCCGCGACGTTGGCGAGTAGTCGGACAACGGTAAACCCGACGACGAGAGCGAAGACCGCCATGGCATAGAGCCCGATAGCTATCGGGCTCATCCCGTGGATCACCGCCCAGCCGGCGGCGAATACTCCAGTCAGGGCCGTGATCCACGATACGAACCCGATCGCTATTGCCCCGAGCCAGTAAGCCGTTGGGTTGATCTTGTTCTTTCGCATGACGTTCGCCTCCAAAACCCACTGTCAGGCGGGTTGGTAGCGATGAATCGCAGCAAAGCTGCGGATCGTCTTATCTGAAGACGAACGGCACACGCGGTAACAATGATTAGAAGCATCGAGAATAGAGATCCTCTGCTTCCGTACATTAAATACTAACTGGAAACGAAAGTCAATACACACGTAAAGATGGGGCCTCTGTAAGCGTGAATTCCGTCCATTCCGATCACTGAGAGTCGTACAGCGTGCACGGCCCATCGCAGGTTACAGAGTGTGGTTGATGGGCTGGCATAATGCAATAAAAGTCATTAATATATATGGAGGAATATAAGCATCACAGTAAGGGGGCGTATGGGACAACGGGACAATGCAGAAAGAGCGGTACGTGTACGTAAGGCGGCGAGCGGTACGCTATTAAGTCTACTGACGCCATTGCTGATTGCGGGATGCGCAGGCGCAACGGGGTCGGGGACCAACCAGTTTAGCTCGTGCCGGGCAGTCTCGTTGCCGGTCGCGCTCGCGCCAGGACAACCTACCAACCAGACGGTTTCGGGCAGTCTCTGTACACCTTTTAGGTGGGCACCGGGTGATCATGAAGTCGACGCCCTCACCCACGGTGCGACATATAACGGCACGTATTGGGATTGGCCGCAGTACCAGCCCTTCTACTCTTACGCTGCGAAGACGCTGCAAGCCGGCCGCGCTACGTTCGACTACGACCGCATCGGCGCTGGTGCGAGCAGCCACCCGTTGAGTACCGATATCTCCATCCAGAGTGACGGCTACGTACTGCATCAGATTGTTGGATGGTTACGTGGTCATGGCGGTTATGGGCACGTCAACTCCATCGGACACTCGTACGGTTCCATGACGGCTATTGACGAGGCCGGCACCTACCATGACGTCAACCGGCTGGTCGTCACCGGTTTATTGCATGACTTAAGCAATCCCAACGTACCCGGCGCACTTGCGGACTTCTATCCTGCAAATCTCGATCCAGAGTTCTCGGGACAGAACCTCGACTCCGGCTATCTCACTACCCTGCCGGGTACACGCAGCGCGTTGTTCTATGACACTGCTACCGCGGATCCGTCAGTAATCGCCTACGACGAGGCGCACAAGGACGTGATAGCAGCGAACGCCATCGCGACTGGTGTCACCGAAGTAGACGCGCCAGCCGCAACGAATGTCTCGAACGCCATCACGGTGCCCGTGCTCATTGTGGTCGGCCAAGAGGACGCCCTCATGTGCGGCGCCCAGCCGTTCACGCCGGACTGTCGTAGTAACGCCTCGATCCGTACCTGGGAAGCACCCTACTACGCGCGTGCGGCGAGCCTGACTGCCGAGGTCGTGGCCAACACCGGCCACGACCTTGCCCTGCACACCACGGCGAATCAGTCGTTCCTGATGATCAACGGCTGGATTGCTACGCATTAGTGTTGCGCATCGAACTGTCATCCCGGATATTCGAAACGGGATTGAAGAGACCGCGTGCCCTGTCGTCATCGTTCGCGTAGTGCAGTCATGGGCCGGAAATCAAGTCTTGCCGGGCGCTCAGTTGTTTCGGTAACCCTTGATCCGCTTGAACCAAGCCCGAAATCGTTCGAGCTCCACTTCCATATCGGTCGGTTCCGGCGGCATAAAGTTGGCATCCGGCGCCTTGTCATGGCGACGGGCCCACTCAGAGCAGCGGCCATATCCGGCTTGGAACTCGTCGTTGTCTTGCTCAGTGATGGCGGCCAGGATGCGGAACTTCGATGGCCGTACCTGTGAAGTGCCGCGGTCGACAACCTCGTTGACGATCTCCAAGTTGACCGCCCGCTCCCAGGCTTCGGAGAGTTTCCCGGCCCATGAGGCACAGTGCTCTTCGTATTCCTCCTGATCCCAGTTGACCCGTTCCCGCTTGATCTCGGCCAGGTCTGTTTCCAGCACGCTTATCCGTGCGCCAACGTCCTTGGCCTTCCAGGGGTGCTTGTCCGCGCAGACACCCAGAAGGTCGCCGTTGCGCTGTACCCACCGCTCGGTGATGGGCAGCTTGGCCTCAGTGGCGTGCCGTACCAAGTCGCCAACGAACGTGACTTCGTGGGTGAACACCACGACTTGCCGGTCGGCGGCCAGCTCTACCAATCGCTGTGCCACGAGAGAGCGCCGTCCATGATCCAGTGAGGTGACCGGATCATCGAGCACGACGGCTGACTTGGTCGCGTCGAACACCACCTCGGTAAAGAAGCCAGACAGGCCAAGCGCCGTTTGCTCACCTTCGCTCAGCACCTTGGTGACGGCGGCGGGTCGCGCGGCGCCCAGTAGTGCGGGACGGTGCAGCAGCCGGCCTTTGACACCGCTCGTGTCATCAAGTGTGATGCGGCGGAGTCGCAACCGCTCGGACTCGCGCGTGAACTGGTCACGCACTTCGCGTGTCACGTGATCGCGAGTCAGATCGGACGACTTCCGCGTGATCGCGCCAGTATCGGTCGCTTTCTTAGCCACCTCGATCCGGGCACGCGACTGGAGTCGGTGCACCTCTGTCGTGATATTCGCCGTGCTTGCCGATAGAGCTATCTGGCCCTGCAGTGCAGCGACTTGCGTGGACGTGGCCTGCAACTGCTGGGCGAAGGTAGTTGCGTCGATCGCCGCCGCTTGCTCGCGCAACTGCTGGGCACGCTCGGTAAGCGTCTTGCCAGGTCCCGCAGGCACCGGTTCCGGTGGCTCCTCCACCAGGCGGTCGATCCAGCCGACAGCAGCAGTGGCACGCGCCGTAGCGGTGCTAGTCCACGTATCGACAGTATCGGCCAAGGTGGCGTCGGCTGCGCGGAGCTTCGATCCGGCAGTCACAACAGCCACAGGGATCTGCGCGAGATCGCCCAACGTCTGCCGTGCCGTGGCCACCGTTCGTTCGGCCTTCACCGCGTCGCGCTCGGTCGTGTCGGTCATGAAGGCTTGGAAACGGCGCAACCGGTCGCCCGCCTCCGGAGACAATGCTTGCTGGCACAGCACGCAACGACCCACGTCGCCCGTAACCGGGAAGTCATGATCGTGATAGGCCTCAGCCTCGGAAAAGGCACGGGCGGCTTCCCACAGCACCCGCCAGGTCGTGCTGCCAACGCCGGGCACCGGTTCGGCATCAAAGCTCTGAGACGACGCCACCGTGGCAGCGGCGCGCAGTTCCGTCGCGGACGTACGAAGCTTGGCGAGTTCCCCGATCGCATCGGTCGTCAACGCGGTCGTCAGCCGGTCACAGGCGGTGGCGACGGTTTCAAGACTGGCTGCCAAGGCGGTCAGGTGGTCGCGTTCCTTAGTCGGGTCGCTTGCCTTCAGCCGTGCCTCCTCGGACAGCAATCTGCCAAGATCTTCATTGGCCTTCGGAGCGGCGGCGCAGGCTGCCTCGATGTCGGCGTCGGGCGTCGTCGACTTGAGACCGGCCAGGAAACGGGCCGCAGGCGTGTCCTTGGGCACGACCGGCATCGCGGGTTTAACCCCGTCGGTGTCCCGGAGACGCTGCTCGAGCACCGCCCGGACGGCATCACAAACTGTGATCAGCTGATCAAGCAAGACAAGCGCCGAGGGGCGGTACGTGATCTCGGACTCGGTGCTGAGATAGGCGTCGCCTCCGACCTCGTCGTAGAAGTGCACCTGCTGGAGCTGTGGGTTTGGTGTACCGGGCCATGTCCACTGTTGCTCCGGTCCCGCATCGGCTACCCGGTAGTCAATTACCGCGCTCTGCGGGGCCGGACTGGCTTTGGCAAAGACATCTCCAAGGATGTCGTCGCGGACCCGAGCACCGACGGTGGTCTTCAAGATCCGGGCATAGCCCGACTTTCCACTCGCGTTGTCGCCGTAGATGATCGTGATGCCCGCGGCACCGAAAGTTAGCTGCTGATCGACTGCGAGCGCGTTCACCCCAGTGAGGTCGTGGAGCGCAGCAAACTGCACCCCACCCGCCGTCACGGTATTGCCGGGCACGTCCGCCGCCGTCAGCGCTTCAGCCGGAGTGGCCTTACCCGCCATGAGACGGTCAGCGATAGCCGCGATTGCAGCCTCGTCGAACGTTTCCTGTCGACAGAGGCGAAGGAGGACGTCACGCTGCCAGTCAGGCCTGCCAGCGGCCCAGGCGACGAGATCGACTTCAATAGTCACGTGATTCCACCCGCTCGTGTGAGACTGTAGCTCCGAGCCACAAGCTAGCTCCTACCCGCGCAAGCTCGGTCTTGCGCTCGTCATAGTCAGGCATCACCCGACCCAGCAGCCGCCAGAAGTCCGGGCCGTGATGGGCCTCGCGGAGGTGGGCAAGCTCGTGGGCAAGGACATAGTCCACCAGCGCCGGAGACAGTTGCAGTGTTGCCCAGTGGATGCGCACGCGTCGTCCGGCAGTGGCGCTACCCCACTTGTGGCCAAGATCAGCGACCTCGATCGCTCCCGGTTCGACGCGCAGCCGCTCAGCCCACGACTTGGCGCGCGGGCGCAGCCAGGCCGCGCCGCACCGCTGGTACCACGCGATAAGGCTTGCCTCACCAGCCTCTGCGAGCGGCCTCGGCAAGACGAGTCGACCGCGTTCGAGGCGGACGGTGCCGTGAGCGTCGTCGATCTTGAGTCGGTGGCTGCGGCCGAGGTAGAGGAAGCCCTCTCCGTCGACGAGTTCCTTGGTAACAGGCTCGTGCTGCAGCACCTCCTTTTCCACCAGCTTGCGGTAGACCCACTCGCGCTTGGAGGCCAGGAATTGCCTCAGCTCATCCGTGTCGACGTCCTCCGCAGCCCGGAGCCGCAGCGACCCATCAGCCTCGATCGTGAGTCGGGCCTTCCGACTAGCACCACCGGTCTCGACCGGAACGCGCAGATCATCAAGATGGAGCATGACGGCGCTCATGACCGCCTCCGTGCGTTGATCTGCTGCGTGATCAGGGATTGGTTGGCTCTGGCGAGTTCCATGAGTCTGTCGGCGACGGCAGCCTGCTCAGAGAAGGGGAACAGGTCGCGGTCGTCCAGGGTGTGGATGATCTCCTTGCGCAGCTCATCCTGGGCGTGAGGGTTATGCCAAAAGCGAACGATGGCAGCATGCTGGGTCACCTCGACGACGATCTCTTCAGCCAAATGCATGATGTCGGCGCGAATTTCATCGGGCAGCCGAGCTTCGGTGGCGAACTCGCTCTCCAGCAGGCCGTAGAACCGTGCGACCAGCGGGTCTTCGTGGACACGTGAGCTGCTGGACTCGTCCGTGGCATCGCCGAGCAGCACCTCCAGAGCGAGGCTGAGCTGCTCCCACTTGCCGGTGAGCGTCTTGAGGATCTCGTCGAGGCGCTCGGAGAGCTTGGTGTAGTGGGCCGGGTCCTCATCAAAGTTCTTGCGGATATGGAACCGCAGCGCGTGCTCCATCTCGGACGCCTTGGCCTTGTCCGAAGTGAGGCCCTTGACCTTCGCCAGGAAGTCCGGGTCAGTCACCGAGACCGGTGGGATCTTTGTCGCGATGTCGAGCGCGGTGACATGCTCGTCGATCAGGGCACGAACCTTCTCCCCGTACAGCGACGCGTCGAAATCCCCCATGCCGTCATCGCGGTAGCGCCGCCTGGCGACCTTCTGGATGATCCCGAGTCGTTTGGCGTCTGCCACAAAGGGCAGCGCCTCCGGCCGAGGCAGGACGGTATCCAGGGTCGAGAGGAACTGCTTGAGCAGCACGCCGAACCGGGCACGCAGCGCATCATCGGACAAGATATCGACGCAGGCTTCGATGTCCTCATCCAGGTCGAAGGTCTCAATACCGGCCTGGGCGAAGACTGCCACCACCCGAGCGTGCCGGTCGCGAAGCTTGGGCACCTCGTCGGTGATCGAGGCGAGCGCGCCGATGGCATCCTCGGCATCCTCGGGCGCGTAGGCCTGCAGTGCTTTCTGCAGATGCGCTCCAACGCCGAAGTAGTCGACCAGGAGGCCAGCCGACTTACCCTGGGCGGTGCGGTTGACGCGCGCAATGGCTTGCAGCAGCTCGGCGTCCTGGATGAAGCGGTCGAGATAGAGCACCTGCTCAACCGGCGCGTCGAAGCCGGTCAGCAGCATGGTGCGCACGAGCAGGAAGGCGATCGGACTGGACTGCTCCCCAGTCAGCCCGAGCGACTTCTTGAACTCGGCGATCACAGAGTCCTGGCGAGCCTTGTCGGTCCACTGCGCCCAGGTCGGGTCGTCGTTGTTAGCCCCGGAGATGACCGGGACGAAGTCCAGCATGCGGATCAGATCGACGTGCGGCAGCGCGCGGACAAGCACCTGCCTGCGCCGATCGAGCCCGTCGATGTCGAGACTGCCATCAGCTGCACCGCTAACGAGATACTCAGGCAGGGCCTCGATCTGGACCACGAGGTCGTCACGGACGGCCAGGAGCGCCTCGCGGTAGCGAACCGTCGCCAGGCGGCTCGTTGCCGAGAGTTGCGCCTTGAAGCCACTCGGAAGCACCGTCGACACGTAGTGCCAGAGCATCGATTTCGCCTTGGCCGCAATGAGATTCGGTGCCTCCAGGACAGCACCCGTCGTGGCGTAGCGGGCCTTGAGCTTCTCGACCTCCTCGGCGGTGTGCTCGACGAACATGTCCTCAAACAGCTCGTCGAGATCACTACCGCCAGCCACCGCGCCTTTGGCGGTGCGCCCTTCATAGAAGATCGGAACGACAGCGCCGTCGTGCTCGGCCTGGCGGATCGTGTACTTGTCGATGAACGGGCCGAAGATGGCGTCCGTGCGCTTCTTGCCCTCGCGCATGATCGGCGTGCCGGTGAAGCCGATCTTTGCGGCGTTCGGTAGCGCGGCCATCAGGTTGGCATGCAGGGTCGAGGTCTGGGAGCGATGCGCCTCGTCGACCAGTATCACGATGGTCTCGTCGGTGTTGAGGACACCGAGTGCCTCGTTCTTCTCGTCGCCGGCCATCCGTGTTTCGCTTGTTCCGGCGCTATCGGTGTCGCGGTACTTCTGGATCATCGCGAAGACGAGGGCCGGACCCTTCTCGGCCAGAATCGTCTTGAGCTTGCTGGTGCGCCGCGCGCGTTGGACTCCCTCGCCAGAGAGCTTGGCGGTCTCGGACAGCTGCTTCTCCAGATCGGTCCGGTCGGTCACGATGACGACCTTGAAGGCTCTCAGAACAGGATCTGAACGCATAGCCCGCACCAGGAACACCATGGTCAGCGACTTGCCGGAACCCTGGGTGTGCCAGATCAGACCGCCACGGCGATCGCTCTCACCATCCTCGGCGCGGGTCTTGCCGGTACCCAGCCGTTGCAGTGCCCGGCCGACTGCGCGGTACTGCTGGTAGCGAGCGACGATCTTGATGCGCCGACCGTCCGCTTCTGTGAACAACGTGAAGTGCCTGACGATGTCCAGCAGGTTGGACGGTGTCAGCATGCCTGCGACCAGCAGTTCCTGCCCCGTCAGCTCGGCCGCGGGCTTCCCGAGATGGGCGGCGAGCTCGTCGCGCGAGAGCGGGGCCGCATCCTTCCACTCCAAGAAGTGCTCCGGCCCAGCTGTGAACGTCGCGACGCGGGCCTTGTCGCCGTAGGTCGAGATGACGAACTGGTTTGTCCAGAACAACTGCTCGTTGCCCTCGGGCGCACCGAGATCGCGCTGGTTGGCGTAGCGGCGCAGCTGGTTGATGCCTTCGGCCATGGGGTCGGTGATGTACGGGCTCTTGCACTCGATCACGACCAGCGGGATCCCATTGACGAACAGCACCACGTCCGGAACGACGAACTTCTTGGCCTGGCCGCCGGGCTCGTCTACCCGAAACTGATTGATCGCCAGAAAGTCGTTGTTCTCCGGGTGATCGAAGTCGATGAACCGGATCCGCTGCGACCGGCCCTGGTCCCAATCCGGCAGACCCGACACCGACACACCCTCAAGAAGGCGCTCAGTCATCCGCTCGTTGAGTTCGACGAGCTTGCCCACTTCAGACCGTGTCAGCGACGAGACCACCTCCGAAAGACGCGCATCGTCCAGCCACGGCGCACCGTCCGGACCGGGGTTGATCTTGAGCAGCGCGGCCCGAAGCCGATCCTCAAGGATTGAGTTGCGGAACGACTCCCGCTCGGTGACAGCAGGGTCCGACTTCGAGCCCTCGATCACCTGCCAGCCGAGACCGGACAGCTGATCGAGGAGGGGCTTCTCGACTTCCGCGTATTCGGGGCCGGCGCTCACGACGCAACCTCCTCCGGAACGCGGACGCGACCGGTGAGGAGATCATCAAGCAACCCAATCTTGATATGTCGAAGCTTCGTCAATGAACCTTCCTCAGTCCGAGTTCTCACCGAGAACCCCTCCACTATTGAGACGATGCTCTTTTGCTCGTTCAAAGTAGGCACAGCGACAAGGAACGGATGGACTGTGTTTCGGTTCAACGTCGGCACGGATGTTGCGGCATCGAACCGCTCCAGCCGTAGAGACCTTAGAAGCAACGCTATGAACTCCGGATCGTTACCATGGAAGTCCTTGACCCAGAGTGACGTATCGTGCGGCCAAAAAGGACCCTCGCAGTAATACACTCCACCGAGAGATCCCTTCCGACCAGTTACGACACCTGGACCATCAACCATGAATTGATCGTGGTGACTCGTGATACCGGATGAAGAAATTACGGGGTACAGACCCTTGCGCTGCTCTGCTTGCGTGATATCGAACCCTCTTTGCAGCGTGCAAAAGGTTCCCAAGGCACCCACCCTCCAACCGGCTGGCGCCCTTGGCGGCGGTGTATCGTTACCAACCAGCCCGATCCCCAGGGCCGGCGCTAGCAGTGAGGCGGTCATTCCATTCTCCGCGCCCCTTAGTTTGGCGATAAGCGATGAGGAGGCTGCAATTCGATCGTCGAGCGCATCCAGCACATCTGCGATTCGTCGCTGTTCGTCGAGACCCGGCAGCCAAACCAAGTAGTGATCTAGGTCGCCACGAGTTACGTGTTTCATTGTCGTCCCGTGCGACATCGCGGCAAGACGGTCAAGGTGAAAGTTGATGAGATGATGAAGAAATCGCACGTTCACATCGGGAACCGGAGTCACCTTGAACAAGTGCTGGTTCAGGTAGGCAGGGCCGCGATTCCAAAATAGGACGGCGAGCGTAGCGCTCCATGAGAAGATAAGATCACCGTCCTCAATGAGGAAGGACTTCGCAGCTGGTCCCTCATAGCGATCGGGTTCAACAGTGGGGTCGAGCAGTTCCCGTATCCTGACAATCGGTAGACCGTTCTCACCCCAATGCTGAGGCTTGAAGGCAAACCCGTTGAGGTACGTGCCGAGCGAGGCTAGCGAGCGAAGCTGCCATCCCGCGTCCTGTCCTCTACTCATATCCAAGCTCCTTGAGGAACCCAGCCAGTTTCGTAGCGGCGGCACCGCGTTCGGCTTCAAGCGTTGACAGCGGCGTCCGGTATTTCTCCCACCAGGTCTCGAAAGCTTTGATCACAGCTCGTCGTTGCCGGGTGATCCGGTCGTTGGCCTCGGCTTGTAGGTCGCTCTCCACCGCGTCGAGCACGATCTGACGGGCGGATGCGTCGTCGAGAGCGGTACTGGCAGCCGCGAGACGATGAGCGAAGGTGGCCTTATCGGACTTGAGCTGCTTCCTGGTCGCTGTCAGCTTGCTCTTGAGCTTCTTGAACTCGGCCGGCGAGAGCGCGTCCTCCTCCAACCCACCGTCGTCCTCGTCATCCGCGGACGTAGCTGTCTTGATCGTGCTATCCAACTCTGCAGCCTTGGCTTCAAGCGTGGCCAGCCGATCGAGATACTCGGGCAGCAGCGCCTTAGCCACCTTGTGGTCGAGCGGATTGACTTTCGCCTTCTCCTCCGCCAAGGCATCCAGCACGGTGGCGACCCAGGCCTCGATGAGCCCGCGGTAGCCGTGCGTGGCGAGCGCCTTGAGGTCGGGCAGGCTCACGCCCCACCACGAGGCGATGATGCCGCGAATCGTAAACGGATCGAGCAGTGGCGTCGAGGCCAACGCGTCTCGGAACGTCTCGATAAGTTCCTTGCGTAGGTCGACCAGGTCACCTGGTGATTGCAGCTTGTCGAATCGATCCTTCTGCTCCTCCCACCACAGGTCGATGGCATCTACCACCGCGCCCTCGGCCGCGACGACACCAGGGTCCGACTCGATCAGACGCCTGAGGTCACGCCGCTCTGAGACCACATCAGCAAAGAGAACGTAGTCGTCGTCCTTGCGCACAAAGAAGCGATCGGGGGCGAGCCCCTGGGCCGTGAAGAGATCCGCCTTGTCAGCGATCTCGCTGACGGGAATGCCGCCATGTAGGTGCGCCCGAACGTCCTGCGGCTCCGGGTCTGGCGTGGTGTCGACGTAGCGGCGAATATTGAGGTTGTCGTCGTTCTCGGCCAACTCGCTGCGGCCGACGACGCGAGCGAACCCAGGGACGTTCTGGAAGGATCGATAGGCCGAGACGATCTTCTCGATGTGCTCGGGCTCCAGGTAGTTCTGCGCCCGGCCTTCCCGGTAGTCCCGGTCGGCGTTGATGAACAGCACCTTGCCCCTACGCGCGGCTGGCTTCGACCCGACGGGTCGAAGCACGAGGATGCAGGCGGGGATGCCTGTGCCGTAGAAGAGCTGCGGGCCGAGGCCGATTACGGCCTCGATGAGATCCTCGTTCAGGAAACCCGTGCGGATGCGTCCCTCGTCCCCACCACGAAACAGCACGCCGTGAGGCATGACCGTCGTGACCATGCCGCCAGGCCGGGTCACCGCCAGCATGTGCTGGACGAACATCAGGTCGGCCTTCTTGCCCTTCTCTGGCGTGTAGCCGTAGCGGAAGCGCTCGGGGAACGGGATGGCATCAGCGGAGTAGTTCATCGAGAACGGCGGGTTGGTAATCACCCGGTCAAACCGCTGCAGCTCCCCACCGGTGATGTGTGCCGGGTCTTCGAGGGTGCCGTCATCGTTGTTCCGGAGGTCAGCATCGGGGATGCCGTGCAGCAGCATGTTCATCTTGGAGATGGCCCAGACACTGCCGTCCTTCTCCTGGCCGGCGAGCGCCAGGTTGCGGCCGTCACCACCCGACTCCTCGACGTACTCCTTGGAGAGAATCAGCATGCCGCCCGACCCGGTGCACGGGTCGTAGACACTCATCCCCGGGTGCGGGTCGGCGACCTGCACCATCAGGCGGACGACGTCGCGCGGCGTGTAGAACTCTCCGCCCTTCTTCCCGGCTGAGTCGGCGAAGTCGCGGATCAGGTACTCATAGGCGGCGCCCAGCAGGTCGGGGAACTCAAAGTCTTGCTGCCGGAGCGGCACCTTATTGAAGTGCATGATCAGCTCACGCAGCTTCTTGTCTGACATCGACGACTGGCCGATCTTGCGGTTGAAGTCGATGTGCTGGAGCACGCCGTCGAGCGATCGGTTGCTGTGCTCCAGCTCCTCCAGCGCCTTGTTCAGGCCACTGCCGACCGCCTTGTGGAGATGATCACGGATCTGGTCCCAGCGGGCGCGCTGAGGCACGTAGAAGGTCTTGTAGAACGACGGCGACTCGGCGCGCTGCTCAGCCTCGGCCTGGCTGCGCCCTCGTGACCGCTGCTCGGCGATGACCTGTTGCTGCTCGGCCTCGAACTGGTCCGAGGCGTACTTCAGGAACAGCATCCCGAAGATGTACTCCTTGTAGGCCGAGGCCTCCATGGAACCGCGGAGCACGTCGGCGGCAGCAAACAGATGCCGCTCCAGCTGCGGCAACGTAAGGCGAGGCATCGCGTGGCTCGTCCTTCCTGGTACACGTCAGCCCCGGTCCGAGGGACCAGGGCGGTCCAGGCGGAGCTACATACCGCAACCCTAGCTGTGAGGGCCGACATCTTGGGGGTGGCTCGGAGGCCCTGAGGGCATGTGTCGCCCACTACGCCGCTTGGCGCTCCAGGACTGTCAGTCGGTGCTCGTGGTCCTGAAGTTGGCCGTCCAGCGTGTCCGTCGCAAGCATGATCGCGTCGGCAACCGCATCCTGGATGTCATCGAGCTTGATTTCGATGCCGTCGATTCGGTTGGTCAGGCGGGTCTCCATATTGTCCATCTTGTCTTCGAGGTTATCCATCTTGCCCTCGAGCGACTTCACCTTGCCGTCAAGCGAAGTCACCTTGCCGTCAAGCGAATCCATACGCTGCGTCAGTTTGCTTTCGACCGTGTCGATCCGTTCAGTCAGTTTGATCTCGACTGACTCGATGCGGTTGGTCAGCTCGGTCTGCACGCCGTCGATGCGATTGGTGACGCGGGCTTCCAGACCATGGACATCACCGCGAACGCCAGCGACCTGCGTCGAAACAGTGTCCGTAATAAATTGCTTCAATTCATTCAGCTGATCGTCATTCATATATGTTCCAGTATAGAACACTTGTCCGCCTGCAGCAATGTAAAGTCGTTCTCCCTGAAATCGGATTAATCATTCCTATAATTCCGGGTATCAACTCGGCAATAGGCGCATCAGAATTCGCCCACATCTCACGGCCTGCGGTCTCAGACACGGGAACGGTCTGGTCGAGAAGTTCAAGAAGTGTCGGTGCCATAAGACACTGCGGCACAGCGACCTCTAAGGTCACGCGGTCAATATCCATCCAGGGCGACACGACTTCACGCTGGATCGTGAGTCGGTGTGGTTTTTACAACTTAGCGTATCCAGGTATTGACATATATTGCTCGGTGGAGCATAACTAGTGCTGTTAGCGTGCAGCACTATCCCGCGAACCACACTACGCAACAGCTCATCGGTGTCCTGCGGCTTCCAAAGACGAACGACCATCGTTCGCCGGCCGCAATTCACCGAGGAGGTGGCTCATCATGAGTGAGCCAACAACTGCGCCCATCACGAGCGCACCGGCAGGCGGCCAGCTGCGAACGCTGGCTGTCCGGATCACCGAGGATCTGCGTGCCCAGCTGGACATCATCGCCCAGCTCACCGGCCGCAGCGCCACCGAGGAGATCCGCCTCGCCCTGGAGCACTGGATCCAGAGGACCAAGTCGGACCCGGAGGTGCTCAAGAAGGCCGAGGCCGTCCGTGCCGAGATCGAGCGCGAAGCCCAGACCCGGCGCAACGCCATCGCCGCCATCTTCAACGAGAGTGGCGTCAGCGGAGCTGACGAGCTGGCTCCTCGCACCACTACTCGCCGCACCGCCAAGCCTGGCGAGTAGCCCACCCGAAAGGCGGTCCCCTGAAGCTCTCCGAGCCGGGGCGCCGCCTCTCAACGGCGGGAATCCATCCGATCACGTCTGCAAGTCGCAGCGTCAATCGGATGGGTTCCCGCCTCTTTTCATGCCATGGCTTCGCCATCAGGACACGAGGAGGTGCAATCCTGGACATATATCGCGACGCTCTTCCATAGTTCCAAGTCTTATTTGCTGCTCGCCCGTGCCCTCGCGCTGATCACCAGCGGAGGGCACGGGTCGCTGGATCGTAACTGGTCAGGTCCCGGGAATGGTCGTGTGACGTTCTGCGGTGGGTCGGCCTGCTGGCGGTGGGCTGAATGCCGGGCGGTAGTGGATCTTCGTCCGGTAGTGTCCGGGTGTGCCCGCCGATCAGGAGACGCCGTCGTATGAGGTGCTGGCGGCGCTGGTGGTGTCGCTGCGCGGGGAGCTGGCGCAGGCGCAGGAACGGATCGCTGAGCTTGAGGAGCGGCTGAGGCAGACGTCGCGGAACTCCTCCGTCCCGCCGTCGGCTGATGGGTTAGCGAAACCGCCGCCCAGGTCGCGGTCGCTGCGGAAGAAGAGCGGGCGTAAGCCGGGCGGGCAGGATGGGCATCCGGGCCAGACGCTGGCGCAGGTGGCGAAGGCGGACCGGGAGGAACGGCACGAGCCCGGGTGGTGTTCCCGGTGCGGGGCGGGCCTGGCGGGCCGTCCGGTCACCTGGATCGAGCGTCGCCAGGTCTTTGACCTGCCGCCGGTCACGGTGAAGGTGACGGAGCATCAGCTGATCGAGCGGGAGTGCGGCTGCGGGCAGCGCACCAGGGGCGCGGCCCCGGAGGGTGCGGAGGCCCCGGTGCAGTACGGGCCGCGGATCGCGGCGGTCGTCATCTACCTGTACATGGGGCAGTTCCTGTCGAAGAACCGCACCGCGCAGGCGCTCGCGGAGCTGTTCGGGGTGCCGCTGTCGGCCGGGACGGTCGCGGCGGTTACTGCCCGGGCTGCCGGGAAGCTGGACGGGTTCGTGGAGCGGGTCCGGGGGAACATCGCTGCCAGCGATGTCGCGGGGTTCGATGAGACCGGGTTCCGGGTGGCGGGCCGGCTGCACTGGGTGCATTGCGCCCGGACCGGCAAGTACACCCTGCTGATGGTGCATCCCCGGCGTGGCAGGAAGGCGATGGAGGCGATGGGCGTCCTGGCGTCCTTCGCCGGGGTCGCCGTCCATGACGCCTGGGCCCCGTATGACACCTACAGCAGCCCTGATCACCAGCTTTGCTGCGCGCACGCGCTGCGGGAACTGCAGGCCGTCACCGACGGCGCGCCGGAAGGCGAATGGTGCTGGGCAGCCCAGGCTGCTGATGCGCTCACCAGGATGCAGGCGCTGGCCAGCGAGGCGATCGCCCAGGGCCGCGACGCTGTGGACCCGGCCGCACTGGCCGCGCAGGTGCACAGCTACCGCTCCGCTGTCCTGCTCGGTGCCCGCCAGACCGCGGCCCGCTCCGGCAAGCTGATGAAAAAACACCATGCCCTGGCCTGCCGCCTGCGCGACCGCCGGGAGGACTACCTGCGGTTTACTGCAGACTGGCGGATCTCAGCGGATAACAACGGCTCCGAACGCGACATCCGCATGGCCAAGCTGAAACAGAAAGTATCCGGCTGCCTGCGCACCCTCACCGGCGCCAGGCAGTTCTGCGCCATACGCAGCTACCTATCGACCGCCGCCAAGCACGGCCTGCAATTCTTCGTTGCCCTCGTCATGCTCACCGAAGGCCGGCCCTGGATGCCCGCTGCAGCATAATCGCGCTCCCGATCACAGGCACCTGACCAGTTACGCTGGATCAAGACGTTGGGTACCGAGCCGTCGCGGGCGTCGGCGACCTACCCGGCTTTCTCCCGACGAGCGGCCTACGCCGCGCGGTCAGGATCGCGGCGGTAGCGGCCCCGGCGTCTAGCGCCTGGTCCTCCCCGCTCGTCACCCAGCGGTGCGCGCTAGCGCTGGCGTGATCATGGCGCGCGGGCCATGAGGGTCTGGAACATCACGCCTTCGAGCCAGCCGCCGGTCAGGCCGGACTGGATGAAGTCGAGGGACGCGCACCACTTGTGCCGGGGTGGTCGCATCTATCGCCCTGCCGGCTGTCCTACTGGAGGATCACGTTGAGTACGTTGCCGGTAGCGCCCGTCCCTCCCATAGCGGACACGGAACCAGATCCGGTAATCGCGGTACAGGTATACACGGCTATAAGGCCCCCGCCGCAATTCCCGGTGGCGGCGGGGGCACCAGCCCCCCCCCCGGCCGCAGTAATCAGCCCGTTGTTCAGGAGTGATCTGGCGAAGATTACGAGGGTGTCGCCCCCAGCGCCGGGGTGGACACCGTCGCCCCCGCCTCCCTGACCGCCGTCAAAGGAATTGACGTTTCCGTTATACGACCATAGTCCAGTGACAGGAAAGCTCGGCTGGCGCAAGAGAAAAGAGCTACCACCAAAGACGGGGTTGCCAGAGCCGCCGCCGGTGCCGACGCTGGTCTGCGTGCCTTCGCCCTCATCGTGCGCCTGGCGCTGGTCTTCCCCTCGTGGGTGACCTGATAGCCGCCGGCCACCTTGCGGATCTTCACTGGCACGACCATTTTCCGTTCCGCCCGCTCATGTGGCGCCTACCCAGATGTCGAGCGAGCCGCTAATGATGTTGCTGGCGGGCGTGATCGAGAGCGGCAGTGCCGTCTGTCCAGTTCCGTTGATCGCGAATCTCGCGGTAGCGGGCGTGAGATTGAGGCTGCGGGTCGCGGCGGACGCGGAGAACGCGCGCTGCGGCTGCGCCTGCGTACCGCCGCCGCCCTGATTCGACAGGATCGCCGCCCACACCCAGGTACCGGCCGCGAGTGACTGCGGGGTCGTCAGCGGACAGCTGATATTCGCCTGATTCGGCGTCACGAACTGGGCGCCGACATTGCCCGATCCGGTGAGCAGGACCCCGGCCGGGCTGTACAGGCCGACGACGACATTGTCGGTGCCGCTCGCGCTGCCAATGGCCTGGAACCGCAGCGCGCTTATGGTCATCGCGAAGCGGATCTGGAGCTTCATCAGGAACACGGTGCCGGCGGTTATCGGCGTCCCCACGGACGCGGCCTGCATGTCGTAGTTGGCAGCCAGCAGCCCATTGTCGGCCGGTATCCAGCTTAAGGTCACACCTACTGCTGGTGTAGACCAAGTCGTCGCAGTAGCTGACGTGGCGGTTAAGACTTGGTTAGCATTCGGTGAGGTTCCTGGTAGGCTAACGCCGTTTAGTTTGGCGACGCTTGGACTGGTAGCCGTCCCAGCTAAATCTCCCCCGAGTTGCACACTGCTGTTGGCCAGGCCGAGACTTGTCTGCACACCAGAGGACATGTCCGTGCTTGATATACCACTGGGTGGCTTGACGTATTTAGAAGCGACACTGCTCAGGATGCTTTGGGTTGATGCATCCAATAGAGTTGTTGGGATATTCCCAGCTAGGTCACTGGCTGATATCCCACTCCCAGGCTTTACGTAGCCTCCAGCACTTGCAATAGCGCCAAGCTGGAGTGTCCCATCCCCATTATGGGAGACATCCAAGAAGTCATTGAGGACATCTCCCCATACGTCATTGTCTGAGCCAGGTACTGGTAGTCGTGCCATACTTGCTGTTCCCCCGCACGGCTTCCGTGCATATCTTCTAACTATCTTACTTATATAACTCAGATGGCGAAGTAAGTAAAGAGCGCTCGGGGCTGTAAGGCGGGCAGGTTTTGTGACACACCGGCTATGTAGGGGGGTGCCGAGTGGGCTGGCATTGATGCTGGTGCGTTATTTACAACGGATGCTGGTTGAGACTGGAGCGAATGCCTACTTGTCATCGTCAGCAAGGTACGGAGCGATGCAATCCATGTAAAAGAGGGCGACAGCAGCGCGGTCGAGCCGGTCAAACGGTGGATCCGGCTCGAGATGAGCTTCCGGTGAGACGGTCGAGCTTCGCTCGATCAAGTCTCGGGTGCATTCCTCTAGGTTCACTTTGATGTCTTCGAAGGGTGGCTGGTCGGCGATCTTCTCACGCATCAGCTCCCACAGATGTTCGGCAAGGTCGCGCCGGCTGGAGGCAACTGCGAGCATGGCGAGATCGCTTGAGGTGTGGAGGGCGAACTCGGCGTCACCGAGGCGGAGAATCTCGGCAACGAGCACAGCGGCGCGCTCCGGATAGTCGGCGGCCAGCTGCTTGAGTTCGCCGATCCAGACGCCGCACATGATTTGGGCAGCTTCCCAGGCGGCAGGGTCTTTGGCTTCGAAATCCGGGTCAATGCAGTCCGAGGCCTGTTTCCAGCGTTCCACAATGACCGTCTCGCGTTCGGTTAAGAAATAGTGGTACCGACTTTCCTTCGCGGCTTCGGCGACCGTTTCCTGTTCGTTGCTTGGTGGGGTTGTTCGTTCATTCATACGTACACTTTGGTATGACACGAGTCGATCAGAATTGCAATACCCCGGTGCTGAACCAGCCCCACACTTCAATATGCGCAGTGGCTCTGGTGAGCCTCGGATCGACGTTAAACTGCTTAATGAATACTCATTAATATGCTAACATACGTTCATGCCAGAAATAAAAGTCGAAAAGTTATCAGAGGCTACAGTCAACGACCTCACCGAGCTCATATGGGAGTTTCAGAACGACCACGCAGATCTGTATGGAACGTATTACAAACTCAAGTCTGGCGCCAAAGCGAAGATTGGAGAGATATTAGGGACTCTCGTTAGGAAACGACTTACGAGAGTGTTCCTCGTCTTTGTAGATGGGAAGCCGACTGGCTACCTGTTCCTCGACATTAAGAAAAACATCCCGATTTACGCCGTTGAAACGTACGGGTATATCAGTGGCATTTACGTCCGGCCACAGTATCGCAAGCTCCACCTTGCCTCAAAGCTTCTGGCTGAGGGTGAGGCATGGTTTCGAGCCATGAAGATTCATCGGATCGAACTTAAGGTTGACTTGGGTAATAGCATTGGCCAGAAACTATGGGCCAAAGCTGGATACAAGCCGCAGCAAATCATCACGTTTAAGGACAGCTAGGCTTCCTTATCATCATAGAGGGTTATTCACAAGATCATCAACTGCGAGTTGGTCACCTTCTGACCTGCGGCGACGCAGCACTGGATCGTTGATGATCATGGTCGTGAATAAGCCTCATACTTCCCACAGTAACACCACCTGCGCCCGCTCCAGCTGCCCGTAGGCACTCCTCAGCCACGATCGCTGCTTCTTCGGATTGGTCGCTGGCCCTCGGGAAATGTTCGGCCTCGTTATCAGATAGAGTATGGCAATGCCGAGGGTCACGAACCAGAGGATCGTCTTCACGCTGTTCGGCTTGTTGAGCCTGGTCCTCTTTAACTCCCAGATATGCTTCATGTCTCGGAAGGTCTCCTCGATCTCAAAGCGGTGGTAGTAGATCTGTACGATCTTCATCCTGCTCGACACAAAGTCGTTGGTCAGGATGTACCAGGGCTCCTTCGAGCGCCTGGCTCTTGGCGAACGGATGACTCTGATGCACAGGCCGAAGAGAACGATCAACGCGTCGTCGGCCGGGATGTCTCGCACCTCGGAGCGCTGTCCGTCTAGCTCGACGTAGCGGCCCGCCTTGAGCCGGATATAGAAGATGGCTTTCTCGGCTGCCAAGTGGCGGATGAGCGACTCGTTGCCGAAGACCCAGTCGGAAGACCAACCGCGGCCAGAAGCCGAGGCGGTCGGCCAACGTCTGGAGACGATGGCGTGGCCGGTGAAGGACTGGACTCTCCGGGTGGCCCGCATGACCTCACGAAGACGCTTGAACCGTGGAGTGCTAGCGCTGCTCCAGTCGGAGGGGATACTCAAGGCGTAGGTGGCCCTCGACCATGCAGGGGATGGCTCTGCACATGCGGGTCTGGACGGCTCCGACAAGAGCGACAATGCCATGCAAGTCACTGTGGTCGACGTTGACGTAGCTCGTCGGCTTCACCAACTGGAAGCTATCGTAGGCCTCACCGAGCCGGCTGGCGAGCTTCAGGTTCGCCAGGAGGCGTTCCGACTTCCTAGCGGCGGTATTGAGGTTACTCACAACCATCCGGGCATTGCCGGTGACCTTTCCCGACTCTGTTCTCGGCGAAGTAAGAAGTAAGTTCTTCGTCAGGCGAATAGTTCGCCAGCCTCTTCGTCGGTGGACTCGTCGCGTCGCCAGGTGCTTGTCTCGGTGGCAGCCTCGTCGGCTGCGGGTTCCTCGGACAGCTCAGTCAGGTCGATGGCCGGCGCGTCCCAGATCTCTGGATCGCGGTGGACGGGGCCTTCAGAGAAGCCGACCGTCAGGCACCGTCCCCTTCCCCTCAGCTCAGGCAACTCACCGCCAGTCAGGGCCGCGATCATGTGGCGGGTGAGATGTGGCCAGGCGCTGTCCTTGTCCGGGTCGAGCAGACGGTGGTCGCCGTGAGGCTGGCCATCTTCGTAGAGAACGTAGGCGCCTGGGTCGTCTGGCGCATAACGCCAGAGCTGAGCATGCTCGGCGCCTGATGCGTCCGTGAAGATCGCGCCGTAGCCACGTCCGTTGTTCGGCAGGAACTCCAACAGGGTGACCTCTGGACTGTCCTCAGCGGCGTCAGCCCAAAGCGGCGAGCCAGCTGTTGATCCGCCAACTATGTGTATGCCCTGCCTGGGCGCGTCCGGGACGTCCAGCCGAGCCAGCTGGTGCAGCAGCGGAGTCATGCGCCGCGCGCGGTGCCGGGCCACGAGGTCACGCGTCAGGCCCTGGTCGCGTTCGTCGGCGATTCCGGTGCGGTAGAGCCGGGTCTGCGCGCGCGTGATACGGGCTGGTGAGGCATCGCGACCGAGCCAGTACCCGAGGCTGTGCAGCAGATCCCAGTACCCAAACCCCGCAACCCAGAGTCTGAGGTCAAGAGCCAGCACAGTGTCGTGGTCGTCACCGAGGGCGTCGATCAGGCGACGAGCATCACCCTCCAGATCGATGCCAGCGTTCAGGGCCAGGTCGAGGACCTGGTCGAGCCGGTTCCGTCGCAGTCGGCGTATGAGGGCGGCCACCGTGAGTCGCGAGCGGGCGGCAGCGGCGAGCAACCCGGCGTGACCATAGAGCAGCGTGGCTAGCTGCTGGAGCTGGCTCGGCTCGGCGCCAGCGTGACCGGAGCGCAGAAGGGCAACCGCTTCCGCATCGCCAAGCGGCTCGGCGTCTAGCTCGTCGATCCCCGCTGGCGGGGCGTGGGCAGTGTGGCGGGCGGTCACCAGCACGGTTGACCCCGGTCGACGCGGCAGCAGGTGCTGCACCTGATCGACACTGGTCGCACCGCGCAAGATGACGCCGCCAAACGCCTCCAGGTTGCGCTCCATGAGCAGTTGGAACTCGCGCTCGCAGGCAGCCAGGCTCCAGCTGCTGGCCCGCACGGAATACGTGCCGAGGACAGCCAGCAGGTCACGGTGGTAGGCGGAAGTGTCGTCGACCCGGACGACGTGCCGGTTCTGGGCCGTGACTCTAGCCAGCGCCTCGTCGCAGGTGGTGAACCGCCCGCTTTCGGGTGGGCCACAGACGACGTGGGCGCGCACGGTGGCGTCGAAGGGGCTGCGCAGCTCATAGACCAGCGCGTCGATCAGACCACGCTCCACGATAGGCAGCGTCAGGTCACGCAACGGTCGAGCAGGCTCATCCCCGCGGCCCGAAGTCGCCGCCCCGGCGCGACGGATCACCGCGACGGCCTGCTCAAGGAACGGGCGCCAGTACTGGGCACGGCCCAGGCTGGAGCCAGCCAGTGGATGCGGATGTATCAGTGGGCCAGCTATGTCGAGCCGGAGGGAACGCGACCGGCCGCTGGTCTCGCGAGTAAGGCCCAGAAACGCAAGCAGGGCCTCACCCGCGCTGCCGTCCATCTGGCCTGCCGCGCCTCGGAGCAGGGCTCGCTGGTGCTGGTCGCGGGCTGGCAGTGTCTCGGCCGGACCGTAGAGCTGAGCGGCGAGCCGGGACAGGTTCGGCGTGCGCTCCAGCCGCTCGCCGAGCTTCGGGCTGCCAAACGGCTTGAGGCGCAGATAGTCGAGCTCAGCGAACAGCAGCGCGTCGACGTCGATCGCCTCCGCCGCTTCCCCAGGCGCAGTCATTCCACGATTCTGACAACTTTCCACGCATCTGACAAAGCTGTTCCACAAACACGATCACCGCTCGGAGAGGTTGAGAACACCACTCCTCCCTGGACTCATCGCAGGATCACGAGTCCCGGCTGGAGCCCATCTCTTCCTAGGAGCCGACCGTGTTTCCACACTCCGTCCCTCTCCGTTCAGCAACCCGGCAGCGTCTAGCGCGGCGGCTACGGCCATGCCTGGCCATCCTGCTGGCGCTGCCCGTTGCCCTGGCCGGCTGCGGTCTTGCCTCCGGTCACGCCGCTGGCGAGCTGGGCGCCAACCAGACGCTGCTGGCCACCTGCCCCAAGGGTGTGAAGGTGGCTTCGAAGGTCGACATCGACGTCAGCGGCAGCGACCGCACCGCCGCACTCGATGCTCAGCGGCTCAGTGCGGTGGAAGATCAGGCACGGCGTACCGCGGTCTGCGGTGGCCACCTGCAGGTCACCGCGTTCTCCGCCACAAGCGCGGCCACGGTCGTCCTGTATGACGGTGAGATCGCCCTCGCCGGTGCCACCGACAACGCCCGGCTGCGGCAAGTACCGGCGGCCGTCAGCCAGGTCATGACCGCTGTGTCCCAGGCGTACGGCACGAAGATTGCCACGCTCACTCCTGGCGGCAGCGACATCGCCGGTCAGTACCGGCTGGCGGCCGAGTACCTGGCCCAGCTCGGCAGCGGCTACCGGCTGACGTTGGTGCTGCTGACCGACGGCTTCCAGACCGCCGGGTTCACGATCGGCGACACCCCGCTGGACACGGGCGCGGCTGAGGCGCTTGCCGCCAAGGTCACCGTGCCGAAGCTGCCGGGAGCCTCGATCACCGTGGCGGGCATCGGGCAGGCTGCCGGTCAGCCACCCAGCTCCGCCGTGGTGTCTGGCGTGGTGGCGTTCTACAACGCCCTGTGCCATCGCACCGGCGCCGCGCAGTGCCTGTCCGTCACCGACTACACCTCGACTGGGCGGTGAGCCAGGTGCGTATCAACAGCTGGCGGCCACGCCGCCACAGCAGCGCTGAGCCAGGCGTGGATGCCCTGCTCGCCCAGGCGGATGCGGTGAGTCTGCAGCGCATCGATGAGGCGCATGGCGTCGGCCGTCCGGGTGGGCTTGGGGTGACCTACGCCGAGCAGGAGTTCGATCAGCTCGCTCGGGAGCAGGAGTCAAGCTGGCCCGCCCAGGGTGAGCTGGCGGCGCGGCCGTCGCGGGTTCGGGCCGCACGCGCGGAGCCAGCGGCACAGGCTGCCGGGTTCCTGCTGGAGCAGCACCAGCGTGAGGTGACAGAGGCCGCCGACCAGTACCAGCACGCCACGCGGACGCTGCAGCCCTACCTGCACCGCTCGCCGGGTGACGTGTGGCGCTACCTGATCACCTGGCTGGTGTTGGGCCTCGGTGACACCGCCGGTGTGTGGGGCGCGGCGATCTGGCTCGGCGAGATCCCTGCGATAGCCTGGGTCAGGCTGTCGCCTGTGGCTTCGCCGCTGTCACATCAGGCCTTGCCGGTGGCGAGCTCGGCAACCACCGCCGGTCACAGGCACGCCAGCGTGACCAGGAGTCGCTCAGCGAGGATGAGCGCCGCTACTGGCCCTTGTTCGCTGGAAGCAAGACGCCACCTCGGCTCGTCACCGCGCTCGGCCTTGCCATCGTGGTGCTGGTCGCGGTGGCGGTCTTCGCGCTGCGCACGGCCACCGAGGGCCTCCTGGCCGGGATAACGTTCGGGGCGCTAGCCGCCGCCACAGCCCTCGGGTCATTCGTGTCCTGCTACGTGCACGCCGACGAGGTCGCCGATCTTCTGGCGGGGTACCGCAGGCGCCACCTCGCCGCCATGCGCCGACACCAGCGCCTGGCCGGCTCGCGTGCCCTCTCCAGGGCGGCAGCCGCCACTGTCGAGGCAGACTCGGTGCTGCGTGAGCACGAGCAGCGAGGTCAAGCGGCTTCGCTGCGTGTCGGTGCCCTCAAGTTCCGGATGCTGCGCCGCAACCCGCAGGTTGTGGGCCATGGCAGCGGCTCGGAACCGGAAGTGCAGGGTCTGATCGGTCGGCGCAACCGCCTGGATGGTGCGGCATGACCGGGCAGACAATCCTACAGCCGGGGTGGCTGCGGACCAGCAACCTGCACGGCACCGTTGCCGCTTCGCACCGGACCAGTGTGGCTCGCATCCAGCTGCCACACCCCGGGCGACCGGCCCCCTACCCCACGCTGCTCATCGCCGTCTTCGACGATTCGGGATCAGTGGCCGGGCCGGTCGGCTCGGACCCGCTGTCCGGGCGATACGAGGAGGCACGCCAGGCCTTCGAGGTCATCGCCAGACGAGGGGCTGCCCACGAGCTGGGTGCAGTGCTGCACTTCGACACCCCGTGCGCGGGCGATGTCCCCCCGACACCTCTTATGCGGCGGGGTCTACTGGCCGTACGGGGTGCGCTGCGGGTGCCGCCGGATGGTGCCGGGTCGAGCGAGCTGGGACCGAGCTTGCGCCGGGCGGTCGAGATGGCTGCCGAGCATCCGAATCACCAGGCCACGCTCGTGGTTCTCTCCGACTTCTTGCTGCTTGATCCGGAACCAGGGCCGGTACTGCGTGACCTGGCCGCGTTCCCCGGCGACGTCCACGCCGTGGTGCTCGGGGGTCGCCTCCCCGCGGGCGTGCTGGACGAGGGCATCCAGCGCACGAACATCACCAGGGAGGACCCACCCGGCGCACTGGCGATCGCACTCTTCGGAAGCCTGACCGCTCACCGTCTCGGAAATTCGCCGAGACAAGTAACGGATGGGTCGGTGTCAATTCCACAACGCGCTCAGGCGGCACGAGGAGGACGACCAGTAAGAGGGTTTCTACGGAGGCGAGGTGACGAACCGCCGGGCGAATCATCGGGCGAATAGACCAGCGACCCTACTATTTCCAATTCGCTGCGCGCAGTTCATACCTGCACCTAAGCACCCGGCCAGACAGTCCAGACGGCGATCACTCACCACGCGGTCGTCGCTCTGGATCCGCACACCCAAAAACGGCCGGGAGATATGAAAGGAGGAGAGTTATGACTACTGAAATCAGAACCAATAACGAGCAGTCGGCGCGGAGATTCCGCACCATCCTGGCCGACCCGCCATGGGACATCCAGCAGAAGGGCGAGCGGGGAGCCGAGCAGCACTACCCGCTCATGACCCTGGATCGCATCAAGGCCATGCCGGTCTCCCAGCTGGCCGCCGAGGACGCCCACCTGTGGCTCTGGGTCACCAACGCCACGCTGCGCGACGGGTACGACGTGGCCGAGGCATGGGGATTCACCGTCCGCTCACCGCTGACCTGGGTCAAGTTCCGGCTCGGCCTGGGCAATTACCTGCGCAACGCCACCGAGCACCTGCTGTTCGCCACCAGAGGACGCGCGCCGGTCAACTTCAGAAGCCAGCCGACCTGGGTCAACGCCCCGGTGCAGGACCACTCGCACAAGCCCGAGGAGCAGTACGCCCTCATCGAGCGCGTCAGCTCCGGGCCGTATCTGGAGCTGTTCGCTCGCCGGCGACCCGCTTCCACAGCTGACTGGTCAGTCTGGGGCAACGAGGTCCGGGCCGATATCTCTGTCCCTGGCTACCCCGTCCCGAGCGACACCGCTCGCCCGTCTGCGGCGGTGATCCGTCGTGGGTGAGGACAAGCGCCCACTGGCGGGACCGTTCGAGTGGGTGTTCCACGCCAGCATGCTCCTGCTTGGTGCCGTGATCGCGCTCAACCTGACGGTCGCGTTCCTGCGCCCGGTGCTGCCGTGGATCGGTGGCGGCCTGGTCGTCGTCGCGATCTGCTGGGGAACCGTGGCAGCGATCCGCTGGCGGCGGTCGAAATGGTGACCGCAATTCTCGCCCCTGTTAACAGGGGCGGAGTGTTGTGGAATTCACAAACGATATTGACGTGCTGCAAGCGATCAGCGATAAGTAAGTGCACACGCGAGGCGCTGCCAGGTTGCAGCACTCGTCAAATGAATTCGGGAAGGAGGTGACCCATGAGTTCGAATCGCCGGACTAAGAAGAATAGGAATCAGCATGACCAGGAGCGCCGCATTTCGGTGCGCGGTATCAGGCGCGACCCGCCGGATATCCGCAAACTCAGCCGAGCCCTGATCAGCCTGGCCCTGGCTGAGGCCGAACGTGAGGCCGCCGCCCAGCGCGCAGCCGAGACGCAACCCGGAAGCGGGGTCACCGCCAACCACGACGGTGATAGCGAGGCCCGCAGTGCCTAGCGCGCCAGGACTGGTCTTCTCTGACCTCATCCTGCCGCGCCCGCTCGAGCCGGGCCTGGTCATCGAGTTCCTGACCCGGCTGGCCGCCGATCGATCCGCTCCCCGCGTCGTTCTCGAAGCCCGCGCGGACGAGAACGGGATCCGCCACCTGCTGGGCTGTCGGGCTCACGACGTGCACAGCCTGCGCCGGATGCTCGCTGACCTGATCCCTGGCAGCCTGCTCATCTCTCCCAAGACGACGCCAGGCTGTCCCCGGCCGAAAGTCCGTGCGGCGGGACGGCTTCATGTCCACCCGCCAGGCCTGAGCCTGCGCACGGGGACCAGCGAAGCCAGCTCCCGGGCGCTGCTCTCGGCCCTCGCCACCCGGCTCAAGACCGGCGAGGCGATGGTGCTGCAAGTCGTGCTCGGGCCCAGGCGCGCACCGCAGAGCGTTCCCTCGCCCACGCCTGACCCCAGCTCGACGCTCGTGCAGGTGCTCACCCGCGGGCAGCGGCCAGCCTCGGGGGAGGTTCGTTCTCGCATCCGGGAGCGTACCGAGCAGGCTGGGTTTGCGGCGACGATCCGGCTGGGCGCCACGAGTCCGGATAGGGACCGCCAGCGTCGCCTCATGCTCAGCCTGCTCGGTGCCGTCTCGACGGTGCAGAGCCCCGGCGTGCGCATCGACCTGCTGCGCGAGCCAGCCGCGAAACTCAACGACCCCCGGCTGCCGTGGCGCTGGCCGCTGCGACTCGCCGTGAGCGAGCTTGCCGGGCTGCTGGGCTGGCCCGTCGGGAAGGGTGACCTGCCCGGGCTGCCACCGGAACATCCCCGTCCGCTGCGCGCCGGACGCGCGGTGCACACCGGCCCGAGGGTATTCGCGGCGAGCACCGCACCGGGAGATGACCGCCAGCTCGGCATCTCCGCCGCCGACCAAACCTTCCATGCCATCACGTACGGCCCGAGCGGGTCAGGTAAGACGAACGCCCTGCTGCACCTCATCGTGGCCGACATCGAGGCCGGTCGGCCGGTCGCCGTGCTGGACCCGAAGCGGCAGCTCATCGACGACATCCTGGCCCGCATCCCTGCCCACCGCATCGGAGATGTGGTCGAGCTCAGCGCCAGCGACGCCGCACCCGTGGGCTTCAACCCGCTGGATGTCACCGGGCGCGACCCGGACGTCGTGGTGGACGGCATCATGGCGGTCTTCGAGGCCGTCTTCAGCGATGGTTGGGGACCACGCACCTCCGACATCTTCTCCGCCTGCCTGCGCACGCTCGCCCGTGCCAGCACGCCCGCGCGGCCCGCAACTCTGATCGACCTGCCCCGGCTGCTGACCGAGCCAGCCTTCCGCCGCCAGCAGGTCGGCCGGGTGAGCGGCGACGAGGCGCTGGCCGGATTCTGGGCGTGGTACGAGGCCATGAGCCCGCAAGCCCAGGCAGCCGCGATCGCTCCGCCCCTGAACAAGCTGCGCCAGCTGCTGCTGCGCCCTGCCCTCATCCGGATGCTCGACCAGCGCGGCGGGCCGTTCCGGCTGCGCGACCTGTTCGCGGCCAACAAGATCGTCCTGGTGCCACTGAACGAGGGCCTGATCGGCCCGGGCACCGCCTCGCTGCTCGGCAGCCTGGTCATTGCCGACCTGTGGCAGGCCACCCAGGAGCGCGCCGGGGATCCGGACGCCGGTAAGCGGCCAGCGATGGTCTACGTCGACGAGGCACCCCGCTTCCTGAACCTGCCGGTCTCGCTCGCGGATGCGCTGGCCGTCTCCCGGTCACTCGGGGTCGGCTGGTTCCTGGCCGCCCAGTTCCGCGCCCAGTTCCCGCCAGCCCTACGCACCGCGGTGGACATGAACGCCCGCTCCAAGATCGTCTTCGCCACTGAGTACGACGACGCACGCGACACCGCGAAGCTCACCCGCGACCTTTCACCAGAGGACTTCCTGGCACTGCCGCGCTTCCACGCCTACGCCAACCTCGTGGCGGATGGCCACCCCTCCGGCTGGGCCCTGATCCGGACACTGCCGCCACCTCCGGCGACGGCCGATCCCGACCAGATCCGAGCCGTCTCGCGAGCAAAGTACGCACCCGTCATGAGCGCCGGGACCACCCCTGATCTCGCACCCGAAGGGGACGAGACGGAGACCGCAGCACCGCCAGCGGTTGAGAAGGTCGGCCGGAAGCGGAGGCAGCGATGACCGGCCCGTTCCGCTCCTCATCTGCCTCGTGGCGTCGCTTCGCCCATCTGTTCGCCCCTGTCCTCACGACCATGCCTCATCGGTGTTGCCCCAGGCCAGTCGGCCTCCCTGGCCTCATCCGGGATGGGACTGACCCCCCGACTGGGGGTCCTGTGGCCGACCAAGGGGGCGCCCGATGAGCCCGTCTGACACTGCCAGCCTGCTGCTCCGCCTGTCCGATCGTGACGTGGCAGTGCTGGAGTCGCTCAGCTCTCACCGGCTGCTGACCACCGCTCAGGTCCGGCGGCTGCACTTCGCCGACGGACATGCCACGGTCGGGGCGGCATCCGGTGCCACGATGCGCGTCCTCTCCCGCCTCGAAAGCCACGGCCTGCTTGCCCGGCTCACTCGCCGCATCGGGGGTGTCCGGGCCGGGTCGTCCGGAATCGTCTGGCAGCTCGGCAGCACGGGTGAGCGCCTGCTGCGGACCATGCACGGGCTGCCGAAGCGCAGGCGCTACGTCGAGCCCTCGCCAGTCTTCACCGCGCACACCCTGGCCGTCGCCGAGCTTGCGATCCGGCTGCAAGAGCTTGCCAGCAGAGGAGCTATCGAGCTGCTCACCGTCGAGACCGAGCCGTCCTGCTGGCGTTCCTTCCTCGGACCGCACGGCACCAGGGAGTGGCTCAAGCCGGACCTGTCTGTCGTCACCGGTATCGGCGACTTCGAGGATCACTGGTTCGTCGAGGCCGACCTTGCCACCGAGCATCCGCCGGTCATCGTGCGCAAAGCCCACGTCTACCAGCGCTACGCCGCCACAGGCGCCCACCAGGCGCGCCATGGCCTGTTTCCCGCCGTTGCCTGGGTCGTGCCGGACAGCGCCCGGCAGCGGGCCGTCCAGGCCGCCCTGGCGGCCGACCCCGGCCTCCAGCCCGAGCTGTTCCGGGTCGCCACCACCGATGAGTTCAGCGGGCTGATCTGCAGCGGGCACGGCGAGGTGGAACCGCCGTGACAACCATCCCGGCGCTCGCCTCGGATAACCACACCACTAATGAAAGGAGGACATCAGATATGGAACGAACACCAGGTGACAGCAACCGTCCCGAGCATGAACGGCTCGAGCCTTGGGAGATCGACCTGACCGGCAGCGCCGAGCAGGACGACTCGCTGCGCGACGTCATAGGCGACGCCATCCACGAGGCGACCGCCGCTGGCGGTGAGATCCCCGAGTGGGGCGCACGGACGATGGCCCGCGCCCTGGCCAACCGGCTGCCGGACGCCACGAGCGCACTGCACAGCTTCGCCGTCACCGGGACCGCGCTGGAGAAGGTTAGCCACTACCTGCGCCACGCCTTCGCCGAGGCCGACCGCCAGGAAACGGCGATCAGCGAAGACGACGCGCGAGCTGTTGCCAGCTTGCTCGCACCAGTCGCCGGACCCGACTCCGCCATGAGGCAGTTCGCCGACACCGGCAGCGCCGACCCGGAGCTACTGCGCACCGAGTGCCAGCAGCTGCAGGCACACAGCTGGCACACCCCGGATGCGACCGAGTGGCTGCGCCGCCTCAGCCAGCACCTCGCCGTGACGGGCAGCGCCAGCTCACCAGAGCGGCCACTGCCAGAACAAGCAGCGGAAGGCCTCCGCGAGCACGGGGACGCCTTCCGCGCCTACCTGCGGCTGCCGGACATTCAGGCCGATCGAGACGACCTGGTCGAGGCTTTCCATGAGTTCTATGTCGGCAGCTTCCCGACCATGGACGCGCTCCTCGACCAGCTGACCGAGGTGCGCGACTGGGAACACGCCCTGGGCGAGCTCGCGGGCCAGTGGGGCATCGACGGATTGGTGTCGCTGGACCGGCGCAAGGTCGAGCGTGTGGCGAGGGAGACATGGGACATCGTCGAGCTGAACGGGCACTTTTACGTATTCGATAAATAGACGTTCCCGCCATTCGCGTATGTAGATTCAAGAAATAGCGGAATTCAAAGGGGTGGCGGCCGGAATAGTGTTGCGGAATAGTCAACAAACGCTGCTATTCGACAGCGATCGAGGTAAAATGGAAAAGAAAAAGGAGAAACAAAGGAACATGAAGCACGACACGGCACACCCACTATCAACCTATGTAACCAAGCATCGCGTGCAGCAGAAGATGAGCATCCGTGGTCTCGCAGCCAAAGCCGGACTCGACAGCGGCGCGCTGACCCGGCTGGAGCACGGTGAGACGCGCACACCAACCCCCGAAACCCTGCGCGCACTCGCTGAGGCGCTCGACGTTCCGCTGGCGGATCTGTACGCCGTCGCCGGGCACGTGGTCCCCTACGACCTGCCCAGCCTGGTCCCGTACCTGCAAACGCGGTACGGCCAGCTGCCAGACACCGCTCTGGCCGAGGCCAGCGCCTACCTGGAGCACCTGATCGACCAGCACGGACTCGACCCCGAGGGGCCACTGGAGTTCGAGGATGAAACCACCACACCGCCACAGGGCTAACTACCAACCGGCGGGATCAAAAAGTAATAGAACGACATCACGTAACTCGGATGGGAAGGAGGAAATGACACACATGAACACAGGATCAACGCTAACCCACTCGCAGGGCGCGGGGGTGCTCGCCGCGCTACGCGCCCTCGCCACGAAACCATGTGAATACTTCGCCGATGCCCTGCTTGTCGCCGAGGCGCAAGCCCGCCTCCTCGTGGACTTGCTGTCTACCCAGCCCGAATGGCTTCCGAACCACCTTACTGATCTTATTCCGGGCATCGCCGTCGAACAGATCGACATCATTCCCGTGGCTGGCACCGCGTTCTGGGGCCGCGGACACTGGAGCATCCACCTGCGAGCCGCCGACACGCCCGATGCGCAGCGCTTCACGGTGCTGCACGA
>Ga0307373_10001797_pt1 | contig 39805 bp, 28 predicted proteins | sample OX2MG_FD_202534 | JGI IMG/M metagenome (GOLD analysis project Ga0307373, IMG submission 202534) | Soil microbial communities from Risofladan, Vaasa, Finland - OX-2 | ecosystem: Environmental > Terrestrial > Soil > Coastal area > Acid sulfate soil | place: Finland: Risofladan, Vaasa | collected...
CTTCGAGCGACTGATGCACGAAGTTCGTCATACCGGCGGGATCGGTGAACAGCGAGGCCAGCTTGATCCCGATCAGCTCCTCGCGCGAGTAGCCGGTGAGATTGACCGCCTGACGGTTGACATCGGTCAGCAGCAGGTTCGAATCGCAGACCAGCAGCGCGCTGCTCGATGATTCGACCAGGCTGCGGCTGTACTGTCGCTCGGCCTCGAGTTTCTGCTTGGTCGCTTGCTCCTCGGTCACGTCGCGCGCCACGCCGAAAATTCCGAACACCTGGCCGCCGCGATAGAAGATCGAAGCGTTGAAGGAAACCAGCAGCTCCTGGCCGCCGGCCGGATGCATCACCAGGTCGTAGTTGGTGACATAGCCGTCGGCCAGCGTCCGCTCGATTGCCGCCGCGGCATGCGCCGGGTCGTCAAAGTAGCCGTCGAAGCGGCTGCCGATCAGGACGCGCTTCGGCACTCCGGTGAGCCGGGCGAGCTGCTCGTTGCCGTCGGTGATCCGCAAGTCGCGATCGACCACTACCATTGCGTCGATCGAGGACTCGATAAGCCCGCGGGTATACTCGTGCGCCGTGCGCAACTCATTTTCGGTCTGCTTGAGCTTGGTGATGTCGCGGCCGACTCCGGCCACCCCGTTTATATGGCCAAGCGGATCGCGAATGGCGAAAAGACTGACCAATGAAACGAACGGCGTGCCATCACTGCGCAGCGCAGTTTGCTGCCAGATTACCGGCTCGCCGGTCTCCAGCACGCGATGACAGGCTGCCGTCGACTGCGCCAGCTCCTCAGGCAGCACGAACAGCGCCGTCCCCTGTCCGATCGCCTCTGCGGCGGTGACGCCGTAGATCTCCTCAGCCGACTTGTTCCAACTGGTGATTCTGAGCTCCGTGTCGAGCGAGACGATGGCGTCGGTCGAAGCATTGACCAGTGCCGCCAGCGTTTCGCGCTCGCGCTCCTCGCGCTTGCGCGCGGTGATGTCGCGGCCGATGCCGGCCACGCCCGTGATCGTGCCGAGCTCATCGCGGACCGCAAAAGTGTTGACTAATAAGATGAACGGGGTGCCGGCCCGGTGGCGCGCATGCTGTTCCCAGGTTACGCCTTCACCGGTTTTGATGACGTGCCGGATGCCCTCGATAGTTTGAGCAAGTTCCTCGGCAGGCACGAACAACTCCAGCCCTTTTCCGATCGCCTCCGCGGCGCTGTAGCCGTAGTCCCGCTCGGCGGCCGGATTCCAGCTCATGATCTTGCAGTCGTTGTCAACGTAGATGATGGCGTCGTTCGAGGCCTTGACGATGGTCGCCAGCCGCTCGCGTTCGCGCTCCTCGCGCTTGCGCGCAGTGATGTCGCGGCCGACTCCGGCCACCCCGCAGATCCGGCCGCGCTCATCGCGAATGGGAAACATGCTCACCAGTGAGATGAAAGGGGTGCCGTCCGGGTGGCGCGCATGCTGTTCCCAGGTCGCACCTTCACCGGTTTTCAGTACCCGCCGGACTCCTTCGGCGGTCTGCGCAAGTTCCTCGGCAGGAACGCACATCTCGATCCCTTTTCCGATCGCTTCCTCGGCGCTGTGGCCGTAATCCCGCTGGGCAGCCGGATTCCAACTGGTGATCTTGAGATCGTCGTCAACTTCGATAATCGCGTCGTCCGAGGCATTGACGATCGACGCCAGCCGCTCGCGTTCGCGCGCTTCGCGCTTGGCCGCCGTGATATCGCGGATGATGTTGGAGATGCCGACCAGCTTGCCCGCACTATCGTAGACCCCCGATACGACGATCGATACTTCGACGACCGCGCCGTCTTTTTTCCGGACGGGAGTTTCGAGGTGACGCACGAACTTCGAATCAGCGCGCAGCGCATCGAGATCCTGCTGCATCAGGGCCGTGGCCTGGTCCCGAGCTTCAGGCGGGAGATAGACGTCGGCAATTTTGCGGCCGATCACCTCCTGTGCGCTGTAACCGAACAGCTTTTCGGCGCTGCGGTTCCAGCTCATGAGCCTGAAATCGGTTGAGACGCTGTTGATGACGTCTTCCGAGGAGTTTACGATCGCCGCCAACAACGCCTGCTCGCGCTCGGCGCGCTTGCGCTCGCTGATGTCGACCAGGATGACCGACATGCCCAGCAGCTTGCCCCAGGAATCGTGGATGCCGCAGGCAGTGACCGAGGCCTCGAAGACCGAGCCGTCCTTGCGTGCGATCGGCGCCTCCAGCCGCTGCACTACGTCCGGCTTGGTTGCCAGCGCCGCGAAGTCGCGCCTGATAGCATCATGTACTGTGACGCGCCGGTTGGCGGGGATGTACAGCTCGCAGGGATCCTGCCCGATCGCTTCCGCGGCGCTGTAGCCCAGCAGTTTCTCGGCCGCATGGTTCCACGACATCAAGCGGAAGTCGGTACCGATGCTGACCACGGCGTCGCGGGAGCTCTCGACGATCGCCGCCAGCCGTGACTCGCCCTCGTGGCTGCGTTCGAGCCGCTCGGATTGCTCGGCGACGGTGCGCTCCAGCACCTCGACCAGTTCCCGGTAACCGGCCGCTTGGGACTCAACCTGCCGCAGGTAGCTGTCGGTGCCCTCGCCGTTCATGCCGGGGTCGCTCCCCGAAGCGTTGCTATTCGATGAAGACACGGCCGTGCAGCGCGGGCATCAGCGCCATCTTCACGTTGAGGGCAATGGTCCGAAACATTTCGGCGGTAGCGGGCGGAATCGGAACTCTGGCGAAGATGATGACGGCGAACAGGTTGCCGTCGGGCAGGAGGCCGCCGAAGCCGAGTACCGACTCGATTCCATGTGGCACCACGAAGTCCTGCTGGGCGGGTATGACCGGACTGTCCCGAGCGACGGGAACATGGAAGACGTTGAAAGACCTGCGCTGCAAATCGTCGACGACCTCGGGCTGCGCAGGCGCGAGATCGCTCAATTTCAGACCGAGCTGGTTAAGCAGCCGCGAAATCATCGGAATCTCATCCAGCGCCGCCTCGCTCAGCAATGGAATCGCCTGGTGATGCCGTGAATCCCGCCGCGAGTTCCAGTTCGGCTCCTCGCCGACGCTGGCCAGCATCGTCAGGCACTTGATGTCTGGAGAGAGCCGCGCCGACGGTGTCAGCGCTTGCGCGAACTCACGGAGATCGTCGCCCAGGTCGGCGAACCGGTGGGTCTTGAACAGCCGCACCAGCACGCAGCCGCGCCGCCCGGAATCGCGTTCGGCAAAATGCTCATAGAGGTAGCGGACAATCAGGTCCGCGGTTTCCTCCATGGCTTGCGACGAACTGACGCCCAGCCGCCGCAGTTCTCGGCCGCAGCGGACCATGTCGGCCAACGTGAAGCGGGTCAGATCGTACCGTGCCGACGCCGACGCGTCGTCATCTGTCGGTAAGGGCTCCGTCCGCCTTGCTTCAATCTGCAGTTTGGGCGCTTCGAGGCCCATCGCTCCTTATTCGGCACTTAGCCGGGCAAAATCTGCCTTTAGTTGGCTATGGGCAATTGTGATGCCAAAATGTATGAGCAGGCTGTGCGCGCCGGAAACTCGGCTAGTCCCCCCGATTTGCGGCCCTTTGATGGGCCTTTTCGGAATCTTGGAACCTACGACCAGGCTGAATTGCGAGACACAAAAATGGCGTCGATCGATTGGTGGGGACAATCGGATGGCGCTGCCCAGATGCGCCGGAGGCTCGGAAATCGACGCGGAATCACCTTCCGTGGATGGCGCGACCGGAAACTCGCGACCGGAAACTATCGAGGGCTTCTATGGAGCGGGTGATCGGTTTCGAACCGACGACCTTGTGCTTGGCAAGCACACGCTCTACCAACTGAGCTACACCCGCTCGCCATCGATCAAGGCGGAACCAATTTTTTTATCGGCCCGCCGCCCCGAAGTCAAATCGCCGCCCGCTTGGCGCCCTGCGACGCGCCCGCGGCGGCCGGCCGCAGCATCGCGATAACCTTGACGTAATAATCGATTCCCGACCAGACGCTCACGATCGTCGCGATCCATAGCACGAACATCCCGGCCGCAAAGAAGTTGATGTGCAGGTAGGTGTAATGGATCAGCAGCCCCTGCAGCGCGATCGCCTGCAGCGCCATCTTGTATTTCCCCAGCTCGCCGGCCGCGATTACCCGCCCCTCGGCGGCGGCCACCGCCCGCAGTCCCGTCACCATGATCTCACGCGTCACCAGCACCACCACCAGCCAGGCCGGCACGTGCGGCGTGCGCGGCGTCCCGGCCAGCATGATCAGCACCGCCGTCACCACGATCTTGTCGGCCAGCGGATCGAGGAACTTGCCGAGCGTGCTGCCCGAGCCGTAGCTGCGCGCGATGTAGCCGTCGAGATAGTCGCTGATGGTGGCGCAGAAAAACACTCCGCCGGCGATCGCCGCCGCGGTCGGGCCGGTGAAACATAGCAGGTAAACCAGCACCGGCGCCGTCGCGATGCGGGCGATGGTCAGGACATTGGGCGTGGTCAGCGCCACTTTCACGTCGATTCCGTGGAGTTCCCGGGTCTGAAGCCGCTGCTCTGGTGACAATAAGGCAATGCCGGCGCCGGGGCAACGTCCCTGATAGTGGGCCGAAAACGCGCTGCTCTCAGGTCGAGGCCGCTACGGCCGGCGTTTCCACTGCCGCGATGGCGAACGTCAGCTTGTCCTCGGCCACGTCGATCGCGACCTTGCCGCCCTTGACCAGGCGCCCGAACAGCACCTCGTCGGCGAGCTCGCGCGAAATCTCGGTCTCGATCAGCCGGGCCAGCGGGCGCGCCCCGAAATGCGGATCGTAGCCGTGCCCGGCCAGCCATTTGCGGGCCGCCGCCGAGACCTCGAGCGTCACCTTCTGCGGCTTGAGGCGGTCGCAGAGTTCGCCCAGGAACTTGTCGACCACGCGCTCCATCGTGAGCGGGTTCAGGCTCGTGAACTCGATCATCGCCGAGAGCCGGTTGCGGAACTCGGGCGCGAACATCTTTTCGATCACGCTGCGCGGGTTCCCGCCCTCGAGATTCTTGCCGAAGCCGATCACGTTGCGCGTCAGCTCATGGGCCCCGGCATTGGTGGTCATCACCAGCGTGACGTTGCGGAAATCCGACTTGCGGCCGTTGTTGTCGGTCAGCGTCGCGTGGTCCATCACCTGCAGCAGGATATTGAAGACGTCGGGATGGGCCTTCTCGATCTCGTCGAGCAGCAGCACGCAGTGCGGGGTCTTGCTGATAGCGTCGGTCAGCAGGCCACCCTGGTCGAAGCCGACGTAGCCCGGCGGCGCGCCGATCAGCCGCGAGACGGTATGGCGTTCCATGTACTCGCTCATGTCGAAGCGCACGAACTCGACCCCCATCACCTGCGCCAGCTGCTTGGCGACCTCGGTCTTGCCGACCCCGGTCGGACCGGCGAACAGAAACGCGCCGACCGGACGATCGGGATGCGACAGGCCCGAGCGCGCCAGCTTGATAGCGCGCGCCACCGCATCGATTGCGCTGTCCTGACCGAAGACCACCGCCTTCAGCTCTTCCCCGAGGTTCTGCAGCCGCGTGCGATCCGAAGCCGACACCGTGCGCTCCGGAATCTTCGCCATCCGCGCCACGGTGCGCTCCGAATCGCGCAATCCGACCGTCGCGGTCTCGCCCTTCTTGGCCCGCAGATGGGCGGCGACGCCGGCCTCGTCCATCACGTCGATGGCCTTGTCGGGCAGGTAGCGATCGTTGATATAGCGCGCCGACAACTCGACCGCCGAGCGCAGCGCCGCCGCGGTGTAGCGGACGTTATGATGCTTCTCGTAGTAGGTCTTGAGGCCGTTCAGGATCAGCACCGCCTCTTCCTGGGTCGGCTCGGCCACGTCGATACGCTGGAAGCGGCGCGCCAGCGCCTTGTCGCGATCGAACGAGCGCTTGTACTCCTGGTAGGTGGTCGATCCGATACAGCGCAACTCGCCGGAAGCGAGCGCCGGTTTGAGCAGGTTCGAGGCGTCCATCGTCGATCCCGAGGCCGAGCCGGCGCCGACGATCGTATGGATCTCGTCGATAAACAGGATACAGCGCCGATCCGCCGTCGCCGCCTTGATCACCGCCTTGAGGCGCTGCTCGAAATCGCCGCGAAACCGGGTGCCGGCCAGCAGCGCGCCCATGTCGAGCGCGAAAATCTGCACGTCCTTGAGCGCCTCCGGCACCGCGCCGTTATGCACCGCCAGCGCCAGCCCTTCGGCCAGCGCGGTCTTGCCCACGCCCGCCTCGCCCACGAAGATCGGGTTGTTCTTGCGCCGCCGCAGCAGCACGTGGATGGCGCGCTCGATTTCGCGCTTGCGTCCGACCAGCGGATCGATCTGGTTCTTCGCCGCCCGCTCGCTCAGGTTGATCGCGTAGGTGCGCAGCGCCTTGGCCGGCGACAGCTTGCGCTCACCCTCTTCGTCCTCGTGTTCGTGCTCGTGCTCGGCCTCGCCCTCACCTTCCTCGCCCTCGGCGCCCGCGGCTTCGCGGTTCTCGTCGTCGGCGCCGATCTTGGAGACCCCGTGCGAGATGAAGTTGATAACGTCGAAGCGGGTGACGCCGTCCTCGTTGAGCAGGTAGACGGCGTGCGATTCGTTCTCATGGAAGATCGCGACCAGCACGTTGCCGCCGGTGATCTCCTGATGGCCCGCCGACTGGACGTGGAGCGCCGCGCGCTGCAGCGCGCGCTGCACCCCCAGCGCATAGCGCGGCGAGACCCGGTCCTCCTTGGGCAGCCGCTCGACCTCGTGGTCGAGATACTGCACCAGCTTGCGCTTGAGGCTTTCGAGGTCGGCGCCGCAATGGCGCAGGATGTTGCTGGTGGTGACGTCGTGAAGCATCGCGAACAGCAGATGCTCCAGGCACACGTACTCGTGGTGGCGGTTGGCCGCCTCGGTCATCGCCAGCTGCAGGGTGACCTGCAGTTCGCGGCTTATCATCACTCCCGGAGAAGCCATGTCTTAATTATAACCATCGCGGCGCCGCGGCCGAACTCACGCCTTCTCCATCACGCATTTGAGCGGATATTCGTTCTGGCGGGCGAGCTCCTCGACCGTGCGCACGTGCGTTTCGGCGACCTCGAACGGGTAGACGCCCGCCACTCCCATGCCGTTCTGATGCACGTAGAGCATGATGCGGGTGGCCTCGGCATGCGCCTTGTGGAACACCACCTTGAGCACGTCGACCACGAATTCCATCGGCGTGTAATCGTCGTTCAGCAGGATGACCTTGTAGAGCGGCGGCCGCTTGGTCTTGGCCTGCTCCTTGGTGCGGCGCTCGGTGACGATTCCGCCCTGCCCCGCTCCGTTCTCGCCGCTGCCGTTGCCGGTCGCGGCCCGCAGATGCTTACGCAACTTGTCCGCTTTCATATGCGATGCTTGCCAGCCGCGCTCGGCGGCCCTGAACTCCGTTTATCAGGATAGCAAATTCGGCGCTATGGCGACGAGCCTCGGCACGGTTTTCCGTCCGCCCTCTTTGCGCGGCGCGCGGCGGCGGTTAAGCTCGGAGGTCGTGGCGCGATCATCGAAAGGCCCCGAAATCGCGGTAGTCGAGACGATCGGCGCGATCGGACGCGAGGAATGGAACGCGCTGCTGCGCGCGGACGACTCGCCATTCGTCGATTGGGACTGGCTGTTTGCGATGGAAGAGTCGGGCAGCGCGATCCGCAAAACCGGCTGGAGTCCCTGCCACATCGCGGTCCGCGACAATCGCCGCCTGGTCGCCGCCTGCCCCGCCTATCTCAAGAGCCACAGCATGGGCGAGTTCGTGTTCGATCACGGCTGGGCCGACGGCGCCGATCGCGCCGGTATCAGCTACTACCCCAAGCTGCTGGCCGGAGTCCCGTTCACGCCCCATACCGGCCGCCGCTTCCTGACCGCGCCCGACGCCGATCGGCCGCTGATGGCCGCCTTGATGGGCCGCACGCTGATGGCGCTGTGCGAAGAAAATCAACTCTCGTCGGCGCATGTCAATTTCTGCGAAGAGGACGAGGCCGAGGCGCTGGCCGAACTCGGCTATCTGAAACGGCTCGGCTATCAATACCACTGGCGCAATCACGGCTTCGCCAGCTTCGACGACTACCTGCGCGAGCTCAAGCACAAGCGCCGGGTCGCGATCCGCCACGAGCGTGGCGCACTGGCCGAGCAGGGGGTCGAGATCCGCGTCCAGCATGGCGACGAGATTCCGGCCACGATGTTCCGGCCGATGTTCGAGCTCTACCGCTCGACTATCGACAAGCTCTACTGGGGCCGCCAGTACCTGACGCCGCAGTTCTTCGAGCTGGCCGGCGAACACTTAAAGCGTTACATCACATTTGTCGGGGCCTGGCAGGGCGCCAAGCTGGTCGCCGGGACCTTCAATCTGCAAAAGGCGGGCGTGATGTACGGGCGCTACTGGGGATGCTTCGAGGATCTGCGCTTCCTGCATTTCAACGTCTGCTACTACGCCTCGATCGAGCACTGTATCGCGCACGGGCTCAACCGTTTCGAGCCGGGCGCGGGCGGCGAATACAAATGGCTGCGCGGCTTCAACCCGGCCCTGACGCGAAGCGTTCATTACATCGCCCATGCCGGGCTGCGCCATGCGATCGGCAAGTTTCTCGATCGCGAGCGGCGCGAAGTCGAGGCCTGGATCGCACTCGGCAACGACAAGAGCCAGTTCCGCCAGCCCCCGCCCCCACCCTCCAACGTCGAGCAGGCGTGACGGCGGCGGGGGGCGCCTCGCAGGGTCGATAGCCTCGCGAAATCCGCGAAGATCCTCAGCGCGCTTTTATTGGGTGCAGGGCTCAGCCCTGCCGCTGCGCTCAGGATGACAAGGCACAGCTGGTCATCCCGAGCGCAGGCGGCCGCAGCGAAGAATCCCGGAAGATGTCGACGATTGGTCCTACTCTGAACGAATCGTTACTTCGCGGGAGCGGCCTTCGCGGGAGCGGCGCTCTTGACTTCGATCACGAGGGCATCCACTCCCTTGGCCCCGGTTTCGATCTCGCGTTCGCCGCCGGGCAGCCATATGGCCTTGCCAGTTTTTCGCTCGACGATCACCGACCCGCCCTTGGCGGTCTTGAGCGTCGAGTCATAATCGACCAGCGGCACCACTACCGCGCCATTCAATTCGTGGACCCCGACCTTGCTGTGCGGCTGGACCTTGATATGGAGTACGCGAACGTATTGGTTTTCCAACTCGAGATGGTAATGCGCGGGCAGGGTCGCGGCGGCTGCCTGCGCATAAACCGGGGCGACGACCAGCGCGATAAGCCCAACAAGTGCCGCCATCAATGCCGATGTGATCGATATTTTCAAAATCGCTTTCTCCTTTTCACTGGAACGTCAACATTACTAAAACTTTACGCATGCCGTTTCCACCGTTCACTACGTGATCTTCTGCCGGGAGGCTGCGGATTCGATGAACCCACCCTCGCAGAGCCGAGCAACTGGCGAACCAAAAGCCGGGATCCTTCGCTACGTTCAGGATGTATTCGTTTCTAAGATGTTACTCCTTCATCGACCGCCGACTGCGACCGTCAAAGGAAGGGTGCTCGGAGTCGCATATTTGGCGTTCATCCTCCCGGGATGATCACATTTTTTCTTTGATTCCGACCTTGAGAAGCCACCAGTTGACAGGGTAGCTGGTCGCGAATCCCGCGAGCATCGCGATTTGCATCATTAACCAGAACACCGGCTCGTTCTGTTCAAGTTCATGGCCGAAGATCAGAAACACCGCGATTGCCATCCATCCGTACATGCCGATCTGCCAGGCCGTTAGCGACAGCGCGTCAGCTTTCAGCGCCGCCACCAATCCTTCCCGCGGCGAAAGATTTTTCATCGGCACGATCGTGAAGTACTGAAAAGCAATTCCGAACGAGAACGCCAAAATGTAATCCACTACCCAGTCTCCGTACAGTTTCATTCCGAATAGCGTGAACGGGACCGCGTACAGGTAGGATTCAGCGACAATATCTCCCAGAGTGCAGCCTGCCCCGCAATGCATCGCGGCCATGGCAGCCGCCTGCCACATCGGCTTTTCCTGCGCCGGATTACTGTCCGTGCGATGCTCCGCGTGACGCATCTGCATCGCCGGCAGCGTGCTGACCCTGCCGACCTTGTAATAAAACCACAGTCCCAGAGGGCCTGAATACAGTGCGGTGATTGGCCAGACCGCATTCAGGATCCACATCTTCTGACGATGACCGGCGAGAATATCGACCGCGATAACCGACGCCGAGAGAGCGCCCGCCCCTAGAGACACCATTGCCACGGTGTCTAACGCCTGGTGCACGACTTCCTCCGTTCGATTTATTCAGGTTCACGATGGAACTCTTTCTTGCCAAATCCGGGCATCCCGGACGCGGAGATTTGGTTAACAATTATGAAATAAAGCTCGCCGTCCGACCATTTGTGAGTGTTCGCGGTTATTTTTCGGGATTAGCGGATAGCAGTCGGCTTCGAACCGATTTTCGGCGTCACCATCAAGTCCGTGGCATCCAGCACAGTGCTCCTCGAAGTCGGGGTGAACTTGCCCGAGTTGATGGACACCCGGGTTAGGCAGCCACTACATCAGCCGGCGTAATTCAGAAAAGTCCATTGCGGCGTGCCGCACCATTTTTCAGTCGCAACAAGGCGTTCGCACTTGTCCCAAGATTTGAGAGAATCACCTCGTCTGCTCACTTGCCGTTCTTGCCGTTGATAACCTCGACGGGGGCGTCGAGCGAGCGAATCGCCGCATCGACCATCGGCAACTCGGCCAGCTCGCCCTTGCCTTCGACGCCCAGCTCCTTGAGCTTGCGCGCCGCCGGCATCAGGCGCCCCTCGAACGATCCGATCGCGTCGTTGTAGGCGCCGACCGACTTGCGCAGCGCGTCGCCGATCCGCGCCAGATGCGCGACCATCACGGCGAAGCGATCGGCGAGCTCGCGCGCCGCGTCGTTAATTCGGGCGGCGTTGTCGGCGAGCTGCTGCTGGTTCCATCCGTAGGCGACCGCGCGCAGCAGCGAAATCAGCGTGGTCGGCGTCGCCAGGATGACGCGCTGGTTCGCACCGTATTCGATCAGCGAGGAATCCTGCTCGAGCGCGGCGCTGAAGAAGGTCTCGCCGGGCAGGAACATCACCACGAATTCGGGCGCCGGGCGGAACTGCTCCCAGTAGCCCTTGGCGGCGAGCTGGTTCAGATGGGCGCGGACCTGCGCGGCGTGCTGGCGAAGCTTCTCGACGCGCGCCTCCTCAGTGGAGGCGTCGAGCGATTCGAGATAGGCCTGCAGGGGAGCTTTCGCATCGACGATGATGTTCTTGCCGCCGGGCAACTGGATACGGAGGTCGGGCCGCAGCCGCCCGTTGTCGCCGCTCGCGGTATCCTGGGTGAAAAAGTCGCAGCGCTCGAGCATCCCGGCCATCTCGACCACACGCTTGAGCTGGATTTCACCCCATCGCCCGCGCACGCTCGGGGCGCGCAAGGCGCGCGAAAGTTTCTCGGCCTCGGTGCGGAGCTCGCGCTGGGCATCAATCAGCGACAGCACCTGGCTGCTGAGATGGCCGTAAGCCTCGCTGCGGGCCTTCTCGAGGTCGCGGATCTCGGAGTCCATCCGCACCAGCGATTCCTTGACGGGACTCACGACCGCGCCGATTTGCTCGCCGGCGAGCGTGATGAACTGGCTGCGATTGGCCTCGAGCGCTTCGGCCGAGAGCGACTTGAAGGTGGTGGCGAGGCGTTGCTCGGCGTCGCGCAGGAGTTTGACCTGATCGTTGAAGCTCTGCTCCAGCGTGGCGGCACGCTCGGCACTGGCGGCGCGATCGGCGCCGGCCTGGCGCAATTCGAGCGTCAGGCGATCCCTGTCGTCGCTCAAGCGGTCGCGTTGATCGCGCAACTCGCGGGCGGTCGCCTCGGCCGCCTGGGCGCGCGATGACGACCACAGCCAGCCGATCACGAGGCCGACGAGCAAAGCCGCAATCGAGATCACCCATTCCATCGCCACACCTCCATCCACTCGGACGAAAGTTTAGCGAAATCGGCCCGGCCGTCCAATTGTTGCCGTCGCAGCCGTCCACAGGCGTCGGTCGACCGGCGATGCGACAGGACGCGCGAGTTGTTAAGCTGATCAGCGCGAAGCATGGCTGAATCAGGGGAAGTCGAGAAGTCGGAGCGCCCGGGGGTGAAAGAGTTCCTCAAACCGGGTCATACGATAATTTTGCTGGGCACCGGCGGCGTCGGTAAGACGACCATCGCCGCCGCTATTGGGCTGGCTTCGGCGGGGTTATCGCGCAAAACCGCGCTTATCACGATCGATCCGGCGCGCCGACTGCGCGAGGCGCTCGGGCTGCGCCGTCTCGACGATCGCCCCACCCGCATCGACCGGCGGCGGCTCGAGCGGGCCGGCCTCGATCCCGGACTCGGGCTGTATGCGATGGTGCTCGACGTGAAGCGGCAATGGGACGCGTTGGTCGAGCGCTTCATCGCCGACCCCGCGGCGCGCAAGCATATCCTCGCCAATCGTTTTTATCGGAGTCTGGCCGGACAAATGGCGGGCTCCGATGCGTATGCGGCGCTCGAGCAGCTCTACGACGTTCACGACTCGGGACGTTTCGAAGTCGCGATTGTCGATACGCCGCCGGCCGCGCACGCCTTCGAGTTCATCCAGGCACCGGGGCGGATAGCGCGCCTGCTCGAATCGGGACCGGCGCGGCTGTTCGCGGCTGCCCCTTCGCTGCCCGGCTCGCGGCTCGCGCTCGGGCTGGCCAGCCGCGCGGCGCGCTTCGTAATCGCCGAGCTCGAGCGCTTCACCGGCACCGAGGTACTGTCGTCGATCACAGATTTTTTCAGCTCGGCCGCGGTCGCCACCAGCGCGCTCGCCGATCGTTTCCGCAAGGCGGAGGCGATGCTGCGTTCGCCGACGGTCCATTTCATAATCGTCACGACCGCCGAGCCGGACCGGCTGAGCCATGCGCGCGAGCTGATCGACGAGCTCGAGCGCGAGGGGCTTTGCGCGGCGGCGATTATCGTCAATCGCTTTCTCGACGAGGAGGCCTGGGACGCGCCGGCGCGCGACTATCGGAGACCGACGGCGCCGATGGCGGAGCTGAGCGCCGCAGCGGATCGCGATCCGGAGCTGCATGCGGCGCTCGACTATCTGCAAAGCTACCAGCGCGGAATCGAGGCCGCGGCCATTCGCGTCGAGCAGTTTGCGCGCGAGCTGCCCGACCATATCGGGCTTGCCGCCGCGCCGGAGATTGCGATCGGGGTTGCGGACCTCGCCGCGTTGAAGAGCGTCGCCACGCGCCTCCTCGGGGCCGCGATGCCTGTCGCCGGTGCGCGCGGCCTGGCGACGCGTCCAGCGCGCGGGCGGCCGGCACGCGCGCGGCGGAAATCAAAGCCGGAGTGAACCTGTAAGCCGGGTTCTGTACCCTTGCGGGTGGCGATCATTCCTCTGGGCCGGCGATTACTCGCCGGCTCAAGCGACCATACCCGAGGGACACGAGCGGGCCACTCATCCCTCCTATTTGGTCTTGCTCCGGATGGGGTTTGGCATGCGCGCGCGATCACTCGCGCGCCGGTGGGCTCTTACCCCGCCTTTTCACCCTTACCCTCGCGGGCGGTCTATTTTCTGTGCCACTTTCCGCGGCTCGCACCGCGCCGCCGTTAACGGCCATCCTGCCCTGTGGAGCCCGGACTTTCCTCCCCGGGTTAGGGGGCGATCGCCCGGTTCACTCCGGCGCTGCTCATTGTAGCATCACCGCGCTAGCCAGCATCATCGCTACGGCGCCGCCCGCCAGTCAGGATTCAGGGTTGGGTTCAAAGTAGAGGATACGCTGGCAGTTAGGACAGAAGTGGATTTGCTCGAAGCGCTGGAGCTCGTTGTAGAGCTGCGGCGGCAACCTCATCCGGCATCCCTGGCAGGTGCCCAGGCGGGCCAGCGCCACGGCCAGGCCGGCGCGCCGCTCGAAGATCATCTCGTAGCGCGCGCGCAGCGTGCCGTCGATCTGACCGGCCAGCGCCTCGCGCTCGATGCGTCGCTGGCGCATCGTCTCCTTGAGCTCTTCGGCCTTGCCGGCGATCTCTTTTTCGGCCGCCGTCAGCTCGGCGCCCTTCTGCTTGACCAGCGCGGCCAATTCCTTGATGCGGGCGGTACGCGTGTCGGCCCCTTCCATCTGGGCCAGCAACTCCGCCTCCTGGCGCTGGTTGCTTTCCTTCTGCGACTCGACCTCATGGGCGAGCGCCTGGAGTTCCTTGTCGTTGCGGATCAGGTTCTGGCGCATCCGCTTGTTCCGGATCCGCGCCTCGCCGTCGGCCAACTCGTGCTCGAGTTCGCGGCGGGCGTTTTCAGCCTGTTTATCCTCCTGGGTGAGCCGTTCGAGCTCGCTGCGAGCCGCGTCGCTCTCTTCGCGCAATCGATCGACGCCCTGGGTCACCGCAGCCAGCGTTTCGGCCAACTCCTGCAGCCGTCTGTCGATCGTCTGCAGGGACATCAGCCGCCCTATCTCTTCACGCAATTGCTTCCTCCAATGTGTCGCAGCGCCGGTCCGCAGGAATTTCGAGTGTCGCCGGGGCGCGACGATGCGGTCGGTAAAAATATGGGCCCACCAGGATTTGAACCTGGGACCAGCCGGTTATGAGCCGGCAGCTCTGAACCAGGCTGAGCTATGGGCCCTCGCGCAGACATCAAACCGTCTAATGGTACCAAGTCCGGGCACCCGGTTTAAGAGCTACGGGGGTCATTGGCATCGTTCAGGCCGGATCGTGGGAGGCGCCGCGACGCAGCGCGATGACCTCCTGGGCCTTATTGACCGCGGTTTCGCCGTCGGAGGCATCGGCCGCACCGCGCCGGGCCGCCTCCACGTCGCGCGCAGTCCTCCGATCGCTGGTCATGGCCCGGATATAATCGTTAAGCACCTTAAGGGCGGTGTCGGAATCATCGAACGTCGCTTCCATCGTCAAGGCGCTTAAACGCTCGCGCTGCGCCTGCGACAGACGCTCAAAGAGCCATTGGTCGGGCACGTTGCGCGACGGCGCCAGCGCGCAGACGTCGACCACCAGGGCTCCGAGCCGCTGGTCGTCGAAGCCGCCGAGCGGCGCGACCTCGAGGATTTTGGGCCGTAACTCGGGCCGAATGATCGCGACGCCGAGAATCCCCAGCTCGGCCTTCGCGCCCGCGTCCAGCCGCGGGTTGCCCTCGACCGCAGCCGCCGATGCTGGCCGCCCGGCGCGGCTTCGCGCCTGCTCGCGTATCACCTTCTCCTCGCGCGGACCCAGCGCCAGGCGATCGACGGTCTTGGCGACCAGCGCGTTAAATTCGAGTTCATCGGGAATCAGGCGCAAGGTCTGTCCGATCCGCTGCGCGGCCTGGAGCCGCTGCTCGATCGGCGCCTGCAGGCTCAGTCCGCGCTTACTCTCCTCGGTCACGAACATGTCGACCAACAGCTCCGAGTGGTTCACCAGCTCGTCGAAGGTCTGCGCCCCGCGCTCCTGAATCAGCGTATCGGGATCGAAACCGGAGGGGACAAAGATGCCGCGCCCGAGCAGCCCAGCGCCCAGGAAGACCTCGAGCGCGCGCATCGAGGCCTTGCGCCCGGCCTCGTCGCCGTCGAAGCAGGCGATCACGTTGCGGGTATAGCGGGCCAGCACGCGCAGCTGGTCGACGGTCAGCGAGGTGCCGAGGCTCGCGACCACTTCCTTGAAGCCGGCCTGCGAGACCGCGATGGCGTCGAAGTAGCCCTCGACCACGATCGCGCGGTCGGCGCGGCCGAGCGCCTGACGCGCCTCATACAATCCGTAGAGATTACGTGCCTTTGAGTAGACCGGCGACTCCGATGAATTGATATACTTGGGCAAGCGCTCATCGAGCACCCGGCCGCCGAAGGCCACCACCCGGCCCTGCGCGTCGCGAATCGGAAACATCAGGCGGCCGATGAACAGGTCGCGCAGCCCGGCGCCGTCGCGGCGAATCAGGCCGGTCTTGATCGCGCCGTCGAGCAACCCACGCCGCTTGAGGGCGTTGGCAAGCATCCCCGGTTGCGCCGGTGCGAGCCCCACGATGAACGCGCGCGCCGTCTCTTCGCTGAGCGAGCGCCGTTTCAGGTAGCCGCGCGCCGCCTCGCCCGCCGGCGTCTTCCATAACAGATGGCCGAAGAAGGCAGCGGCGAATTCGTTGGCGCGGTACATCGCCTCGCGCTCACCGGGCGGCGGCGCGCCGGGCTCCTGGCTCTCGGGCAGCGTCACGCCGTAGCGCCGCGCCAGCGATTGAACCGCTTCCGGGAAGGTCAGCCCCTCCAGGCGCATCAGGAAATCGAACACCGTGCCACCCGCGCCGCAGCCGAAACAATGGAAGAAGCCGCGCTCGGCGTTGACCGAAAACGACGGCGTCTTCTCATTGTGAAACGGACACAGGCCGACGTAATTGCGGCCGGCGCGCTTGAGGCGGACCTGGGTGCCGATGACCTCGACGATATTGGCGCGGTCGCGCAGCTCCTCGAGCTTGTCCTGTGCGAACCGCGCCATCAGCCAATCAGCGCGTGCAGGCGCTCGGGATAGTTGGTCATGATTCCATCGACACCATCGGCGATCAGGCGGCTCATCAGCGCGGGCTCGTCAACCGTCCAGGCCAGTACCTTGAGGCCATGACGCCGGGCCTCGACCACCAATTCCGCCGTGCACAGATCATAGCGCGGATTGACCGCCCATGCGCCGAGCGCCCGCGCCTGCGCAATCAGCCCGTCGGCCGGCCCGTCGCACAGCAGGCCCACGCGGATGGCGGGGTCGACCGCCTTGATGCGCTCGAGCATCGCCGTCTCGAAGCTTGAAACGATGGTGGTCTCGTAGGCCCGCCGCGCATGAATCGTCCTGCACAGCGGCGCAGCCGCGGCCCGCGTCTTGAGCTCGAGATTGAGCCCGCATCGAGTGCCGACCGCGGCGAACACTTCGTCAAGCGTCGGGATACGCTCACCGGCGAAACGGGCGTCGAATCTCGCTCCCGCATCGAGAACTTTCAACTGTGGAACGGTCAGCTCCGCGACCGGACCGCGGCCGTCAGTGGTGCGATCGACGGTTTCGTCGTGAATCACCACCAGCGCGCCGTCGCCCGCGAGCCGGACGTCGAGCTCGCACATCGCCGCGCCGGCCTCGACCGCCGCCTTAAACGCGCAAAGGGTATTCTCGGGACAGGTACCGCTGGCACCGCGATGAGCTATGTTGAGCAGTCCCATCCCGTCCTCAGTCAGGATTGTAAAGAGTCTAACCGCAGCGGTGCCTCCATCTCAATCGCGGGCGCCATGATCTTTCGACAACGCAACAGGCGCTATCGCCAGCGCAGACTCGTGATGCAATATTCGAGGGTCAGGAATTCACGATGGAACGCAGCTCCACGCGCGGCGGCCGGACTTATCAGAAAGTCGCCTATACCGTTAAACCCGAGCTCGCTGACGAAGCGGCGGCCATTCTGATCGCGCATGGCGCGCTGGGATGCGCCGTCAGGACGGGCCGCGAATTTCTCCGGCCGGGGATGGAGAGCTGGGACGACGATGATTCGACGCCGCCCCCGCCGCCGCGCCACGGCGCCAGGAGCAAAGCGACGCAACGCCTAGAGGCGTTCTTCATCCGGGTCACCGCCGCACGGCTGGGCCGGATAAATCGCGCGCTGGTGGCGGCGGGCGTAATCGACGGCGGCATCGAGCCGCGCAGCTCGCTGATTGTCGATCCCGGCTGGGCGACGCGCTGGCAAAGCCGTTTCAAGCCGTTGGCGGTCGGACGCCGGCTGCTGATCGTGCCGCCGTGGAGCGCGGCGGACCGCCGCGGCCGGATGCGCCTGGTGATCAACCCGGCGCAGGCCTTCGGCACCGGCCATCACGGCTCGACCGCCGGCGCGCTGGTGATGCTCGAGCGGCTGTGCGGACGGCTTGAGTTTCGCGACGCACTCGACGTCGGTTGCGGTTCCGGAATCCTGGCGATCGCGATGCGGCTGTTCGGCGTGCCGCGCGTAATCGGGATTGATTCCGATCGGATCGCGATCGGCAACGCGCGCGAAAACCTCGCGCTCAACGATGTCACGTCGATTCGCTTCTCGTCCGCGCCCGTCGGGCGCATCAGGCGGCGCTTCGATTTGGTCGTCGCCAATATCCTGAGCACCACGCTGATCGAGCTGGCGCCCATCCTGACGCGGCTGATGAAGCCCGGCGCGCGGCTTATCCTGGGCGGTATCCTCGAACGCGAACGCGCCGCGGTTTTGCGCCACTTCCGCCCCGGACTCGTCCTCGACGACCAGCTGGTCGATCACGGATGGGTAACGTTGGCGATGCGCCGATGAAGGTCGCGCCACGTTTTCTTGCCGATCAACCGCTGGACCGTGGCGCGCCGGCGCGCGTGAGCGGCGCCGAACTGCATCATCTGCGCGATCTGATGCGACTCGAGGCAGGCGACGCGGTGACGCTGATCGATCCGACGGGCGGCGGCGAGTTCGCCGGGCATATCCGGAGCGTGGCGCGAGATTGCGCTATAATCGAGCTCGGCATGCCGATGGTCGCGCCAACGCGGACCCCGCTTGTCCTGGCGATGGCGCTTATCAAGGGTCCGCGGATGGATTTCATCGTCGAAAAAGCGGTCGAGCTGGGCGCCACCGAGCTATGGCCGATAGTCGCGGCGCGCAGCCAGATGGCGACGGTTGGGGTCGAGCGCCGACGGCGCTGGAACCGGCTCGCGGCGGCGGCGGCCAAGCAGAGCCTGGCGTCGAAGTTGCCATCGATTCGCGCGCCGCTGGAATTCTCCGAACTGGTCAGCGCGCCCTATCCCGATACGCTCGCCCTCATCTGCGTGCCGGGGGCGACGCCGATCGCGCGGGTGCTTGACGACCATCGTCCCGCCCGGCTGATGCTGGTATGCGGGCCGGAAGGCGGTTTCGATCGATCGGAGCTGGCGGCAGCCGAGCGCGCCGGCTTTGTCGCGGCCGGTCTCGGCCGCTCGCGCTTGCGTTCGGAAACCGCGGCGCTGGCCGCGCTGGCGGTGGCGGCCGCGGCGCTTGACGCCGAAGGGAGCTAACATCTGTGCCGTACAAATTCGCGTTCGTGATGGACGAGCTGGAACGGATCGACCAGTACAAGGACACCACCTTTGTCTTCATGGTCGAGGCGCTGGCGCGCGGCCATGAAGTCTATTTCCTCGCACTCAGCGATCTGTTCGCGCGCGCGGATCGCGCGATGGGCTTCGCGCGCCGCTGCGCGGTGATGCGCGAGGCGGCGCACTATCGATGGCTCGACAGCGGCGGCGATTATCCGCTCGACTCGTTCGACGCGATCTTCATGCGCAAGGATCCGCCGGCCGACGCCGCCTATCTGTATGCGACGATGCTCTTGAGCCTGGTCGATAGCCGCCGCAGCTTCGTGCTCAATCATCCAGCCGGCCTGCGCGAGGCCAACGAAAAGCTCTACACGCTGAATTTTCCCGAGGTCATTCCGCCCACGGTCGTCAGCTCGAGCATCGCCCGCCTCAAGCAGTTCATCAACGAACAGGGCGGCGAGGCGATCGTCAAACCGCTCGACGGCCACGGCGGCGAGGGGGTGTTCCTGGCCAGCCAGAACGATCGCAACTTGAACGCGATTCTCGAGACCGTCACCCAGTTCGGACAGCGGCTGACGATGGGCCAGCGCTATATCCCCGAAATTCGCAACGGCGACAAGCGCATCATCGTGCTCGACGGCGAGCCTGTCGGGGCGACGCTCCGGGTACCGTTGCCGAGCGAAAATCGCGGCAATATCCATGTCGGCGGACTGTGCGTCAAGGCCGAGTTGACCGATCGCGATCGTCAAATCTGCCAGGTCCTGAAGCCGCGGCTGGTGCGCGACGGGCTCTATTTCGTCGGCCTCGACGTGATCGGCGAGTACCTGACCGAGGTCAACGTCACCAGCCCGACCGGCGTCCAGGAGATCGACCGGCTCGACAACGTCAGCCTCGAGAGCCGTGTGATCGATTTCGTCGAAGCGCGGGTCGGCGCGCTGCGCCGCTGAGCGGCGCCGCTCCCACGGTGTTGCAAGCGCGGGCGCGGAAAGCTAGCAATGGAGGCCGCGCATCGCACGGGCGCGGTGGGCAGGTAGCTCAGTCGGTAGAGCAGAAGACTGAAAATCTTCGTGTCGAGTGTTCGATTCACTCCCTGCCCACCATTAAACCGTCCACAATTCAAAGACTTTCAGCGTTTGCGTCGACCGCGATCGGTGATTTCGGCGGCCACATTGACCGCACCATGCCCGAGTCGATCAATTTCTGAAGCACTTCCTGCGAGATACACCTGCATCAGCCTTGGGCCGTTAGTGCCACGACTTTGCGGGCCTTTGGTTTGCTGGCGTCAACCCCGTGGAGCGTGGCGAGCTTCGCTGCGCCGTCCTTGAGCATGGATTCATCGGCGATCGCATAGCGGCGATAGATGCTCTCGGTCTTGTGGCCGACCATCGCCATCGCAGCCGAGCGCGGCACGCCGGCGCGTTCCAGGTTCCGAACTGCGGTTCGCCTGAAATCATGAGGGATGCGACCGATGAGACCGGCATTTTTGCAGGCCGTCAGCCATGAGCGACGGAAGGTGCGGATCGGCTTGCCCTCCCGGTGAAATAACCAAGGAATTATCTGGCCGTTCGCAACTTCGAGGGCGCGCGTGCGTTCCATTTCCTTCTCGAGGATCTGGCGCAGTTCGGGGGTCAGCGGGAACATTCGCCCTTCCCCATTTTTCGTCTCGCCTGGCTCTAACCGCAGCCAGCCGGCATCAAGATCGACATTATGCTTTTGCCGGGTGAGGATCTCCGACGTGATGCGCCAGCCGGTGATGTAAGCCGTCTGGGCGACCGGCCTGAACTCATCCGGTAGATGCTCCAGCAACGCGAGATAATCATCGTGCTCGAAGAAGCCTTTGCGGCGGTTGTCCTCGCGGAGCATCGGGAAGTGCGGCCGCGAGCCGACCTTGCCGGCCCGCTGTGCCAGCACGAAAGCACGCTTGAGCGCTGCGAGGCTTCGGTTGATCGTGGCGTTTGCCGCTCCGGGTTTCGCTGTTTCTCCCGGTTCTGTTTCGGTCGCCTGCTGGCGATGCGCGACGAACGCCGTGAGCCGGTCACTCGTGAGGTTGACCGCCCGGCAGTCCTTGCCGAAGAAATCAACGAGGTGGCCGAGCGGCGCCTTGATCACGCGCGAGCGCCGGCCGTTGGCCTGGTAGTCATCGAGGAGCATCTGTTTGAGCTCACCGAGCGTGGTACGCGTGACATCCGGACCGACCGGCTGGCCTTGCCATTTCTTCGCGAGCCGGTCCTTGCGCATTTTCCGCGCCACCCTGATCTCTGCCGACTCCGACGACTCCCTGACCTTTTTTCCGTTCGCGTAGTATGAGATCCACCAGATCGCCGACTCCCGGATCTCTGCCTGACGGGTCGTCGGATCGACGTAGCGGTATTTCGGCCGATATATCCCTTCGTCGTTTTCCTTTTTCATCGCGGCCGCCATCCCGAAGGCTTTTTCTGAGCGTCCAAGTAACGCAGAATCGCCTCGCGGATGATTTCGGCGATCGCCGCGTGCTCGTCAAGCGCGACAATCGCCAGGCGCCTGTGCAAATCGAGCGGCAGCGCGACCGTCGTAACCACCATCCCCTCACGGCTTGAGGCTTTGCGCTTAGCTGTCACGACAAGCAGCAATATCACGATACTGCGATACTGTCAAGTCATTGGCCGTCGGGCAGCAAGCCACTTGCGGAGGCCAGATTCAGAGCACAGAAGGCATTTGCGCGAACGGCGACGTATGAATGGAAGCTGCTCCGCGTGGTCATAGATCCAGCGCGGGCGGCAACGCAGGATCTCGGCCGCTTCATGGACTGTCAGCATCTTGTCGTTTGACGCCCCCTGCTCGCGTTGTACGGTTCGTCCCAACTCGGCGATCAGCGGCGCCGCGAGCGCGGCCGTTACGGCGGCTGCTCGTGCGATCAATTCGCCCCGGACCTCAGCAGACAAACCGCGGGCGCGCGTCGGATCGCGAGCGAGATCATCAAGTGTCGGAAGAACGGTCAACGCTTGCGGCGCGGCTTCTGCAACTATCCCGTTCACGCTTCAGAATCCCCACTGGCGTGCGGCCTTCGCTCTCCGAGGCCAACCGCTCGAAACACGCGCCAGTCCACATAGATGCGACCGTGAAACTCAGTGACGCTATGGAACCGCCCTATCTGGAATAGTGCCACTTATACAACGTCTTCACTAAGCGTCCGATGCGCCTAGCCCCTTTCCAACCCACCGTTGGCCGAAAGTTTCTTCCTCTCTAGCGCACTAATCAAGTCGGATAGTGACTGCAAGCCTACGAGGCTGGCATTCATGGGTCAGCTTTAGATAGGCATTTGCTAGTCTTCGCCCTGTTGATAATTGGAATTAGTCGCCTCTCTACCGCTACGCTACTGATTTTTGTGAAAAGCTTACAAGAGTATGGGGTAATCGAGTGGTTAACGGGGTAGGCAGTCGCCGTTTGGTGTGAATCTTGTGTCGCGAACAAGCGTCCAACATGAGCTTTGTTCAATCCCAATGAAGGACGTCTTGCGCTGCATTTGTCATTGAATACTCGTTTTCAAAGAGCAAGAGCATGTTTATGCACAAGACTAAGCGGTAGAGAGACGGTAGAAGTGCGGATCGTTCTCAGGCATTGTAGGCACTGACTAGTAGATTTGCGCGTGAATGCAAGCCAACTAAGCTGTACGTCGCCCACTTGTTGTCGATAATTAGCTGATTCCGATCTTGACTACTATTGCCGTTGGTCGTCAGACTCGCCTCCACGAAAGGCTCACGGGGGCGATGTGACGGAGCAATCCTTACCAGGCGTTAGGTTGACGGCCAAGGTCGAGACTTTGATCAAAGAACAGGCGGGTCGAGGGCAGGTGTCGGTGTCGGCGCCCGTGGAGAGGCTGCTTAGCCTGCTAATTGGGGTTCGCAAGCTTTCAGTGGGCAAGTGGCAGGCCCGCTGTCCGGCCCATGATGACCGCAATCCCAGTTTGTCTGTGTCGCAGGGATGGGACGGACGCGCCCTTATTTTTTGTCACGCAGGATGTGAACACGCGGAAATTCTAAAGAAGCTCGACCTTGAGTTGCGGGATCTGTTTGTGCGCAAGGTTGGCAAGCGCGTCTCCCCGAGCGCTGAAGACCCCCCCCGGCTCACGGTCGAACATCTGGCTCAACATTTCCGGCTCGATGCGCGAAGGTTGTGGGAGAACGGTGTTGAGGATTCGGATGAGGGCGTGTTCATCCGATACCTGGGGTTGGACGGTAAACCATTGGAGCGAGTTCGGGTCAGGGTCGCCGTACAGGGGGCAGGCCGATTCAAATGGAAGGGGCGAGGACCGATCAGCCTTTACGGGCTGAACTTTCTTTCGGTATGGCTGGACGCCCTCAGCGAACCCTTCTTGGTCCTGGTGGAAGGTGAGTCGGATTGCTGGGCGGCTTGGAGGCACGGCGTTCCTGCTCTCGGAATACCGAGTGTAAGCCAGGTGGGCAAGATTCGTTTAGAATTTATTGAGCGATTTTCGAGAATCTTTATTCTCCGCGAACCTGATTGGAGTGGGGAGATATTCGTAGAATCGATTCCACGACAACTCTCAAAGGTCGGTTGGACCGGCGAGCTGTTTGAGATACGACTTGATCGTGCGAAGGATTTGGCGGAACTGCATCGTCAGGACGCCTCCCGGTTCGACATCAGGTTCAGGGATGCGATTGGCGCCGCACGGAAACTTTCGCTACCCACAAACGAATATCGCGATTTAGGTAGGAAGCCAAGCCGAAGACGCGGTAGCAAACGCCGAGAGGCCGAGCAGTTCTTGAGACGAACTCTGGCCAGCGGAGAATGGGTCCCGTTAGACGCGATTAAGAAGGCAGCCGAGGATCAAGGGATAAAGTGGCCGACGGTCAGGCGTGCGGCCAAATCTGTCATTATCGAGAAACGGCCGACCGGCTTCGGGTCGCCCTGGTCCTGGAGGTTTGTCTACGGTCCGCTTCCACGTTCAACAGCGCTTCCGACCAGCTCCAAAACCTCGACGGTTTCCCGAAGAGCCTTCTCTCCCCTTCCCACGGTTAAAAGTAATCCGGGCCCTCCGTTCCCTTCCCCTTCTTTAAGTAGGGAGTGATCAACACTGAGGTTGATGATCAAGTCTCTGAAACGTCCGAACCTGACTCACGGCTGGCCTAATCTTTTCGAGCACCTCGGAAACGGAAGAGGCTATTCGTCGGTTCGTCCTTCTTAGGCTTACTGTGGTCATTAGTTTTGGTAGACGGATGCTAGACAGATACTAGATATAAAACCCTAATTAGACTCTGATTTCCTGCCTTTTTTGCTAGTCGAGATGCAACCCGGTGGGGGGCCGGAGCTGGGTCAGGCTCAGTTACACCGCTCCTCAAGTCGCCAATTAAATGGCCATCGAATTGGCGAGTTGCTGGTAAATTAGCCATTTACCCTGAGCCCAAGACTGATGGCGGCTTTGCCTAGTCGGGGTTCGCCCCCAGTTCAGTCGTAATTTATGAGCCAGGGGGCTTCCCCGTTTCAACGCTTACTCAGTGCACGATTTAAGCCGGCCACCGAGAAAACTTAGCGGTAAGGGTAGGAAGGGAGTAGAGCGCGGCGCCGAAAGCCTTAACGGTCGAGGGCTCCCGAGGGCCGGTATGAGAGTATGAGGCCGGGCGCCGGGTCGACTTAGGAACAGCAGTAGATCAGCGAACAGGACCGGAGAACCGACGGGGGAATGAGGATCGTTCTTCTCTCTCAAAGTATTGTTTCCCCCCAGCAGTGAAGATCCTATATATGCTTGATTTCTGGACAGACTGAAATTGGCCCTAGCTCGCCGACCTCGCTCGACTAGATCTCGCCAAGGGCGACATCTGGACGGTGCTGGCGGAGCTGGAGCGCTCCGCAAGCAGACCTGCGGACGCCCTTTTAGCGAAACAACCGCCCGATGGCGAGGACGGTCCTGATCGCCTCGGTTGCTAGATAGGCGACTCCGGTGATGGCCAGCCCGAGCCCGGCGGCGATCAGCAGATGGCCCAACATAAGGTCGAGTAGCACATGCTCGACGGCGAGATTCATGCCAAAAAACAGGGCGGCCGACGCGATAGCCCAGAAAACAGCCCAGCTCACAAGAATATCTGTTATCTCGATTTGGCCTCTGGTGGCACCCCCCCTTGATCGCGATCCCATGTTGACAGCAGGGTTGTGGCGGGAAAGCGCAAGCGCAAAGCGCTGATGACCCTTCTCAAAAGGCATTTCCTACCCATCGTAGATATGGTTTCTAGGCGTTTTCGGGATACTCCCGGACCCGTCCCTCTGATCCAGTCCGTCTGACCGCCTTGGCGGGCCGTTTCCAGTCGGGCATGGGGTCTTTCTGAGGGGGTAATAGGAGAGCGAGAGAGAACCACCGTCAAATGTCCGTCCGCCTGGAATCAGGTTCGAGAGAACAGCCGACGCAAAGGCGTCCGAGGGCTCAAGAGCGAGATAACCGCTATGACCGCCAGCAGAAACACAAGCCACAGAAGTCTCGCCGCTGGATGCTCGCCAACAGGATCCGGGGCCGTAGCAGGCGCGGGCGTCGGGATAACCGTGCTCGAGACGAATCGAGAGCCCAGGGCTGAAGGCACAGCGACTTTAGAGGCTGAGGCTGCCTCCGGTATTTGTCTACAAGGCCCACTGAGAAAGCACGCCGTTGCAGTCCCCGTAAATCTGTTGACGCGATAAACAACCGCGCCCCTGATGCCGGTATGAGATTCGTAGATGCCGCCAGCCAGGAAACCGCCGATGATGAGCCCCACGGCGATTATCGTTGCGGCTACTTTGCTGCCGTCGAGCATCGCGGCCTTCGTCTCCCGATCCGTCTCATCATGGAAACGGTAAGCCGGGCGCAGGAACGGTAGTAACTACCGGTTGAGGGACCGTCTGCGAAAAGCCGCTGCCAAGGCCGATTGGCGCCGGCGGGTTCATCTGAAGTTGTGAGGCGCGTTCCTGTAGCGCTGCGCTATTTTCTTCATTTAGTTGCTGTCCGGTCAGATAGCTACTTTGTGCGTTCGCATTCTCCTGGTTCACAACCGCGGCTCCCACCTCGCCGGCCGCCATCACGGTCCCCACGAATATCATGGCGGCCGCGGTCAACGCTCGATTCACGTTCGCTTGATGCTCTACTTCTGCCTCCTGCTCTTGTGTCTCGGCCTCCGCGATCACAGCCTGGGCCTGGTCGCAGCGGCCGGGAATCGAGACCAGGGTGTTGCCGAAAGACGTAAGCAGCGCAACGCCTGCTGCGCGCTCCTGGGGAGTAGCGGACCGTTGAACCTTTCCAGCCGCGAGCCCTCCTGCCACCGCCAGTTCCAAGCTTCCTACGCGCGGTTCGGCGTCGCGGAGATCGGGCTGACACATCCCAAAGATCGCGTGGGTGAATCCGGTATCGGTCCTGCTGTTCGCTACGGCTTCGAGACCACCGGCGACCGTCGCAAGGCGCTGGGCGGCGGCAAGGTAGTGCGGGCGATCCTCGGCCGAATATTTGTCTGCGTTGCCATAAATTTCGGTTGCCATCCCGCTGAGCAATGAGGCTTCCGCCCTTGCTTGGATTCTTACTTGGTCGGGACTGCCCATATCTTCGGTGGCTGTAGCTGCCTCTTGCTTTTCAGCTTTCGCCATCCAGGCTTCCCGGTTTGGCCCGCATCCGCAAAGAGCTATCAACGCGGTCAACGCGACAGCTAAGACCGTCATTTCTGGAACCCCCTCCAGATAGAGATCGTCTTGCAGAGCCAGAGCCCCTTATAGACCAGAGTTCTCCCCCGGGAAAACCCCCGGCGGGCCAGACGCGATATGACCGTGCCCCCCGCTCCTTGGCGTCACTGCAAGCCCGGCGACCTTCTCAACCCTCGGATCGATCGCCCTGATGAACGCGGTCCAAGCCTGAAGTTCGGTCGAGCCATAAAAGCAACGTGAGTCGTCTTTCAGCCGGATGCACCATTTCCCAGAGGCAGACCAAACCTCGATCCGGTACTCCTTGCCGGCGTGAGTGTGAGTAGCAGGCCGGGAAAAAGCAGCTCGCCGGCATCCCTATAGGCCGCGTTCTGCCTTGGCCCCGGCATTTGGGCCGTCGCTCGCGCCCGTTCTCGGTCGGGTTGGGACCCTGATCTAGGTTTTCTGTCATCGACCCGCCTACGGCGTATTCTCGCCGGGTTGGCGGCTGTCATTTCGAGCGCTGGTGGCTACCTCGATTAGCTCCCGCAGGAGCGGGCGGACAGCCTGCGTCAGGCTCAATCCGCGCGGCGACCAGGTGGTAGCCGTGCATCATTGTTGAGTGTTCCCGACCCATCAACGCGCCGACGTCCGCGAACGAAATACCCGGGGTAATTCATCATTCCCGACCAAGGCGCCAATACACCTCGCTCGCCTTCGGAAAACGCTGCGAGCAGGCTGGGGTGAGACCCTCGATGGGTTCGGGGGGCGACTGTTTTGACAACGCCATCAAACACAGCATTGTTTCAATCCGCGGCCGATCCCGAGATCGGCTGCAACCCGAAGCCATGAGCGAACGACTGACCGCAGAGCAGTTTCAATCCTCAGCCGGAGATCGGCTGCAACGCGCCGGAGGAAGCTCAGTGTAGAAACATTATGTGTTTCAATCCTCAGCCGATCCGGAGATCGGCTGCAACGAGTAGGAGAGCGGGTAGCGTTCGCGCCAGGTAGCGGCGTTTCAATCCTCAGCCGATCCGGAGATCGGCTGCAACTCGACTATATCGAGCCGCTGCGACTCCAGTTCGTGCAGTTTCAATCCTCAGCCGATCCGGAGATCGGCTGCAACCGGCGGCCAACTGCTTAGCGTCTATCTTGCCATTGGCGTTTCAATCCTCAGCCGATCCGGAGATCGGCTGCAACGTTGCCAGTCCCGACCGGCGGTCTTAAGCCACGCGATGTTTCAATCCTCAGCCGATCCGGAGATCGGCTGCAACATTATCGCTGTGGATTATCGGGTCACTCCACCCTTTGTTTCAATCCTCAGCCGATCCGGAGATCGGCTGCAACGCGGTTTTGGATTCGATAGCTATTGACACCGGATGCGGGTTTCAATCCTCAGCCGATCCGGAGATCGGCTGCAACATAACGGAACTGCGATCCCACCCGAGCGGATCGTGGTTTCAATCCTCAGCCGATCCGGAGATCGGCTGCAACCAACGCCAGATGCCGCGGCCAGCCGAGCCGTCGATAGTTTCAATCCTCAGCCGATCCGGAGATCGGCTGCAACCCGACGTGCCGCAGGACAAGCTGCGCGGCTCGATCGAGAAGTTTCAATCCTCAGCCGATCCGGAGATCGGCTGCAACCGGGACGCGAGGATCCGCCACACGCCGGCATCGTGTTTCAATCCTCAGCCGATCCGGAGATCGGCTGCAACATCTGAAGAATGCCGGGCTGCTGCGCGATCCGTCGGAGTTTCAATCCTCAGCCGATCCGGAGATCGGCTGCAACCGGGACGCGAGGATCCGCCACACGCCGGCATCGTGTTTCAATCCTCAGCCGATCCGGAGATCGGCTGCAACCCACGCCTTGATGTTCGCCATAGCTGCAACGCAAGCCTGTTTCAATCCTCAGCCGATCCGGAGATCGGCTGCAACTCGTGATCACTCTCGGGAATCACGAGCAGCGCATCGTGAGTTTCAATCCTCAGCCGATCCGGAGATCGGCTGCAACTCGAAGACTGGCTGATTAACGGGACGTGGCTGGCGAAGGTTTCAATCCTCAGCCGATCCGGAGATCGGCTGCAACTCTACATCAAGTAGCGCCTGCTGCCTGCCGCCACAAGCTATAGTCAGTAGTAGCGTCCCTCTGCCCCGCAAGCTTCTCCTGCATTAGTAAAACCTGCGCAATCCGGCGCGGACTCTCGCCATTCTGCAGATCGCTTGGGGTCCGCGCAGTTATACCAGCAGAGGATCGTGCAGGTCGAATTTAGGTTGCTTGCCGATGAGCGACAGGTATTTCTCGCGCGGCTCCATCAGCCGGTAGATCCGGATGCTGTCCTTGCCCCCCTCTATCTCCCGACTGAGCCGGTGCTTGAGGATTTCCAGGTCGGCTTCACTCAAAATGCATTCGAAAACCGACTTCTGCACCCGCTGCCCGAAGGCCAGGCACACCTCGGCTACTCTTCTAAGCCTGCGCTTGCCTTCCGCGTTATCGGTCGCGACATCGTAGGCGACCAGGATTTCCATTGGTGATTCTCCTACCTATAGAGAAATGGCGGGTAGTCGGCCAGTTCGCCGCGCAAATGTCTTGCGAGCAAGCGCGCCTGCACATGCGGAACCAGTCCGAACGGCAGCTTCTGCTTGAGCAGGCGATGGTGAAGTTCTTCGGCCTTGCGCTCCTGGAAGGCCTTGAGCACTATGCGCCGCCCGTCTTCGTTCATCCGCACTGCGTTGCCAGGAAGCGTCTCGAAGTCTTTCGCTCCAAGCTGACTGCGGTTTATCAACGTAAGCGCGAGCCGATCGGCGAAAACCGAACGGAACTCTTCCATAAGGTCCAGGGCCAAGGCAGGCCGCCCCGGCCTGAGTGCGTGTAGGTAGCCGACTTGAGGATCAAGTCCAACGCCCTCGAGCGCCGCCGTGCACTCGGTGCGTACTAACGCGTAAAGAAATGACAGCACCGCGTTGACCCGATCGCGCGGGGGCCGTCGCGTCCGTCCGTCAAAGCTGAAATCTGGCCCTTCTCCGCGCACCATCCATCCGAACGCTCCGAAGTATGCGCGCGCCGCCTCGCCCTCAAGGCCGCGGACGATGGCAAGGTCGCTGGCTTCCCTGAGTCGCGGCAGGATGGACGCAAGATGCTCCCCGGCTTGTGAGAGCACCGTGCGCGCTGGTTCATCACGTGCTTCGCGCGCGGCGCGCATCAGTACCTGGCGAGAGTTCTGGATTTTGGCCGCGACGATTTGTCGCGCGACCAGCCTAGGCCGATCCGGGTCCGAAAGCGCCAGATGCTGTGCGCGGCGAAGCAATACGTTGCCTTCCACCGGGCCGTGGACTCGTGCCTTGAAGCGTCCGTTGCGATCGAGCCAGACCAGGCTTCGCCCATCCTCGGCACATCGCTCGATCAAGAATGGGCTCAGCGTGACTTGCCCAAATACCACGATTCCGCTGAGGCGCAAGAGGGGAACGCGCAGCCGGGTTTCGCGCTCGATCTCGATCCGCACGGTGCCGTGGTCCAGGTGGAGCATGGCGCCTTGGGTGAGGACGTAAAGCACATTCAGTAGCTCAATCATCAACTTCTGTAACCGGCCACCGATGAAAGAGCGCACCCTGAAGGCCGCGCAAGCGTGCAGGCTCTCCCAGCACCTTGGGCATACACGCGTTTATTAACGAGCAGTTGGAACATCGCGCATCGTTGCGGGCTGACGGCAGACGCGGGTGCCCGAGCATCGCACGGATGGCGACGGTGACCTCGGCCGTGCGCCGTCGCAGCTCCCGGTCGAACACTACCTCATGACGGTGCCGCAGCGCATGGTAGAAGATCGCGCCGCGGGTAACCGCGGTCTCCAGCATCTCCTCCAGGCATAGAGCCTGCGCGCACAACTGGAGATCTGCGTGCATTCCGTGCCGTTTTCCAACCTTGTATTCGACCGGATAGGGTCCTTGCGGCCTCATTTCGATCACGTCGGCCTTTCCCCGCAGTCCCAGCCGTTCGGACCATAGCGGCACGTCGCGGAGGACCCGCATGCCGGAAGCTAAGGTTTCCTTCCCTTGCTCCACGCGTTCATGTGCAAGTCGTCCGCGGATCGTGAAGACGTTCTCCTCGAACACCTGCTCGACGTGGATCAACGCGCATTGACGGGGACAATAGCTGTAGTGTTCGATCGCCGAGATCGGGACCTCGAGCAGCGTTTCGGCGTCCGGCTCCATCGAAGCTTCAGCCGGCCAGGCGCGCGAGCTGGACCGCGGCGGGAAAGTTTTCGGCGTTCACCTTCACCTCGTAATCGCCGAATGAGCGCGGCGTTTTCACCTCGGGCTTGCGGGTGACAGTTATTCGCTCGAACAGGCGCTGCGCAGGCGCGTTGCCAAGCGGGCTCTCATGGCTGAACACATAAAGCCCCTGCACCGCCATCATCCCTCGCGCCGCGGAGCGGTCGAGGTCGAACATGTTCTGGAGCGCGCTCCAGAACAGCTCGAGGTCTTCCCTATCGGCGCCGGTCTGTTTCGCGAAATGGGGGTTGAAGAAGCCGTGCGCAAGGTAAAGCCCATACGGCACCATCGCCTTGCGCCCCATCTCGGTACGCTTGCCGCCTTCGCCTTCGCCGCCCTCCTCGGAAACCACCACTTCCGTATCTTGCACCCTGGTGACGGCGACGCGAGTGATGGACAGGTCGAGCGGCACGATCTTGTCGATCGAGCGGGCAAAGGTGAGCTGCAGCGGCCCCCGGACCTGGCCGCAGTTGACGCCAGTGGTCATCACCGCGCCAAACATCCGGATGTCGTAAAAATCCTTGCACATCCATTCCCGGGCTTTCTCTACGTCCGAGGCCTTCTGCTTCGCGCCGGTTGATTTGAGGCCTAACGCGCTGTAAGCGCGCTCGTGCTGCGTGTTGAGCGCAGTCCCGCTCTGCACATAGATCTTGAAGTGGTCATGTTCGCCGCGGACCGCGTCCACATAATCGCGCACCTTGCGCTTGAGTGCGACGTCGGTGACCAGCCCCTGCATCGTCTCGGGATCGACGCGGGGTAGATTGCCGGCGTCGGGATCGCCGTTGGGATTGCCGTCGGCCACGTCGAAAAGATAGACAAAATCATGCCGCCGGTTCACATCCGAATGAATGCTTTCAGCCATTGATAGTTTCTCCCAGTTTGCGCGATGCGTGGGCTAGCCTTTCTGTCTTTCCTACTCCGATCTTTCGTGCTCCTCGATTTCAGCGGCTCTTCTAGCCGCCCTCGTTTCCTTCGCTTGGGCGCTATCATGGGCCCGCTGATGATAGTAGCCGAGCGAGAAGAGCCCTTGCTCCTCGAGCGTCAGCGTGGAAGGAAACGAACCAATCCCGCCCATGATCTCCTCCATCCGACGCTGAAGGGCGATATACGCCCCGCGCCAGTCGCGCTCGAGCTTGGCGAGATGCGGCTGCACTCCGCGCAACAGGCGCGGGAAAACCGAAAGCGGTGCGGAAGACGCGCTGCCGTAGAAGCGCGAAACGATGGTCGCGCCAGCGCCGATCCCGGGAATCGCGAGACGCTGCGCCTGCTCCAGGACTGCGAGCAACCGCCCGCAACGGTAGGCCGGATCCTGATTTTCGGAATCGAGTTGCACCATTCTGTCCTCTCCTGTTGCTTCCGGGCGGGAGCATAGAACGAGTTTGATCAAAGCCGCGCGCCAATGGGTGACGCCCTGCTCGGCACGGTTTCGTCTAACCGCCTCGTAGAGCAGGTCGAACGGAAGCGGCGCGCCGACCATCGCGCTGCGGAGCAGCGCGCGAGGAACAGGCGGAGACAGATCGCGCAGTTCCCGCACGGTAGCGCCGGCCAGCGCCGTCAGTCCCAAGGGGCGCGGCTCTTCACCGAAAGCCGTGACAATGCGCTGCCGCTCGAACCATCGGGTGAGATTCGCGCGGACCTGGTTCACGGTCGTGTCGATCCAGTCACGGACCACCACCCGTCCGCCGCTGGCGGATAGAGCAGCGGCATAAAAGGCCGTATCCTTAACTTCGGCCGCGATTCGTCCGCCGCGGACCGAATCGATAAGCGCCCGCACCTGCTCCGGGCGCGGGTTGGTCAGAAAGTCGCGAAAAGAAAACTGCGATGGCTCGCGGGTCCAGAAGATGAAAGCGCTGCCGGCGACGACGATATGGTTCCCGTCGCTCGCGAGCAGATGGTTGGCGCCGCGGGTGAAACGTTCCCCGCATCGCGCGCAGGTGGGAGCGACCAGCGAGGCCTTCAGACCATAGGATTCAAACGCGTCCGCGTTGGCGGAGACGATCGCAGTCCCGGAGGTTTGGCCGCGTGGTATCCCTTTAATCTTTGCTTGCAGGCGCGAGAGTACCGGGCGGGTCTCTGCGCACACCACGCACTGCATCACGTGAGCCTTTTCGCCTTCTGCGTGCGCGGGGTCGTGCTCATCGGCCCAGAAGCGCTGCACGGCAGGCAGGTCGCTCGGGAACGTACCGTTCACGCGAAAGCTGACCGCTGCGCCGCGATCGAAATCTTCGCCGAGTCTCAGCTTCGCCGCCTCACGGCTTTCCAGGAAACGCAGCACCGCGCGGACCTCATTCAGCTCCGTCCGCTCGGCACATCCTCGGAGCAGCTCTAGGTACGAGCGGTGGCATTCCTCTACTCGCTCGGCAGGGGAATCCTCGCGTCGAAGACCGAGCGTGTATTCGGAGTTGCTGGCGAACAGGATCGGCTTGATTCCGCTGGAGCGCTGAATCTGCGGAACTAGCCTGCGCTGTCCGCGGCGCGTGCGAGGGTTTGCCGGCTCCGCGGTGTCGACAGGCTCGGGAGTGAGCAGATTGCCGTCCGAATCCAGCTCGATGATGTAGCGGACCGGTGCCTCCGCATAGAGCATCGGCCACGGCTCCAGCCGATCCGAATATTCGGCAAGCCGTCTAAGCAGCATGTTTGCCTCCGTTGCCGTAAAGCGGCGGCACGCGCAGCACCCCGTGCTCCAGGTGGGCGTTGAAGAAGCGGGGAACCCCACCGCTCGAGCCGTCAGAAGCGTAATTGAGATCGAACAGCATTGGACCGAGGTCTTCGGTCACCCCGATCGGCCGTTCACCGCCGTCGGGCGGCCCGAAGGCGGCGGAAAACTCTCGGCATCCGAAGTATGGCGTCGAAAAGCATCGCCCATCGCGCACCCGGCGGCGGAACTGATCGCGGTACTTGGCGGGATCATCGGTCGCGTGCGAACGCAGGACGACTTGCGCGGTGATCACGTAATCGACATCGCGAAGCGCAAGCGTATGGCGCTGGGCGCGACTCCTCGGATCATCGGCGCGGTAGCCACCGCCTTCGTCAGCCCACGACTGCGCGGCGCGGAAGCTCTGCCGGTCATTGACCTCGTTGCGGAGAATCGAAAAGTAGCGGATCGGCTTTAGAATAGAGATGCTCTCGACCTGCCAGGAGAACTCCGGCTTCCAGAAAATCGCCTCGAGTATTCCGCGTGCGGCGGACGGGGTCGGAATTGGATACGTGACCCGTTCCACCTTCATCTCGGGGCGCGTGAAACAGGCCAATTCGCCCCATACCCTTACCGACAGCGGTGCCTCGGCCATTCGATGGGCCTCCTTTCGCTCATATGACAAGGTCCGTCAGTACAGGATCGTCAGCGGTGAGGCCGCGGATCGGATCGTAGCCGCCGAGCCATTCGCCGATCCCGCCTGTGATCTCGCGGATCAGGCCGCGTGCGCGGAATCGAGCCGCCGCATCCGTTCGTACCGGAACGATCCAAGGTTGCAGGCGCCGCATCAACTGACGTCCTTCTGGCGCGCCCGCGCGAAGCCGGTCAACGATTTTGCGAATGCGCCGCTGCTCCCCGGATGAGCCATAAAAGACCACGACGCTTTCGTTGAGGTCGTCGATCATCCGGAAACGCGCTGCCACTTGGGGGTAGTCGAACGAGCGGCGCAGTTTCTGGATACCTTCGCGGTCAGTAACTAGACTGTCAAAGAGCCGCTTGAAATAAGCAACCGCGATCGAAGCGTCGTTCGCATCCATCGCGGACTTCCCCGGTCCGGCCAAGATCGCGGAGGTTACTCCCGTCGCCGTTTTGTAAAACCCGGGCGGAAGTCCCCCGGTTTGCGGCGTAAAAATGATCACGCGCCCCTTCTCCGGAAGCCGACCCTCGCGGTTGCATCGTCCGGCAGCCTGAATAATCGAGTCGAGCGGCCCCATCGCGCGCATCACCAGGGGAAAATCAAGATCGACGCCCGCCTCGATGACCTGGGTGGAAACCAGGCGGCACGGCGCGCCAGCTGCAAGTCGTTCGCGGACGGACGCGATCACGGCGTGGCGATGAGCGCCACAGAGCAGGGTTGAAAGGTGAAGCGCGTCAGGGTCGCCCAGGGCATCAAGCAGGGCGATCGCGTCGCGCTTGGTATTCACCACGGTGAGGCACTGATCGGCTGAGCGCATCAGTCGGGCGCATTCATCCCATCCGATTGGCTGATCGGTAAGCCACTCGTATCGGACGCGATTCAGAATCCCGAAGAACCGCCTTGGCTCGGGCACGATCTCGCGCGCGCCGAGGGCCGCAAAACCTGGAATTGCTTCGAACGCGGGCTGCGTTGCCGTCGAGACAACGACAGTGGTTCCGTAATGTATGCATAGTTCGCTCAGAGCATCGAGGATCGGGGTCAGGAGATGGGCGGGCAGCGCCTGGGCTTCGTCCAAGATGATGACGCTGCGAGCGAGTCGATGGAGTTTTCGCGTGTGGCTGGTCGAGTTAGAAAACAAGCTCTCGAACAGCTGGACGGTGGTGGTTACGATGATCGGAGCGTCCCAGTTCTCGGCGGCGAGCTTCGCCCACACGGCGAGGTTGTGAAAATCGCCTGCGTCGGTATCTTCGAGACGAACCGCACTGTGATGCTCGAGTACGGCGGCTTTGCCTAGGATTCTCCGATATACGTCGGCAGTCTGCTCGGTGATGCTGATGAACGGGACCGCCATCACTACGCGGCCAAGTCCGTGACGCAGCGCGTGGCGAAGGGCAAACGCCATCGCGGATCGGGTCTTGCCGCCGCCGGTCGGAACGCTGAGGCGGAAGAATCCGGTCGATTGATCGGCGGCCGACAGGCAGGCCTCGAAGATTTCATGGCGCGCCAGACTGACGGGATCTGAGTGCCGGCCGGAAAAGCGGGTCTGGTCCTGCTCGAAGCGGCTCCAGAGCAATTCGATTGCCGGTGCACCAGAGCGGCCGGCAGACTTGTCAGGACGGAAGTGCCGCTCCGTGTCGAGGTAGTCGGCATCGACCAGTGCGGAAAAGAGCATCCGGACGAAGAACTCAGCTGAGCAAGAATCCCGCTCGATGAACTCGGGAAGAGAAAGTCGTGCGTTCGGAACCAGGTTTGGGAGCTCAGCTGCGGCCCTCGCGATAGCCTTGGATAGATCGGGCTCCTTTGCCCTACCATCCAGCCAGCTCCGGAACTCTTCCAATGATTTGAGACCACCGTGGTGGCCCTGGATCACCAGCGCAGCGAGGCCTAGATGCTCACTTCCGAGCTTTGCACCCGCAGCCTTGTGATCCGGACCGCGAATCTTCACTCCCGGTTTGTCTTCGCAATCACCGAGATACTCCTGGAACGCTACCCGAAACTTGCCGACGTCGTGCCAGAGGCCCGCGTAGTAGGCAAGTTCCCGCGCAGAGAGGGGTTCGCCGAATCGACCCGCGAGATTCGCGACCTCGCAAAGATGGGTGATGAGATCATGCCGAACACCCTGGGAGTTCCTTGAGTGCGCGAACGGCAAAACAGCTCCCTCCGCTAGCGAGCCGTTGAAATGCTGTTAGTTTTCGTCAAGTACCGCGAACCCCTCGTTTGATCGTATGTAGTACAACACTCCCCAGAAAGGGCAAACCTCAAAGCTTTCGCCCCGAACTCGGGATCGTCTCCTCAGCCCTGATGGCGCATATCTATCAAACCTCGTAAGGGTCTGGGCGGTGAGCCGTGTTATTCCTCGGTCGACGAAAACGAGATGCAGCAAATCCCCCAGGCCAGTGATGACCGATGGCGCATAGCGTCAGAGACCGGATCGTGTCTAAGAATATCGTTGCCAACGGTGAACCCGCTAAAAAAAAGCTGCGCGGTCTGAGAGAAGGTCAGCGGGTGGGGTGGGATCGCGACAATCGGATGGTCAAAAGCCCTTGACGGGTAAGGGATCCCCGAGCGGGCGAGCGGTAGCAGAATCTAGGTTCCATTGTAGAATCCACCGGGCGCCGTCCCTTACCGGCTCCGATCTCAAGCCTTATCAACTTTCGCTTTGCGTCTTCCACTAGGCGCTCGAACGGTCCACCGTGTTTCAAGTGCAGCTTGCGCACGTGTGTTAATTCGTGAATCAGCGTCCCGATCACGCCGTCAAACTGATACGGCTCCGGATAGGTCTGGAAGAAGTCGCGCCATCGCGGCCCACGCGCTAGTTCATTCTTGATCGAGGTCATCAGCACGACCCGATAGTTAAGCTCGATCGTACTGGTGGGATCGTTGCAGAAGCCTTTCAGGCTGTCACCCTCGCCGCCGGCAAACGCGCCCGGCTCTGTCCGGTTGAAGTAGAAAACCGTCCAGCCTTCGGGCCACCGCTCATTAGACCAGATACTGCCGACCGGGCTCCGCGGTGCTCGAAAAGGCTCTTAGACTCCGGCTGGGTCGAATTACGGCGGGGACATCGTTCGGGCAAAGTCGGGGCACGGTTGGAAAGATTTAGTTGTAAATTCACGAGGTTAAAGATGGGCAGAAGATTGTTAATCTGCGGCGCGGGCGCCTTGACCTTGCCCGTCACTTTGCCCGAACTATCATGCTCTATCGGTTTCGAGCGGTCTCTATCGATTGCGCGGTGGGCTGGAAAAGCGTGGATAGTGGCTGATGGTTGCCGATCGTGCTCGACAGTCCCTGCCCTACGGGATGGCTGAAAATCTTCGTGTCGAGTGTTCGATTCACTCCCTGCCCACCATTAAATTCACGAAACAATAGAGCGACGCTTTACGCCCATCGCGCGGCGGATCTCGATCGGCTGCGAGCGAAGCCCCGGCGCCTCAGGCTGCCGAAAACCCGTGGTCGTCGAAGCATCCAGAACCGCACTGGTTTGATCTGGATTTTGGTTAACAACCGTGACAAAAGACTAGGGTCCTCTGTCGGATTATCACGACACGTGACGACGATTAAGCGAACGAGGGATTAAATGAAACGAAGTTCCGCTATTAGTGTTATGAGCGCGCTATTGCTGCTGATAGCGACCGGCGTCCAGGCGAAGAATGTCAGCGTACAAATAAAGGGCGCGGTCAGCTCGCCGAGTACGGGTGTCTGTGCAACCGGATACGCGGCGCAATGCGCCTCCGGTAACTGCTACACGATTGTGCCGGCCGGTCCCATCAAGGTTAGCGGCACTTTCGGCAAGGGCACGGTGACTGCGATGTGCGTCACGCTCGACGTGGGCAACAACGTCAGCGAGGCCGATACCAACGATACCTGCGGGCCGATTTTCGGTGACCTGTTGATTGAAGTCTCGGTCACCAAGAAGCACGTGACAACCGTGACGGATACCGCGGCCAACATCACCGGGGCGTTCTGTCATCATCAGGCCAATGCGAACAACTCGATGATCGAGGCCGGCTGGGCTATCGACGGGGCGGATTCGACCGATACTGCGGCGACCGGCTGGGGGACGATCACCGGCACCAACAACAAAAAAACCGGCGTAATGCTGCTCAACATGAAAGGCAGCTTGACGCCGTAATTCCGGGATTGCCAGATTGAAAAGCAGGCGTCTGGCTGTGAGCCGTTGCTCAGCATCCAGACGCTCGGCGAGCCATCGATGCGGCGGGGAATCCCCCGCCAGCATCCGGGCCCACGGGAGGTTCGATTAGAATGACTGCGGCGATGAAGGATACGGCGGGATTACATTCCGGCCAAATCGGCGATTTGCGCAACACGCTGGAATGGCTGCGCGGCGAGGGCCATCTGATCGAGAGCGACAAGGAAGTCGACCCCAACCTCGAGATTACCGGCCTCCAGAAGCATCTCGACGGCAGCTGCCCGATCGTATTCAACCAGGTGCGCGGCAAACCGCGCCATCGCGTGGTCACCAACGTCTTCGCCGACAGCAACGTGATCAACAAGATCTTCGACTGGCCGAGCGACGCCGAGCGCACCCGCCAGCTCGCCTACGCGCTGTCGCATCCGCTGCGGCCGATCGAAATCGCGCAGAAAGACGCCCCGGTCCAGCAGGTCGTGATCGAAAAGCCGAGCGACGTCAATGAATTCATGGTGCCGATTCGGCACACCGATCTCGAGCCCGAGTTCACGGTCGGTTCGGGCATCCGGCTGATTTCGGGCGAGCAGTTCGACGGCGGCACCGACGTCGGCTACAACCGGATGAATTTCCGCTGGGGCAACGTCGGCACCTTCCAGATCTCGCCCGGATCGCACATGTGGCAGGTGGTATCGCGCTACTACAACAGCGGCAAGCCGGTGCCGATCACGATGGCGTTCGGCGTGCCGCCCTCGTGCACGCTGCTGGCGGGCGCCGGTTTCGACTACGTGATCCTGCCGCAGGGATGCGACGAGCTGGGCGTCGCCGGCGCGGTGCAGAAGTCGCCGGTCAGAATCGTCAAGGCGCGGACGGTCGACGCGATGTCGCTGGCCGACGCGGAAATCGTGCTCGAGGGCTACGTCGACCCGCGCGACCGGCGCTACGAGACCCGCGAGGCCGAGGAGGCCGGCACCCAGGGCCGTTTCCACTTCCATCCCGAGTGGGCGGGCTACATGGGCAAATCCTACAAGGCGCCGACCTTCCACGTGACCGCTATCACGACGCGCCAGCCCGACCCCAAGCTGCTGGTCCACGTGCTCGGCGTCCATATGCTCGACGACAACAATATCGACACCACGGTGCGCGAAGCGGCGATCTTCGAGCTGTGCAACCGGATGCAGCCCGGGATCATCCAGGACGTGCATATCCCGTACTCGATGACCGACTGGGGCGGCTGCATCATCCAGGTCAAGAAGCGCAATCGAATCGACGAGGGCTGGCAGCGCAATTTCCTCTCCGCCATCCTCTCGACTTCGCAGGGCATGCGGTTGGCGATCGCGGTCAGCGACGACACCGATATCTACGACATGGACGACATCATGTGGTGCCTGACCACGCGGGTGAATCCGCGCGCCGACATCCTGAATCCGATTCCGGGCGGACGCGGCCA
>Ga0307373_10001798_pt1 | contig 39800 bp, 29 predicted proteins | sample OX2MG_FD_202534 | JGI IMG/M metagenome (GOLD analysis project Ga0307373, IMG submission 202534) | Soil microbial communities from Risofladan, Vaasa, Finland - OX-2 | ecosystem: Environmental > Terrestrial > Soil > Coastal area > Acid sulfate soil | place: Finland: Risofladan, Vaasa | collected...
CTCCCTCAGCACCACCCCCGCAGCTCCTGGCGACGCGAATAATCCCATGCGAATCTGGCCCCGGCGCCGAATGCACGCCACCACAACCACTTTTCAGCACTTCCCTTAATGGATGCGGAATCGCTGGGTATTCCCTGGCACCTCGCGTCCAGAACGAGTAACATTCTAAAATTGCGCGACGATACCCGTCGGCAATATTTTAGAGTGCCCGATATGGAGCGTTGTGTTCTGAGGCAGCCGGTGGTCTGCAGACCGGCCAGGTGGTCTAAGAGTTATTGAAAAACGCATGTGGCCAGCCATCCTGAGAGCAGGTAAGAATCTGCTTTTGTTTATCATCGACCACTTCCGAGATCCTTCGTCGCCCACAGCGAAGCAGAATGGCGGTGCTGGGCAATCTCCCAACAAGCTGCTCATGGAATCCACAGTCCATTCACCAAACCATTTCACGCCGGGCGGGCTCCGCGGCTTTCGCTTTCTGACCGCCCTGGCGCTACTGCCTTGCATGTGGGCGCTCTCAAAGCAGGCCCGAGCCGGGGCAGGCCCCACCTCCAGGCAAATCGACGCGATATTCTCCCCCCTCATTTCCCAGCAGGACCCCGGCCTCGCGGTGCTGGTGCGCAAGGACGGCCGGACAACATTCGAGCGCGGATACGGCAGGCGCGACTTGCGCTCCGGCCAGCCCATCGATGCGCATACCAATTTCCGCCTCGCCTCGTGCACCAAGCAGTTCACCGCCCTGGCCATCATGCTCTTGGTGCGCGATGGCAAACTGCATTTGGATGACCGCCTCACGGAGTTTTTCCCGGAATTTCCCGCCTACGGCAGAGCCATCACCATCCGCAACCTGCTCAATCACACCTCGGGCTTGGCCGCTTACGAAGATTTGATGGACAAAGAATACGCCGGCAGATACTGGGATGCGATTCCGCAGATCAGCGACGCCGGCGTGCTGGCGCTGATGGAGCAGCAGACGGCCACCCAATTCCCTCCAGGCACCCATTGGGAGTACAGCAATTCGGGTTACTGCGTCCTGGCCAAGGTCGTCGAGAAAGTGTCCGGCACGGCGTTCGCTGACTTCCTCCGCCAGCGCATTTTTGCGCCGCTGAACATGCGGACGACGGTTGCTTATGAATATGGGAAGAACCGGGTGACGCACCGCGCCTATGGTTACACCCAAGACGCGGGCGTGTGGCTGGAAACTGATCAGAGCCCAACCTCGGCAACGCTCGGCGACGGTGGAATCTATTCTTCCCTGGACGACCTGATCAAATGGGATGACGCCATCCGCCATCACACCTTACTGAGTGAAGCCGCAATGAGGCCAGCTATCACACCCGTGGTCTTGCCGGAAGATTCCAAATATGGGCCGAAAGGCCCGGATGGAGAACCCGTTTCGTATGGATTTGGCTGGTTCTTGAATCCCTATCGTGGCCACAGGCGCATGTGGCACAGCGGCGAGAGCATTGGCTTTCGCACGGTCATCGAACGCTTCCCCGATGACGGACTGACCATCGTCTTCCTCGCCAATCGTACCGATCTCGACCCCGCGGCCCTCGCACTCAGAATCGCCAGACTATACTTTCCGTTGCCACGATAGACTCCAAGGCCAGCGAGACGCTGGCGCTACGAAGCCGCAACCTGTTCCGCCGCGCGCCGCTGAAAAATCTCGATGTAAATGTTCACCAAAGAAACGGCGGCGGGCGTGATGCCGGGAATGCGCGAGGCTTGTCCCAGCGTGACGGGCCGCACTTTGGTCAACTTTTCCACCACTTCCCTCGACAGGCCGGAAACCTTGGCGTAATCGAACCAGTCCGGAATGCGCCTTGTCTCCGAACGCTTCATGTGCTCGATTTGCCGCTCTTGTTGCGCCAGATAACCTTCGTACTTGAAGCCGGTCTCAATGCGCCGGGCTTCCTCGCGCCCAAACAGGTTCTGGCCGCCGCCCTCCCCGCTCCAACCTCCCAGGGGATCGAGGCCGCGCTCCCGCAACGCCTCATTCACCCATTCGGTGAGGTCTTCAATGCTGACTTCCTGCCGCTTCAGAAGCTGCGCGCCGGTAAGCGGAGACGGTCCCGTGAATTGTCCATCTGCGAACAGGCCGAGCTTTGAGTAAAGGGTCGAACCCAGCCGCGATCCCGGCTCCAGCCGCGATTCAAGCAGGAATTTTGTAGCTTCCGAAATGCGCTGCCGCTTTTCAAGAAAAGCCTGGTAATCCTTATCGCGGATGGTTCCTGCCTGATGGCCGAGAGGCGTAAGCCGCTCATCGGCATTGTCAATGCGCAGGTGCAGGCGGAACTCGGCGCGGGAAGTAAACATGCGGTAAGGCTCATCCGCGCCCTTGCTCACCAGATCGTCAATCAGAATTCCCGTATAGCCGCGCGCGCGGTCAATGGTCAGCGGCTCGCGGCACTGAACGCGCAAGCCGGCATTGATTCCCGCCATGATGCCCTGGCACGCTGCCTCTTCGTAGCCCGTGGTGCCGTTAATCTGGCCGGCCAGAAACAGATTTTCAATCTTCTTGGTCTCAAGCGAGGGATGGAGCTCCGTCGGCTGCACCATGTCGTATTCAATGGCGTAGCCGGGGCGGATCATGTCGGCGTTCTCAAGGCCGGGAATCGACCGCACCATGGCCCACTGCACGTCAATGGGCATGGAGGTGGACATGCCGTTCACGTAAATTTCATGGGTGTCGAGGCCCTCCGGCTCGAGGAAAAGCTGATGGCGCGGCTTATCGGGAAACTTAACAATCTTGTCTTCAATCGAGGGACAGTAGCGAGGCCCGCGGCTCTGAATCTGGCCGGAATAGAGAGGCGAGCGCGTCAGATTTTGCTGGATCGCATGGCGCGTTTCGTCCGTGGTATAGGCAATCCAGCACACGGTCTGTGGCTGAGTGATCTGGCGCGTGCGGAAACTGAACGGAGTGGGCACCGGGTCGCCGGGCTGCTCCTGAAACTGCGAGAAGTCGATGGTGCGGGCGTCCAGTCTGGGCGGGGTTCCAGTCTTCAACCGTCCGGTTTCAAATCCCAGCCGCCGCAGAGCCTCGCCCAGCATCACCGCCGGAGCTTCACCGGAACGGCCGGCGGGATAAGTTTGCTCGCCACAATGAATAAGGCCATTTAGGAACGTTCCAGTGGTCACGATTATCGCCCCGGCTTCCACCGTGCGGCCATCCCGCAGGCGAATACCCAGCACCCGGCGGCGGCTTGCGTTTGTACCGGGAACGGGCGGCAAATCCTCCAAAACCAAGTCGATCACCTCCGCCTGCTTGATGCGCAGGTTGGGTTCCGACTCCAGGACTTGCTTCATGCGAACGCGATAGAGCTTTTTATCCGCCTGGGCGCGCGGCGACCAGACGGCAGGTCCACGGCTGGTGTTGAGCAGCCGGAACTGGATGCCCACGGCGTCAATCACTTCCCCCATGATTCCGCCCAAGGCGTCCACTTCCCGCACCAGGTGCCCCTTGGCGATGCCCCCAACTGCCGGATTGCAGGACATCTGCGCGATCAGGTCAAGATTCATGGTGTAAAGGGCAGTCTTCAGCCCCATGCGCGCCGGGGCCATGGCCGCTTCGCACCCGGCGTGTCCCGCGCCCACCACTACCACGTCGTATTTTTCGGTAAACCCTGGAGCTGCCATTTTACATTCTGCCTATAGGCGCTTGTCGCCGAACATGAAAAAAGAGTTTTCGATGTTTGCGCTTCGTAGCGCCAGCGTCCCGCTGGCGTTTGGAATGAGCCGCCGAGACGGCGGCGCTACAGCGCCCCATTATCCGGGCGAAGTCCCGGAAAATGCTTAGATTCCTTTTTGTATTCTATCAGAGTCTGGGTCCCGGCCAAAGACGATGGGAGCTTCTGATTCTCCTTGACAGGCAAACTCCGACGTGTTAGAACTCTTGTGAAATTAAGCGCTTTACTAAACCGTGTAACTTAGGGCATTTCGCCGCTGCGTCTTCCGGGTAAAAGGGTCAAACTTAATTTGAGAAATTTGCGCGCATCTTGAGTTAAGATGCGGGGCATGGAGGTTTTTCTATGAGGCCATTCGGACCCAAGTCGTTGCGGAGTGTTTTGACGGTTCTTTTGATGGCGGCAGGGTTTGCCCTGTTTCATCCCTCGGGTTGTCTCTTCGCCCAGGTGGATACGGGGGCGATACTTGGGACGGTCAAAGACCCTTCGGGAGCGGTCATTCCCGGCGCCAAAATCACCTTAAGCAGCGAGCAGACGGGCTTGACCTTAACGGCTACCTCGGACTCGTCCGGGAATTACACATTCACGCCCATCAAGATCGGTTCTTACACCGTCACAGGCCAGTACAAAGGCTTCCAGACTCTTGAACGTCGTCACGTAACCGTGCAAGTCCAGCAGCAAGTGCAGGTCAACTTCACGCTGGCGCCCGGACAGGTGACGCAAACGGTGGAAGTGAACGCGGCGCCTCCCGCGCTTCAGTTGCAGAATGCCTCGGTGGGCCAGGTGGTGACCACCCGCCAAATCAATAATCTTCCATTGAACGGCCGGAACTACACTTTCCTGGCGCAACTGGCAGCCGGTGTTACCCAGGACCAAGAAGACACTCGAGGTCTCGGGGCCAGCGGCAGCTTTGCGGCGAACGGCTTGCAGCCGGCGCAGAACAACTACCTGTTGGACGGCATTGATGACAACGCCGACCTCGTCGATTTCCTGAATGGCACGGCTTATGTTGTCCGCCCGCCGGTGGATGCCATCCAGGAGTTCAAAGTCCAAACCGAGAACTACAGCGCCGAATTGGGTCGGTCGGCGGGTGCCGTGTTGAATGCGACTGTGAAGTCCGGGACCAACCGCTTCCACGGCGATGCCTGGGAATTCTTGCGCAATGACGTGTTTGACGCAGCCAACTTCTTTGAGAATTCCGGCGGCCAGGCCAAGGGTCAATACCGCCAAAATCAATTCGGCGCGACCCTGGGCGGACCCATCAAGAAAGACAAAACCTTCTTCTTCGTGGACTATGAAGGGACACGCATTCGCCAGGCAACGCCCTTTACAGAAACCGTTCCAACCACCCTCGAACGCAACTCCAATTTTACGAACTTGTCGGACCTCATCACCTTCCAGCAAGGCCCTGGAGCGAACCGCACCGATTTGTTGGGCCGGACTACGCCGCTCGGCCAGGTTTTTGACCCTTCGACGACACGGGCGGTCTCCTGTGGAGTTGCCGACCCTGTTTCCGGGCTCACCGCGGCCTGCCCCAGTGGGACTCCTACCGGCTCGCAGATTGGCTTTGTGCGCGAGCCTTTTGCGGGCAATATTATTCCTTCCGGCCGCATCGATCCCAATGCCGTCAAGCTGCTCAATTTGTTCCCGGCTCCCACGGCGCCCGGATTAATTGATAATTTCACCAGTGACCCCGTTTCCCGCAGCACCATCAACCAGTTTGACGTGCGAGTGGATCAAAACTTCAGCGATAAGGACCAGGCTTTTGCCCGCTTCAGTTTTTCGGATGCGCCGCAGTTTTTTCCCGGACCCTTCCCGGACTTCGCCGATGGCGGATCATTTTCGGACGGCAACCAGACCGCAGTTTCCATCAACTCCGCCTTGAGCGAAACCCATTCCTTCTCGGGAACAATGGTGAATGAAGCGCGACTGGGATTCAGCCGCATCGGCACTTCGCGCCTGCAACCGTTCGCCACGAATACCACCAACATTCCGGGACAGTTTGGTTTTGGCGGCATCCCCCAGGTCCCCTTGAACGGTGGTCTGCCTTCCATATTTTTTGAGGGGCTGAACACGCTGGGGAGCAATGAATTTCTGCCCTCGGCGGAATATAACTCAACGCTTCAAGCTACGGACAACCTCACAAAAATCCAGGGCAATCAAACGCTGAAGGTTGGGATCGAATTTCAACACCTCAAGTTTTCGATTCTTCAGCCCCCGGAGGGGCGCGGCTCATTCTCATTTGCGGGTGTCTTTACGGAGGTTCCAAATACCAGCGGCGGCAATACCGGCCTTGCCCAATTGCTGCTAACACCGATTGCCGGAACGGTTTCCGGAGCTTTCAACAATGTCGGCGGGTCCGACTCCGTGGGGGCTTCGAATTATGCCAACACCGATATGGGCCGCAACTACTATGGACTTTATTTCCAGGACGATTGGAAAGCCACCCCAAAACTCACGCTGAATCTGGGTTTGCGCTGGGAATACTTTGGCCAGATCGTGGAGAATTTTGGCGCCCAATCCAATTTCATTCCGGCGGGTTCGGGCGGCACGGCCCAGTTCCTGCTCACGCAGGGCCGGTGCAAGACTCCCTTGTCTCCGGACTTCATCACTGCCGCCAAAACCGACCACATCAGTATCGTCTGCTCCAGCCAACCCGGCCTCGGCTATTCGCAGCTTAATAACTTTGCGCCCCGCGTAGGCTTTGCCTACCAGCTCACGCCCAAGTTGGTGATGCGCGGCGGCTACGGAATCTTTTACGGCGGCTTTGAGAACTCGGTGGTGGAAACCTACACGGACTTTCCATTCCAGTACAGCCTTTCTTATCCAGCGCTGACTCCAGCCCAGCCGGTGACCTATTCCAACGGAGCGATCGGGACGATCGAAAATGGTCTGACGCCCATCCTGCCGCTCACTTCAGCCGCCGCAGAACCCGCGGGAGTGACTTTTACGGCTGAGGATTCCCACATGAAGACCCCCTACACTCAAGGTTACAACTTGACTTTCCAGTACCAACTGACGCCGAATCAAACCTTGCAGCTCGGATACGTTGGCAATACGGTGCGGCACCTGGGCGTCTACCTTCCTTACAACAGTCCCAGCCAATTTCTGCCACCGGGGTTGAATCCGCTGAGCTACTCTCCCTATCCCGACTTCGGCTACGGCGGGACGTATACTTCCATGTCGGGCGATAGCTATTACAACTCCTTGCAGATGACGTATGAAAGGCGCTTCAGCCAGGGCCTCAACGTCCTCGCTGATTACACTTACTCCAAGTGCAGGACCGACGCCGTCGACGTTCTCAACTCAACGGCAATCACTGGCTACCGTGCCCCGCTGCTTCCCGGATTCGGAGTTCAAGGCGATTACGGCTTGTGCGACTTTAACATCCCGAACGTAGTGCACGTCAGCGGCACGTATGCACTGCCTGTCGGTAAAGGCCAGAAGTACCTCCATGACAGCCATGGCGCCGTCGACGATGTGCTGGGGGGATGGCAGACGAATTGGATTCTGACTCTTCAGGATGGCATGCCCTTTACCATTCCCTGCATTAACGCAACCTCTGCCGGTTTTGGGTGTGATGCGCTCATGGTGCCAGGACAAAACGTCTACGCCGGGCCACACAACGTGAATCAGTGGATGAACCCGGCGGCGTTTACCACCCCGTCGGCCGTGACTGCCATCGGCCAGACGAGCTTCGCGCCACTGGGAGGCGCACCGAGCCAGCTCCTCGGACCCGGATTCCATCGCCTCGATTTCTCTTTGTTCAAGCAATTCCAAACCACCGAAAACACCCGCTTGGAATTCCGGGCAGAGATTTTCAACCTCACCAACACACCCAATTTTGCGTCCCCGGGATTCAGTGGGAACGGAGTGTCCGCCGCTCCGGGAGCGTTAGATTACACATCACCCAGCACTTTTGGGAGAATTTCTTCCACGCGGGATTTGCAGAACGACCAAAGGGAAATTCAGTTTGCGTTGAAATTCTACTGGTAGCGTCTGCCCAGGGGCACGGTTGGCAGACGCGCCCCTCGTTGAGAGCACCTTCGGGCGGGCACAAGGCCCGCCCCTACGTCGAACATGCGGGCCGGAACGTCGACACTTTTGTTGCGCGCTCAGTACCGCCATTCGCAATTGCGGTGACGTATTCTTGCAACGTTCTCCAACACCCCCTCACCCCCAACCCCTCTCCTCGCTTGCGGGGAGAGGGGTTGGGGGTTACGAAATGCTGCGTTAAGCGCCTATTGAATCGTAACCGCGGCCGTTTCCTTGTTCACGTTATATCCCTCCAATCGCAAGAAGGGCTTCTGGCCGTCGAGGCGGGCAGTATCAAAACGCGCGATGAGGGTTCTCGACTCGCCCGCAAAAAGAGTGACGTAATTGTCCTCGTAAGTAACCGGCAGCACCTCTTCTCCATCCAGACCTTTCGTAACTTCGGCGCGCATGAAGAAAGCAACATTCTTGGCGTGGTTGGTGATTGTGAAATTAACCAGGGAATCGGGACCGTCAACAGATTCGTTCCCTGCAAGAGTGACAGCCGCTCGCGGCATGGCATTCAGTGCAGAATAATCCGCCCAGCTTTTCTGGGTGAGCCGGAATGCCGAGTCACCGGCAGGATCACCCATGTCGTCGTCCGTGGTGGATTGCCAATATAGATTGTCTGCAAGAACCGCGCCGGAGGCATCGCTTAGCCGGCATCGGACGAAATAGGTTGAACTCAAGCCGCCAACCCGGCCAATGGTCAAGACCTGCGCCGAGGTATTCGGCCCGATGCTGAAATCCGGAACTTCGTTTGCGAACTTCACAGATCCATCCAGATTGTAAAACTTCACGGAAACTCTCAGGCCTTTCCACGGCTTGAGGGTTTGGTTCACCACGTATATTTTCGCCTTGCTCCGATCGCCGGTGGCGTAATAGTCATAAACAACGTTCACCGGGCGAAGTCCCTTCTTGGCGCCGAAATAGCCGCCGCCAGGGTTAAGATAATAGTCAATCAGATGGCCAAAGAACGAAGGCCAATTGCTGTTCAGCATCCAATAGATCGTCATTTTGTGACTTGACCAGCCACTCGCCGCAAAGTCCTCAAACTGGGCGCGCGCTTCTTCGTAGTAGGCCAATTGGGCTTTCTTGACAAATTCTTCAGCACTCTTGGATGGCCCGTAGCGTTTATCAACAACTTCGCGGATAGTCGAAAGCGTGTTGTTGCCGTTGTTAGCGCCTGCATGGAAATACCAATCGTCATTGATGGGCCAAAGTTTGTCCGCCGGGATAAACTTCTTCAGGCTCTCGAAGGGAGGAACCACTTCGTTGTCGCCTTGTTCGGCGCATGAACCTCGGGGAGCGCGGAACTTCCCGCTGAACCAGTAATAAGGCGGTCTCCATGAATAGGGTCCTTCCATGTGGATGCCGCTCCAAAGAGCGTTGCCCTCAGCGTCCTTTTTGAATGAGGAGACGGTATCCACGATGGCGTTTTGCCAATGCAAATCCTTTTCAATGCGGTGGTAGGCCTTCAAAACAGGGTCGGGAGGCAAGCCATCACTGCCGTTCGCCCAGATAAAAGCTGAGGCATGAGATCGAAGGTCGCGGATTTGCGTCTTCAAGCTCTGCCGCGCCACCCACTGGTCCTCGGCGCTCCATTGCGGCCATTTTTCCCACTGCATGCAGCACATCCAGCCCACCATCACGGGCACTCCCTCGCGGTCGGCAAGGTTAAACATGTTCTCATCGGCAATCTTCGCCTCCCAGCGGATCATGTTTAACCCCAGGTCCTTGACGTAACTCACAATCTTCCGGTCCCTGTTCTCGTCACGCTTGAAGAGCAAATCCGGTGTGTAAACCCCGCCACGGATCAAGAAATTTTTGCCGTTAACTTTGAGATAGAAATTGCCACCCTTGCCCACTTTGGGAAACTGATCATCGGAATCGCGGAACTGTTGGATTTTCCGGATGCCGAAGTCGATGCTTTTCGAGTCTGACTCACGACCGTCAATCTGAAATGAGAGGTGCAGGTGATATAGGTTCGGCTTACCCCAGGTGTAAGGCCACCAAAGGTCGGGATGATCAATCAGGAACTGCGGGTAAGCGCTGGAGGCAAGGGTTACTTCCCTTGTGGAGTTGGGCGGCAAAGTCACCGCCTTCTCAAGATGGATTCCAGGCTTGCCGGGCCGCGAGATGTCACCACTGAGAATGCCCGTAATGGGTCCAGTGCTCGAATTGTGAAGATCGCAGTAAACGGTGAGCGAGGCTGGACTGGTGGCCGGAAGCGGCAAGTCCGATGCCACATACGGGTTGCGAATAGCGACTTTCCCGGTGCTGCTCAAAAAGACGCTCTTCCAAATTCCGGCGTTGCGGTCCGGTACAAAGGACAAGCCGTGGTTGTTGCCAGGACCTTGATAACCGATATACTTCCAGTTAATCCAATCCAGCCAGCTATCCGCCAATTCCACACCACTGATTCCGGGGAGATCCCGCTCCGGGATCACTCGAACCGCCAGGGTATTATCCGTGCCGGGCTTCACATACCGGGAAACGTCCAGTTCATAACTTGCGTACATTCCGGCAACCTGGGTCCGGTCCGCCACTTCGTGCCCATTCACCCAAACATCCGCCCGGTAATTGATACCCTTGAAGATGAGCGAATAGACTTCACTCCCGTCTGGGACCGTAAAATTCGTCCGATACCACCAGTCCTGCTTCCATAGGTCATGTGGTACTTCGGTCTCTAAATTCATTCCGTCGTAAAGATTTTTGTAAACGCCGTTGTCCTCCAGGACTTGCAACACGGTCGAAGGCATCTTCGGGATGGAATACCACTTTGAGGCGTCGTAGGATGGCTTGGAGATGATGGGCGCATCAGCAGTGATCTGACTGGCGGAGATCATCCGCCAACCCGTTTGAAGCTCCGTTTGGTGGCTGGAGGCGGGGCCAGCGAAAGCCGGCGTAACAAGGACAGGCAAGAGAAGGCTGAGAACTGTCCCAGGGCCCCGGAAGGTGGAAAGTTTCTTCATTTCGCCTCGCCTCTAGATGGAATGTGGAATGAGTGACCGGCCCACCCGCTCGTTTTACGAAACCATAAGATTGTGACCGAAGGCCGGAAAATGGATTGACTTGGAGGCCGTGGAGCGCAAAATGCACCGTGGGAACAGTCGTTTTAGTAAAGCGCTTGCGCACGAAGGTAATCATAATGGGAAGTGACTTGTCAATACCAATTGATGGCGACGGGGGCAGATTCTTATGTCAAAATTATGCAAAAGGGTAGAATTGGAAATAGGACGATGAAGTTGCCATAAGAAACGAATACTGCCTGCTACTTTGAAAGAAATCTCCGGGGGTTGTGACCGCAAAATGGTAGCAAGAATGAAGGATGTTGCGAAGCGGGCGGGGGTTTCACTCACCACCGTGTCTCACGTCTTGAACCGGACGCACGTCCGCTCCATCTCTTCCGGGACGCGCCAGCGAGTGCTTGAAGCGGCAAAGAAGCTTCATTACCAACCCAATGTTCACGCGCGCCGCCTGGCCTTGAGTCGAAACAATACGGTGGGGCTGATCATTTCCGAGATTTCCAATCCTTTCTTCGCAGACGTGATCCAGAGCTTCGAAAAGTCGGCTGCCGAGCGAGGCATGGACCTGCTGCTTTTCAATACCGAATATGAACCAGCCCGCATTGAAGCGGGCGTTCGCAGAATGGTCATGGAAAAGGTCCGCGGCGTGGCGGTCATGACCTCAATGTTTGATGAAGCCTATGCCCAGGAACTGACACGAAACCGCGCCCACGTCATCCTTCTGAACGAGGGACCGGCTCACCCACGAATCCGCCGCATTCAACTCAATTTCTCACCGGGCGTGGCGCAGGCGGTCGAACACTTGCTTGAGCTTGGTCACCGGACATTCGGAATTATTACCGGGCCTCTCCGGTCAAATTCGGCAGTGCGGATTCGAGACATCTTTATACAAGCCTTGGCCAAGAAAGGGTTCCGTTGCTTTCAGCCCGTGGAGTCTTACTACAAAGTAGACGCCGGGGCATCCGCGGTTCGCTCCATCCTTGCTCACCCGCCCATTCCTACAGCTATTCTTTGTGCCAATGACCTCATCGCCTTGGGCGCCATCAGTGCCCTTCAGGAAGCCGGCCTTCGTGTCCCGGAGGACGTTTCGGTGGTCGGCAGTGACGACGTTCTTTTCGCGCGCTTGGCGCGTCCCCCTCTGACCACGGTTGCCGTGCCCAGGGAAGATCTGGGAAGGGTGGCGTTTGAAGTCCTTGAGAACATGCAGCGTTCCGCGCGCCGAACCCCCCATAACTTCACCATAGAGACCCACTTGGTAATCAGGAAATCAACAGCCCCACCCCCCACGCAGGGAACCTAACCCAGATTTCTCACCCCGGCCCTCTCCCCGCAAGCGGGGAGAGGGTGCCGCGAAGCGGTGGGTGAGGGGCCTGGATTCAACGATGTACAGTTATTCTCGAACGGACCTTAAGTGAACAGCATAGGGGTTAAAGGAACAAACTGATCAAGAATCGCCAGACAGAGTTACTACCCAGGGCCATCCCAATTTGACGGAAAAGGCCAGGTTGTGTTAAACCTTGAAGTTGTAATGGGGAGAGCCCGGCAACCCTGCAAGACCGGCAGGCATCCATTCCGAACCGGTTTTCAAGATCATAAGAAGACTTGTGGGGGAGGTTCGGGTGGAACCTTGGACGGCGCGTCTCATTGAGCGAGAAAATGGCGGCGCGATGACCGGTGATTCCCTACGGTTGCAGTCCACTCTGGAAAATCCGGCACTCTCGCCGGCAATTTGAACCATGAAAGATAAACCCATGCGAACCGAAATCATACGGCAAGACCCTGACGCGTTCTACGCTCAGGCGGTAAAAAATTACGAAAATGCCATCCGCTTTTTTCAAAAGGAAAGCTACGACAAGGCCCACGAACTCTTTGAAAAGCTGGTGGCGCAGGGTCCCGCGGAAATCGCGGATCGCGCTCGCATCCACTTGCAAATTTGCGACCGCAAGATGAACCGCGCCGGCTCCGCTCTCAAGACCGCTGACGAATATTATCTGACCGGCCTGACTGAGCTCAATGCGCGCAATCTGGAGGCGGCGTTGGAGCATCTGACGAAGGCTTTGAAAATGGACCCGGAGCGAGGCGAAATCCGTTACGCCCTGGCGGCGGTCCACGCCCTTCAGGGCAACCCTGATGTGGCCTTGGAGCACCTGAAGACGGCCATCGAATTCCGGTCTGAACTGCGGTTTCAAGCTCGCCAGGACGGCGACTTTAACTCTCTTGCTGCCGATTCCCGGTACACCAGCTTGGTTTTCCCGGAGGCGGCACAGGCGGCGTCTGCAAGCTAAGTGCGGCGTTTCGTATGTTTGCTCACGTATTCTCGCACCCCCTCACCCCCCAGCCCCTCTCCCCGCAAGCGGGGAGAGGGGCTGGGGGTGAGGGGGTGTTGAAGAACGTTGCAAGAATACGTTACCGTAATTACGAATGGTGGTACTTAGCGTCGTTAAGAAATTTTCTGGAGCCGTTCTCGTAGCCCGTAAAGGTGTTCAGTTTGCAGCCTTCGCGGTTTAATTCTCCCGGCTTATTGTTGATGCCGGCCGCTTTGGAATGATTCTCGCAGCCTTTTGGGCGCTCAGTATCTGCAAATTCCAGATCCTACAATGACCGGCAAACCCTCCCGTTTCCCACGCCAAGGGGAGTAAACTGATTGCCGTCTATGAAGGTCGTTGCCATTGGTGGCGGAACCGGGCTTTCCACACTGCTGCGGGGGTTCAAGCTGCATTGGCCCGCTTCCCCTCCGGGCCGGGGCAGGAGTCCTTCCATTTCCGGCTTGACGGCTATCGTCACCGTCACCGACGAAGGCGGCAGCTCCGGACGTTTGCGCAAGGACTTCCGTGTTCTCCCTCCCGGTGACATTCGCAACTGCCTGGTAGCTCTGGCCGAAGACGAAACTCTGTTCGCCAAGCTCTTCGATTACCGCTTCAAGTCCGGGACCGGACTTCGCGGTCACAGCTTCGGCAACCTTTTCTTGACGGCCCTCAACGACATCACTCATGACTTTGCAAAGGCGGTGCGCGTCTCCAGCGAAGTGTTGGCGGTGCGTGGCGAAATCTTCCCTTCCACACTTACGGATGTGCGCCTGAAGGCGCGGCTGGCGAACGGACGGACGCTGACCGGGGAGTCCCGGATCAATAAGACGCCCACGCCCATCCGCCGCCTGCACCTTGTTCCGCACCTGGCCAAGCCGCTTCCGGAGGCTCTGTCGGCCATCGGCGAGGCCGATCTGGTCACAGTCGGCCCTGGCTCACTTTACACATCGCTGATCCCTAATCTACTGGTGAGAGGCATTGCCCGGGCGCTGGCCCGATCGCGAGCAGTCAAGGTTTACGTGTGTAACCTGATGACCCAACCGGGAGAAACACGCGGCTACTCTGCTGCCGACCACGTGCGGGCTCTGCACGAACACGCGGGCAGTTCCCTTTTCGATTTTGTAGTCCTGAACACGGCGGGGTTTCCGGGCCGCATGAAACGCCGCTACCAGGAGGAACACGCGGAGCCTGTGGTGAATGATCTGGACCAAATCCTGGCTCTCCAGGTTCATCCGGTGCTGGCCGACCTGGTGGCGGACGATCGCGTGGCTCGCCATGACTCCACGCGGCTCGTCCGGCTGCTCTTGGAAATGGCATCGGGACGGTCGTCCGCGCGCGGTTCGAAGCGCCCTACGGGGCGCTAACAATGCGCGGGGCGGCGACCAGGAGAGGCGCGGAAGGATTAATGCCATAGTTGAACCGTTTTGCGGTCTGTAGGGGCGGGCCTTGTGCCCGTCCTCGGGCCACGGGCGACCACGAGGGTCCCCCCTACACCGTTAGGGTAATCAATGGCGCCCCGCCCAGAGGGTGGCGCTACGGCCTGACAAAGGAAAGGTAAGGGACATGCCACCCAAATTTTCCGTCGTCATTCTTGCGGCAGGCAAAGCCACACGATTCAAATCCGAACACACGAAGGTGCTGCACGGGCTTGCGGGCCGTCCTTTGGGTGAGTATGTCCTGGCTTCGGCGCTGGCAGCCCGTCCGTCAGAGGCTTGGATGGTCATCGGGCATGAAGCGGAGTCCGTCCGCCGTGCTTTTGACCGGCCCGGATTGCAATTTATCGAGCAGAATGAGCAACTTGGCACCGGCCATGCGCTCATGGTTGCGCGCCCCGCCATCGAGCAGTCTCACAGTACGGCTGTGGTGGTGCTGGTGGGGGATGTGCCCCTGCTCCGCCCGGAGACATTGACGGGCCTGGTGAAGGCCCATGAAAAAGCCAAAGCCGCCGCTACCATACTCACCACCCGCGTGGAAAATCCGGGTGGCTATGGGCGCGTTGTGAGATCTGCGGGCAACCGCGTCCGGGCCATTGTGGAGGAGAAGCTCTGCACTGCGGCGCAACGGAAGATTCGGGAAATCAATTCCGGCATCATTTGTTTCTCCCGTTCGAAATTACTCGATCATCTCAGTGATTTGACTCTGAAGAACGCCCAGCGGGAATATCTGCTAACAGACCTCATTCAGATTTTCCATTCTCTTCGCCTGAAAGTGATTGCTTATCCGGTGGAAGATTTCCGGGAAGTGCTGGGCGTGAATGACCGGGTGGAGCTGGCGCAGGTTGAAAGGATACTGCGAGTCAGAAAATGCGAGGCGCTGATGCGGGCGGGCGTCACCCTGGTCAATCCTGAAATCACCAGGATTGACCAGGACGTGGAAGTGGGCCGCGACAGCGTGATTGAGCCGGGAGTGAGCCTGTTGGGCCGTACCCGGGTCGGCAAAGATTGCGTGGTGCAGTCCTGGTCCATTATCACCGACTCGATCTTGGGCGACCGCGTTACCGTCAAGCCATTTTCCGTCGTCACCGGCAGCGAGATGGCCAACGATTCGATCGCGGGACCCTTTGCCCACCTTCGCGATGGCGCCGTGGTGGCGGAGGAAGCGCGCATCGGCAACTTTGTGGAAGTGAAGAAGTCGCGGATTGGCCGCGGAACTAAGTCGCTGCACCTGACGTATATCGGGGACGCAACGCTGGGCGAAAGGGTGAACATTGGCGCCGGGACGGTGACATGCAATTACGACGGGGAGAAAAAGCATCCCACCGTGATTGAGGATGGAGTGTTCATCGGCAGCGGCACCATGCTGGTGGCGCCGGTGCGGATCGGCAAAGGCTCCTATGTGGCCGCCGGGTCAACCATAACGGAGGATGTCCCGCCAGACTCGCTGGGCGTTGGCCGCGCCCGTCAGTCGAATAAGGAAGGTTGGGTGAAGGAACGCGCGAAATCAAAAGAGAAGGAATGACGTTACCAACGATTTTCAGATTAGGACCTCATTCCTGCCAGAGGCGTTCCGGCCGAGCCACGGCCCATCAAAAGCAGATTGGCTGTAGCTTGCATCTACCCGCTACCTGCTGGGGGGGCGAGAGGTGGAACACATCAACCAGGTGTGGGGCAATGAAATCGCCCACGTTCGGATGGCGCACGGACTCCTTTGCGGGGCTTTAGACTAGACGGGAGAGGCAGAGATGCCCAATTTCAACGGGTTTTCGCCTAAGCAGTTGGTGGCACTTTGGAAAGCACACCGCAATGCAGGTGTCGCTTTGAAGAGAGCGGCTGAAGCCCTTCAGGTCTTCAAGGCTGAAGGAGGAAGGCCGTTCAGGGGACTCCTTTCCAGTTGGTTTGGCGATGATTCCACGGAGACTGTGAATCACTTGGAATCGGTTGTGGAGAATATGGTCCACCAGTACGATGGCGATAACTGGGTGGGAGTTTACACGGCGACATTGCCCATGAATGCCTACGCAGTAGCTGAAGCATTCCATCGTAAAGGCACGAGCCATGCGGAGCTGCTGAGCCAGGTGAAGTCCCTAATTGATGAAAAGGTTGCCACCGGACAGCGACTGGTGATCCAGTTCAGCCAACGTTTTTTCGAGCTGGACGCGGTGGGCACACAGCCAGGGATGGAGTCGCAGATGCAGACCTTTCTTCACGAGTTCTCGCACGTCGCGGCAGGCACCAAGGACTATCACTGGGAAAAGTCAGGAGACAAATTCTGTTATGGGGTCGAGGGATGTGACGTGGCCAAAAAGCGAGGCGCTTCCAAAGCTCGAAACAATGCTGAAAACATCAGCTTCTTTTTGAGCGAATTCTGGTACACGAAGTAACGAGTCGTGATCTCTCGGATCCGCCGCCGACAGGAATTGATGGCGCCTCGTGGGGGAGCAGGTAGATACAAGCGCAGCGGAGGGAGCCGCAACCAAGACACGTCAAACATCGGGCTGGCGCAAACCGTGTCCTCCATATCTGAGCCCCGGTTACGGCTTTGCCTTTTTCCCAGAACACAGATGTTGGCGGCAAAGAAGAACGCGGCATGGTCCGGAGCGCCGACATGAAAATCGCCGTCGGCGCCACCCGCGAATAATGTCAGGAAACATCAAACTGCGCCAGTACCGGGGAGTCCATTCGCAAAAAACCAGGCCAGTGAGTGCTATAATTCCTAACGGTATGAGCTGGCATTTGCTCCAAGCCATCCTCACAAGACCGGCCGGCTAAGAACGCGATGCCAACTGATTCTTCCTGATTCAGCTCCGCGTCAAGCCACTTCCGCCCCAGCGGGAATACGGCATGAAGACCTTGGATGAATATCTTGAACTGGCGTTGCAGTCGCACGGGCACTTGTGTCCGGGACAAGTGCTGGGAATCCGCATGGCGGTGCGGGGTCTTCGTGAGCTGGGTATCGACGACCCTCAAGAACATCGCAAGCGGCTCATGACCTATGTGGAAATTGACCGCTGCGCCACGGACGCCGTGAGCCTGGTGACAGGTTGCCGCCTGGGGAAGCGATCCCTTAAGTTTGTAGATTACGGAAAGGTGGCGGCAACTTTTGCTAACCTTGAAACCGGCAGCGCGGTGCGCGTCCTGGCACGGGATGATTCGCGCGAAAAGGCGAAAGCGATGTTTCCTGACTGGAACGATCCGCGCCGTCAGCAGTTTGAGGCTTACAAGGTGATGGCGGAAGATGAGCTTTTCGCTGTGCGCCAGGTGCGGGTGAAGATCAATCCCAACGATCTGCCTGGTGGTTCGCACGGGCGCGTGCAATGCGAATCGTGTGGCGAGGGCATCAACGACGGCCGCGAGCGCGTTGTGAATGGCCGCGTTCTGTGCCGGCCCTGTGCGGGCGAGGGTTATTATGAGGCGTGGGGACCTGAAGACAGGCGGCCAGACCGCATGGTGAAACTCGGGGGCACTTTTTTGACCGTGCCCTGACGGCGCTCCCAATAGGCGCTTATCGCCGAACATGAAAAAAGGTTTGTCGATGTGGGCGTTTGGGTAGCGCCAGCGTCTCGCTGGCTCTTGGTCCTGCCGCCGGGACGGCGGCGCTACGTTACGCCACTTGTTGCGAGCAAAGTCTCGCAACAAGCGTAGAGACTTTCCACCGCAATATGGACTCACAAATTCCAGTTCAGACCGATCCGATGGGCAGCGTTCGAGTCCCCATCCGCCGCTACCGGCCCGTGGCCACGTATGTTCTGCTGGGCATCAACATCATCATCTTCCTGCTGATGACTTATTACGGAGGCTCCAAGAATCCGGATGTACTTTTGGAGTTCGGCGCCTCCTACGGACCCTATTTTCGCCAAGGCGAATATTGGCGCCTGGTGATGCCCATGTTCCTGCACATTGGCTGGATTCACCTGGGCTTCAACATGTACGCGCTCTGGCTGTTGGGGAACCTGCTGGAACCGCTCTATGGTTACGGCCGGTTTTCCGTCATTTATGTGGGAGCGGGGATTGGCGGATCGTTTCTTTCCATGGAAGCTTCTCCGCACATTGCCGCGGGCGCTTCCGGAGCCATTTTCGGCATCGCCGGCGCCATGGTGGTGACCGGATTCCTGCACCATTGGTCGGTCCCCCGGCGATGGCGCAAGACGTTCGGCACGGGCATTGTTTTCGTCATCGTCGCCAACCTGGTGCTCGGTTGGCTGATCCCTCACATTGACAACTGGGCGCACCTGGGCGGCCTCTTCACCGGAGCCTTGCTGGCCGGGGTGATTCCTCCGCATCGTGTTCCGGCCTGGCCGGAAGAGCAATCGAAAGATCCCTTGCAGGCGCTGGTGGCGCTTCCCGTGGCCGTGGTGATGTGGGGGATGCTGTCCACCGCGCGCCATTACCAGCTCACGCAGCGCGTCACACAATTGCTCACGGAAAGCGCTCGCTTGGGGCAGTCGAAGCAGGACGCGCTGGCGCTGGGCAGGCTGAAGCAGGCCGAACAGATCGCGCCCCGCGACGAACGCGCTCACGAAGCCGTGGCCGACTACTATTTCGATCATCAGCAATATCCCGACGCCATCCGGGAGTATGAGGAAGCTTTGCGCCTGGACCCCAACTCACCGCTGGTGATGGTCCGGCTGGCAGTGGCCGACTTGCGCACGGGACAGGCGGCGCCAGCCCAGAAGTTGCTGGTTGAAGCCGATCAAAAGGTGCCTCGGGAAGCCAACGCCCAACTGGTCCTCGCCGACCTGTGCAACACCCTGAATCTTTATGATGAGGCGGTCCGGCACTATAACGAAGCCATTCAAATCCAACCCAACCTGGCGGTGGCGCACAACAATCTGGCGTGGCTGTTTGCCACCAGCGAGGATTCAAAAATCCGCAACCCCCAGGCGGCGCTGAATCACGCCCTGATCGCCGTCAAACTGACGAATAGCAAGGAGCCGAATTTTCTGGACACACTGGCTGAGTCACTCTACGTGAACGGCAAATTCAAGGAAGCGGTGGACGTTCAGAAAAAGACGCTCCAGATTTCTCCCAACAACCCGGAATTCCAACGTCATATGCAGCGCTACCAGAAGGCCGCGAGCGGATGAGACGGCCCTCCACCCGCTGAACTTATCAGCGGCGCGGCGTAGATCGATAGCCGTCACAATTGGCCGCTAAGGGACTTTCACATAACAACTGTTCCATTTCGGACCACCTACATCCCCTCACCCCTGCCCTCTCCCCGCCAGCGGGGAGAGGGTGACGCGGGGAAGCAGTGCTTCCCGTCGCGGCGGGTGAGGGGTGCCCGTTGGAAGATGGAACAGTTATTTCTGAACGGGCCCTAACCGCCGGCGATGGCCCCTATGATAAGAAAAGGCTCGGCCCCGGACGCGACTGCATCGGGCAGCGGGGCGTCCGGCGGCTCATGGGACCAATCTTCCTCGCAGGCGAAGAACCTCACGAACGGCCGGCGCTGTGCGGTGACATGGTCGCGGATCGTGCCGCGCAGCATCGGATAGCGGGCCTCGAGCGCATCGAGCACCGAGCGCTGAGTGACAAGGCCCTCAACGTCAAGCTGCACCTCGCCATCGACATGAGCCAGCGTCCGTAGATGTGCCGGGAGTATGACTCGGATCATGGCAGTCTCTGAAATTCAAACGACATGCAGTGCCTAATCGCCCCCATTCCACCAGAGGAATTTGTCGAAAACCCTCTCCCGGAACCATCCATTGCCGACAAGTGTTCCGAGTTCTTTATTGCTTACTGCATAGGCACGCGAGAATTCCTTTACACGCGATAACTCGGAGCACGCCGACCGTATGTGCTCCTCTCGTTTAAGGAATTGCTCGCGCCACTCGTAGTAGTAAGCTCCGTAATCGGATGCAGCTAGCTTTCCACTGCATTGTTTGCTCAGGCATCGATGGGCCCTCCCGTCATAGATTACGACCGGGCTCTTGTACCGAAACCAGAGGAGCTTCGAAGCCGCGGAAATCAAGACTTTACCATCAGGTGAGCCGAGCTCTCCTGCTAACTTGCGTACAGCCGAAACTATGTTTGTATCGGTAATCGAATCTCCTGTTGCGTTGAGCGCTCGAAGCGCTTGCTTGAGCCTGACTTCGCCGGGACGTGCCTTGAAGTTACGAGCAATTCGGTAGACGTTCACTGCTTCCACAAGCCAGCGAAGCTGCTCGTCTTCGTCTTCACTGCATAGACCGACGACGAAATAGTAATCGTAGCGATACCAGTCGTTCAGGTACTCGAGGGCGCAAAAATTCAAGTTTTCAATTGGGCCGCTGTAGGGGATCATGGTAGTGTCTGGACCTCCACAGAAAGCACCGCCGGAAGATCCCGGACAATGGGAGCCCAATTGTCTCCGGCATCAGCCGACGCGTACACCTGCCCGCCGGTGGTGCCAAAATACACACCGCACGAATCAAGCGAATCGACGGCCATCGCGTCGCGCAACACATTGACGTAGCAATCGCGTTGCGGCAAACCTTGGGTGAGCGCCTCCCACTCGTTTCCGCCGGTACGGCTGCGGTAGACTCGCAGCTTTCCTTCAAGCGGAATGTGCTCCGAATCGCTCTTGATGGGGACCACGTAGATGGTCTCCGGCTCGTGAGCGTGAACGTCTATCGCGAACCCGAAGTCGGTTGGCAGGTTCCCGCTGACTTCTTGCCATTGGTCGCCAGCATTGTCGCTGCGCATCACGTCCCAGTGCTTTTGCATGAACAGCACGCCCGGACGCGACCGGTGCATCGCGATGTGGTGAACGCAGTGGCCGACCTCGGCATTCGGGTCGGGGATGAATTGCGACTTCAGCCCGCGGTTGATGGGCTTCCACGTTTTGCCGGCGTCGTCGGTACGGAAAGCGCCCGCCGCGGAGATGGCGATGTAGATTCGATTGGGATCGCTCGGATCGAGAAGGATCGTGTGCAGGCACATCCCTCCTGCGCCGGGCTGCCATTTGGGCCCTGTGCCGTGGCCGCGCAGACCAGAAAGCTCCTGCCAGGTCTCTCCGCCGTCGGTCGTGCGGAACAGTGCGGCGTCTTCAACCCCGGCGTAAACCGTGTCCGGATCGGTGAGCGAAGGTTCGAGGTGCCAGACTCGCTTGAACTCCCAGGGGTGCTGCGTGCCATCGTACCACTGGTGCGTGGTGAGGGGTTTGCCGGTTTCCGCTGAAGTGTCGTAGACGAATTTGTTGCTCTCGCCTTTGGGCATGCGGCCTTGCTCCAATGTCATTCCGCCTCCCGGCGTCTCCCACGTTTTGCCGCCGTCGCTTGAGCGCTGGATGATTTGCCCGAACCAGCCGCTCGACTGTGACGCGTACAGCCGGTTCGGGTCAGCGGGTGACCCCTTCATGTGGTAAATCTCCCAGCCTATAAAGTGGGGACCGCTGATGTCCCACTGTTCGCGCTTGCCGTCTGACGTCAGGACGAATGCGCCCTTGCGTGTGCCAACCAGTACCCGTACGTTGCTCATGTTTAACTCCTTCCTAAGTTTCAGTTCATTTGTGACAAGGGTCTCGCTACTTTGATTTTCTACTTCGACCCACGTTCTCCGCGATCCGAACCATTACCAGCTTCCGCACAAGCGCAACCGGCAGGGGCTTGTCCGCTTGAAAGCGGATAGTGCCCTTGCTGGTGTCATAGTCTTTGAGCTTGTCCTTGTGGGCTTCCACCGTGGAAGAACTCATGAGGTGGAAGGCACAGTGGTTCGCGGTCGCGCCAAAGGCCACAAGCATTCCGTTTTGACGGTAAGCGGGGATCTGGTAGCTGATGCACTCTTCAGCCTTCGGGGCTGCAGCCCTGATCGTCTTTCTAAGTTTCTCGAGCGCGGCTCGCTTGTCATCGCTCAAGGCTGCGAGATACTCGTCGATGGTCTTGGATTGACCAGCCATGGGCCTGTGCTCCTGAGTGGGTAGTCACGGTCAGTGCTTTCCCTGACCGTGGGCATTTTCTAAATTACGGCCAACGCCAATGTCCCTGAATTTGGAGCGGAGTGCAATCCCGTTCTCGCCACTGCCGCCGGACTTCCGCGAGGACTGCTTCGCGATTCTTCGCCATTTCCACGATGAGAGCGCAGGGTGCCGCCGTTTCCTCGTGCCGCGCCCCCCAGATGAGCAATTCCAACAGAACCGGCGCCAGATCAATCCCTTTCTCTGTCAGCCGGTAGTTCACTCGCCGTCCATCCGTCTTTTCTTCTTCGGCGGTAATGATTCCCGAGGCTTGGAGCTTCTGCAGACGGTCCGACAGGATGTTTGTGGCAATCCCTTCGCCTGATTCCTGGAACTCCTTAAATGTACGGAAGCCGCGAACCATTAGATCGCGGATAATCAGCAGCGACCAGCGATCTCCAAACATTTCGAGCGAGATACTCACCGGGCAGCCGGACCGGCGTTTCGACTTAAGCTTCCCAGGCACCTTCGGCACACTATCAGTGTTACTTGCAACTTGCAAGTTATATTGCGATGGGGTAAATGGTACATTTGTGCAGTTGGTGCGGCGGTCTCTGACCGCCGGAAGCTGTTGATAAATAAAAGTCGGCGGTCAGAGACCGCCGCTACAGCAAATTGACCCACTACCCTTGCGGATAAGGCCTGTCCCCAGCCTCTCCCGGCAAACTGAATTGTCTCGCCTGGGGAGGCTCAGGCCCTCTGTTATAATCAGGAACGGGTTCTCATGTCTGGAATCATCGGATATATCGGCAACAAGCGCGTGGTGCCCGTCTTGCTTGAGGGCCTGCAGCGGCTACAATACCGCGGTTACGACTCGGCGGGCCTCGCCGTGATCGGAAATGGCGTGCTCCAGATCCGCCGCGCCTCCGGGAAGCTCCGCAACCTGGAGGAGGTGGTCCGGCTGAACCCCATGGACGGCACTTACGGCATTGGGCATACGCGCTGGGCCACCCACGGCGCGCCCACTGAGGAGAACGCCCACCCGCACCGCGACTGCCACGGCACAGTCGTCGTGGTCCACAACGGCATCATCGAAAATGACGAGGAACTCAAGAAGGAGCTCACCGCCGAGGGCCACCGCTTTGTGACTGAAACCGATACGGAGGTCATTGCCCACTTGGTGGAAAAGTATCTGAACGGACCGGGCCCTGCGAAGGGGGCTGGCCACCCCGATCTGGAAGAAGCGGTGCGCGGCGCGGTACAACGACTGCGGGGCGTGTTTGCGCTCGCCATCATTTCAACCCGCGACTTAAACAAGATTATCGCCGTGCGCCAGGGGCCGCCGGCCGTCATCGGTCTCGGCAAGGATGAATATTTTGTTGCCAGCGACGTGCCGGCAATTCTCTATCACACCCGCGACCTTTTCTTTTTAGCCGATGGCGACATCGCCGTGCTCACCCCGAACGGCGTCCAGCTCACGGACTTTGAGGGCCATCCCGTCACGCGCCGCGTCCAGCACATCAACTGGGACCCCATCCTGGCCGAAAAGGGCGGATTCCGGCACTTCATGATCAAAGAGATTTTCGAGCAGCCGCGCGCAGTACGCGACACCATGCTCGGACGTTTCTCTGCCGAAGCCGGAGCGGTCTACCTGGACGAAATGGAAATCACAGAGGATGATTTCCGCTCTTTTCACGAAGTAAAAATCGTAGCTGCGGGTACCTCGCGCCACGCCGGATTGGCGGGCCGGACCATGATTGAGCGGCTGGCGCGAATCCCCGTGGAGGTGGATTACGCCTCCGAATTCCGTTACCGCGACCCGCTGGTCGATCCCCACACCTTGACCATCATCCTCTCCCAGTCGGGAGAAACCGCGGACACGCTTGCCGGCCAGCGGGAAGCGCAAGCCAAGGGATCGAAGACGCTGGCCATTTGCAATGTGCTCGGCAGCATGGCGCCGCGCGAGGCGAACGGCGCCATCTACACGCACGCCGGCCCCGAGATCGGCGTGGGGTCCACCAAGACTTTCACCGCGCAATTGACCGCGCTTTATCTGCTGGCCATTCATCTGGGACAAACGCGAGGAGTCTTGACGACCGAAGCCGCCAAGGGCTTGTTGGCCGACTTGGCCCTCCTGCCCCGCCGCCTCGAATCTGTTCTCGAGCGCGACACGGAATTTGAGGAGCTGGCACGTGGCTTCGAGCGCGCTCCGGACTTCCTTTATCTTGGACGCGGCGTCCATTTCCCCGTGGCGCTGGAAGGCGCGCTGAAGATGAAGAAGGTGGCCTATATTCACGCCGAGGCCTGCCCAGCTGGCGAGATGAAGCACGGGCCCAACGCGCTCATCACCGAAGGGCTGCCCGTGGTCGTCATCGCCACTTGCGACTGGAACGCGCCGGATTCGTGCCTGCGCTACGAGCGGACCATCGCCAATATCCGGGAGGCGAAAGCTCGCGGCGCAACCATCATTGCGCTGGTCAGCGAGGGCGACCGGGAAGTGACCGCCATGGCGGATCACCTGATTGCTCTTCCCTCCACCAACGAGTTTCTCTCCACGATTCTGGAGGCGGTGCCGCTGCAGTTGCTCGCTTACCACCTGGGCGTGCTGCGCGGCTGCGATGTGGATCAACCGCGCAACCTGGCAAAGTCCGTGACGGTGGAATAAAGGACTCCACGCATGAAGGTGATCTACTCGGACCGTTACGACCTGAACCTGGGAGATCACGTCTTTCCGTCGGCGAAGTACCGGCTGACGCGTGACAAGCTGTTGGAAGACGGCGTGGCAAAACCCGCGGACTTCATTGAGCCGGAGCCTGCGTCCGACGAGGACGTGGCGCTGGTGCACCACCACGATTACATCCGCAAATTGAAAACCGGGATGCTCTCGCCCTACGAAATCCAGCGCCTGGAAGTGCCCTACTCCGCGGAGTTGATTCAGGCCGTGTGGCTTTCTGCGGGCGGTTCGATCTTGGCAGGCAAGGAAGCGCTGCGGTTGGGAGTCTCCGCAAATCTGGGAGGGGGATTCCATCACGCTTGTGCGGATCACGGCGAAGGGTTCTGCGTGATCCACGACGTGGCCATCGCTATCCGCCACCTTCAAAAGGACGGTACCATCGCGCGCGCCATGACCGTCGATTGCGACGTGCACCAGGGCAACGGCACCGCCGAGATCTTTACGGGAGACCCGGACGTCTTCACCTTTTCGATCCATCAGGAGAGGAATTTTCCCTATCCCAAACCTCCCAGCAACATGGATATCAACCTGGAAGATGGCGCTGGCGATCTTGAATACTTGGCGGCCCTCGATCCGGGGCTGGACCGTGCCTTCCACGAGTTTCTGCCGGACTTGATTTTCTATATGGCGGGCGCCGACCCTTATCGCGAGGATCAGCTTGGTGGCCTGAAGTTGACGATCCAAGGCTTGATGGATAGGGATCGCATGGTTTTCCAAAAGGCGCACGAGCGGAAGATCCCGGTGGCCGTCACGCTGGCCGGCGGGTATGCCCGCCGCCTTGAGGATACGGTACGCATCCACACGAACACGGTGCGCGTGGCCAGCGAATTCGCCACGTAGCCGAGCCGTTTAACTCCGAGACCCGATGCGAACCAAGCCGGAATTGAATGACCCCTGGCGATAGCCTTCGAGATCGAGGGTTACAAAACTGAAGCCGAGCGGCTTGAAGATTTCGACAAAGCATTGAGCCATGCCGGGAGAGAGAGCGCGCGGTAGCTCGTCCGGCGCAATTTCAATGCGCACCAGCTTATCGTGATGGCGCACGCGAAACTGGCGGAACCCTAATTCGCGCAGAGCCGCCTCGCCACGCTCGACAGTGGAAAGGCGCTCCGGCGTCACTTCAATGCCGTAGGCGATGCGGGAAGAGAGGCAAGCGGAAGCGGGGCGGTCCCACACGGGAACACCGGCGCGATGGGAAAGCTGGCGAATTTCAACCTTGGTGAGTCCTGAATCGAGCAGCGGCGCCACCACGCGATGCTTGCGCGCCGCACGTTGGCCGGGACGCCAATCTCCTTGGTCGTCCACGTTCACGCCGTAGGCCACGGCGTCAAAGCCGCGTTGTGCGGCCAATTGATCCAGCTTGTCAAACAGCTCGTCCTTGCAGAAATAGCAACGGTCGGGGTTGTTGGCGCGGTAGGCAAGATTTGAAACTTCTTCGGTTTCGATAAACTCGTGGGGAAGGTGGAAGCGATCCACGCACTTCAACGCTTCCTGCCGGTCAAGCGCGGAGTAGCTGGCGCTGAGCGCGGTCACGGCGAGCATCCGGGAGCCCAGCACCTTGTGCGCGGCATAGGCAAGGTAGGCCGAATCCACGCCGCCCGAGTAGGCCACAATCAGCGAGGGCAAACTGCGGATTTGTTCTTCGAGCTTCCGCTCCTTGGCTTCCAGTTCTTCCATCGCTTCCTTTTCCATTCCCCAGCATACACCGCCGGAACGCCTGGGATCGAACGACCGTCTGGCCGACAACTACTGAATCAGCGTTCCCTGCGCCGGCTCCTCATTTCCGTTCGGCGCTTCCATGCTCACCAGACACGCCGCGGCCACCTGATCGCCTTCCTCAAGATTGATCAGCCGCACGCCCTGAGCGGAGCGTCCGCTTTCGCGGATTTTGCTCGAATCCAGCCGCGCGATCTTGCCTTGCTGCGAGATCAGCATGACTTCTGAATCCTCGGTGACACTGAGCACACCGACAACCTTGCCGTTGCGCTCCGTGGTCTTGACGTTGATCACGCCCTTGCCGGCCCGCGATTGCAACCGGTATTCCGTGATTTGGGTCCGCTTTCCGTAGCCTTTCTCCGTGACCGAAAGAATCAGCTCGTGTGCGTGCACAATTTCCATGCCCACGATCCAGTCCTCTTTGTCGAGGTCCATGGCATAGACGCCGTAAGCGGCGCGCCCCATGTCTCTCACATCGCTTTCCGGAAAACGGATGGCCATCCCCTCATGCGAGGCCAGGAAAATGTTATTCCGTCCGGTGGTAAGCTGCGCGCCAATCAGCTCATCGCCTTCCTCGATCTTCATGGCCAGGATGCCGCGAACGGTGGGATTGGAGAATTCGGCCAAGCGCGTTTTCTTAATCAGGCCGAGGCGCGTCACCAATACGATGTAGCCTTCGGCAGCATATTCCTCTCCGTCCACCGTCACCAGCTTGGGCTCTTCCGGCAATTCTTTCACCGCGAGCAGCGCTGCCACCTTCTCTCCAGAAGCGAGGTTTACCAGATTCAGGATGTGCTTACCTTTGCCCGCCGCGCCCACGTCCGGAACCTCATACACCTTCAGCCAATAGAGCTTTCCGGTGTTGGTGAACACCAGAATGTAGCTGTGAGTGGAGGCGATGAAGAGGTGCTCGACAAAATCTTCGTCGCGCGTCTTCATGCCCAGGCGGCCCTTGCCGCCGCGCCCCTGCTGCCGGTAGGTGGAGAGCGGAGTGCGCTTCAGGTAGCCGGAGTGGGAGACGGTCACCACCACATCCTCCACATTGATCAAGTCTTCCAGCTTGATTTCCGCTTGCTCCTCGATAATCTGGGTGCGGCGCGCATCGCCATACGTCTTTTGAATGTCGCGCAACTCATCCACGATCACCTTCTTCAATTTCTTCTCGCTCGCCAGAAGTTCCTGATATTCAGCGATCTTCTTCTGCAACCCGTCGAATTCTTCTTGAATCTTGTCGCGCTCGAGAGCGGTGAGGCGCTGCAACTGCAATTCGAGGATGGCCTGCGCCTGGCGCTCCGTGAATTCGAACCGCGTCATCAATCCTTCGCGGGCTTCTTTGGGGGTCCCGGAAGCACGAATGAGCTTGATGATGGCGTCCAGATTGTTCAGCGCCTTCAGGAAGCCTTCGAGGATGTGGGCGCGTTCCTGGGCCTTGCGGAGGTCGTAGGCGGTGCGCCGCCGCACCACTTGCACGCGATGGTCAATGAAGAGTTGAATGGCCTCGTTCAGCGCCAGCGTGCGGGGCTGGCCGTTGACAATGGCCAGCAGGATCATGCCGAAGGTTTCCTGAAGCTGCGTGTGCTTGTAGAGGTTATTGAGAACCACCTCCGGCTGTTCGCCGCGCTTGATTTCAATGACAATGCGCATGCCGTCGCGGTCCGATTCGTCGCGAACGTCGGAGATGCCTTCCAGCTTTTTGTTCTGCACCAAGTCGGCGATTCGTTCTATTGTTTTGGCCTTGTTCACCTGGTAAGGAATTTCTGTGATGACGATCTGCTGCTTTTCCTTGGCAGGCCGCTCGATGGCGGCTTTCGCCCGCATGGTGAACTGGCCGCGGCCGGTGGCGTAGGCGGAACGGATGCCGGACTTGCCGTAGAGATAGCCGCCGGTCGGAAAGTCGGGGCCGGGAACCAGCGCCAGCACTTCGTCCAGTGTGGCCTGGGGCTTGTTGATCAGCAGGACCGTGGCTTCGATGATCTCCGTCAGGTTGTGCGGTGGAATCTTCGTGGCCATGCCCACCGCAATTCCGTCTGAGCCGTTCACCAGCAGGTTGGGCACGCGGGTTGGAAGCACCAGCGGCTCTTCCGTGGACTCATCAAAGTTGGGAACAAAGTCCACCGTTTCCTTCTCAATGTCGGCCAGCAACTCTTCCGCCACGCGCGCCAGGCGGCACTCCGTATACCGGTAGGCAGCAGGCCGGTCGCCATCCACCGAGCCGAAGTTGCCTTGCCCGTCGATCAGCGGATAGCGCAGGTTGAAGTCCTGCGCCATGCGCACCAAAGTGTCATAAACCGCAGCGTCACCGTGCGGGTGATACTTTTTGATGACCTCGCCCACCACGCCGGCGCACTTGATATAACGCTTGTCGGAGGTGTTTCCCTCCTTGTACATCGCATAAAGCACGCGGCGGTGGACGGGCTTCAACCCATCGCGGATGTCCGGCAGCGCCCGGCCAATGATCACGCTCATGGCGTAATCGAGATACGACTTGCGCATCTCGTCTTCAATGTTCACGGGAATCTGCCGTGAAGGGATCAGGGGTTCCTGGTCAGGCATTCGTACATTTCCTTTCCAAAATTAGGGCCGGAACTGTTTAACCTCAAGTCCGGGAATGAATCGATAGTGCTTGAAGTTTCCGGTGACGAGGGGTTCGCGCCGGTCCAGAGCGGCCGCGGCGATGAGAACATCAACCGCCCCCGGCCGGTGAGAGAGCGCATACTCATCCATAATTCTTACGGCAAGAGCGTTCATCTCGCGGGTCACTCCAATGACCTCGGTAAATCGATTACGGACAAATTGCTGGATTCGCTTCAGATTCTCCCGGCTCCGGCAGCCGCGTACAAGCTCAAGGTAAGAAATGACGCAAACGTTCCGGCGCTCCAGCGGCACGCTGTCGATCAAGAACGCAGCGGCTTCGCTCTTTTGAAGAAGTTCAATCAGAATATCCGTGTCGAAGATCAAAGCGAGAACCGCGGTTTGCGCATCTTGCGCACCCAGGCTTGGGCATTTCCCAAGTCTTTCCGGTCTTTCCACATGCCAAACGCAGGATCGTTCTTTACGCTTTCCTGCGCAGGGCGCCCCAAGGCTAAAATGGTCGCCACGGGTTTGCCGCGGTAGGTGATCGTCACACTTCCGGCCTTTTGAACTTTCTTAAGCACCTCGGTGGTCTTCATGCGAAGCTCTTTGGCGGTTACGACCATGACATTTTACCTCGCATCAAGTATACACTCCCAAGTGCATACTTGAAAGGACAGTGCCGGCCCGGCAGTGGTACATTTACACTGCTGTAGCGGCGGTCTCTGACCGCCGATCTCTATTCTTCAAAAGTTTCCGGCGGTCAGAGACCGCCGCTACAGCAAACTGACCCCCTGCCGCCGGCCCACAATTGTGAAGAGTTCGCCGCGACCTTCGCATCTCATTCTCCAGTATTGCCAATTCAATGGTAAAGGCCGGAAACTTCCTGAATGACCGAAGTCTGTGCTACCCGGCACAGGGTTAGCCGAACAAGCCATTAGATATCCAAATTCTTCACATCCAGTGCGTTGCTTTCGATGAACTGGCGGCGGGGCTCAACGGCATCGCCCATTAGCGTGGTGAACACTTGGTCTGCCTCGACGTGGTCTTCAATGCGAACTTGCATCATGGTGCGCTGCTCGGCATCCATGGTGGTTTCCCAAAGCTGGTTGGGATTCATTTCGCCGAGCCCCTTGAAGCGCTGCACGGTGAAGGCCTTCTTGCCCACGGACATGACGTGTTCGAGGAGTAGCTTCCGGTTTTCAATGGTGGTTCGATCACCATTCGTCAAAATCACGAAAGGCGGCTGGTCAAAATTGCGGACGCGGCGGTGAAGGTCCAGAAGGCGCCTGTAATCCGGACTTGAAATCAATTCCCAACCGATGGTTCGTTCCCCGATGCTCTCATTGGAGTAGGCGAGCGTATAGAGGTTGTGCTCCTCGTCCAGCTTGATGTCGATTTTCAAGCCGGTTTCCTTCAGGTTCTTCGCCACCGCCTCCAGCTTGGTCATATCTTCGAGCTCAGCCTTCTTGCCGCATTCGGCAGTCAGTAGAGCTTTCACCACCCTTCCATCCCCTGTGCGCTTATCCAGCTTATCGAAGAGCTCATCGTATTCGGCGAGCGCCATCAGGATGTTGGTGAGATCACCACCCTGGAGCGAGATTTTCTGGATGCTGTTTCCTGACTCCACGGTGTGGTCTTCCGTAGCGCGGCGCATGACTTCCCGCCGGAATTCCTTTTCATCGCGGATGTAGCGCACGCTCTTGCCTTTTCGAATCAGGTATAGCGGCGGCTGAGCAATAAAAATGTGACCGCGTTCCACCAATTCCGGCATTTGGCGGTAGAAGAATGTGAGCAGCAGGGTACGGATGTGCGAGCCGTCCACGTCCGCGTCGGTCATGATGATGACCTTGCCGTAACGGAGCTTGGCAACGTCGAAATCGTCTTTGCCGATGCCGGTGCCGAGCGCGGTGATGAGGGCACGAATTTCTTCATGGCCCAGCATCTTGTCAAACCGGGCTTTTTCCACGTTCAGAATTTTGCCGCGCAACGGCAGAATGGCTTGATAACGGCGGTCGCGCCCCTGCTTGGCAGAACCACCGGCCGAATCGCCCTCCACCAAAAACAGCTCACAGCGCTCAGGGTCTCGCTCCTGGCAGTCCGCCAGCTTGCCGGGCAGTCCGCCCGAATCGAGCGCACCTTTGCGCCGGGTCAGCTCGCGTGCCTTGCGCGCGGCTTCGCGGGCGCGCGCCGCATCAATCGATTTGGCGCAAATCTTGCGGCCCACCGTGGGATTCTTCTCAAAGTGCTCCATCAATTTTTCGTAGACGAAGCTGGCCACGACGCTCTGAATATCGCTGTTGAGCTTGCCCTTGGTCTGGCCTTCGAACTGTGGCTGCGGCAGCTTCACACTGATCACCGCCACCAACCCTTCGCGCACGTCCTCACCCTGCAGGTTTTCCTTCACTTCCTTGAACAGGCTTTGGTTCTGGCCGAACTGGTTGATGGCCCGCGTCAGCGCGGAGCGGAATCCGGAAAGGTGCGAGCCTCCGTCCACGGTGTTGATGTTGTTGGCGAAGGAAAATACGGTTTCCGCATAGCCGTCGTTATATTGCAGCGCAAACTCCACGTTCACATCGTCGCGCTGCGCTTCGGCATAGACGGGTGTTGGGTGCAGCACATCCTTGTTCTTGTTGAGGTGCTTCACAAATTCGGCAATACCCCCGGTATAATGAAATTCCGCCAACTTATTCGTGCGTTCATCCTTTAGGTGGATCGTCAGGCCCTTATTCAGGAACGACATCTCGCGCAGCCGTTGGGCCAGCGTGTCATAGTTGAATTCGATGGACTCGAAGATCTGCGCGTCCGGAAGGAAGGTGATCTTGGTCCCGCGCTTTTCGGTCTTCCCGGCCCGCTTCAGTGGCGCGACCGGCTTGCCGCGCTCATAGGACTGCTCCCAGGTATAACCATCGCGCCAGATTTCAAGGTCTAGCGACTCGGCGAGGGCATTGACCACGGATACGCCCACGCCGTGCAATCCGCCCGAAACCTTGTAGCTCTTCGTATCAAACTTGCCGCCAGCATGGAGCACCGTCATCACCACCTCTGCTGCAGAGCGTCCTTCCTCCTTGTGTAAATCCACAGGGATGCCCCGTCCGTTATCCACCACAGTCACTGAATTATCGGAATGGACCATCACGTCCACGCGGTCCGCATGGCCTGCCAGGGCTTCGTCCACAGAATTATCCACCACCTCCCAGACGAGATGATGGAGGCCTATCTGGCCTGTGGAACCGATGTACATGGCTGGACGTTTGCGCACCGCCTCAAGCCCGCCCAGCACTTTGATGCTGGCGGCGTCATACTGCTGCCCGGCGCCGGCCGCCTCCACTTGCTTCGTTGCTTCTTCCACGTTTCTCCTCATCCGTCAAAACCACTCTGACACAAAAAGACCGGCAGGAACGCTCTCTGCCGGTCTGAATTTCCTGTAAACCAACTCTTCTCGTTTCTGAAAAACGTTTATCTTCTTTCCGGTGACCCGCCCGGCCTTTGATGGCAGCTCTCCGCCCTTTCCGTTCCTCGCCGTCACACCCGCATGGGCATGACAACGTAGCGGTATTGGTAAACTCCGTCATCCAGAGGACGCAACTGCCCTGCACTCTGCTCATCCTTCAGTTCCAGGCGGACCTTCGACACCTCTCCCACTACGTTCAGGAAATCGAGCAGATACTGGTAATTAAAGCCGATTTCCATGGCCTCGCCGTCGTACTCCGCATCCACCACTTCGTGCGCCTCGCCCAAGTCGCCACTTGAGGAAAAAATCTCCAGTTTTCCCTTGTCCACTTGGATGCGGATGGCGCGGGAGCGCTCATCGGCCAGCAACGACGCGCGACGAATGGCATCGGCAATCAATCCTTTCTCAAGGACTACCATCCGTTCGTTGCCACGGGGCAGGACGGCTTCGTAATTGGGAAATTGCCCGGTTAAAATGCGCGAGATCAGCATGCGTTCGCCAAGCGAAAAGAAGAGGTGGTTTTCATCCTTCGTAAATTCCACGTTGGCATCTTCAGCGGCTTGAGAGAGTAACCGGGGAAGCTTCTCCATCGCCTTCTTCGGAACCAACACCCGCAGCTCGTTGCTCAAGCCCTCAACCTGTACCTCCCGTTCAATGTGGGCCAACCGGTGGCCGTCGGTCGCCACCATCATCACTTTCTCAGGTTTCAAGAGCATCAGGGCGCCGTTCAGGGTGTAACGTGACTCCTCATTGGAAATGGCAAATCCGGTGCGGGCAATTAAAGTGGCAAGTGCCTGGGCTGGAAACGCCGCAATTTTTTTTGACGCCTCAGGAAGGCTCGGGAAATTATCCTTGGCCATCCCCACCATTTTGAAGGATGACCGCTCACAGGTCACCTGTATCCAATGGTTCTCAAGCAGCTTAATCTTGATCTCAGCCTCCGGAAGGGAGCGAATGATCTCCAGCAGCCTTCTGCCTGGAACCGTGGAGGCACCTTCCTTCTTGATTTTCGCGGGGCATGAGGACCGCACTGCCAAATCCAGGTCCGTGGCGCTCAAGCGGACCGCAGCGCCTTCCGCCTCCACCAGTACATTGGAAAGGACGGGGATGGTCTGCTTCTTCTCCACCACGCTGTCTGCCAGTTCCAACTCTTTCAGGATGTCGGATCTTTTAACTGAGAATTCCATATTAGATATTCTATCCTATTTAGAAGTAGTAGTAGTGCCTGTGTAATTGTTTAAAACTTTGGAACTGATTCAGCCGGCGCGGCTTGCGGCGCGGTCGCATGTGCAGCCGCAGTGCGCCCCGTTCTATATCTGTGGAAGAATCCATTCTGTCGCGGTCTTCACAATATTTTCAACCGGGCCATCAGTGAGCAAAGCCGCTAAATCTATTTTAGACTATCAATCAGCTTGTTGATAAGTCTGTTCAAATCCCGGTCCACCTTCATCATTTCGGTGATTTTCTTGACAGAATGCAGGACCGTGGTGTGGTGCTTGCCGCCGAAAGAGCTTCCAATCTGGGGCAGCGAGGATCGAGTCAACTGCTTGGCTAGGTACATGGCGATCTGGCGCGGGAAAGCGATTTTGTGGCTATTGTTCTTGGATTTCAGTTGCGCCAAGGTCAGGCCGAATTCCCGGCACACCAGGCGCTGGATATTGTCAATCGAGACGCGGTGCTCATCCGAATCCATTAAATTTCTAAGGACCTGATGAGCCATGGCAAGGTTTAAGGGCTCTCCCGTGAGTGAGGAATAGGCGATCAGCCGGGTGAGAGCACCTTCCAGGTCGCGGATGCTTGACTTAATTCTGGAGGCGATAAATTCCAATACATTGGAGGGTAACTGTACGCCGTGATTTTCACTTTTCCGGCCCAAAATCGCCATTTTCGTTTCCAGGTCCGGCGGTTGAAGGTCTGCCGTCAGACCCCAGGCGAACCGTGATCGCAACCGTTCTTCAAGGGCTGGAATCTCCTTGGGCGGGCAGTCACTTGAAATCACCACCTGCTTCTGGGCTTCATACAACGCGTTAAAGGTGTGGAAAAACTCCTCCTGGGTGCGTTCCTTGCCGGCGATGAATTCAATGTCGTCCATCAGCAAAATATCAACGTTCCGGTACTTCTCCCGGAACGAGATCATGCGGTCATAGCGCAGCGAATTGATGACCTCGTTGGTAAAGCTCTCAGAGGAGACGTAGGCCAAGCGCATCTCCTTCCATTCCTTTTTGATCGTATGGCCCACCGCCTGCATCAAGTGGGTCTTGCCCAGCCCCACCCCGCCATACAAAAAAAGCGGGTTGTAAGCCTTGGATGGAGCCTCCGCCACTGCCCGTGCCGCCGCGTGCGCAAATTGATTACAGGAACCGACTACAAACGTGTCAAAAGTGTATCGAGGGTTCAGTTGATGTTCGACCGAATCGAAGTCAAGTTTCCCTTGCACAGCTTTCGCGTCGTTATTGGCGGGTGAATGCTTTTCCAAGTTTTCTTCAATGACGTAAGTAACTTGGTGATAGCCAAGATCCAGTTCCTCCAGGGCGTTCTGCACCAGCCTCCCGTAATGCTCTTGAATCCAGTCCTGGAACTCGCGGTTTGGGACCTGCACCACCAAGGTGTCAGGGCCGGTCCGGGAGAGGCGTGTCGGCCGCAACCAAGTTTGGTAACTCTGCGTATTAACTTTCGTCTTAAGGAAGCTCAAGACTTCCTGCCAGGCATTCATGTCGCGATTCGTGGAAAGAGATTGAGTTGGATCAATAAATAGCTTCCGTTGAAAATGGAACGCGCCCAGAAAAAACTAAACCTGTCTATGGATGCGAGCCCAAAGGCTTTCCCGGCGCAGTACTCTGCCCCCAACCGCCCCGGTAATACATTTCACTGTCTTGGTGATGATGGGGATGCCGAGCCCTGCCCCCATTTATTTGATGCCGTTAACAAATATAACATACAAACAGTCGCCGTCAACGCTCTTTTCCATAGGAATAAAAGATGTTGACAGTCTTACTTAAACCTCTTATTACTAATAGCTTACATAATTTATTACACTCGATGATTGAGAAGTTTGGGGTTAACAGGACGGGCCGTTGAATTCCTGGCATAATAGGTGTTTTCCACAGGCTTTGGCGCTATCTTAGATCATCATTTTAAGGATTTCACAGACCTCACGGGAACCTCTGAATCTGGAGCTTGCAAATATATGATAAAACAGGTTGTTGGCGTTATTCCAGCCCGGCTTGCCTCCATGCGGTTGCCGCGCAAAGCCCTGCGGCCTCTCTGCGGCCGTCCGATGGTGGAATGGGTTTACCGCCATGCTGCCCGATTCCCCGGATTCTTCATGCTCCTTGTCGCCACCGATTCCGCCGAAATCAAGGATTTCTGCGAGGCCGCTGTAATCCCGGTGATGATGACTTCTTCCCATCACTCTTCCGGCACGGACCGCATTCACGAGGTGATGACCCGGCTCGCCCCGGAGGTGGGAGAGGAAGCGATTTACGTCAATATCCAAGGCGATGAGCCCATGGTCAGTGCCAGCCACATCGAGTTGCTGGCTAAGCCCTTTGACGACTCCCGGACGCAAGTTTCAACGCTCAAAGTTGCCATTGTCGAAGCGGCCGCCCAGGACCCAAGCAACGTCAAGGTGGTCACGGCCCCGGACGGCCGTGCCCTCTACTTTTCCCGCGCTCCCATCCCCTACAATCGTGAACTTCCCCCCGCCCGGCACTACTTCAAACATCTGGGGCTTTACGCCTATTCCAGCCGTGCCCTCGACGCTTTTCACAGGTTGCCACCTTCGCCGCTTGAACTGACGGAAAAGCTCGAGCAACTGCGGTTTCTTGAGAACGGCATCCCGATCACCGTGATGCAGACGTCTCTTGATACGATCGGGGTGGATACGGAAGAAGACGTGGCGCGAGTGGAAGAACACTTGCGCCGCGGTTGAGCGATCCACCGCCTGGAATCAATTCCCCGCCGACATTCTGAAACTGCGCTAAACTAACCCTATGCCTTCCACCTCTAATTCCGGCGGCGCCCCGGATGTTGCCATCATCGGCGGCGGCATCATTGGCTGTTCCATCGCCCTTCGCCTGGCGCAGAACGGCTTGAAGGTGACTGTCCTTGAGAAGGGCAAGCCGGGCGGCGAGGCCTCGAGCGCCGCAGCCGGCATGATCGCGCCACAAGGTGAAATCACCCAACCCGATGCCTTCTTTGAGCTGTGCGCCGCGAGCCGCGATCTTTACCCCGACTTCATTTCGGAAATCGCGAAGCTCAGCGGCATGCCCATTTATTACCGCCAGAGCGGGGCGATACTTTTGGCGTTGGATGAACGCGAAGCCCAAGAGCTGGATTCGATCTACCTTGGCCAGACCGGAGCTGGACTGGCGGTCGAGAAGCTCACGGCCACAGAAGCCTGCGGCCGCATGCCCGTTCTCTCCGGGGAAATCCGGCAGGCGCTCTTTGTGGCTGGAGATCACTGGGTGGACAACGAGGAGTTGACGCAGGCGCTGGAGATGGCCTGCCAGCGCGTGGGCGTGCAGTTTTGTTCGGACCTTGAAGTGAAACGATTGAATCTGAATGGAGAGGGCATCACAAGCGTGGAGACTTCTGCAAATGGTTCAGGCCCAGCCCGGTTCTCCGCCGGTTATTTTGTGCTGGCGGCGGGAGCGTGGTCCGGCGAGCTTGCAGAGTCCGCCGGTTTTAACCTGCCGGTGCTGCCTTGCCGGGGGCAGATGATGGAGTTTGAGTGCGATTCCGACCTGCCCCTGGTGGCTCGCGCCGGACATCACTACCTGGTGCCGCACCGGGGCCGCCGCGTGCTGGTGGGAACCACGGCGGAATACGTGGGGCACCACAAGGCCGTGACCGCCGAAGGACTTCAATCGATCCTTGCCGGCGTGGCCCGGATTGCGCCGGGTGTGAAGCAAATGCGGTTTCGCCGCGCCTGGTCCGGCCTTCGGCCCGACACGGCGGATCATTTGCCGGTGCTGGGCCGCGGGCAAATTCAAAATCTGGCCTTCGCCACCGGCCATTTCCGCAATGGTATCCTGCTGGCCCCGGTCACAGCCAAGCTAATTTCCGAGTTGATCGTCAACGCTTCACCCTCCCGCCCGCTGGACGCCTACTCGCCCGATCGTTTTGGACACCGCAAATGACGGGTTGGCTCCGGAAGGAAACTTTCTATCTGCTTGGCGGGCGGATGAGTGGATAGATCTAATTTTCGTGTTCCCCACGTTCTGCGGCCCGCAGTCGCATATCGAAGAGCCCGATGCGTGATACGTTTGGTCTCGGGACGTGGGAGTGGCTCGATTTGTTCCTTCATCGTCATTCCCGCGAAAGCGGGAATCCACCCCGAATAGCGCAGTGGCATTCCGAACTCGTGCAGGAAAAGGGATTGTCGGGTGCATGGATCCCCGCCTTCGCGGGGATGACGGTGGGGAACAAAGTCACAAGACATCAAACTGAGTCACTACCGGGACGCTTTTGCCGGTTGCAGGCCCCGTGCGCTTGTACTATGATTTCCTGCGATCTTTCTCTGGGGTCTTGGCGTGTTCGCGCACCCGGCCCGATTTCAACTCCAGTGAGGCAAGCCTGATGGCTGTGAAGAATGACCGTTGGATTAAGAAAATGGCCCACGACCACGAAATGATCCATCCGTTCGCGGAGAGGCAGGTGCGCCAGGGGGTGATCTCCTACGGGCTGTCATCCTATGGCTACGATCTTCGCGTCGCCGACGAGTTCAAGATTTTCACTAACGTCAACACCACCATCGTCGATCCCAAGCAGTTTGACGCTCGCTCGCTCGTCGAGTTCAAGGGCGATGTCTGCATTGTCCCGCCTAATTCGTTTGCGCTGGCGCGCTCGGTGGAATATTTCAAGATTCCGCGCAGCGTCCTTACCATTTGTGTGGGAAAATCAACCTACGCGCGTTGCGGGATCATCGTCAACGTGACGCCGCTCGAGCCGGAGTGGGAAGGTTACGTCACGCTTGAAATCTCCAACACCACGCCGCTGCCGGCGCGGGTCTATTCGAATGAGGGCCTTTGCCAGATCGTCTTCTTTGAGTCGGACGAGACTTGCGAGATTTCCTACAAAGACAAGAAAGGCAAGTACCAGTCGCAACAGGGAATCGTTTTGCCCAGAATCTAGCGAGGCTCCGCCGCAGACCGGCCAGTTGCGATCGCCTCACCCGTCCCGCTACGCGGGCCACCCTCTCCCCCCATTCGGGGGAGAGGGTGTGAGGGGCGATGTAAAACTCGACTCAATTATGTCAAATTTCGCAAATCTAGGAATCTAGCGGCGGAACGGGGGACTGCTGCCATCGGTCCTTCTACCTCACCGCGCCTTGCCGAACCGGGAGCCATACAGATGCGCTTCACCTTGAACCAGGGACGAGCTACGATCGGGCAGAATATTGATGTGTGCGTGGATGCCGGCGACGGGCAAAACATCGTCCAGGTGGTGACCGAGATGGATGGATTCACGCTGGCTGATGACAGCCTGGTGGCCGGAACCGTACATTATGAACGAACCTTTCCCCACGCCGGAAGCGGCAGCACAGGCTCCACTCACAACCTGACCATCACCGCCACGGACCAGAATGGAAAGTCGGCAGCCGCCACCAAAATTTGGATGGACGTGAGTTAAAGTGATCAGTATTCAGCGGCCAGCCACCAGCAAGTAAAAAAGATCCACCGCGGCTAAGAGGCAAAGGCCTCTTCGGACCCTGCCTTTCTTGGACAGGGTTCTGCTGGGACATTTTTGGAATTGTTAGTATTACTATGTTAAGTCGTTGGGAGCACCGTCAGGGCATGGCTTCAGCCATGCCGTTGGCGGTGGACCCGGAATTCGGGCGTATCTTCCCCGCTGGGGAGGGGAGGGATTGGGTGGTAAGTATTTCTCGGTGAAGCAGTTGGCAAGTTATTGGGGGACGCGAGTGTCTGGCTACATTTGCATGTTGGGGAGATGGACTCCGAG